>ERZ1673741.3324-NODE-3324-length-10074-cov-13.541771_pt1 | contig 10074 bp, 10 predicted proteins | sample MGYA00580209_ERZ1673741 | MGnify/ENA primary metagenome ERZ1673741 (study PRJEB41218, sample SAMN15661754) | gut metagenome | host: Homo sapiens | place: Canada: London | collected 2015-08-20/2019-03-30 | study: EMG produced TPA metagenomics assembly of... | reverse complement strand
GCCACAGCAGGTCGTCGGCGTCGTTGATCTGGTGGCCGCCCTTGCACAGCACGGCGCAGCCGTATTTCTCGCTGATGGCCTTTGCGGCAGCCTCCATGCCGGCGGCGTCGGAGATGGTCATGCCGGACAGGATCTCGGCCTCCGGGATGTTGGGAGTGAGCACCTCGGCCATGGGCAGCAGCTTGGCGGTCAGGGCCTGCACAGCGTCGTCCCGCAGCAGCTTGGAGCCGGAAGTGGCCACCATCACAGGATCCACCACGATGTGCTTTGCCTCGTAAGCATGCAGCTTTTCGGCAATGGTGTCGATGAGCTCGGCAGAGCTCACCATTCCGATCTTGACGGCATCCGGGTAGATGTCGGTGAAGATGGCATCCAGCTGCTCTGCCAGAAAGCGGGGCGTGGTCTCAAAGATATCGGTGACACCGGTGGTGTTCTGGGCCGTCAGGGCGGTGATGGCGCTCATGGCAAACACGCCGTTGGCAGTCATGGTCTTGATGTCGGCCTGGATGCCGGCACCGCCGCTGGAATCGCTGCCGGCAATGGTCAAAGCGGTTTTCATACAGTAAAACTCCCTTACAATAAAAATGCGGAGATGCCCGGCAGGGGGCAGCTCCGCACAAAATCACAGAACATGATCTCCCTACGTTGGCATGATCCAAATCAGGTCACAGGTCAGGGCGATGCAGCCCACTCTCAGCCCGCTTTGCGCGGACTCCCTTTTTTCTGGCATCAAGCATACCACAGTCGCGCGCAGGATGCAAGCCTGCGCCGCTGCGTTGCGCTGGTCTCTTTTCTTTTGCAGGGAGCTGTGTTAGAATGGGGGCCGGAGAGGTGACAGGCATGAAACAGACCAGGACGCGGGCGCTTTTTGCGACATTTTTTAAAATTGGAGCGTTTACCTTTGGCGGCGGCTATGCCATGGTGGCCCTGCTGGAACATGAATTCGTGGAAGAAAAGCAGTGGGTCACCCGGGAAGAGTTTTTGGACATGGTGGCCATTGCGGAATCTACCCCCGGCCCCATGGCGGTGAACAGTGCCACTTACATCGGCTACAAGCTCGAGGGGGTGCCCGGCGCAGCGGCTTCCACGCTGGCGGTGTGTCTGCCGTCTTTCGCAGTCATCTATGCCATCTCACTGTTCTTTGACCAGTTTTTGCAGCTGTCGGTGGTGTCCAGCGCGTTCCGGGGCATTCAGGTGTGCGTGGTCTACTTAGTGCTCTCGGCGGGGCTTAAGATGCTGAAGAACCTGAAAAAGGATGCCTTCAGCCGGGCGGTCCTGGCGGCGGTGCTGCTGGCCATGGTGAGCTGCTCGGTGCTGGCGGTGTCCTTCTCGTCCATCTTCTACATTCTGCTCAGCGGGGCGGCGGGCCTTGCGGTGTACGGGGTGCAGCAGCTGCGGAAGGAGGCGGGTGCAAAATGATCTGTCTGACCCTGTTCTGGAACTTCCTGATGATCGGAACCCTGTCTTTTGGCGGTGGCTACGGCATGATCTCGCTGGTGCGGGAGGTGGTGCTGGGCCACGGCTGGCTCACCGAGAGCGAATTCCTGAGTTTTATTGCGGTGTCGGAGTCCACCCCGGGGCCGCTGGCCGTGAACATGGCCACCTTCATCGGATCGTCGCAGGCCGGGCTGCCGGGGGCACTGGTGGCTACGCTGGGCGTGGTGCTGCCATCCTTTGTCATCATCCTGCTGGTGGCGGCGGTGCTGCGCAGCGTGCTCCGGTACGCCGGGGTACAGGCAGTGCTGGACGGGGTGCGCCCCTGTGTGGTGGCCATGATCCTGGCCACGGCGGTCACGATGGGCCTTTCCACGCTGGGCGGCTATACGGCCGGCCCGGCGGGCGGCTTTGCACCGGATGGCCGGGCCATTGCGGTGTTTGTGCTGCTGGGGCTGGTGCACTGCGGGTACAAAAAAATACGGCAGAAAGCACCATCCCCCATTGGGATGATCCTGCTTTCTGCCGTACTGGGCATCGTGTTCTGGCACTGAGAAGGGCTCAGCCCTCCGGCTGCTGCTTCAGTTCCTGCCGGATGGCGCGGAACTGCTCCGGAACTTTGTCCTCCGGCATATCCCGGAGCACTTCAACAGTACCGGCGGCCTGCGCCGTTTCATAGTACCAGCATTTGTACTCCACCATGCGCAGGGTGTGCTGCAGCTCGTCCATCTGGGCCTGCAGCACCTCCCGCTGGTGGCGGAACATGGCCAGCCGGGTGTCAATGGTGTTGTTGCCCTGCATGGAAAGCTCAAGATACTGCCGGATGTCCTTGATGGACATACCGGCTTTTTTCATGCAGCCGATCACCCGCAGCCACTCGATGTCGCTTTCGCGGAACTGGCGGATGCCGCCGGATGACCGCACTACAAAGGGCAGCAGACCTTCCTTGTCATAGTAGCGCAGGGTGGATGCCGGAACGCCCAGCATCTTTGCCATTTCACCGATGGTGTAGACCATGAGATCCTCCTTTGGACGGCGCCGGGATAAAACAGAACCTCCGGACGGAAGGGCCCGGAGGTGGGTTGGTGCGGGAGAAGGGGGTCGAACCCTCACTCACGGGGAACTGGTGCCTAAAACCAGCGCGTCTGCCATTCCGCCACTCCCGCAAAATAGATGGTTCCTATAGTTTAGCAATTCTGCCGCAAAAAGTCAATTGCCGCGGCAAGGATTTATAGTCAGCCTCCGCCCGGTGCATACTATAGCAGACAATTTTTCAAAAAAAGGAGAGGACTGCGTATGCACAGAGCGGGGCTGGTGCGCCTTGTGCGGATGGGGCTTGTCTATCTGTTGGTGGCGGCTGCGGCGGCGCTGGGCTGGCTGTGGCATGCTCTGCCGGGGGAGATCTGTCTGGAGCCCGGGCAAACGCTGCAATTGCCGCGCTTTGCCTGGGTGGAGCCCTTGCGGGGGCGGGGCAGCCGCAACGTGGCCAGCACCCGGGCGGTGGGAAGTTATCAGGTCACGCTGGCGCTGGGCGGCTGGCTGCCGGTGCGCACCATCCGTGCGGTGGTCACCGAGCGCCCGACGGTGACCGTGTGCGGAACGCCCTTCGGGGTCAAGATGTTCTCGGAAGGCGCCCTCGTGGTGGGATTTTCGGATGTAAACACCGCCGCCGGGCCGGAAAACCCGGCCAAGGCTGCCGGGCTGCGTCTGGGGGACCGGGTCATCCGCATCGGCAGCACGGCCACCGAGGACAACGACGCCGTGAAGCAGGCACTGGAAGCGGCGCAGGGCAGCGCGGTGGAGGTGGTGTACGTCCGCAGCGGGGAACAGCGGCAGACCAGCCTGACCCCGGTGTGGGACGCCTCTTCCGCCCAGTGGCGGGCCGGGATGTGGGTGCGGGATTCTTCCGCAGGGGTGGGCACCATGACCTTTGTGGACCGGCAGCTGGGGGTGTTTGCCGGGCTGGGCCACCCCATCAGCGACAGCGACACCGGCGAAAGCGTAGCCCTGCGCAGCGGCGAGATCGTGGCCTGCAGCATTGTGGGCTGCACCAGCGGCACCATTGGCAGTCCGGGGGAGCTGAAGGGAAAATTCCTTGGCACCCATGCGCTGGGCAGCATTGGCATCAATGGACCGAACGGTGTCTACGGCACTCTGCGCACCGCGCTGCCGGGCGAAACGCGGGAGCTGGCCTTTGCACAGGAGGTGGTGCCCGGCGAAGCGGAGATCTGGGCCACCACCGAGGGCGAGACGCCCAGGGCCTACAAAGTGCGCATCGAGAAGGTGAACGACGCCGACCCCCGCCGGAATATGATCCTGCGGGTGACCGATCCGGCACTCCTGGCCAAAACCGGCGGCATCGTGCAGGGCATGAGCGGCAGCCCCATCCTGCAGAACGGGCGGCTGGTGGGCGCGGTGACCCATGTGTTGGTCAACGACCCTACCCGGGGCTACGGCATCTTTGCCCAGACCATGCTGGAACAGGCACAGCAGGCGGCAAAAACAGATCACGCAGCCTGAAAAACCACTGTACGCGAAAAATAAGCGGCTGGTTCGATTTTCTTTGCCAAAATTTGCCATAAAAAACCGTTGAACTGTATGGAAAAATATGGTAAAATCCATGGTGTTAAGGGAACTGCACACATTGGAGGAAACAACCATGGACAAAGTGAGATTTTTGATGTCGGATACCGGGGCACAGATCACGGCGGCCTGCCGCGAAGCACTGGAGCAGAAAGGCGTGGAGGTCACGGTCGTGGAAAAGGACGGGAACAAGGTCCTGCAGAAGATGCTGTCCGTCCGGCCGCAGGTGGTGCTGCTGGACGCCTTTATGCCGGGGCTGGATGCACTGGCGGTCAAGCAGCGCTACAATGCCGCCGGGGAGCGGCACACGTCCTTTTTTGTCACCGGTGCATTCCAGAGCGAAGAAATGGTGCAGGAATTGCTGGACGAAGGGTTTGCCTACTATTTTGTCAAGCCATTTGACGAAAACGTGCTGGCATCCCGTGTGCTCAAGGTGGCTCTGGGACAGGAAAAACGGGTGCTCCACACCAGCGTGGACAGCGACGAACTCACCGTGACCGAGATCCTGCACCAGATCGGTGTGCCCGCCCACATCAAGGGTTACCAGTTTCTGCGGGACGCCATCCTGCTCACGATGAACGAGCCGGAGTATATCAACGCGGTGACCAAGCGCCTGTACCCGGAGATCGCCAAGCGCAACGGCACCACCGCCAGCCGGGTGGAGCGCGCCATCCGCCACGCCATCGAGGTGGCATGGGACCGGGGTGATGTGGACACCCTCAACAGCTACTTCGGCTACACCATCCATAACCTGCGTGGAAAACCAACGAACAGCGAGTTCATTGCCATGATCGCGGATAAGATGCGGCTGGATAAGCGGCAGCGGGTGGGGTGAGCGGCAACTGCCCCACAAGGGGTCTTGCCCAAAAAAACAGGGGAAAACCCAAAATTACCTCTTGCTTTTTTGCAAAGCAGTGCTATAATAGTAAGGCAATCGTTTCCAAGGCCGCTCGAGGGGGTAGCCGATATTGAAGGTTGTGATGGGCACATACATTATAATATGGCCCCGATACGTCAGAACCAGAAATGAGGTGAAAAGAATGAAACAGGGTATCCATCCGAATTACGTTGACTGCACCATCACCTGCGCATGCGGCAACGTCATCAAGACTCGTTCCACCAAGCCCGAGATCCACGTCGAAGTTTGCTCCAAGTGCCACCCCTTCTACACTGGCAAGCAGAAGCTGGTCGACACCGGCGGACGTGTTGAGCGCTTCAACAAGCGCTTTGGCCGTAATAAGTAATTACAGGCTTTTCCAGCGCCGTCTCCTTCGGGAGGCGGCGCTTTTTTGCGTTTCGGGGCGGAATTGTTTTTGCTTTCCACACAGGTTTGCCCCAATTTGAACACAATTTCCGTCTAAAATAAACCAGCATTAAATCAACCGAGAAGGAGCGTATTGCTGTGGTCGAAGTATCGCATCTGAGCAAGAACTATGGCAGCCATCCGGCCATCCGGGATCTGACCTTTTCCGTGGCAGACGGGCAGGTGTATGGGCTGCTGGGTCCCAACGGCGCGGGCAAATCCACCATTATGAACATCCTGACCAGCTACCTGGCCCCCACCGGCGGGGAAGTGAAGGTGGCAGGCTTTTCCCTGCCGGAGCAGGCGCAGCAGGCCAAAGCCTGTGTGGGCTACCTGCCGGAGCAGCCGCCGCTGTACCCGGAAATGACCGTGCAGGAATATCTGGACTTTGCGGCCGAGCTCAAGGGGGTCAAAAAAGCCCAGCGCCGCGAGCAGGTGCAGCAGGCCGCCCGGCGCACCGGGCTGGATCAGGTGATGCCCCGGCTCATCCGCAGCCTGTCCAAGGGCTACCGCCAGCGCGTGGGCATTGCGCAGGCTCTTCTGGGCAGCCCGCAGCTGATCATTCTGGATGAGCCCACGGTCGGCCTGGATCCGGCGCAGGTCATCGGCATCCGTAAACTGATCCGGGAACTGGGCAAGACCCACACGGTCATCCTGTCCAGCCACATCCTCAGCGAGGTGCAGGCGGTGTGCAGCCGGGTGCTGATCCTCTCCAAGGGAGCGTTAGTGGCCGAGGGCACTCCGGAGCAGCTGAGTGAGAAGCTGAGCCCCGGCATCCGCCTGCGTGTTACCGCGCTGGGCAGCAGCGATACGGTGCTGCCGGTCGTGGAAGCGGTGCCGGGTATTACCGGGGTGCAGCTGGTCAGCGAAGCAGACGGCGAGATGACCTTTACTGCGGAGACTGCCGACACCACCGACCGCCGCGCCGAGGTGTCCCGCGCCCTTTCGGAGGCGGGGTGCACGGTGCTGGAGCTGACGGCGGAGAACCGCAGCCTGGAGGAAGTGTTCCTGGCTCTGACCGGGGAAACCGCCGATGTGCCGGAAGAACCGGAAACCGAACCGAAAGGAGAATGACCGATGTTCGCAATTTTCAAACGGGAAGTCCGCAGCTGCTTCCATGGAATGATCGGCTATGTGCTCACCGCCTTTCTGCTGGTGGCATCGGCCATCTATTTTGTGGCGCTGAACCTGGGCTACGGCCTGCCGGACTTTGGCTACTATACGCTGTACAACACCATTTTTATGCTGCTGTTTTATTTTCCGGTGCTGACCATGCGCTCCTTTGCGGAGGAACGCCGCACCCGCACCGACCAGCTCCTGCTCACCAGCCCGGTGCCGGTGACGGGCATCGTGCTGGGCAAGTTCTTTGCCCTGTGCGTGGTGTTTGCGCTGCCCTGCGTGGTGGACGCAGTCATGATCCTGACCCTGTGGGCACTGGGAGCTACCGCTGCCAGTATGCTGGCCAATTTTGCGGCGCTGCTGTGCTACTATCTGCTGGGCTGCGCCGCCATTGCCATCGGGGTGTTCCTGTCCAGCCTGACCGAAAACCAGATCATCGCGGCGGTGGCCGGAGCGGCGGCGCTGCTGCTGGCCTATCTGATGCCCAGCCTGCGCAGGATGTTCACCACCGGCAGTGCCGTGGCGCTGGCGTTGTTCACCGCACTGGCCGCGGTGCTCAGTGTGGTGGCGGGCCTGCGCAGCCGCAGCTTCACGCTGGGGTGTTTGACCTTTGCCGGGTGCTGTGCGGCGCTCACGGTGTTGTTCCTGCTGCGCAGCAGCTGGCTGACCGAGGGCTTCAGCGCCGTGCTGAGCGCACTGTGCCTGTTTGCTCCCTTTGAGGAATTCGTCAACAATAATTTTTCCATCCCCACACTGGTGTACTATCTCACCGTGACGGTGCTGTTCCTGTTCTTTACCGTGCAGGAACTGGAAAAACGCCGCTGGAACTGAGGGGAGGGCACAACAATGAAAAACAGAAAGAACCGGCCGGTCAACGGCAAGGTATTCCGCAGTGGGGTGTACTCCACCGCCATTCTGGCGGCTGCCATCCTGCTGGCAGTGCTGGTCAATCTGGTGGTGCGGGCACTTCCGTCCAAATACACTGAGTTTGACCTTTCGGAGGGCAAGATGTACACCCTGGGCGACAGCTCGATGCAGCTGGCACAAAGCCTGCAGCAGGATGTGACCATTTATTATCTGTGTGAGACGGGCAGCGAAGATGCCATCATCACGAAGCTGTTGGACCATTACGCCGCCGAAAGCAGCCATATCCATTGGGAGCAGAAGGACCCGACCCTTTACCCCACCTTTGCGGCGCAGTACGGGGCCGAAAATGCATCCACCGGAAGCCTGATCGTGACCAGCGGGGAGGACAGCGTGGTGCTGGATGCCGCCGATCTGTACGAGTATGACTACTCCGACTATTACACCACCGGCAGTGCCAATGTGACCTTTGGCGGCGAGAAGCAGATCACAGCCGCCATCTATAAACTCACCAGCGGCGACGCCCGGGTGGCCTACTATACCACGAACCATGGGGAACAGGCCCTGACCAGCTCCCTCACCGAGGCGCTGAACGCCCAGAACATCACCCTGCAGCCGCTGGACCTGCTGACCAGCGAGATCCCGGAGGATTGCAGCCTGCTGATCATCAACGCACCCACGTCGGATCTTGCGTCGGATGACGGACTGGTGGACGAGGCGTCCATGCTGCAGAACTACCTGAACGAGGGCGGCAAGATGCTGCTGACCACCAACATCTACGACGAGACCCCCAATCTGGACGCCCTGATGGCAGAGTTCGGCCTGTCGCGGGAGCCGGGCATCGTGGTGGAAGGTGACTCCGGCCATTCGCTGTACGGCTACCCGTACTCCCTGTTCCCGGATTACGGCGCCACGGAGGAGAGCGCGGCCCTGAACGGCGTGAACAAGGACACCCATGTGATGCTCTCGGTGGCACAGGGTCTTGTGCTGACCGAGACGGAGGATGTGACCGCGGAACCCCTGCTCAACACCTCGGAGCAGTCCTACAGCAAGCAGGACGTCAACAACGCCGCAACCACCGAAAAGGAGAGCGGCGACACCGACGGCCCCTTTACACTGGCCGCCTGGGCATGCAACGACAACACCGGGGCGGAAGTGATCTGGATCGGCTGCCCGAATGTGGACAACGAACAGGTGTATCAGTCCATTCCCGGCAACCGCACCTTCCTGCAGGGCTGTGCCGTTTCGCTGGCCGGAGATGACAGCGGTCTGCTCATCGACACCAAGGCGCTGGAAGCCGAGCCTATCACGGTGGCAGCTTCGCAGGCCACGACCCTGGGGTTGGTGTTCGTGTTCGTCCTGCCTGCCGCCGTGCTCGTAGCCGGTGCCGTGGTGGTGCTGCTACGCCGCCGTCGATAAGGAGGCTGCCATGAACGCAAAACGACGCACCCTTGCGGTGCTTGCGGCGGTGATCGCAGTGCTGGGGCTGGCGCTCTGGGCCCTGAACCGCAGCACTGCCGCAGAGGAAGCCGCTTCCAGTGCGGCAGCCGATGGTACCATCCCACTGTGCTCTTTCTCTACCGCTGACCTGAGCCGCATCACCTACACCTACAACGGGCAGACCCTCACGCTGGACGATGCGGACGGCAGCTGGACGCTGGCGGAGGACTCGGACTACCATCTGGACGAGAGCGCCTGCAATACCATGGTCACAGCGCTTTCGTCCCTCAATGCAAAGCGGCAGCTGGACGCGCAGGCCGGGGAGGACTACGGCTTTGACGCGCCGGAGTTGACTGTAACAGTCACGGCGGCCGGGCAGACCACCACCCTGACCTTTGGCAGCAGCAACACCGTCACCGGCGACCGCTATGTACAAAAGGACGGAGACACCGCCCTGTATACCGTGGACGCCAGCCGGACGGCCTGCTTTGCCTGCGATAAGGCCGGGCTGTTCGGCAGCTTCAGCCCGGCGGGCTTTGCCGCGTCGGATGTGGAGCAGGTGGCGTATACGCTGGCCAGCGGGGAAAAAGTCTCGCTGACTGCCGGTTCCGAGCTGGCAGGGGACGGAGACGAGGCAGATTCGGCTTCCTACGAGACGGTGTGGCGCTTTGCCGGAGATGCCGACACGGACCTGGATCAGGACAAGGTGCAGAGCATGCTCTCGGCCCTGAGCAGCTATGTGTCCGGCCAGATCACCCCCGCCGACGGCGCGGACCCGGCGGCCTGCGGCTTTGATGCCCCGTTGGCCGTGGTACAGGTGACCACGGCCGACGGAACAAAGACCCTCACCTATGCCAGCGGCACCGATGGGGATTACCTGATGGTGGAAGGCGATGATTCCATCTATGCAGTGGACGGCAGCATCGTGCAGGCCGTGACCCAGACGGCCGACGCGCTGACAGCGGCCTGAACGGCGGAAAAAATCCATCCTGTGCCCGGCGAAAAAACCGCTGCGGCGCAGGATTTTTTTATGGGCTCTGTAAAGTTTCGGCAAACCTCGACAGAGTGATTGACATTTGCCCCCGGATTGTTTATGATAAACCATGACAGGGCAGAATAACTGCGCAATATTACGGTCGTCATGGATGTTGTGCAGGGCTGGGTCACCCTGATGCGGGAGAAGGATGGGGCACAGGCCCTGTCTTTTTTCGTATCTGAGTTATAAGGAGGATATTGTAAAAAAATGGACAACTCGGTGATCGTTTCACTGCGGGATATCGTGGTGGAATTTGATGGTCAGCGCATTCTGGATGGGCTGAACCTCGACATCC
>ERZ1673741.3321-NODE-3321-length-10078-cov-4.021750_pt1 | contig 10078 bp, 7 predicted proteins | sample MGYA00580209_ERZ1673741 | MGnify/ENA primary metagenome ERZ1673741 (study PRJEB41218, sample SAMN15661754) | gut metagenome | host: Homo sapiens | place: Canada: London | collected 2015-08-20/2019-03-30 | study: EMG produced TPA metagenomics assembly of... | reverse complement strand
AGAGCGGCTTCTGTATGCTGCTTTTGCTGATTCTGTTCGTGCTGGCAATTCGTGCGATGATGACACAGACGAACAATCCGTTCCTGTACTTCCAGTTCTGACCCATGCCATGAAAGGAGCATTTTCATGAATTTTCTGAAATTTCTCAAACGGTATCCTTTGATTATGGCATTTGTGGTCTCCATTGCAGTTGCAAACATCTGGGACTTAGTACAGAATGCCAAAAAAATCGAGGATCCTGCCACAACGATGGCGCAAACCACAACACAGCCGGCAGAAACGACCCTTGCAACCGGTCAGCCCCTGGTCACGGAAACCACAGCGCCTGCCGCTGTATTCCAGACGGTGGACGATTCCTATTTTAGCGATGCCCTCTTTATCGGCGACTCCCGGACAGAAGGTCTGGCGCTGTACGGCAGCCTGACCAATGCGGACTTTTTCTCCAGCGTGGGACTGTCCATTTTCAAGGTCACAGAAAAGGCAGCCGGCAACCCGAACACCGGCGAAAGCGTCACACTGTCGCAAAAGCTGGCGCAAAAACAGTACGGCAAAGTCTATATCATGCTGGGACTGAACGAGCTGGGAACCGGCACCACTGAAAGCTGGGCGCAGACCTACGCCGGCGTCATTTCACAGATACGCCAGGCACAGCCCAATGCGATTATCTATCTGCAAAGCATTCTGGTGGTTGCGGCATCCCAGGACAATCCGGGCGGTGCGATCAACAACGCAACTGTCAACGCCCGAAACCAGGCGCTGGAGGCGCTGGCGAATCCGCAGGATAACATCTACTACCTCAACGTCAACGAGGCTGTCATGGACGCCAACGGCTGTCTGGATGCGTCTCTCACTTCGGACGGCATCCACCTGCTGGGCAACTCCCTTTCTCTGTGGGAGGATTATCTGAAACAGCACGCCATTGTCCCCGGCGGCACAGGCACGGCTGCAACAACACTGACGACCTACACCACCGCAGTTACGAACACTCCGGCTGCGCAGTGATGTGATTCCCAAAAGAGAAATCCCCGTGTATCCAACTAGCAGGATACACGGGGATTTTTTACGCAAAATATGTACTTATCCAATAAATCCGGTAATACCGCCGATCAGCACCAGAACGCCGAGAACGATACGATACCAGCCGAATACAGTGAAGTCATGTTTCTTGATATAGCTCATCAGGAAACGGATGACGACGATAGATACCAGGAATGCGGAGATCATGCCGATCAGCAGAAGTGCAGTCTCCATACCGGTAGCCGGGAGTCCGCACTTCACCAGTTTCAGCAGGCTTGCGCCGAACATCGCCGGAATCGCCAGGAAAAAGGTGAACTCTGCCGCAGCTGTTCTGGAAACGCCCAGCAGCAGTGCGCCGACGATGGTTGCACCGGAACGGGAGGTTCCCGGAAATATTGCTGCGATCAGCTGAAATACGCCGATCAGCAGCACGGTGCTGTACTTCAAGGAGGCGATGCTGTTCATCTTCGGGGTACGGTTTTTGTGCCACTTTTCGATCCAGATAAAGGCGATACCGAACAGGATCAGCATGATGGCAACCGTCCAGGCGTTGTACAGATGCGCCTGGCTCCAGTCGTCCAGCAGCAGACCGATCACAGCCGCCGGCACTGTTGCCACAATGACCTTGCACCACATCTGGAGAATGTCCTTTTTCAGACAAGCGCCGAATCCGGTCTGTGCCATGGGATGCGGATTGTTCTGTTTGCCAAAGGGCCACAGCTTGTTCCAGTAGATGACCACGACCGCTAGAATTGCACCCAGCTGAATCACAACATCGAACATTTCCTTGAAGTTATCGGATGCGTCCAGCTTTAAGAATTCGTCCAGCAGGATCAAGTGTCCGGTACTGCTGATCGGCAGCCATTCGGTGATGCCCTCCACAATACCGAAAATCAGTGATTTGATGAGTTCCCAAACCATATGTAAATTGTCCTTTCCATGATCCGCCGTCCGGGATCACTTTGTTTTCTGAGATGCACTCCATAGAGATCAGAGTACACTCTGCATAAGTCACCTTATGCCGCTGTTTCTTATTGTAACACAATTACCGGAATACGTCAACGATTTCTCATAAACTTTTCTGAAAATCTGCATCACATTTTTATAACCTGCTCCGTTCTCATTTCCTGTGCCGCCGCATATGCTGTAGCAAAACCACAATTGGAGTGAGGTATCATGAAAGAGCAGTCCGAAACACGTGCCGTGATTCTCGGCGAGTATATCGTCCGGCAGAAAGCCACGGTTCGTGCGGCAGCAGAATGGTTCGGTGTCTCGAAAAGCACCGTACATAAGGATGTCAGCGAGCGGCTGGAACAGATCCAGCCGGATCTGTATACACAGGTAAAAGAGATTCTGGAACAGAACAAACAGGAACGTCATATTCGTGGCGGTCTCGCCACCAAACGAAAATATGCCCTGCGCCGCCAGCAGGAAGAGGAATTTCTGCATCAGCAAAACACATGACAAAAATACCCTGTCTCCTTTTTGGGGAAACAGGGTATTTTTCATAATTCAGCAGTTGAATATACTGTGATTATTCTGCGCTGGGCAAGGTCTTGATGAGAGATACCAGGAACTTCAGCAGAACAACTGCGTCCTTGCCGTCCACTTCGCCGTTGGCATCGCAGTCTGCATTTACCTGCTTTTCTGCGGTATCCAGGGTCACTGCGCCGGCAGCGACCTTGTTCAGCAGTACGGCATCGGTGATATCCACTCTGCCGTCCAGGTTTACATCGCCGTACAGTACATTTTTCGGATCTACACTGCCGGATGTTTCGCTGGTCTTGCTTTCTGTGGTAGAAGTTGCAACTGTTGTTTCCGTTTCGGTTGCAGTAGTAGCCGATGCTGTTGTTGCGGAAGATTCCGTTGTCTCTGTGGTTTCGGTCGTCTGCTCCTCAGAGGAAGTCGTTACACTTTCCTTGGTGGTTTCCGTTGTTGTTTCCGAAGCAGTTTCACTGCTCTTCTCGGTTTCGCTGGTCTCTGTTGCAGAAGTCTCTGTGACAGTTGTGGTCTCTGACACTGTCTCGCTGGTTTCCTTTGTGGTAAGCGTTGTGCCAGGTTCTACACTCGCACCGCCATACAGATCCTCCGGCAGTTCATCCAGTGTGATGCAGTAGTCGCTGGTGTACATTTTTTTCAGCTGTGCCGGGTCATTGTACTGGCTGGACATCAGATGATCGCCGTACCACGGGCAGAAATACAGCCAGCCGGCATTCTCGACCACCATGTTCTCTTCGGACGGGATAGAGTCATTCTCAGCCATGGCAACCATCTTCTTGCCGTTGGTCAGTTCATACAGATAGTTGAAGATCGGAGAGATCGCACTCAGGTTCGGCGTGCCGGAGCTGAGACCGTCATCCCGGTTATAGTCACAGTTGTACTTATCATAAGCCACGATGTCTACATAGTCATCGCCCGGATACCAAGTATCGGAGTTTGCATAGTTATAGCTGTTGTATTCCCAGATGATATTGTGGAGGTTATACTTTTCGGTCAGTGTGGTGTACAGCAGTTTCCACAGTTCCTTGTATACTTCTGCGCCACGGTCACCCCACCAGAACCAGGAAGTACCGTCGCCGTAGTTGCCTTCATTACCCTGCGCCTCATGCAGCGGACGGAGAATGATCGGCACATTGGCATCCTGGAGTTTCTGGAGCTGTTCTGCCAGATCCTTCATTGCCTCCTGGAAGTATTCATACTCCTTGGTGCCTTCCTTCACTGCGTTTGCAGTATTAAAGGTGCTGTTCGATGCCTGGTAGTTCTTATAGGTGCATTCCTTCCAGTCTACGATGTCGCCCAGTGTATAGTTGTCGAAGTCAATGGGGACATTGATATGCCACGATGCAGTGACAATACCGTTGCGGTCCTTTGCCCACTCGATAGCACGCTCCGATGTACCGTCATCCCAGCCGTACAGCGGGTTGTAGTTCATAAAGTCAAAGCCACGGATCGCCGGCAACTTTCCGGTGTTGTCCTTGATATAGTTGAATTCCTTTTCAGAATCGCCGTCATTGCCGCCGCCTTAGATCTCCTGCTGTCCGGAAATGATGTGAGAACCGTAAACGCTCTTGAGGTAGGACATCAGCGCCTTGGTCTCCTTGGTTGCCTTCGGGTCTACCGGCGTATCGGTTGCCTTTTCATACTCCGGCTTGGGAGTCTGTGTCAGCGTCATGTTGTCATACAGGCAGTAGCCCCAGCCGCCGCCGAAGGTGATGGTATTTTCGCCCTTGGTCAGTTTCAGGTCGCCCCAGTTGAAGTCGTTCCAGTCGTCTGTGTGTGCGATCTTGACGGTCTTGGTAGCTGTGCTGTCATCCGAACGTGTGACAGTTACCTGTGCCTCACGAATATCGTTCGAAGTGTCGCCCAGATACATGATGCAGCGTGTCATCAGACGATACATACCGGTCTCCGGTGCGTCTATGGTAAAGCTCATAGTTCCGGCATTGGTGACCCAGACAAAGCCGTCACCGGTATAACCCGGATATGCCTTGCCGTATACATCTGTCGCCACCTTTGCGTCGTTTTCCAGAGTAAGATCCTCACACTCCGAAGAGAACAGCGGATCTGCCGCAGATACCACAGCAGCCGGTACAGCCTGCGCCATGCCCAGGCAAAGGGCTGCGGCTACGCCTGTACTGCCCAGACGTTTCCAAAAATTCTTCATAATTCCATCTTCCTTTCCAATCTTAGAGCTTATCTGTTCCGCTCTCACGTACAGCGGATGTATTGCACAAAACAGCCGCTGAATTTCATAGAACTATTATACACCCTTTCAGAAAATTTGTCAATAGTCACAAAAAGGTTTCTGGAAAAGTTTTTTTCACTAGGCATTTTTTTGTCGCCGAATTGACAAGGTGCATCTGAGGTGTTATAATATTAACAGGTAAAGCAACAGAATATCCGGCAGTTTTTCTCTGCCAAAACCACAAAGGACGGCGATCATATTGTATAATCCGCATTCTCTTCGGGCGGAAGAATTCATCAACCATGCAGAGATCATGGACACATTGGAATATGCCAGAGCGCACAAGGACGACAAAACACTGTTATCTGAGATCCTGGCAAAGGCGGCGCTGCGCAAGGGGCTGAACCACCGGGAGGCTGCGGTGCTGCTGCTCTGCGAGGATGAGACAGTCACAGAGCAGATGAACCGGCTGGCACGGCAGATCAAGCTGGATTTCTACGGCAGCCGCATCGTCATCTTTGCGCCGCTGTATCTGTCCAACTACTGCGTCAACGGATGTACCTATTGTCCGTATCATGCCAAGAACAAGCATATTTCCCGGAAAAAGCTGACCCAGGAGGACATTGTCCGGGAAGTCACCGCTTTGCAGGACATGGGACACAAACGGCTCGCCATTGAGGCAGGCGAAGATCCGCTGCACAATCCTATCTCCTACATTCTGGAGTGCATCGACACCATCTATCACATCCACCACAAAAACGGAGCGATCCGCCGGGTCAATGTGAACATCGCCGCCACCACAGAAGAAGAATACCATATGCTGAAAGAGGCAGGGATCGGCACCTATATCCTGTTCCAGGAGACCTATCACAAAGAGAGCTATGAAAAGCTGCATCCCACCGGACCGAAACACAACTACGACTATCACACCGAGGCAATGGATCGTGCCATGGCAGGCGGCATTGACGATGTGGGGCTGGGCGTGCTGTTCGGGCTGGAAAACTATCCCTATGAGCTGGTGGGACTGCTCATGCACGCAGAGCATCTGGAGGCAGTTCACGGCGTAGGACCGCACACCATCAGTATTCCCCGCATCAAAAAGGCAGAGGATATCAACCCGGACGATTTCGACAACGGCATCAGTGACGATGTTTTCGCCAAGATCTGCGCCCTCATCCGCATTTCTGTGCCGTATACCGGCATGATTATTTCCACACGGGAAAGCCAGGCAGTCCGGGAACGTCTCCTGCCGCTGGGCATTTCCCAGATCAGCGGCGGCTCCCGGACAAGCGTGGGCGGCTATGATATTCCTGAAAACCCGGACGACAATTCCGCACAGTTCGATGTCAGCGACCAGCGCTCTCTGGACGAGGTCGTCCGCTGGCTCATGGAGATGGACTACATTCCCAGTTTCTGCACCGCCTGTTATCGTGCCGGACGCACCGGCGACCGGTTCATGTCCCTATGTAAGAGCGGTCAGATCCAGAACTGCTGTCACCCCAATGCCCTCATCACCCTACAGGAATTTCTGGAGGACTATGCCTCTCCGGAAACCAGAGCGCTGGGCAAGGAAGTATTACAGCGCCAGCTGCTCGCCATCCCCAACGAAAAAGTACGCACCAAAACAGAGCAGTACCTACAGGAAATCCTGCACGGCGCAAGAGATTTCCGGTTTTAAGGAGAACAGGATATGGAACAGACCCCTCGTGCCAATCGGGTACACATCGGCTTTTTCGGGCGGCGCAATGCCGGAAAATCCAGTCTTATCAATGCCATCGCCGGACAAACGGTATCAGTCGTCTCCCCGGTCTGCGGCACGACCACGGATACCGTGGAAAAAGCCATGGAGCTGCTGCCCATCGGCGCAGTGGTTCTCATAGACACACCGGGACTGGACGATGTGGGAACGCTGGGTTCGCTGCGTGTCCGGCAGGCAAAACGGGCGCTGACCCATACGGACATTGCCGTCATGGTGATAGATGCCGCAGCAGGCATGACACCGGAGGACAGGGAAATCTTACAGCAGCTGGAACAGCGGCACATTCCCACCATACAGGTCTGGAACAAATGCGACCAGGCGACTCCCCCGGCAGAAAACGCCATTGCGGTCAGCGCCGCCACCGGCGAGGGAATCCGGGAACTCAAGGGGGAACTGGGCAGGTTTTATCAAAAGCTGCCCATCGCCCGGCAATCTGTCCGCCTGTTCGGCAGCCTGCTGCATCCGGAAGATGTAGTACTTCTGGTGACACCCATTGACGAATCTGCGCCGAAAGGTCGGATGATCCTGCCCCAGGTGCAGGCGATCCGGGAGATATTAGACCAGACCGCTATCTGCGTGGTGACCCAGCCGGAACAGCTCCGCCGTACCCTTTCCCTGTTGAAAGAGCCTCCACGCCTTGTGGTCACCGACAGCCAGGTATTCGGAACGGTTCGCTCCATTGTGCCGGAAGAAATTCTGCTAACTTCGTTTTCCATCCTGTTCGCAAGGCTCAAGGGCGTTCTCGCTCCGGCAATGCAGGCGGCACAGACGCTGCAAACGCTCCCGGATGGCAGCCGCATCCTCATCTCTGAGGGTTGCACCCACCACCGCCAGTGCAACGACATCGGCACGGTAAAGCTGCCGAAATGGATACAGGCTTACACCGGAAAAAGCTTTCAGTTTGACTTTTCCTCCGGCAACAGCTTTCCGGAAGATCTGTCCCCGTATCAACTGGTTGTACACTGCGGCGGCTGTATGCTGAACCAACAGGAAATGAAAAGCCGTGCTGCACGGGCTGCTGCACAGGGTGTTCCCTACACCAATTACGGCGTTTTGATTGCTTTTCTCAACGGGATTCTGGAACGGAGTCTGACGTTTCTGAAAGCAATCGACGAACCCAGTCTATAACACAAAATCCCTGCACTGCGAAATATACAGTGCAGGGATTTTTTCTGCAAAAACAGCTTTTCTTATTTCTTTCTTACAGCAGCGGCAATGGCTTTCACGATCTGAATCAGAACCATAGAGCCAAAGCTAAAGCCATAGATTGCACCCAGCAGTACGCCGGACATACCGTTTTCGATCTGGAACAGCTCATGCAGCCCCGGAATCCACAGCACAGCGTTAATCAGTACCATGCCTGCCAAAAATGCCAGAATGGCAAACGGGTTATTCCACAGACGCTTGGAGAAGATCACCGGTTTCTCCGCCTTACAGCTGAATCCGTGGAACAGGCGGGACATACACAGTGTGGTGAATGCCATGGTCATGGCTGCGCCGGCATTGTGTGCGCCCTGGTAGAAGTAGCCCAGCAGGAATGCGCCGATGGTGGCGATACTGATAATGACGCCGGAATAGCCGACCTTAACGAGGAAGTCCTTGGTCAGAATGGATTCGTTTGCCGGACGGGGTTTCCGTTTCATCACGTCATCGGAATGGGGTTCCAGTCCCAGTGCAATTGCCGGGAGCGAGTCGGTAAGCAGATTGATAAACAACAGGTGGATTGGCGCAAACGGCACAGGCAGCCCTGCCAGCGAGCAAAACAACACGGCAATGATACCTGCCAGATTGCCGGACAGCAGGAACAGGATTGCTTTCTTGATGTTCTCGTAGATGTTTCTGCCGTTCTTGACTGCCTTGACGATGGTTGCAAAGTTATCGTCCGTCAGTACCATCGCTGCCGCATCCTTGGCAACCTCTGTACCGGTGATACCCATGGCAACGCCCACGTCTGCCTGTTTCAGCGCCGGGGCATCGTTGACGCCGTCACCGGTCATCGCAACGATATTGCCACGTTTCTGCCATGCCCGAACAATGCGGATCTTATGCTCCGGCGTTACACGGGCATAGACGGATTTATCTGCCACAAAGTCCACCAGCTGTTCGTCGGTGTAAGCGTCCAGTGCCGCACCTTCTACCGCCTCTTCCGGTTTTTCCAGAATGCCGATTTCCTTGGCAATCGCAGACGCTGTGACAATGTGGTCGCCGGTAATCATTACCGGCTTGATGCCAGCAGACTTACACTCGGCAACCGCCTGTTTGGACTCTTCACGAGGCGGGTCCATTTCAGCGATCAGTCCCAGATAGTTCAGACCGTTTTCATCTGCCACATCCAGCACGTCGCCGGAAAACGTCTTGGACGCAAAGCACAGCACACGGAGTCCCTGTTCTGAAAGTTCCTCCACCTGCTTGACGATCTCCTGCTTTTCTGCATCGGAGACCAGCATCCGGTCCAGCAGCACATCGGTTGCACCCTTGGTATACATCTTCCGCACGTCACCGCACTGGTTGAGGGTAGACATCAGCTTACGGTCGGAATCAAACGGGATTTCGCTGATACGAGCATGGCTGCTGCGCATCTCTTCATCCGAGAGACCGCAATCCTGGGCAAAGCGCACCAGAGCAGTCTCTGTGGGGTCGCCGATCTCTGTGCCGTTCTGACAGGTGGCATCACTGCACAAAACGGATGCCAGAATCAGTTCCTGTTCCTCCGGATTCTCCGGGCTGACATCATTCGCAGCAATCATGTGATCCTGCACCACGATTTTCCGGACAGTCATACGGTTCTGGGTCAGCGTACCGGTCTTATCCGAGCAGATGACCGAAACAGAGCCGAGTCCCTCTACTGCCTGGAGCTTTCGCATAATGGCGTGTTCCTGGGACATTTTCTGGGTGCCGAAGGAAAGCACAATGGTGACGATGGAGCTGAGCGCCTCCGGAATCGCTGCCACAGCCAGGGCAATGGCAAACATCAGAGAATCCATGACTGCATCGAAATTGATGACATCCACACGAATCATGCTCAGCACAAACACCAGCACACAGACGATCATGATACCAATGGAAAGCCGCTTGCCGAACTGATCCAGCGTCATTTGCAGCGGTGTTTTCCGAGCCTCTGCGTTCTGGATCAGCGATGCGATCTTTCCCACTTCGGTCTGCATTCCCACTTCGGTCACAAGACAGACACCTCTGCCGTAGGTGACAAAGCCGCCGGAATAGACCATGTTCTTCCGCTCTGCCAGCGGTACTTCTCCGGTGATGCAGTCCGCCGTTTTCTCCACGTTGGTGCTTTCGCCGGTGAGTGCGCTCTCGTTTGTCTGGAGCGATGCGCAGTCCACCAGTCTGCCGTCTGCCGGGATCTGGTCGCCAGCCTCCAGGAGAACCAGGTCGCCTACAGTGACCTCCTCTGCCGGCAGAACCACGGTCTGACCGTCACGAAGTACCTTTGCCGTGGGCGAGGACAGCTTTTTCAGATTGGACAGCGACTTTTCCGCCTTCACGGTCTGCACCGTTCCCAGAATTGCATTCATGGTGATAACGGCAATGATAACGATAAAACTTTCCAGGTCTCCGGTAAACGCTGAGATCAGCGCCGCAATAATCAAGATGATAAC
>ERZ1673741.3318-NODE-3318-length-10081-cov-10.729304_pt1 | contig 10081 bp, 8 predicted proteins | sample MGYA00580209_ERZ1673741 | MGnify/ENA primary metagenome ERZ1673741 (study PRJEB41218, sample SAMN15661754) | gut metagenome | host: Homo sapiens | place: Canada: London | collected 2015-08-20/2019-03-30 | study: EMG produced TPA metagenomics assembly of... | reverse complement strand
CTCAATTGAGCCTCGGAGATCGGAGCTCCGAGGCCGGATGAAATATCAAGGCTAATGGACGAGGGAGCTTGATAGAGCCGAAAATCAGTGAAGGACTTCTTGTTGAAGCGGTCCTGAACTCAAAAAAGGGGAACTCAATGAAATTCAAACTGCTCACCGGCGCCGTTCTGATGACGGCGGCCGCCGCGGTCATGGCCGAAGGCTTTGATGTCGTCGTTGTCGGTTCGGGCGGCGCGGGCCTCTCGTCCGCAATCCTCGCCAAGGAAAACGGCGCGAGCGTCGTCGTGCTCGAGAAGATGCCCTACCTCGGGGGCAACACCAACTTTGCTTCGGGCGGGATGAATGCTGCAGGCACCAAGCAGCAGCTTGCTGCAGGCGTTACAAACGACAGTCCGAAGATTTTCTACGACGACACGATGAAGGGCGGACACCACCTCAACAATCCCGCTCTCCTTAAGACGCTCACCGAAAACGCCCGCTACTCCGAAGAATGGCTCGTGGACCTCGGCGCCAACTTCTGCTTCAGAAAAGGGCGCGGCGGCGGACAGTCCATCGCCCGCGGTCATGGTCCCTGCGACGGTTCGGCTGTCGGCCCTGAAGTTCTTCGCGTGCTTCTCAAGAAGGCCAATGCCGACAAGATTGACATCCGCAAGAACAACCAGGTCGTCGACATCGTCATGAAGGACGGCAAGGTTGCGGGCGTCAAGGTGAAGACGCCCAAGGGCGAGGAAACAATTGATGCGAAGGCCGTCATTCTCGCTACGGGCGGCTTCGGCGCCAACCTCGACCTCGTCGCGCACTATTGTCCTGAGCTCAAGGGCTTTTCAACCACGAATCAGCCGGGCGCTCAGGGCGAAGGCCTGAAGCTTGCGGAAAAGGCGGGCGCGGCCTTTACGGATATCGATCAGATTCAGATTCATCCGACCGTCATCAAGCGCGACGGTCATCTCATCTCCGAGTCGATGCGCGCCCGCGGGGCGATTCTCGTCAATCAGGAAGGCAAGCGCTTCACGAACGAGCTGCTGACGCGCGACGTCGTTTCTCAGAACGAACTGAAGCAGCCCGGCCAGCAGGTTTATCTGATCTACGATCAGTCCATCTTCGATACAAACAAGCTTTCTCGCGGCTACTTTGAGCACGGCTATTCCGTGAAGGCTGATTCCGTTGCCGATCTTGCGAAAAAGATCAACGTTCCTGTCGCGAACCTTGAGGCGACCTTCAAGGACTACTGGAACGCATACAAGACGGGGAAGGACACGGCTTTCGGACGTCCCGAGATGGTGATCCCGCTCGACAAGGCCCCGTTCTATGCAGCGAAAGTGACGCCCGGCATCCATCACACGATGGGCGGCGTGACGATCAACCCGAAGACTGAAGTTCAGTCGAAGGAAGGAAAGAGCATCCCCGGTCTCTTCGCTGCCGGCGAAGTGACGGGCGGCGTGCACGGCGGAAACCGCATCGGCGGGAACGCGGTTGCCGACATTGTGACTTTCGGCCGCATTGCCGGTCAAAATGCCGCCGCCTACGCTGAATCGCATTGATCTTTTCTGAAGCGAATCGAGGCTCAGCACACGGCCCGGGAGGATGTATCAATCTTCCCGGGCCGACGCTTGTGCGGCATGGCAATGGATGTCTGATCAGGGAAGCACATTGACCATACATAAAGTCAATAAGTTCCGTATTTATCCATATTTTTCAGATGCGGCGCATACTGCTGATGACTGCGAAATAGAGGATGCCGCAATAAGTCCGTATTTAAAGTCTGCATGTCATAACCGGACATATTGCTATTGCATTGATATTTATATGAATAATTCTGCAGCATCGTCGGTTCCATCGTGAGATCCGTCAAAACAAAAGGCTCATGATCGACGCGTTCGAATCGTTTCCCGAAAAATGGGTTCCAGGCAATCGGAGAGCGGCAGCTGCCGTCGGCGAAACGAGCATGCACGAGGCAAGGATCTGCTGCTTCGACCACGTTCTCCGGTTCCCATTCAGACCCAAAGACCACATTCTGCAAAGGGAGCAAAAAAATGGAATCCACGGTACTCGACAGCCAGATCTTCGGCTCGATGTTCAGCACGGACGAGATGCGCGCGGTGTTCTCCGACAAGGCCTGGGCCCAGGCCTGGCTTGATACGGAAGCCGCGCTCGCGAAGGCGCAGGGCGAACTCGGCGTGATCCCGAAGGAGAAGGCCGACATCATCAATGAATATGCCCGTGCGGAGCTCCTCGACATTCCCCTGATCGGCGAGTACATCAAAAGCTCGATCACGATCGTGCCGCTCCTCAAGGCCTTCAAGTCCGTGCTCCCGGATCGCGCCGGCGAATTCGTGCACTGGGGTGCGACGAGCCAGGACATCTACGACACCGGCCTCGTTCTCATGTAGCGCAACGCCTGGCAGATCATTCTGCGCGACATGAAGCTCTGCCAGCAGCATGCGCTGAAGCTTGCCGAAGCGCACAAGCACACCGTAATGGCCGGCCGCACGCATGTCGTTCATGCCATTCCCATCACCTTCGGCTACAAGGCCGCCGTCTGGGCGGATGAACTCGGGCGCGACATCGAGCGGCTTGAGGAAATGGCGAAGCGCGTTTTCGTCGGCGAAATGGCGGGTGCCGTCGGCACGCTCGCGTCCCAGCCTGAGCACGGCCTCGCGACGCAGAAGCGCATGATGGAAATTCTCGGCCTCGGCGTGCCGACGATTGCATGGCACGTCGCCCGGGACAATCAGGCTGAATTCGTGAGCACGCTCGCCATCTGCGCGGGCACTCTCGGCCGCATCATGCATGAGATCTTCTCGCTTCAGCGCACTGAACTTCTCGAGCTTGAAGAACCCTTCTTCATGGGCAAGGTCGGCTCCTCCACCATGCCGCACAAGCGCAATCCCGCCGTTCTCGAAAACGTCATTGCGCTCTGCCGAAATGTGAGGAGCGCCGCTCCGACCATCGTCGAATCGATGGTGAGCGAAAAAGAGCGCGACTGGGGCTGCTTCATTTCCGAATGGGAAGCCATTCTGCGCTCCTGCGGGATGCTCGCCTGCGCGCTTGCCAAGTCGAAGAACATTCTTGAGCACCTCATCGTCTATCCGAAGCACATGGAGCGCAATCTCTTCGTCCAGAAGGGTCTGATGATGTCCGAGTGCGTGATGATGCACCTTGCCGCGAAGCTCGGGCGCATGACGGCGCACGACATCGTCTACAAGAGCTGCATGGAAGCCTACGAAAAGGAAATCCCGCTGAAGGACGTCCTGATGAGGACTCCCGTTGTGCCGATGCCTTCACCGAAGACGAAATCGACCACATGCTCAATCCCCATACCTACATCGGTCTCGCTCCCGAATTCGTGGACCGCGTGACGGCGAAGTACGCCGAATAACGCTTCGCATCGAGCTTCCGGGGCCGCAGACAGCGGCTTCGGTCTGAGGGAGGATGGGCTCCCCGACTCATCCTCCCTCCGCTCATTAAAGCGGCTCACTCCCGGTTTCCAACAGCTTTCGCATTCCAGCAGCAGCCTGGAGTTTTTGTTATGAAGAAAAAGATGCTCAGATGGACGGCGCCAGTTCTGGTGCTGGCTCTCATTTGGCTTGCCCCCGCGCCGGAGGGCCTCAAGCCCGAAGCGTGGCACATGTTCGCCATCTTTGCCGCCACGATTGCCGGCATTCTCTCGTCCCCGATTCCGTCGGGCGCCGTCATGTTCGTGGCCCTCGCACTCACGTACTTTACGGGGACGCTGCCGCTCGGCGACGTGCTGAAAGGCTTTTCATCCGCAACCGTCTGGATGATCTTTTCGGCCTACGTTCTCTCCATCGGCTTCGTTCAGTCGGGCCTCGGGCGCCGCATCGCCTACAAGACGCTGAGTCTCTTCGGCGGGTCGTCCCTTGGCGTTGCCTATTCCCTCGGCGTCGCAGACCTCATCATGGCTCCGGCCATGCCGAGCGTGACCGCGCGCTCGGGCGGCATCATCCTGCCGGTCGCCAAATCGATCAATCAGGTCCTTGGGTCCCAGCCGGGTCCGACGGGAAAGCGCATCGGCGACTTCCTCATCATGACGTGCTTCCAGATCACGCCGATTACGGGCGCCATGTTCATGACCGGCATGGCCGCCAACCCATTGTGCGCGCAACTCGCCGCCGATGCGCTGGGCGTGCACCTCACCTGGGGCGGCTGGTTCTATGCGGCCGTCGTACCCTGCATGGTCTGCTTCATCGCGATGCCGTTCCTCAACTACAAGTTGATGAATCCGGAACTGAAGCGCACTCCGGAAGCAAAGATCATGGGAAAGGAGGAGCGCCTCAAAATGGGCCCGATGACGCGCCAGGAAATCCTGGTGGCGATGGGGTTCCTGCTGGCGCTCGTCGGATGGGGCACCTGTCTTCTTACGGGCCTCAACGCCAATGCGATTGGGCTCGGTCTGGTTGCCTTCTCATCTCCGGGATTCTCACCCCCACCGAAGGGGCTGTGAACTGGGGTGAAACGCCCCTTTCCCAGTTGCCCGAGGGCGAGCGCGACCGCTGGCGCGGAGAGAACTGCGGCTTTCTCTTTCAGGACTTCAGGCTCTTCGAGGATCTTTCAGCCGAAGAGAACGTGCTGCTTCCGGCAACCTTCTACCGGCGGCCGACCTCAGACGACAGAAAGCGGGCCCGCGAGCTTCTTGACCATTACGGCGTGCGCTCCGGAACCCGTGCGCTGCATCTCTCGAGAGGCGAAATGCAGAGAACAGCGCTCGCTCGCGTCCTCTTTGCCGCACCGAAAGTGATCCTCGCCGACGAACCGACGGCGAGTCTCGACGGAAAGAGGGCGGAGGAAGTGACGATGGCGCTCATCGGCGCTGCAAAGCGCCTCGGCGCCACGCTGATTCTTGTTTCGCATGATCCGCGGGTACTCGCGCACTTTCCGCAGAAGGTGGTGATTGCCGAAGGCCGACTCATTGAAGGGAAGTGAACGGAGCTCTGAATGCTTGTCTGGATGCTGCTCAAAAGCGAGCTGAGGCGCTCCCTCGGCGTTCTCGGGTGCATGGCGCTTGTTCTCGCGCTTGCGCTTTCGCTCGCCGTTTCAACGGGACTCGCCGAAAAAGTGCTCAGAAGCTCGTTGGCGCAGACTGCGGACGATTTCGACCTCCTCGTGGGCGCAAGGGGAAGCGCCGTGTCGCTTCTTCTCGGCACCGTTTACCTTCGCGATGAACCGTTGTCGCTCGTACCCGCAGAGGCCCTCAGGACGCTCTGGGATTCAAAGCGCGTCCGCTGGTACGCGCCGATTGTGCTCGGCGACCGCATCGGAAATGCGGCGATCGTCGGCACGACAAAGAGCATGGTGCTCCAGGGCGGGGCGAGAAATGTGGCCGAGGGCCGCGTATTTGAAGCCCCTTTGGAAGCAGTGGCAGGCGCTGAAAGCGGCCTCAGGCTTGGGGATGAGTTCCTTCCGGTGCACGGCAGAGTCCACGGCGCCGGGCACGCGCATCAGGGGGAGAAATTCCTCGTGGTCGGCGTGATGCCGCCCACGGGCACGCCCTGGGACCGCGCCGTGATGGTGCCGATCGAGCGCGTCTGGGCGCTTCACGGACCGCTTCATGCCGAGCACGAAGACCATGATGAACATGAGGAACATGAAGGGCATGATCATCATCATGCGGAAGGGATTCCTGAACCGCTCGAACACTGGCTGACCGAGGACCTCTCCAAATTCCCCGGGATGTCCGCGATCGTCGTGAAGCCTGTGACCGTGGCCGATGCCTACCGGCTCCGGCAGGACTTTTCAAAAAATGACGGTTTGGGGGGCTGATGGAAATCCCGTCCCGCTCATGGGCGTCTTTTCGGGCGAGGTGCTGGTAGAGCTTTATGCCGCAATGGGCGGGGCGTCAGAAGCACTTTCCTTCATCACGGGGCTCACGCTCGTGATTGCGCTCGCGGCAACCCTCGTCACGGGCGTGCTCCTCGGGCGGCTGAGGCTTCCGACGCTCCTGCAGCTGCGCGTCCTCGGGGCGCCGAAGCGCTACGTTGCGCTCCTCCTCTGGTGCATCGTCATGGCAGTGGTCGGCATGGGCGCCGTCATGGGCGTGCTTCTCGGCTGGGGCATTGCAGAAGTCTGTGCGATGGGACTCACGCATCAGACGGGGATCGCGATGAGTCCGGCGCTTTCCCTGAATGAACTCCGGCTTTTCCTGCTGACCCTTGGGCTTGGGGGCCTCTGCGCGCTGATTCCGGCCTGGGCGGCTGGGCGCGCCAGAATGAATTGACAGGGAAAAGGCCTCATGCCGCGGCGCTGAATGTCCGCGGCATGAGGCCTCTGCGTCTTTTTGCCTTTATGCCTTTCCGCAGCAAAGAAAAGCGGGCGGCATCAGGCGCTCTGAGGTGCGTCCATGATGCCGCCCGCTGTTTGCTTTCTGCGCTTATGAAGCCGGAAGGCGGCTAGGAATTACTTCCCGCAACAGCACTTCTTCACAGGATTCGGGTGAATCATCTTCGTGGGATCGACGTACTGGTCGAACTGTTCCGCAGTGCAGAGCTGGAGTTCGAGCGCCGCTTCCTTGAGGCTCTTGTTGTTGACGTGAGCGTAGTGGGCGATCTTCGCGGCGTTCATGTAGCCGACGAGCGGAGACAAGGCGGTCACGAGCATGAGGGAGCGCTCCATCAGGTCGTGCAGACGCTCCTTATTGGCCGTGATGCCCGTGACGCAGTGGATCTCGAAGGACTTCATGACGTCCGCGAGGTTCTTGATCGACTGGATCAGGTTGTAGGCGATGACGGGCTTGAAGACGTTGAGTTCAAAGTTGCCCTGGCTCGCGGCGAAGTTGATGCAGGTGGCGTTACCCATCACCTGAACCGCAACCATCGTGACGGCTTCGCACTGGGTGGGATTGACCTTGCCCGGCATGATGGAGGAGCCCGGTTCATTGGCCGGAATGTTGATTTCGCCCAGGCCGCAGCGCGGGCCCGAGGCGAGCCAGCGGATGTCGTTCGCGATCTTCATGAGGTCGGCGGCAAGACCCGCGAGGGCGCCCTGAAGGAGGCAGACGGCGTCGTGGCTCGTAAGGGCATGGAACTTGTTGGGAGCATCCTTGAACCTGAGGCCGGTCTTCTTCGTGAGGATCTCAGCGACCTTGGCGCCGAAGCCTTCCGGCGAGTTGATGCCCGTGCCGACGGCGGTGCCGCCGATCGCGAGTTCGCGGCAGGGTTCAAGAGCGGCGAGGATGGCTTCGCGGCTGTGCGTGAGCATCGAGGCGTAGCCCGAGAATTCCTGGCCGAGCGTGAGCGGCGTCGCATCCTGGAGGTGCGTGCGGCCCGACTTGATCAGGTCCTTGAATTCCTCTGCCTTGGCGTAGAGGGCCTTTTCAAGGCCTTCGAGGCGCGGGAGGAGGTAGTTCGTCGTTTCAACGACGGACATGATGGAGAGCGCGGACGGGAACGTGTCGTTCGAGGACTGCGACATGTTGACGTGGTCGTTCGGGTGAACGAGCTGGTCCTTCGAGAGGCTCGCCTTGTCGCGGAAGTTGCCGCCGAGGATTTCGATGGCGCGGTTCGCGAACACTTCGTTCATGTTCATGTTCGACTGCGTGCCCGAACCCGTCTGCCAGACTGCGAGCGGGAAGTTGCCGTCGAGCTTGCCCTCAAGGGCTTCGTCGCAGGCTTCTTCAATGGCGGCGGCGCGCTTGTCGTCGAGCTTGCCGAACTCCTGGTTCGCAAGCGCGCAGGCGCCCTTCAGGAGCGCGAAGGCACGGACGATCTCCACAGGCATCTTTTCAATGCCGATCTTGAAGTTCTCGTAGCTGCGTTCGGTCTGGGCGCCCCAGTACTTGTCGTTGGGGACCTTGACCTCGCCCATAGAGTCCTTTTCGATGCGGAACTGATCCATCTTGATTTTCTCCTTTCGTTTTCTTTCGACGAGCCCGCAAGTCTTTGCGCGATGTGCGCATGACGTTCTGCGGACTAGACGTGGAGCCAATGATAATGAAAATGAATATCATTAACGAAAACGAGATGCCTCTTTGGGGATATGCACGAACGGGTAAGTTGCGTTGAATGAGGGTGCCGGGATCCTCTCTTTACAAAGAGAAAGTCCGGCGAGAGCTGGTTTTGCCGGACATCGGGAGCTTTGGAAAGACGAGTTTGCCGGGGATGCCGGCTGGCGGCGGAGATACCACGAAGGCGGGAGACGTGCCGATTCGGCAAGGATTCGCCTGGCGCGGAAAAGGAGTGCGCCACACAGGTGGGTGAAGCGCTTCTGGAGCCGTGCGCTTTGTTCAGGTCCTAGGCCTGGAACGCAAGCCGGGGTTCTGGGACCTATGTACCAAAAAGCCTCTCCGGGGAGATCGGAGAGGCATGCTTCGGGTCAGTTGAGTTCGATGATGAAGGGATCAGTCGTTCTTCTTTCTGTTCTTGAAGGGCGCTGCGGCTTCAATGTCCTTCGTACGCTGGGTATAGATCTTGTTCGTCATTTTCCCGGCAAGGGCTACAGCTTCGTTGGCAATGCCGAGATTAAAGTCGTCAAGGAGCTTTGAGGCGGCTTGAGGATTCGATTCGGCAAGCTTAAGGTATTCCGTTTCAAATGCTCGGCACTTTTTCTCTGTCTGCGCTTCGAATTCAGCGAAAGACTGCTTCACGATCGGAGCGAGCGTCGGATAGTCCGTCATTACGAGCGTCTGGAGCTTTCTGAATTTCCAGTAAGCGCTCTCGTCGTCTGCTTCATCCGTAGCGGCGGTGTAGCTCTTCGGGAACTGCGTCAGGCCATGGTAGAAAGGAACGTAGACGGAAAGGTCGGACATGCCGAGAGCGAACCAGTTGATCTGACCGATCGCCTGGGGCAATTCGGGACGAACCTGCAGGACGTGCGTATTCTGTGCGCGGAAGACGCTGATCGGACGGTAGGGCTCATCGCCTCGCAATCCCTTTGAGTAAGGATCATGGTTGATGAGTTCTCCTGCCTCGTAGTGGTTGCGCAGAATAGCCTTCATGTCTGCGAGCGTGACTTTCTTTTCCGGAGCGGCAAAGACGGGGAAGCTGCTGCCTTGAGCAATGTCCTGCTTCAGAGACGGAGTCAGCATCTTCTGAATTTGCCAGACGCGCGGATAGTTGTAGGTGACGTCTCGGTCGTCGTTGCGGATGTACGCCTTGGCAAAGTTGAATGCGCCGTCCTTCTTGGGATCGTAGAAGCCGTGTTCCTGTGCCCAGCTGACGAGCGTTTTGGAGGCCATGAAGTCCGGACTCTGCGGATCGTACTGCTGCAGCCTGCCCTGATTGCCAGTAGCAAAGTACTTGTCCTTCGGGAGACGCTGCGCGAGCCATTGATGCCCCGACCCGGCTTCGAAGTACCAGGCCTCGTCCTTATCAACAAACCCGACGCCAAAGCTTTCGCCAGCACCCTGTGTTTCAACAATTTTGCCGAGGAGCGCGGCCCCTTCCTTGGCGGTTTTAGCCTGAGCAAGGATGACGTCGGCAATGTCGCGTTCCTTGATGCCGAGCTTTTCGTAGGGATCGAGCTTCAGCACTTCATCGCTTGCATAGATTGATTCGGTTGCGGAGACGCCGAGTCCCGCATCATTGAATCCGCAGCCGCCGTAGCGATGGGAATCCCAGTCCGGACCTGTCGAGTAGCTTAAAGTACGTTCCGGGAGCGGATATTCGAAGGTAGCTTTTTCAGGATTATCGGAGCCTCGATACTTCGAGCCGGCTTTGTTGACGGCTGCCGGATGCATCACAAGAAGCGAGGGATTGAGCGAGCTCGAATCGACGGAGCGCGCCACAAAAATCGATCCGTCTGCAGTGGCCTCAGAACCAACCAGAACGGTTGTGCAGGCGAATGCTGAACTGGATGCCATAGCCATGCCGAATGCTGCTGCCAGGAGGCTGAATCTCATGATATCTCCTTAGATAATATACTGAAAAGCAATTTAAATCAGCTATTTAATCTACTCTTATCTAGGCAATTAGGCTGTGAGCATTACAAACATCTCAAGGGAGAAAATCGTCCCGGGGATTTACCCGATTGGAGCAATCCCTCGATGGAAACGTTGGGACAGCGCTTCTGCATAATGCAGAATACAAAATCCCGCTCTGCTACTGCGAGAAATGCCGAACCGTGCATC
>ERZ1673741.3316-NODE-3316-length-10092-cov-7.205241_pt1 | contig 10092 bp, 11 predicted proteins | sample MGYA00580209_ERZ1673741 | MGnify/ENA primary metagenome ERZ1673741 (study PRJEB41218, sample SAMN15661754) | gut metagenome | host: Homo sapiens | place: Canada: London | collected 2015-08-20/2019-03-30 | study: EMG produced TPA metagenomics assembly of... | reverse complement strand
GACCATCGTGGACGATGTCCGGGGTTCCAGCCGGGGTCTTCCCGAACGGGACGCCCCGGCTTGCAGCGGCCCCGGCGGGGCCTTGCCCTCCATCGGCTGCGCTGCCGCGCCGGCGATTGCGCGCGTCCGGCTGCGCCGGCCGCTTGCCCTTCGCTCGCCGGCGGCGCGGTGGCCGGCTTACGCCGACACCCCCGCGCCTCGCGCGCTGCGCGGCCCTCGCGGGCCTTGCCCTCCGCGGCGGTGCGCCGCCGTTCGCCACACGGCTCACGTCGGCTCCGCCGCTGCGCGTCCGCGGGCGCGGACTTGCAAAAAAACGGGAGGGGCGGGCTTGCCGGACCCTCCCGTTTCCCTGCCGCCCTCCGCGGCGACTACGCCTCGGCCGCGGCGCCGCGGCGCCCTGCCTCGCCCAGCGCCTCGGCCACGAGGCGGACGCCGCGCGAGTATGCAGAGCAGAATTGCCAATAGTTGACCTCGCCGACGTGCGAGAGATGCTTCGCAATGCGAAGGAGGTCGCCCTCGCCGGCACCGTAGAGGAACATCTGTACGGCGGCGAGGGCTCCATCAGCCTCGACGTCGGCGCCCTCCCTCTCTGTGGTGAAGAGCACTTCCTCCCCGTCGCGCGACCACTCAATGCGCGAGCGCTCGTCATCGTCCTCCGGCAGGACGCCGTCTGCTCGCCATCCTTGGGCGGCGGGCAACTCATCCTCATCGTCGCCGGGGTTGGCGTCCTCGGGCGCAGAGGCGTTCAACAGCCTCGCCGCTGCGATGACCCCGTTCCAGTACTCCTGGACGTCCCACGATCGCCATGAGTCGCGAGTGCGGATCTCATCATAGGGCTCCTCGGGCACAGTTTCCCTGAGGACTCGCCTACACTCGGCCAGCTCGGCCACGACCTCACGCACTTGCGCCCCCATCGAGATGGCGCCGATGGCGCACTCGGTCGCGTCGGCCACGCCCCGGCTGTAGATCGCATCGTTGTACTTATCTTCCTCGTCCGGCGGGTTGGGGCAACCGTCCACCGCGGTGTCTCGATTCCGCTCTTTGAGCTCGACGATGCCCCTGTCGAGGGGAATGACGCACCCCCTCTTCGACAGGTAGGTCCACGTGATCTTGCCGCGGCCGACGGCGACCGTAAAGTGCCTGCCGAGATACTCGCGAGGCTTGCTACCGTCTTCCATTGTCTGTCCTTTCTCTTGCTTTTATCTGTGGCGGCCTAAGCCGCCGTATCGCCATCCGCAGCGCTGGCCCCTTCGGGGTCGGCGCCCGCCTCGGCCCAGGTCGCCGGGTCCACGCCGGCCGCCCAGGCGGTCGCGGCCGCCCTGGCGGCCTCGTGGGCCTCGGTGCCCGCCGCCCACTCGGCGGCGCGGTCGCGCTGGACGATGCGCTCCCAGGCCGCGGCGCGCCGCTCGGCCTCCCGGTCGCGCGCGGGCCGCGCCGCCTGCGGCGCGAGCTCCTCGACCTCGGCCGCGTCTGCGACGAATCCTTTGCCGGGCGGGGCGGGGTCGTAGGTCCAGATTTTCGCCCGGGCGAGAAGCTCAGCCATGGCCTCCACCGGCGCCTCAACGGGCGGACGCCGAGCGAGGAGCGCCTTGCGTACGCGCCGCGCCCTGCGCGGCTCCATCCCCGCGAGAATCGCCTCGGCCTCCTCGCCGTGGGCGGCGAGGCGGAAGACCATCCCGGCCGTCGAAACGTCGTTGTAGGCGCCGAGGTCGGCAGGCAGAATTTGCATGATCGGCCAGCGGCGGGCGAGGTCGGCGGGGGAGTCCGCGCCGGAAACCGTGACCTCGACGCGCGTCATCGGTCGCGAAAGGCCGGACTCCTTTTGCTTGTCATAAACCTTCACGAGACCGGGAGACGAGCGTACGCCCAGGTACGTCGTCCGCCCGGACCGAGACACCAGGTCTGTGTATGTCTCTCTATCCTGCGGCGAGGTCGGCGGGCCGGCGCTCTCGACATATGCCCAGTTGCGGCGGTCTTTATATGCCTGCGCACGCCAACGTTCGACCGGGAAGTCGAACGCAATGTCGGCGCGGGAGAGCTCCGCTCGGCGGCAGCACAAAAGGATCAATCGGTGAAAATCGCGGAACGCCTGGCAACGGGCGACTTTGTTCGGATTGAACTCAACGAATCCCTCGAGCTCCTCGACCTTCCGGCCGCTGCGGCGGCCGAGGCCCACTGTCGCCGTCGCCTCCTTTCCCCGGCACTCGCCGAGCGCGAGCGTCCATATCCGCCGGTATTGACCGGGCCCGGGGCTCGATATCTCCGTTGACCTCACGGCGCCTACCTTCGCGTCGGAGACTGCGCGGGCGAGGACGTCGAGCTCGCGGCAGAGGAGGGGGACGCCCGCCTCCTCTGCGACCTCGCCGCACCGCAGCGTCATCCTCACCATGTCGACAGATCCGGTCCACCCTGCCGACGTCCACATCGGCCAAAAATACGGAGGATCCATGTACTCGTCCCCCTCGTCGATGCCCACGGCGATTGCGCGATCGCGCTTATCGCGCGCCTTCGCGGCATCCTCGGTGGCCACGACCATCAAAGATGCAACCGAGCAAGTCAGGTCGCGGATCTGTTCTCGAGTTAACTGAGGTTGCTGGGCGGAAACATCCCTGCAATAATTAAGCCCCGAAAAGATGGGCGAGGGACATTTTTGGTCGTTCATGCGCCTATTAGACTTGGCGCATGAACTGCTTGCCGCGAAGTTCTTCCGAGGCTTGCGATCGTCTGCCGGGTTTGGAAGAAGGAGAGGGGTGTCGTGATTAACTTGCAAAAACGAAGACGCCCCGGCGGCCTTCGGAGACGTTGGCAGGTCAACGTTCTGCGATTGATGATTAGCGGGGGAACTCATATAATTCACTCCAAGGTGCTTGCAAGGCATCTGCTGTACCCGGGGTTTCGGCGCGTGGAATCGCCTCCCGGCTGGGGCGAAGGAGATTGCAGTCTCCTCCGCCCTTTTCTTTTTCTCGCCTACGCCACGCGCTCGGCGTCGGCGTTCTTGCCATAGACCCAGCGCGCCAACTCGCGCTGGCCGATGGCCCACTGCATGCCTATCTTCGTGCCGAGCTCGCCCTGGCGGCATGCTTTTGCGATCGTGTTGTAATGCACACCCGCCCAGTCGGCTGCTTGCTGAAGATTCAGCGGCCTCAGATAGGCCTCGCCGCCCTCGTTTTGCCTGGTAGCATCAGTCATCGTTGTTCCTCCTTGTCGCTGCTTGATTGCCGTCAATAACCTTTCTACATCGGCGAACAACGGCATTGGCGGTGCGCGGTTTTCCGCGCTTGTGGATATTTATCGGCAAATGTGTTAGTGCTCGGGGCCGTCGGCGGCGGCCCAGATCTCCTCGGCGATGCCGTCCAGGCGGTCTGCCATCTGGATCATCCAGTGCGCCTCGCGTGGCTCGCGGTCGGCGGCCTGGGCTGCCATATCGAGCGCCCAGGCCTCGGCCTGTAGTTTGTTGATAATGGCCTCTACCTCTACTTTGTTCACGTTGTTTCCCCTTTCCTAGGCTTCCTCGTAGAAGCTCCCAACACCGTCCATCATTTGTTTCTTAGGCCCGGCGAGGGCGACGGCGTACACCTGCATTGTCATCGCCGGGTTGCGATGCCCGAGAACCGCCGCCAAGGACATGACGTCGGCCCCCTCGGCTATAGCCAGGGTGGCAAACGTGTGACGCAAGTCATGAAATCTAAGCGTCTCACCCGTTGTTCCCACCCAGCCGTAGGCCTGGGCCACCGCCGCCCACTTGCGGCTTAACGTGTCGGGATTCAACGGCTCGCCCAAAACGTCGCCGAGGATGTAGAGTGATGCCCGCCATCCGCAGCCGAGCCGGGCGCACTGGGCGGCCTGGCGCTCGCGGAGGGCGCCGAGAAGGCGGGCCAGAGGCTCGCTGACAGGCACCACGCGCTCCGCGCCGGTGCCTGTGGGGTCTTTTGCGCCTTTGAGGCGGCGGCCGCCCTCGTAGCTCGCTCCTAGGGCATGGTTCACGCGAAGAAGCCCGGCGTCCTCGTCCCAATCGTGCCAGCGCAGGGCGCAAAGCTCTCCCCGGCGGAGGCCGGACATGAGCGCCAAGCGGGCAGCGACGGCGACGGCGTTGCCCTCGCCCATGGCGACCAGATGCCCCATGACCTCGCGGGCGGCGGACTTGTTGAGGCTATTCACGGGCTTTCTCGGTGCCCTCGGCGCCTTAACGGCAGTGCAAGGGTCTACGTCGAGGTCACCGACCTCCACAGCATGTCGCGTAATTTGTGCGAGGTAGGCGTGTCGCTTCTGAACGGTGACGAGGCCGAGGCCCGCCGCGCGGAGCTCGTCATCGTAGTTCGTGACGTCGTTGGCCGTGAGGTCGCCGAGCTTGATAGCGCCGATGGGGAATCGGTTGAGGGCATTGACCGAGGCCCGATAGCCCCTATAGGTCTCTGCGCTAATCCGGCTTTTAGTAGCCGCGAGGTATCCGGCGGCGTAGCCCGCCACCGTCTCGTCACTGGCTGCTGTTGCCTTGGCGGCCTCCTGCGCGGCCTCCTCGGCTGCCTCGAGTTCCTCGCGCCAGCGTCGGAGAGCCGTGAGGGCGTCCCGCCTACCGGCAGATGTGTCCTTCTTGCACGGTACCTTGGTTGTCTTGGTCAATCGACGGCGGGTTCCGTCTTCGTCGACTGCGTCGAGGCAAAGACGCCAGAAACGCCCGGATTTGGTGACGCAGCCTGATGTATAGCGCATAATTTCCTCCAAGAGTACAAATCGAGTACGACGGTCGTGCAATTTGTACTCAGGTTGTAAAATATCAACAAGGGGCTGCGTGCGCGTTTATCAATAGTTGTTCTTTGTTGTCACTTGTAACATGGAATAACCATATTTGCGTGTTTGCGGTTATCGGGCGTTGTCATCAAAGAATTACCTGCTTATGGGCTTTACACGCACAAGGCCGGGAGTTCGAACCTCTCATCGCCCACCATAGGATAGCCGGCCCCGGCCCGCGAGCGCGGTCCGGGGCTTCTTTGTAGGGAGGCAAGAAGCATGACTACCCCCGAAGCGCCGCGCGAGCGCAGCTATGGCCGCGCCGCGGACCAGATGCGGCCCATCAAGCTCACGAACGACATCATTAAGACAGCCGACGGCTCGTGCCTCGCCGAGTTCGGCGACACGCGCGTTCTGTGCTGCGCGACCGTCGAGGAAGGCGTGCCCAAATGGCGCCGCGCGAGCCACGGCTGCGGGTGGGTCACCGCCGAGTACGCGATGCTCCCCGCGTCAACCGCGCGCAGGTCAAAGCGGGAGTACGGCGCCCGAAAGGGCCGCAGCATGGAGATCGAGCGCCTGATCGGCCGCAGCCTGCGCAGCGTCGTCCGTATGGAAAAGATGGGCGAGATCACGGTCACGCTCGACTGCGACGTCATCCAGGCGGACGGCGGCACCCGAACGGCGAGCGTGACCGGCGCCTGGGTCGCCCTGCACGACGCGCTCATGGGCCTCGTCCGCGCGAACAAGCTCAACCGTCTGCCGCTCACCGGTCAGGTCGCCGCGATCTCGGCGGGCATCGTCGGTGGGGAGGCGCTTCTCGACCTCGACTACTCCGAGGACAGCCACGCGGACGTGGACCTGAACCTCGTGGGGACGGACGCCGGCGGCATCGTCGAGGTGCAGGGCACGGGCGAGCGCTCGACGCTCAGCCGCGCTCAGCTCGACGGGCTCCTCGACATGGGCCAAGCGGCCATCGAGCGCCTCGTGGCCATCCAGAACGACGTGACCGGATTCAGGGACTGACGGCCCAAACAAGGAGGAAAACATGGCGGACAAGAAAACCGTGGTCGTGGCGACCGGAAACGCGCACAAGGTCGTCGAGATCGAGGCGATCCTCTCGCGCGTGATGCCCGACGTGCGCTTCGTGGCGCTCGGCGAGCTCGGCGACTTCCCCGACCCCGAGGAGAGCGGCTCCGACTTCTACGAGAACGCGCTGATCAAGGCCCGCGCCGCGCAGGCCGAGACGGGCCTTGAGCTGGCCGTCGCGGACGACTCCGGCCTGTGCGTCGACGCGCTCGACGGCGCGCCGGGGATCTTCTCCGCGCGCTGGGCGGGCGAGCACGGCAACGACGGAGCGAACAACCAGAAACTCCTGCGCGAGCTCGCCGACGTGGAGGACGCCGACCGGACCGCGCGCTTCCACTCGACCGTCGTGCTCGTACGCGGCGACGAGGTCCTGCGCGGCGACGGCGACTGCCCCGGCGTCATCGGCCATGAGCTGCGCGGGTCCAACGGCTTCGGCTACGACCCGCTGTTCTGGCCGGACGATGTCCCGGGCCGCACGATGGCGGAGCTCTCGCTCGACGAGAAGAACCGCATCTCTCACCGCGCCCGCGCGCTCGCGGATCTCGCGGCGAAGGTGGGGTAAGCCCGCGCCGACCGACCTCGCCGCCGCCCGCGCACCGTTCGGCTGGTAACATAAAAATGAGCCAGTTAACAGGCGAAACATCGCGCACAATAGTTTTTAGCTGTGGACGGGCAGGGGCCTCGACGCGGCGGGTCTTTCTCTTATCGTTTTCGCGGCCGCGCCCTGGCGGTCACGCAAAAGAAGGAGTAAGCATGAAGATCGTTCGCGCCAAGGATTACCAGGACATGAGCCGCAAGGCCGCCAACATCATCTCGGCCCAGGTCATCCTCAAGCCCGAATGCATCCTCGGCCTCGCCACCGGCAGCACGCCGATGGGCGCCTACCAGCAGCTGATCAAGTGGTACGAGAAGGGCGACGTCGATTTCTCGCAGGTCAGCACCTTCAACCTCGACGAGTACGTGGGGCTTTCCGACGACGACCCGCAGAGCTACCACTACTTCATGCGCAAGAACTTCTTTGACCACGTGAACATCGATCTCGCGAAGACCCACGTGCCCGACGGCGCGACCAAGGACCCCGAGTCCTTCTGCAAGAACTACGACCGCATGATCGCCGAGGCCGGCTACCCTGACCTGCAGCTCCTCGGCATCGGCAACAACGGCCACATCGGTTTCAACGAGCCGGACGACCACTTCAGCGCCGGCACCCACTGCGTCGACCTCACCGAGAGCACCATCCAGGCCAACTCCCGCCTCTTCGAGAAGGAGGAGGATGTCCCGCGCCAGGCCTACACCATGGGCGTCCAGACCATCATGTACGCCCACATGATCCTCGTCGCCGCGAACGGCGAGAAGAAGGCCCAGGCTGTTCGCGACATGTGCTTCGGCCCCGTGACCCCGAGCTGCCCCGCCTCCATCCTGCAGCTGCACACCAACTGCGTCGTGGTCGCCGACGAGGCCGCGCTTTCGCTCTGCCCCGCTGAGTAAAAGACGGACAGGCCCCTGACCTCGGCGCCGTTTGCGCTCGCCGGTTGGCCGCCGTCTTTGATATAGGCACAAAAGGGCCTGGCCCTTTTGCATAAGGCCCGGTGCCGCTCCCCCACGGCGCCGGGCCTCTTGTTTGGATTGCCGCTGCTGCGGCGCGATGACCGCAGGACGTTGCCGGAACGGCGGCTGGCGCGCCCGGATCCAGCGCGCTTCTCGCTAGATCTTGAGTACCGTGAGCTCCTTGGTGTAGCTGTTCAGGACCTCGCGGCCGTCGTCGGTCACGATCAGAAGGTCTTCGACGCGGACGCCGATGTCGCCCGGCAGGTAGATGCCCGGCTCGATCGAGAAGCACTGCCCGGGGCGCACGCCCTCGTGGTGGACGCTCGACACGTCGCCGGGCTCGTGGTCCGTAAGGCCGATCTGGTGACCGAGGCGGTGGTTGAAGTAGGGGCCCCAACCGGCGTCCTCGATGATGCGGCGCGCGGTGAGGTCGATCTGGGCGAACTCGACGCCCGGGCGCACGATGGCCTCGGCGGCCTCGTTGGCGCGGCGCACGGTGTCGTAGACGCGGCGCTGGTGCTCGGTCGGCTCGGCGGTGAAGAACGTGCGCGTCATGTCCGAGCAGTACCAGTCCTTCTTGCAACCGACGTCGAAGAGCACGATGTCTCCCAGCTTAAACGGGGTGTCGTCGGGCTCGTGGTGCGGGTCGGCGCCGTGGTCGCCGAAGCTCACGATGGGCGTGAAGGAATGGTCCTGCGCGCCGAGGCGGCGGTACTCACCCAAAAGCCCGTCGGCGATCTGGCGCTCGGTGACGCCGGGGCGCACCTGCGCGGCGAGCCACTCCATGGCCTGGTCGTTGACGGCGGAGGCGGCGCGCATGAGCTCCTGCTCGCGGGAGTCCTTGATCGAGCGAGCGTCGTCTACGGCGTCAGAGGCGAGGGCGAAGCCGGTCGCGGCGCCGGCCTCCATAAGAGGGACGAGCCAACGCGCCGAGAGCTCTTTGTCGACACCGAGTGCCGATGCGTGGTCGGTCACGGCGCACACGAGGGCGATGGGATCCTCGGTGTCGTCGAAGGTGCGCACGTCGGCGCACGCGTCTCCGACCTCGGGGAAGAGCCGGTTGCAGAACATCACGGGCTCGCGGGTCTCGTCGCACGGGACGTAGAGCGCGAGGAACCGCTCGTAGGGCTCGGTGTAGTAGCCGCAGAGCCACCAGATGGACAAGGGGTCCACCAGCAGCATCTGGTTGAGGCCGCGGGAGCGCAGGTTGGCGCGCACGCGGGCAAGGCGATCGTTGTTCATGGCGTGATCCTTTCGACGCTTGCCAGTGTAGCGCGCGGGGGCGCGCCGGGGGCAAGAAGCGCGGCCCGGGCACGTGATCCCGGCGTTTGGGGCGAACCTGACAGTCGGGCGCCTGCCACATCTGGTGTTGTCGTGTCAAATGTGGGTTAAGTGGGTTTTTATGGCTCCCTACGGGGTAAGATAATAGATTGCTAAACAACGACACCCATCCGGAGGCATTTCAGATGGAAAACGAGATCCCGTCCGTTAACCGCGTTGACGACATTCGCGAGCGCCTCGCCGACCTCAAGGGCAAGCGGCTGAGGGTCAAGGCGAACATGGGCCGTTCCCGCATCGTCGAGCGCTCGGGCACCCTCGTCAACGTTCACCCGTCGCTCTTCATCATCGAGGTCGAGGAGCGCCGCGGCCGCACCGCGCGCCAGTCTTTCCAGTACGTCGACGTGCTCACGGGCACCGTCGAGCTCTTCGACGCCGAGTCCGGCGAGAAGCTCTTTGACTACGCTCCCACAGAGGCGGAGTAGGCGAGGAGACAAAAAATGGTCGGTCGCCAGGTCGTCTACGCACCTTGCAAGATTAACCTGCACCTCGGCATCCACGCCCAGACCGATGAGCGCGGCTACCACTACGTTGACTCCGTGATGGCGCCCGTGGGCCTCTTTGACGAGGTCACGGTGGACGACGCGCCCTTCTTTGCCGTGCGGCACGAGCCCGCGCTCGAGGTCCCGCCCGAGAAGACCACCGTGTGGAAGGCGGCGACGATGCTCGCCGAGGAGCTTCACACGAAGCTTAACCTGCGCATCGACATAAAGACGCGCATTCCCGAGAAGGCCGGCCTGGGCGGCTCGTCCGCTGATGCCGGTGCTGCACTGCGTGCGCTGTGCGCCCGCTGGGGCGTGGACGTGAACGATCCTCGCGTGGTCGACGTGGCGCGTCGCGTCGGGGCCGATGTCGCGTTCTTCCTCAACCCGGAGCCCTCGCTGTACCTCGGTGCCGGGGACATGCTGACGGAGACCTTCCCGGTGTTGCCCTTGCCGGTCGCCATCGTCAAGCCGGCGGGCGACGGAGTCTCGGCGCGCGCGGCGTACGAGGAGTTCGATCGCGACCCGAGCGAGCCTGTGTCATATGGGGATATGTGCCGCGCGCTGCGCGAGGGAAGTGTGGAGGGCGTGCGCGAGCACATCTTCAACAACCTCGCGCCCGCGGCGAAGGCGCTGCAGCCGGGCTGCGCGGAGGCGGAAAGCTGGCTCGAGGCGCAGCCCGAGACACGCGGCGCGCTCGTGTCCGGCTCCGGGAGCTGCGCTTTTGCGTTGTGCGACGGCCTCGGGGCGGCTCGCGCCGTCGCCGCCCGGGCGGCAGATGAGCAGGATTGGTGGTCATTTGCAACTTTGACGGTTGGAAAACCCGAAGAAGTCTGGTAACATACTCCCTTGCATCGGGTTGTGGCTCAGTTTGGTAGAGCACCGCGTTCGGGACGCGGGGGTCGCTGGT
>ERZ1673741.3315-NODE-3315-length-10095-cov-4.133865_pt1 | contig 10095 bp, 9 predicted proteins | sample MGYA00580209_ERZ1673741 | MGnify/ENA primary metagenome ERZ1673741 (study PRJEB41218, sample SAMN15661754) | gut metagenome | host: Homo sapiens | place: Canada: London | collected 2015-08-20/2019-03-30 | study: EMG produced TPA metagenomics assembly of... | reverse complement strand
GAACAATCCTGTCATCGGCGTGTTGCTGCCGTCCGAAGGCAACACCTTTTTTGACGATGTCATCCACGGCATGGACCTGGCAGCAAGCTCTTATGCTATCTACGGTCTCAAGGTACGCTACTATCTGATGAAAGGCTACGACGTCGAGAAGCAGCTTGCCTTGATGGAGTCGATGCGCTACCAGGTCAATGCGCTGATCATCAGCCCCATTGACGATCCCCGCATCGCGGCTGCCATTGATTCGCTCGTGGCTGATGGCATCTTCGTCATCACCGTCGTCAGCGATATCGATAGCTCGCAGCGCCGCGCCTATGTCGGCAGCGATTACTTTAACGGCGGTGAGACGGCCTGTGCCCTCCTGGAGATTCTCCTCGGCAAGAAAGCCTCTGTAGGACTCGTCATGGGAAGCCGCCAGGTCCTCGGGCATCGGCTGCGCCTCGAAGGATTCCGCCACCGCATGGAACGCCTGCCGGATTTTACCATTGCAGGTATCGTCGAGAACGGCGATGACGAGATTTGCTCTTACGAGCGCACGAAGGAACTGCTGCAGGAACATCCCGATATTTCCGCGATGTTCTGCATGGCCGGCGGTGTCTACGGGGCCTGCCGGGCCGTTATGCAGCTGCCGGAAGAGAAGCAGCCGCTCGTCATCGCCTTTGACAGCGTGCCGACCACTGTTGAGATGATGCGTTGCGGCATCGTCAAGGCTATCCTGTTCCAGCATCCGACGCGCCAGGGACGTTTGTCTGTGCAGCTGGCCTTCGAGTATCTCGTCAACGGCCGCCTGCCGGATAAGACCTGGTACCTCATGAAGAATGAAATCCGGCTGCTCGAAAACCTCTAGGAAGCGGATACTTATGTATAAGCATATCATTTTGAAAAAGTTGATTTTTGCCGGGCAACATGGTATTGTATAATCAATAGTTTGTTATTATAGATTTCAGAAGGTAACGAAAATGCCTATAGATATACAAAAAATTAAAGACTCGGTTGACTCTGGTAAAATAAAATGGACAGAGCATGTTGCCAAGCGATTAATCAGTCGGCATATATCACCTAATGAAGTATTACAGGCTTTGTCCAACGGAAGGATTATTGAAGATTATCCATCAGATTATCCTTTTCCTAGCTGTCTTGTTTTTGGGTGTACGGTTCAAAATAGAAAGCTGCATATTGTTTGTAGCATTGTGAATGACGATACCCTGACCATCATCACCGCATACGAGCCAGATCTCAATAAATGGAATGAAACATTTACGAAACGGAGGGATACATGATGACGAACTGCACATTTTGCAAAGGTGATTTACAAGATGCTTTGACCACTTTTACTATTGATCTTGACTCCTGTATTGTGATTATTCGCAATGTGCCGTCTCAAGTGTGCACTCAGTGCGGAGAAACATATTACTCGACAGAAGTCATGCAGCAGTTGTATAAAATTGCTGATTCCGTTCGTAATTCTATGACGGAAATTGCTGTTATTAATTATCATTCAGCGGCTTGAACTAGGATAAGTAAGACAGGGACTGTGGCATGAAGTGCGTATCATGCGCAGTTCCTTTTTTTATGAATTTGTAGGATGAATGGAGGAGTAGCATGCACAAGCACATTATTCTGAATAATGGCCTGACTATGCCGGCTGTTGGTTTTGGTACGTGGATGCTGAAAGGAGATGCAGGGAAGCAGGCTATCCGGGAGGCCTTGTCCGTCGGCTACCGTCTCATCGATACGGCCCACATGTACGATAACGAAACCATCGTCGGCCAGGCTGTGGCCGAAAGCGGCCTTCGCCGGGAGGATGTCTTCATTACGACGAAACTGTGCCAGACGCGGGCTGGCTATGAGCTGGCCTGGCAGGGCATCGAAGAATCGCTGGCCCGGTTGCAGACCGACTATATCGACTTGCTGCTCATCCATGAGCCTTACGCCGAGGCTTTGGACATGTATCGGGCCTTGACCGAAGCTTACCGCCAGGGTGTGGTCCGGGCCATTGGCATTTCCAATTTCAATGCCCGGGAATATCTTGATTTTATCGGAAGTTGTGATATTGTCCCCATGGTCAACCAAGTCGAGTGCCACGTCTATTACAGACGAAAAGAGCTCCAGCAGGCACTTGTGGCACAGGGGACACAAATGCAGGCATGGAGCCCTTTTACAGAAGGGAAAAAGCCCATATTCCAGGAGCTCATTTTACAGGCTGTCGGCGAGAAATACGGCAAGACGGCCGCACAGATTGCCTTGCAGTACCTGGTGCAGCAGGGCATCGGCGTCATTCCGAAATCGTCCCATCGGGAGCGGATGGTGGAGAATCTCGATATTTTCGACGTCACCCTGACACCGGACGACATGGCCCGGATTCAGCAGTTAGAAACGGGGAAAACCCTGTTTGGCTGGTATGAAGACTGACCCGGCTCAGATATCGAGGGCAGCCCAGTAACCCCAATAGACGGCATTGGTGATGGTAGATACTTTGGCCGCATCGCCGATGACGCGGACGAAAGACGCACTGTCCCGCAGGGCTTCTACGACGTCGGTACGGGACCGCTGGCCTAAGGCACAGATGACCGTATCGCCAGGGACGAGGACGCGCTGGCCCTGCGGGTCCTGGCAGAGGACGCCTTCTGGCGTGACTTCGAGGCCCTTATACTGCGTATGGACGTGGACGTACTTTTCGATTTGAGCCAGGAGCAGGGGGCGGTGGCGGACATTGGCATCCGGGGCCAGGGCCGGGCGCATTTCGATGAGTTCCACTTCTTTGCCTTCCTGGCCGAGGTGGATGGCACATTCGCAGCCTGCCAGGCCGCCGCCGAAGACGATGACGCGATTCCCGACTTTAGCCTTTTCTTTATAGTATTGGTTCACGATGATGACGTTGTCGCCGTCCAAGCCTTTGATCGGCGGGACGAGGGGACGTGACCCGGTGGCGATGATCAGGGCCTGCGGCTTTTCTTTGGCAGCGTATGCCGGCGTTACTTCCGTATTCAGGCGGATTTCGACACCGGCCTGGCGGGCCAGGCGTTCATAAGTTTTTCCCAATTCATACATTTCCCGTTTGAAAGGGATGGCCTGTTCGCTTTTCAGGATGCCGCCGACTTCGCTTTCTTTTTCACAGAGGATGACGTGATGACCGCGGCGGGCTGCCGTATAGGCTGCATACAATCCACCAGGGCCGGCGCCGGCGACGAGGACTTTCTTTTTGACCGGTGCCGGCTGGATTTCCGTCCCGTCCAGTTCCCGGCCGATGAGGGGATTGACGGTGCAGCGGCGCGTGGCAGTCGCCGCCCGTTCAGCCATACAGGTGAAACAGCGCAGGCAGTGGACGATGTCGGCGTCCCGGCCTTCCATGATTTTCTGCGGCGTTTCGGGATCGGCCAGCAGCTGCCGGGCCATGTAGACGATGTCGGCTTTCCCCGAAGCGATGATGCCTTCCATCATGGCCGGGTCGGTCAGGCCGCCGATAGTCGCTACGGGCTTGCTGACGTGCTTCTTGATTTCCGCAGCTAAATAGACGTTGCGCCCGTGGGCTTCAAACATCGAAGGGTGAGTGATGCCAAAGGTTTTCTGATACGTACCGGCCGATACATGGATGATATCGGCGTAGGCTTCGATGGCCTGGGCAATCTGGATGCCTTCTTCCAGGTCGTAGCCGCCTGCAGTGAATTCGGCGCCGCTCATGCGGAATTCGATGGGGAAAAAGGGGCCGACAGCGGTGCGGACCGATTGCAGGACTTCGATGGCAAAGCGGACGCGGTTTTCCAGGGAGCCGCCGTATCGGTCGCTGCGGTGATTGAACAAGGGCGAGAGGAACTGGTTGATGAGCCAGCCGTGGCCGCCGTGGATCATGACCATTTCAAAACCGGCACGTTTGGCCAGGCCTGCAGCGTGACCATAGGCTTTCACGATATCGTCGATCAGTTCCTGGGTCAGGGCTTTGACCGGGACGCCATCAAGGGCGCATCCCTTCACTGGGACCCCACTGGCAGAGCCCGTGCTGACGGCTTTTGTCGGTCATATAGGTCCCGGCGAATTGGCCCGAATGGGATAATTCCAGCGAGGGGATGGCGCCGTGGCGGCGGATGGCATCGGCCGTGTAGGTCGCTGCGGCCAGGGAATTGAGAATCGATTCGTCCAGATGATAGGCGTGAGAGCCGTCGGTCTGGGGATGGACCATCAATTCGGAAACCGTGACGGCAGCGGCACCGCCTTTGGCGCGCAATTCGTAAAAGGCTGTCGATTTCGGGCCGATATAGCCGTCGTTGGTAATGTCCGTGCCACCCATGGGGGCCGAAAAGATACGGTTGCGGAAGGTCGTGCGGCCAATGGTGATGGGACTGGATACGTGCGGGAATTTTCGAGTCATGAGGAACCTCCTGTAATCAGCGTGATAGTGTCTCTGTATTTCTCCTCTACAGTATCATAAAAAAAGAGCTGCCGTCCATCAAAGAAACGACAGCAGGTGTCAACGATTTGTTGCTATAGTTGCAGATGCGAGGTCAGGGCCGCGATGATTTCCTGGAATAAGGAATCATCGCGTTTTTCTTTTTTACAGACAAAGAAGATGCGCCACGGCGTCCCTTCCGTGATGGGGACGTAACGAAGCGGCGGCGGGGCGGCATGGATGTTCACGTCGATACCGATGCCGACGCGTTCCTGACAGAAGTGATAGATGAGGCGGCTCTCCATGGTCTTGACGACGAACTGCGGCGTAAAGCCGAAATCGGCACAACGCCTGACGATGCTATGGAATAAGGAGAAATGCTCGTTCAGGCCGACGAGGGGCTGCCCTTTCAGGTCTTCAATGGTGATGGACGGCCGGTCATAAAAAGGATGGCCCTCATAGACGACGGCTTCGATGCCAGTGCGATAGATTTCCTGCTGGAAAAAGGCATCTGACCGGATCGGGCCGATACAGAAGCCGCAGGATAAACTGTCTTCGGCAATGAGTTGTACAATCTTTTCGTTGAAATCCTCGACCCATTCCAGGGACTTGTCCGGATGGCGGGCCATGACGCCTTTCAAGACATGGATGGAGAGAATATTCAGGACGCCGCAGGAGAAACCGATATGCAGGCCTGCTTTTTTCCGCTTCAACGCCTGCATCCCCAGCTGCAGGTCCAGGAGCTGGCGGGTCAGTTCCTGCGTGTGCTCGTAAAAATACCGGCCTTCCGGCGTCGCTTCCATGCCCTTGCGGCTGCGGATAAAAAGGGCCGTCTGCATTTCTCCTTCTAAAGCACTGATGACCCGGCTCACGCCCTGCGGCGTCATGCACAGGTCCTTGGCCGCCTGGTGGATGCTCTTTTTTTCAAAGACCCGCTGAAAGCAGCGGATGGCATGACTGTCCATGGGGCAGCTCTTTATTGGTGGTCATACCACTGGAACAAGGCCTGGGTCCCGCAGTTTTCCATGCCTTGGTCGGCCAGCTGGTCGTAGAGTTTTTTGGCTAAGCGCAGTCCTGGCAGGTCCAGTCCCTTTTCTTCTGCCGATTCGATAGCGATGCGCATGTCTTTGATGACGGGATAGCCAGCTTTCTGTAAATTCCGGATCATGCCGCTGCCCATGACACCGGTCCCGATGAATCCGATACGTTGTGTACTCATGATGATACCTCCTGGTTTTTTGCTTTTATTATAACATGGAACAGGAAGGAACGATATTGACAAGGTGGGTCCAGGCCTGGTATACTTAATCTACAATCGAATCGCGAAGGGGAGTAACCTCTCGTCAGTTGTCATCAACATCGTGCCGTCATTGACCGGCTGGTGGCAGCGTTGCTATCGCAATGGGTGAGACTTTCGCATGATACCAGTTTTGCTGATACCATGCGGAAGTCTCTTTTGTTTTTCAAAGAAAGAGGTATATTATGGAAATCTTATCGATGCAATTTTTCATGGCTTTAGGCTCTATCATTTTACTAGACATCCTCCTCGGCGGCGATAATGCCGTCGTCATCGCCATGGCGGCCAATAAGCTGCCAGCCAATCTGCGCCGCAAAGCCATCCTCATCGGGACCGGCGGTGCTGTCGTCATCCGTCTGGTCATGACCCTCATCGCCGTCTGGCTGTTGACGATTCCCTTTTTACAGGCCTTAGGCGGCCTCATCCTGCTGCCCATTGCTGTGAAATTGCTCATTCCGGAAGAACACGATGAGAACGTGACGGCTTCGGACAGCCTCATGGGAGCCATCAAGACCATCATCATCGCCGACGCAGCCATGGGCGTCGACAACGTCCTAGCCATCGCCGGGGCTTCGCACGGCAGCTTCCTTCTCGTCGCCTGCGGCTTCCTCATCAGCATCCCCATCATCGTCGGCGGCAGTACGGTCATCGGCAAGCTCATGGACCGCTTCCCGGTCATCCTCTATGCCGGCGCCGGTTTGCTGGGCTGGACAGCCGGTTCCATGATCGGCCACGATAAAATCTTGGGGACCCTGATGCAGCAAATGGCTGGTGCCTGGGCACCCATGACCCTTCAGGCCGTACTAGCTGGCGGCGTCATCGCCATCGGCCTGTGGATGAGCCGGAAACGAGCTGTACAGTATTGAACCTCTCCTACTTGTAGAAGTAGGAGATTCTTGAGAAGGTTGCTGTTTAAGTTTCCTCCTGGAATCAGGATAGCCTTATTCTCAAAGGGCTGTCCAAAAGCCCCTTACACAGTTCCTCAAAATCGAAGTTCTGCTTACTTTGATAGATATATTTTGCACTTCTTTTCTACCCGTCGCGATTCGCCTATGGCGTCGTGCTGCGGCAAGGGGGAGTGCTCCTCCGAAAACGGCTCAAAGGCCGTTGATTGAAAATACTTTTTTGTTCACGCAGAAGTCTAACTGCTACTGATATTATATCACAGAATCGCCATTCATCTCCAACCTAAGAGGAAGGAGTCTTCTGACGAAACTGCGATAAAAAGGCACTGTCGCATGAAGACAGTGCTTTTTTAGCAGTCAGCGGTTAGCAGTTAGCGAATGGTTTTAAATTTAAAAGATTTCTCTGTAAACTACAAACTCTGTAATACTAACTATAAAGTAAAAGTGACTACGCATGATGACATATGCTACAATATAAATTGGCTGGCAGGGCTTTGCCTGCTGGCTAATTTATGTTGAAGGGGATAAGCATATGAGACAACGATTATTTCGTATCATTTTAAGCCTGGCCTTTTCCATGATGACTGTGGTGACAGGGATGGCCAGTGAACCGGGACAGGGAACGGAGACAGACAAAAAGGTGCTGACTGTAGGATTGTTCCGCTATGTTCCTGATATTAAGGCCTTTGAAACGGCTTTGACTGCGCAATGGAAGAATATTGAACCCGATGTGACATTGCGTTTCGTCGATTGGGATTGCTATTTTGAAGAGCCGAAAAGTGATGTTTTTGTCTTCGATGGCCTTTATGCGCCGCAATATATAGAAAAAGGGCTGCTTTATCCCTTAGGAGAAACCATTCCAGCCCGCTCTGCCTATCCAGACTGGACGTTAGAACAGGGATACTCTCAGGGAACGTATTACGGCATCCCGCAGATGGTCTGCATGGATACGCTGTTTTACCACAAAGAGGATCATGCCGTATCCCGTGTCCAGACGATGCAACAGCTTTATGAAGCCATCGGTCCACGGAAGACCCAGGCATTGCTTCCCGGGCGGGACGAAGGTGTCATCGCTGATTTCAGCTTAAATAATGAAATGAAGTACTATAATATTCTTCAGGACCATACAGGAAAGGTCGTTCCGGTACAGGCCATGGGAGACGTTCAAGCGGATGCCATGCAGTATTTGAAAGAATTGTACGCGATGACGGGCACCGCGACGGGCCGTTATGACGATGGCAATGAATTTACGCGGGCTGAATGGTTTGCTCAGGGCCATGGCCGGGCGTTGTATGCCTATCCGGAAGCGATGAGTGCTATTGTCCGCTTAGGGCAGGGTAATTATACAGAAGTGAAGGCCATTTCCTGCTGTGAACATCCCGATGTAGCGACGGCCTATGTCGATTACGTCAGCATCTCTTCCCAGATTCCAGTGAATAAGGTGGAACCGGCTAAAAAATTAGTGGCCTTATTGACTTCTAAGCCTTTCATGATGGCCGCCCTGAAACCGACTTCGAAAGAAGGCGTACCGCAGTATCTCTTAGCGGCTCGTCAGGACGTCATGCAGGAATTGGCTGCGTCGGACCCGAATTATCAGAAGTTGTACCGTCATTTATATCGTGCCAAATCGTGGCATGTCATGACGGGAACAAAAGATTTTGCCGCATGGGAAGCTAAAGTCGGGCCCGTTATCGAAAAAGGGTTGAAAAATCAGTAAAGTTTGGTAATCAAGGTATGGCTCATACCGATGCAGAAATCCTCCATATCATGGAGAATCCGTCTCAGATTTGAAAGAACTGCACGAAGGTATAGCCTAAATGGAGGCCGTACAGCATGAGAACCGTGCCGCAGAGGACGTTGATGGCGCGCAGGATGCGGGGTGTCATGGCGTGGCGGAAGGCGGCGACGCAGCCCGTGAGCGAGAGGAACCACAGGCCCGATGCCAGGAGGACGCCGGTCAGGAAGGTCGTGGCTTCGGCGGCAGGCAGGGTGATGCGGAAGGCGCCGAGGAGCATCGTGCCGTCTAAAATGGCCTGAGGATTCATCCAGGTGACGATACAGGCTTTGGAAACGGTCTGGCCCAGAGAGGCCGGCTGACCTTTAAGGGTCAGCGCATCCGGGACCTGGCGAATCATGCCATAGGCCATGTAGAGGATGAGCAGCGTACCTGCGCCCAGAATGACCGCTTTGAGCCAGGGAAGATGATCCAGCAGGCTGCCGATACCGTAAAAACAGCTCAGCGACAGACTGATGTCGAAGAACAAGACGATGAGCGCTGTCACGACGGCGCGGCGCAGGGAATGGGATAACGCTGAATGGATGACGAAGAGATTCTGCATGCCAATGGGAGCGACGTAAGCCAGTCCCATGGTCAGGCCTTGGAAAAAGAACATTAAAAAAAGCCTCCTTTTTTTCCAACCAAAGAAAGTTGGTTCGTGTGGTATAATCACAATATAACAGAGCTATGCCGGATTCCAACCCGCCAAAGCGATGTGAATTATACCAACCAAAAAGGAGACGATGTGATGAAGCGGCATATTCCCGTGCAAATCGAATGGCATCCCGACCCGGCGCAGGCCGTGCCCGTATACCGGCAAATCCTCGAATGGATGTATGGAAAAATGGAAAGCGGTGAATGGCCGGCCGGGACGCGCCTGCCGTCTCAGCGCGAGATGGCCCGGCATTTCCAGGTGAACCGGAGTACCCTGAACCAGGCTCTGAAGCCGCTATTGGAAGCGGGCGTACTCCAGGGCCGGGGCAGCCAGGGGACGGTCGTAGCCAGTACGGCCTGGTCCCTGCGCCTGCCGGTTCAGCCGGATTGGAACCGTTACATGATGGCTGGCTATTTCCGGGCCAATCAGGAAGTCGTCCAGGCCATCAATACCCTGGAGTTCGATGACCGTCTGGTCCGCCTCGGTACGGGCGAACTGGACCCCAGGCTGTTCCCGCAGGACGCCTTCCGCCAGACGATGCGGGATGTGGCTGATGCCATTACCTCCCTGGGCTATGTCGAGCCGTTGGGGATGCCCGCCCTGCGTCAGGCTTTGGCTGAGTATGCCAGGAAGCGGAATCTAATCGTGGCGCCGTCGTCCATCCTGATTACGTCTGGCGCCCTACAGGGGCTCCAGCTCATATCGGCAGGGCTTCTCCGCGGCGGGGCGACGGTTTACGTCGAGGACCCGACATATGTCAAATCGCTCCAGGTCTTTCAGTCTGCCCATCTTCGCCTCTGCGGCCTGCCCATGGACGACCAGGGCCTGTCTCTGGAAGCCCTGGAAAAGCACTTGCGCCAGTCTTCAGATAGGGGGAACAGCGTCCTCTATACTATCCCGACGAACCACAATCCGACAGGCCGGACCCTAAGCCGTCGGCGCCGCATCCAGCTTCTGGAATTATGCCGCCGCTATGATCTGCCCATCATTGAAGATGGGGCGTATGAAGAACTGACCTTTGACGGAACGCCGCCGCCATCTCTGAAAAGCCTGGACCCTGGCGGCCGGGTCCTCTATCTG
>ERZ1673741.3308-NODE-3308-length-10106-cov-14.047159_pt1 | contig 10106 bp, 5 predicted proteins | sample MGYA00580209_ERZ1673741 | MGnify/ENA primary metagenome ERZ1673741 (study PRJEB41218, sample SAMN15661754) | gut metagenome | host: Homo sapiens | place: Canada: London | collected 2015-08-20/2019-03-30 | study: EMG produced TPA metagenomics assembly of... | reverse complement strand
ATGAAGGAAGCGGCAGCGATGGAATTCTTCGATGGTGACGACATGGGATCGAGTAACGAAGGCGGCTGGCCGCTCACGCGTCGTGCTACCCTTGCGGGCATGGCGGCGGGCACGTTGGCGCTGACGAACGCGGGACTTGCAGGCTGCTCTGCTGCCGGAGCCGATGCGAACGATATGTCTAACGCGGACGACGGACTCACTGACGAGCAAAAGAAGATCTACAATCAGATCGTCGCGACCTACGACGTCGAGAAACAGGCTGCCATCAAAAAAACAGCTCGATGCCGAGTACGCTGCAGGCGACTACGACGAAACTGCCCCGTTTGTCAAAACCGATCCCTTTGGTACCGACACCCTGAGTTGCTACGTGCGTTTTGCAACGACAGATCCCGTAGTCGTCACTTACGAGGTCGCCGGCCGTAAGAAATTCGCTGATTCCCCCAAAGTCGCCGCCTTTTTCCGCACGCCCCACGGTGGCGACACGCCAGCCACGGAGCACGAGTTCAAGGTCATCGGCCTCATTCCCAACCACAAAAACACGGTGACTCTCACCTGCGCGGCACAAGATGGCACCAGCCGCACTTCGACGTTCACCGTCAAGACGTCGGCGCTCAAGGGTGAGGAGGAGAAATACCTCACCGTCACGGCGGGGGAATCCAACACGCCGCTCGCCGATGGCCTCTTTACCATCTTGGGCAACGACTCGTCCAAGCTCGACTTTATGTATCTCTACGACAACGCGGGTCAGATTCGCGGCGAGGTGCCGATCATCGGCTACCGCAGCCATCGCCTGCTGTTCCCGGGTGATGGCAGCATGATCATGAGCGTCTCGACGACCAAGATGGCCCAGATCAACGCCATCGGCCAGGTGGTGAATGTCTGGAGCACCGGCAACTACGAGCTGCACCACGACTACGCCTTCGACGACGACGGCAACCTGCTGGTGCTGGCGAGCCACGCCGGCTCCGAGGCCGACTTGGACGTCGATCGCGCAGCGGCCAAAGACAAAGGCGAGCGCACTAACGTCGAGGATCTCATCATCAAAATCGACGTGACCACCGGCAATGTCTCTCTCGTTGTAGACCTGGGCGACATATTTCCCGACCTCAAGGCGAGCGCCAAGGTTGCCTCGGACGGCGACCTGGATTGGATTCATGTCAACACGATCCAGTGGCTCGGCGGCGGTACCGTCCTGCTCAGCTCGCGCGAGACCTCGACGGTCATCAAGCTCGCCGATATCTACGGCACACCCACGGTCGATTGGCTTATGGGCTCGCCCGATTTCTGGGCCGGTTCGGGCTTTGAGGACAAACTGCTGCAAGCCCAGGGCGATTTTTCGCTCAACGCAGGCCAGCACAGCGTAACGTATCTGCCGAGTTCTGACACGGCAACGACCGGTTGCTACCAAGTGCTGCTGTACGACAACAACTTTGGTGCGGCCGAAAGCTATCCCAAGTTCGACTGGGGCCAGCTGGGCGCCGCGGTGGTGACCGATTACAACAAGGGTACGCATTCGTTTAGTCGCATCTTTACAGTGGACGAGACGGCGCACACCTACGAGCTTGTGGACCAGATCGCAGTACCGTTTTCAGGCTACGTCAGCAGCGCGCAGCGCGTCGGGAATTTGAGCAGCATACTCGTGGCATCGGGCATGGCCAAGACCTTTATCGAGTACGACCGCTACGGACTGCCCATCGCCACCTACGAGATGAAAGCCGAGAAGTACATCTACCGCGTGTACAAGTACGAGCTATAGGGCCGCCCCGCATCATTTCACATCGAACTCCACGCGATCGAGCTCGGGTACATTGAGGTCGATGAGCTTGCGGGCGACGTGACGGTCGTGCGCCCCGAGCGCCTCGCTTGTCGTCACATGGGCGACAATCTCGCGCTCGACGATGCCCTCCTCGTCGCCTTCGGTGGCCGAGGTCTCGACGGCGACGGCGTAATCCTTAAAGCCTGGCAGCACCGCCGCAAGCTCGCGCGTGGTCTCGGTGACGCCATAGCCGTCCTGCACGCCGGCCTGCGCCGAGCCAATGGATCCCGCGGTCATAACGATGCAGGGGATGGCAAAGATCACCGTACCCACGATGATGCGGCGGCGCACCTTGTGTGACAGCTCATCGACCTCGGCGTTTTCCTCGGCGGTCACAATGCCGTCGCCGTTGAGGTCACGCTTGAGCGGTACACGTAAAAGAAGCAATACGGCTTCGGCCGCCAGCGCGATAAAGACGACGTTGATGCCAAACTCATAAAGCGCCGAGAGAAACAGTGGCCCGCTTGCGATGGCGATGCCATAGCCCGCCGCGCACAGGGGCGGCATGAGCGCGGTCGCCACGGCCACGCCGGCGATGAGCGTGGCAGGTTCCTGATCGCGCGAGTTGCCCAGGCCGCCCGCAAAGCCGCCCGCGAGCGCGACGGCAAGGTCCCACACAGTCGGTGTCGAATTGTCGATGATGGCGGCCGTGGTGGTGCCAAGGGGCGAGAGCTTAAAATACAGCGTGGACGTGACCAGGCAAAAGGCCATCTGTAGAGCCAAGCCCGCGACGGCCTCGAGGGTAATCTCGCGGTCGAGCGTGGCAATGCCGTATGCCATGGCAAGGACCGAGTCCATGAGCGGGCAGATGAGCATGGCACCTACAATGGCGATGTCCGAGTCGATATCGAGGCCGATGCTCGCGATTAACATGGCAATGATCAGGATGCATAAGTGCGAGCCAGTCAGGCGCGCCCCGTTTACAAAGCGTTTGCGAATCACGTGATAGGGCGCACGGCCCTCGCGAATGTTGAATGCCTGCTTCAAAAAGCGACTTGCCTGCTCAGCCGCCTCGCTATGGGCAGGGCGGATGCCGTGGCGCCGATGATGGCGCTCGCGCAGCCGCTTGATCTGTTGTTTATCGAGTTCCATGTCCACCTCGTTCTAACACGGGCCGCGTTGCGCTTGCTGCTATTACTCTACACCGTGGCAAGTGGAACGGATTTCGGGACGCGGGATGGGGCGTCCAGACGGCTTTGCCTGCATTTAGCAACGCCTCGCAAAATGAATCAATCTCAACTGCATATGTGACGGAACTGTGTCGAAAGCTGTTGAACAACCGACTTGCCCGCTTTGCCGCATTGTTGCGCAACAAAGACCGGGAAATGTGGCCCTAGACTCGCGGTAACGCAGATAGCGCTGTGTCGAAGGGAGTACAACATGGCAAAGTACAGTCCAAAACATCTTTCGTCTCCGGCCAAGACCGTCAACGTGAGGGGTGTCGCTAACCGCGCCGTCGCAACTGTTTTGACGGCAGGCCTCATCGCTCAGCCGCTCATGTCGCCGCTGGCGGCAATCGCCGCGCCGGCTGGTGATACCACCGATGCCGCAAAGGGCGAAAGCCCCATCGAGAGTACCGTCGTTGCCGGTAACCAGGCAGTCGCGAAGACTGCGGCGCAGCTGGCCGAGGAGTCGGCAAAGCAGTTCGAGGCTGCCAAGGCGGCCTACGATGCGGCTCAAAAGAAGGCCGATGCCGCGGGTCAGGCGAAAAAGCAGACTCAGCAGCAAAAAGACCAGGCTTCACAGGCCGTGACCGATAACGCGACCGAGCAGAACGCAGCGGAGGTCGCCGCGCTCCGGGAGAAGATCGACGAGCTTAAGGCGGCCGTCGACAAGGCCGAGCAGCAGCAGAAGAAGCTGGGCGACCTGAACGGCCAACTCGACCAGGCCAAGAAGAGCGTTGAGGACAAGACCCAGGCGCTTGCGGATGCCAAGGCGAAGCAGAGCGAGGCCGAGAAGACGCTCAAGGATGCCCAGGACAAGCTCGATGCCATGGATATGGATAAGTACGAGGCCGCCAAGAAGGCCGTCGAGGACGCGCAGGCCAAGCTCAATGCGGCGAATGCCGATGTGAAGAAGGCCGAGGGTGAGCTTGCGGCAGCTAGGACCGCCGCTGCTAAGGCCGAGCAGGCCAAGACTGACGCTGAGGCGGCTGTGACGACTGCCCAGGACAAGAAGCAGGAGACTGCCAATGCCCTTACCGCTGCGACCACCGCGCGTGACAACGCTCAGGATAAGCTGAACGACGCCCAGAAAGCGCTCGATGCCGCCACTTCGGGCACGGGCGTCGACCTGAACGCGCTCGAGGCAGCCAAGGTCGCCGCCGCTGGTGAGCTCAAGGCCGCGCAAACGGAACTCGATGCTGCGACGACTGCCGATACGACCGCTCAGACGAATCTGCAGACAGCCCAGGCTGCTGCCACTGTTGCGCAGGAGAAGGCCAGTGCCGCCAACGCTGCCGTGTCGTCTGCGCAGACTGCATTCGACGAAGCCAACGGCAAACTCGGTGATCTGACCAGCGAATACAACACCGCCAAGGCTGCTTACGAGCAGGCCCAGCAGACCGAGGCGGACAAGAAAGCTGCCTACGATCAGGCCGTAAAGGATAGGGACGACAAATACACTGAATGCAAGGCGGCATACGAGGCGGAGGATGTGGCCGAGAAGGAACTCGGCGAGGCTAATCAGCTGCTTGGCGATCTCGAAGGACAGATTGATGCATTGAAATCGACCATGACGGTCGACCAGGAAAAAGCCAAGCAGGGCGTGATTGGTTTAATGGACTCCATCGCGAATGACTCGTCCTATACCGATGCGCAGCGCGCAAATGCGCGCATTGCATCGGCTTGGCTGAGCGGTAACGCCGCCGCCGGCATCAACAAGGCTGATTGGTTTGATCAATATGTCGACAACGATGGAACGCACAATACGTCTTCATTTTCATTCGAACAACTAAAGAATGCGCTGACGTATATGGATACGTTGAACAATATTAGGAAAGCCAACGGGCTTGGCGAGCTATCTGTGAGCCTGAAGCAGACGGCGGCGGCAGTGCTGCAGGTAAACTACTCAGCGCACACAGGTCTTCACGCCCAGCACTATTCAAATGCGGAGAATTTATCGTCGACACTGGACTATGCCTATACGGGTGGAGAGACGATTGACACGCTTGGCGACCCCTATACCGGCTGGTACACAGAAGAGAAGCGGGTTTGGGACGAAAAAGTTGCGTCGGACCCGTCGTATGAGCAGTACAAAACACATGCGTACTTGCTGTATATGAGCGACCCCAGTTTTTATAGTCAGGTTGGCCATTACTTGAATATTATCCATCCGGATTATGTTGCGATGGGATTTGGTGTTGGCAATGGAAAGGGAGACAACGTCGGCGCCTGCGTGATCAACGATTTTTCCTTTGACTCGTCTGACTGCGATTTCTCCGTCGCGGATTTCAAGAAACTCGTGAACGATTATATCGACTCTGCATATGGTGCCGATGTAACGCAAGAGCAAAAGAATCAGCTGGCGCAACTTGAAAGCAAGCTTACAAAAGCTCAGAAGGACTTTGGAGCAAAGAGGGATACTTATTGGGTTAAGGTGAATGAATCCAGCAGTGCATACGAGGACTATAAGGCGGCTGATAATGCGATGAATACCGCCAAGGGCGAGTATGAGAATGCACGGGCTGCCACCACAACCGCCAAGGGCACCTACGACGCCGCTAAGAGCAAACTCGATGCTTCTGGTATTGACATCGACGCTCTCCAGCAGAACCTCAATACTGCTAAGGCCGTGGCTGCCACTGCGCAGGCTACGCTTGCCGACGCCAACTCCAAGCTTACCGAATGCCAGACGAACGCCTCTAAGGCTTCGACTCGTAAACTGAATGCTCAGAGCGGCTACGAGGCCGCCAAGGCAAAGTCCGATAAGGCCAACAAGGCATATGGCGACGCTACCGCTTCGGTCAAGGACCTTACCGCCAAGCTCGATGCCGCTAGGACAGAGTTCGATCAGGCTAACGAGGCGTATGGCAAGGCTAAGGCGGCCGACGATGTCGCCCAGGCTGGCGTTAACGATGCCGAGGCCGTAGCGACGGCCGCGGCAACGGCCCTCTCGAACGCGCAGCAGGAGGTCACCAACAAGGAGCAGGCGCTTGCCGCCGCACAGCAGGAGGTCAAGTCTGCTAAGGCGGCTCTGGCCACCGCAAACAAGGCCTTCGAGCCCTACGCCGCTGCTCAGAAGGCGCTCGACGACGCCAACGCAGCCTATGATGCCGCCGGTACCGGCGTCGCCGATGCCAAAAAACAGCTCGATGCCGCTAACCAGGCAGTCGTGGACGCCGAGCAGGCCATCGCCGATGCCCAGACCGAGCTTGAGGCTGATCAGGCCCTTCAGGCCGATCTTGAGCACGTCGACCACGAGGCTTCCCTTGCCGCTGGCGTAACGGTATTCAACGCGGGCTGGACGGCGCAAAATCAGCTACCCAAGCTCGATGCTGCCTATGCTCGCTATAAGGCCGCCGTCGACGCCGAGAAGGGTCTGAAGCAGGCCGAGGCCGACGCCGATGCCAAGCTGTCCGATGCCAACGACGTCTATGCCGCCGCGCTGGCAGAGCTTAACGATGCCAAGGAAGCCCTGGCAGCCGCACAGGCCGAGTACGACAAGTATCATCCCAAGGCCGAGCCGCAGGCTAAGCCCCAGGTTACCCAGGCAGCCGCAAAGGCCCCCGCTGCCAAGAAGCAGGCCGCGGACGGTGCGCTCGCCCAGACGGGTGACAACTCCGCGCTTGCGGGCGAGGTTTTCGTCATCGGCGGTGTGACGCTCGTGGCCGCGGGCGTAACGCTGGGCGATCGTCGCCGCAAGCAGATGTAGTATTTTGAGTGCTGGTTTCGCAACGAGCTGCGGTTTATTGCGAGACCGACTCGATGCCTCAACCGATAAGGCCGGCGTGCTGTGATACGCAGCGCGCCGGCCTTTCTTTGTATCGATATCAAAAAAGCCCGGTCGGTAGCCACAAAAGCTACCGACCGGGCAAGCCGTAGGCAATATGATTGGGACCGGGCTGTTGCCTGGTTGCGAGCGAACAGCTGCTCAGCTTATCCCAGCAGGCTTAAGCCCACGGAGACAAACGCCAGGATAACGCCGACGATGGACTCGCCGCCCAGCAGGCCGCTGGCAACGACCAGGCCCTGCTCCTGGAAGGCGGCATCCTTGACGGCCTTCTCCTCGTCCGAAAGACCGGCGTTGGCATCGCGGTGTGCGGCCCACTTGTCGTAGGCGAGCTTGACGCAGGAGCCCAAGAAGGCTGTGAGCGACATGTAGAACGGCAGGTACACGCCCAGGCCGATCATCATGGCCGGAATGCCGAGCCAGTACATGACGATGCCGGCGATAAAGCCGCCCGCGAACCACGGTACGCTCGGGATGCCCGAGACCATGGTGGCGACCACACTTGCCTGCGCGGCCACAAAGCTCTTGTCGGGGCCGAAGGCGTCCGGACCATAGGCGGTGACGAGCGCGACCATGACAGCGGCGGCGACCAGGGCGCCCACGATGCCGCCGATGGCCTGGCCGACCCACTGTGCGCGCGGGTTGGTGCCCAGCACGGCGCCGGCCTTAAAGTCGTTCATGACGTCGCCCGCAAGGCCGCACGCCACGGCCACGATGCCGGCGATAAAGAACAGCTTAACCTGCGCGAGCTGCGCGAAGGCTGCCACGATGAGCATGACGATGAGGCCAAAGATCTCCATGGGGTCAATACCCGTCTGACCGCAGCTCTGTGCACTCATGATGGTGGTGACAAAGGTGAACAGCGTGACGATGACGGCCGGGACGGGACCGAGGTCGAGCGCGATGGCAACGATCACGGCGATGGCGGCGGTGCCCAGGCCGATGATGCCGGCGTCGAGCTTAAGGGAGCCCGAGATGAGCGACTGCTCGTCGGTGTCGGTGGAACTGTCGGCGGCGAGGCCACGGACGATGCCGGTGACCTGCGGCAGGATGTCCTTGAGGACGACGGCGACGCCAAAGCCCATCATAAGGCCCATACCGAGGGACTTGACGATGCGCTGCGCGGTTACGACGTCGAACAGACCGGCAGCGGTGCCGCCGACGATGATGCCAAAATTGCCCAGCAGCGCGCCGGCAAACCAGAACGCGACGGGGGCGAAGCCCACCAAAAAGCCAATGGACAGCAACATGGGCGAGTTGTAGATGGCAAAGGTCACGCCGGGGATATTGAGCGTGCACAGCATGCTGGGCACCACGCCAAGGGCGTCGCGAAGCACGCTGTAGATGCCTGCGATGGCCATGGAGCCAAAGAGCTGCTTGCCGGTCTTGCCGCCGGCTTCGGTGGCGCGCAGGGTCTGAGCTGCGGCGTTGCCGGTGGGGAACTCCAGCGCGGCGTCCACGATAAAGTGGCGGTGGATGAGGGCTGTCGCCAGCAGGCCCAAGATGGTGCCGGCGAGCGCCACGATAAACATGTCGAGCCAGCTGATCTGGTCGGCATAGCCCAGCATCCAGGCGCCCGGGATAGTAAACGCCAGGCCGCCGGCGACCATGGCGCCCGCGGACATGATGGTGTGGGTGACGTTTGCCTCGTTGAGGCTGGCGTTACCCATGAGCTTCAGGAAGAACAGCGAAATGACGGCAGCGAAAATGATCGGCCAGGGGAGGGCGCCCATCTTGAGGGCGGTATAGGCCGAGCTCGCCGTGATGATCACGCAACCAAGGACGCCGATGACGACGCCGCGCAGCGTGAGTTGACCGCGCATCGAGGTGCGGTTCGAGGGATTGCTCATATAGAACTCCTTTGCGTATATCCGCTTCCCCCGGGAGCGCCGCTACGGATACGGCGCGGGAAGTCGGGTTACCAAGGGCCGCCGCGTGAGCTCGCGCGCGACCGCGCACCAGTATAGCCGCAAGTTAGTCATTTTGGGATGACTGGTTTAGGTAGGCGATATACTGCTGGGCAGACGAAAGGAGCGCCGACGATGCTTAATGGGTGCGCATATATATTGACGGTCGACGTGGGCAACACGTTCATTCGCTTTGGCCTGTTTGCCGAGGATTCGGCCGCGGCGCAGGAGCGCCCGCTCGCGACGTGCGAGATCACGACGCCGACCCGTATTACGGCCGACGAAGCGCGCATGCGACTTGTGCAGGTCATGGGCGCGCTCGCCGCCGATGCGGGTGTGCCCGGGGTGCTCGTGCCCGCCGCGGCCGTGCTGAGCTGTGTAGTCCCGGCGCTCGAGCGCCCGTGGAAGGCAGCACTTTCCCGTACCTGCACGGGGCGCGTGCTCACCGTGGGGCCGGGCCTCAAGACCGGCATGCCCGTGCACTACGATGACCCGGCCGAGATCGGTCCCGACCGCATCGCCGACGCCGTGGCCGCCCGCGCCGTCTACGGCTCGCCGTGCATTGTGATCGACCTGGGCACCACGACCAATATCGAGGTCATCGACGCGCACGGCACCTTTGTCGGCGGCGTTATCGCGCCGGGGCTGGCGCTCGGCGCCCGTTCGCTCTCGGCCGCTGCGGCGCGCCTGCCTCAGGTTGAGCCCTCGGCGCCGACGCATGTTATCGGCCGCAACACGCGTGAGGCCATGCGTTCGGGCGTGGTTCTGGGCGAGGTGGCCCGCATCGACGGCATGCTTGACATGGTGCTCGCCGAGATGCGCGCGACCAAGGCCGCGGGGGAGGGTGATGTGCCCATCGTCATTACCGGCGACGATGCCGAGGCGCTTGCGGCCCTTGTCGGTCATAGCCTGACGGTCGATGACGCGTTGACGCTGCGCGGCCTGGCCGAGCTCTACCACATCAATCAAAAGCCCCGTCGCGCGTAGCGATGGGGCGGTGGGACAAAAACGTCTCCACCTTCCACCTGCTACAATGGGTCAAACTGTTGCGATTACGGAGGTGTCTGCCATGTCGGACGATCTTCATCAAACTGCGTCGGGCAAGCGCCGCGACGTTATTAGCTGGGATGAGTTCTTTATGAGCGTGGCCATTGCCGCGCAGCGCCGCAGTAAGGACCCCAACACGCAGGTGGGCGCGTGCATCGCCAACACCAACCACCGCATCCTTTCGGTGGGTTACAACGGTACGCCCTCGGCGCTCAACGACGACTTTTTCCCGTGGGGCACGAGCGACGACCCATTGCAGGATAAGCACAACTACGTGGTGCATGCCGAGGCCAACGCCGTGCTCAACTACCGCGGCTCGCTCAAAGACCTTGAGGGTTCCACGGTCTACGTCACGCTGTTCCCGTGCCACGACTGCGCCAAGATCC
>ERZ1673741.3305-NODE-3305-length-10111-cov-9.202367_pt1 | contig 10111 bp, 9 predicted proteins | sample MGYA00580209_ERZ1673741 | MGnify/ENA primary metagenome ERZ1673741 (study PRJEB41218, sample SAMN15661754) | gut metagenome | host: Homo sapiens | place: Canada: London | collected 2015-08-20/2019-03-30 | study: EMG produced TPA metagenomics assembly of... | reverse complement strand
AAAATAGCTAAACTCTTTGACGAAGACTTTTGGGGTACGCAATGACGAAGTCAGGATAGCGACATGGAGATAAGAATAGAGAAAACGGGTACCGTTACCATCAACGGCAAGAAGACTAACGATTATTGGGACGGCACCATCTTGTCGGAAAACAAGCCCTTGCGCTTGAAGATACGCAATGTTTGCGGCGACGAGACCGTTTTCGAGATTTAGAGCTCTTTGTTGCGCGCAATGACGCAAACGACAACGGCCTTACGCTGCCATGTCATCGACATGCCAGCGTAAGGCCGTTGAAATGTTATATGTGCTTGTGGAAGGTTATCTCACCGTGGGTATGTCAAACTCGCACACCTTGCTAATCTTCTTGTTGCCCTGCACCACGCTGACGCAGAATTGGGCGTTGCCGTCTTTTAGGCGGTTGTCGGCCTTCACCAGGGCGGTGTACCTAATGCCCTTGCCCGGCTGTATCGACTCCACGTGCATGTTTGGCGAGATCATGATGTGGCGGTTGCCCGTGGCCTCCACCACCGTGGGCACCACGTCGTAGAGCGTGTGGTTGCCGCGGTTGTAGACCTCGAAGATGACCTTGCTCAGCTCGCCGCGCTCTATCTTGCCGTCTTGGTTGTCGTCCACGAAGCGCGCGTTCTTTATCTCTATGTCGGGCGTGTATTTCAGGTTCTCGGCCAGGTTGTCCACACTCGACTGCATGGGCATGTTCACGTCAGGCTGCTTCGCGCTGTAGTTGCCGCTGTAGTCGGAGCCCTTGAAGTCGTATATGCGGTCGTCGCCTCCGTTGTTGGCGTCGAAGCCGCTGCCGCTGTAGTCGGAGCCTTGGTTGTCATAGCCATAGTTGTTGCCATAGCCATAGTTGTTGCCATGGCCATACGTGTTGTCGTTGCCATACGAGCCTTGTCTCCTTGCCTGCCTCTCGGCCCTCCTGGCGCGCATGTCGGCGATGTCGGCCTCGCGCTGCGCCTGCTGCTTCTGGTCGGTGGCCTGGCCAATGGCGGCTCCTGCTACGGCACCGCCCACCATGCCAACTATCGTGCCCACGTCGCTGCCGTGAGGCCCTCCTGCTATTCCGCCGATGGCCGAGCCGAAGATGCTGCCAAGGGTGCTGCCCATGTAGGCGCCCGTGCCCGTGTAAGTGTCGCAACTGCCAAGAAGCAGCAGTGCCGACATGCCGATAATGAATGACTTGCCCATCATGTTCTTTGTGTTTTTTATTGTTCTGCTTGCAAAGTTACGGCAAAAGCGTGGGCCACGGCGTCCTTTCCCCCTATTTTAACATAGGCGTTTCCCTATTTCGCGAGATATATTCCCTTGCCGCGAACAGTGGCACGTTCTCCATCCATCCTTGTTCTTGGAAGCCGAGCATGGAGAAACGTATGCCTTTCAGATGATAGGAGGCGAAGTCGTGGTTGATGAAGGTGTAAAGCGACTTGGCTTTCACGTTCTCTTCCGCTTTTACCTCTATCGGCAGAATCTTGCTCCCTGCTTGTACGATGAAGTCTATCTCTTGTGTGGAGTTGTCCTTGCTGTAATAATAAACAGGCAGGTTGGGGAGAGTCTTCATCTCTTGCAAGACAAAATTTTCCGTGAAAGCCCCCTTGTACTCACTGAACACATTGTCGCCAATCAGAATCTGGTCGGGTGGTGTCATCGTGAGTGCTCCTAATAAGCCCACATCGAGCAAGTAGAGTTTGAAAGCTTCCATATCGGCATAGAATTTCATGGGAACTTTGGCATCCCTCGTTCGCTCCACCTTGTGTACAAGTCCTGCGTCAATCAGCCATTGGATAGCGATCTCAAAGTCTTTGGCTCTCGCTCCTTTCCGAACTGCTCCATAGATGAACTTCTTGTTCTCACGAGCCAATTGTGCTGGGATGGACTGCCACACCATCCTTACTCGCTGGGTTTGGTCGGCGGTATGTTTGCTGATGTCTGCCTCGTATGCCGTCAGGATGTTCTGCTGAATGTCTCTTACCGTCATCGGGTCGTGGTACTGGGTAAAGTGGAGCACCGCCTCAGGCATTCCTCCCACGAAATAGTATTGGCGGAGATAGTCGATGTACTTAGGGGCAAGACTGTTGATAAGCACCTTATCATCGAGTTTAAGAATATCCACAAGTTGTTCCTCGTTGTTGGCCAAGAGATATTCATCATAAGTCATCGGGTAGAGGTGCATGATGTCAACTTTGCCCACAGGATAAGATTCCCCTTTCATGTTCATTACGCCAAGCAGCGAACCAGCCACGATGACGTGCAGTTCAGGCTTGTTCTCATAGAAGTATTTGAGCGAAGACAATACGGGTGGTATCTACACTTATATGAGGGAAAGCCCCGACTGTAATCACATTTTTATGAGGGAATGTCGGGCGTAAAGATACACATTTATGAGGGAACGGCCAAGGAATTTTACATTTTTATGAGGGAAAATGATTGCTGATTAGCAACACGCAACAAATCTCACATTCTATAGTTAAAGCGCTCACACCGAGCGCTTTTCTTTTTTGCGGTCACTCTCGATACCAATCGATGGTGACCGTTTTTGCGTCTATTTTCGTACCGCTCTCGTACCGCAAGGGAAAAGAGAGACTCTGAGCATTGGCAAGGTGATAAAGGAATTTCGCAATGGTGCGCTACCATTCACGACAGTTCCTTTATCAAGATGTCTAACAGGGAGAAGTAACAACATGTTTAACCAAACAAATTGAGAAAATGACCGCAAGCAAAATTGAAATTCACAAAGTATGTGAGTATTGTGGAAAGACGTTTGTCGCATGGAAGTCTACGACACGCTTTTGTAGTAAAACGTGTAATTCAAGAGACTACAAGCAACGGAGAAGGGAGCAACGAGTTGCCGCCATAGAAAAGGAAACAAACGCCCGGCCTATTGAGAAAATCAGAGACAAAACAATTTTGTCGCCCAAGGAGGTGGCAGTCCTATTGGGATTGTCTACTCGTAATGTCTATTACCTTATTGATAAAGGTTTGCTAAAAGCATCTCACCTTAGCACTCGTATTACTCTCATTAAAAGAAAAGATATTGATGTGATGCTTGACGACAACCACGAAAAACGGAAAAGAAAATCAAGCCAACCTATTACCGAGTTCTACACAACCTCTGAAATCCTTCAGAAGTATGGCATCAGCGAGTCGGGGTTGTACAAGATTGCCAAGAGCGAGACTTTTCCGAAAGTGTTTCAGCGTGGCAAGTCTTATTGGAGCAAGAAACATATAGACGCTTACTTTGCCAAGAAAGCCGTGGACGCAAGCATCACGGAATGGTATTCTGTGGCAGACATAAAAGAGAAGTTCAACATGACTACCACTGCCGTCTATACTTTTGTTTCAAATTTCAAGATACCCAAGAAGCGAATAAAGAAGGAAGTGCTTTACTCCAAGCGCCATGTGGATATTGCCAAAGGCATTGTCGAACCTGATGCGCCACAATACTACACCGTAAAGGAGGCTATGGCAAAGTTTCATGTTACCCGTGACCAGCTTTATCATTATGCGAAGACCTACAACATTCCCAAGGTGCAAGAAGGAAAGTATGTGAAGTTGTCCAAGAAAGAGTTGGACGAACTGTTCGCACCACCTTCTATTGAGCGGTAAGGTTATGGTTATATCTTACTTGTCTGCGGTTATCTCACGAATAACTCGACACTGCAAGAATAACCGCCTTACTTTGCACGCACATTCAATCACAAAACATCAAAACGAAAAATTTTATGTCACACTATCACACATGTACCACGGTGTCGCTACTCCGACGCCCCATCACCAACGGACGCTTGTCCCTATATCTCGATTTCTATCCTGCCATCCGCAATCCCGAAACGATGAAGATGACACGCAGAGAATATCTTGGCATCTACATCTTTGCAAAGCCAAGGAATGATGCAGAACGAGAGTTTAACCGCTCTATGATTGAGCGAGCCGAAGCCATACGCTGCATGAGAGTCACTTCGCTCATCAACGAGAAGTTCGACTTCCTTGACCATGAAAAGATGAAAAGCGATTTCCTCGCCTACTATAAGAAGAAATGTAGAGGACAAGACCAGAAATGGGACATTGTATACAAACACTTCTTCAACTTCGTGCAAGGCCATTGCACTTGTGGAGAGGTAACGGTAGACCTCTGCAAGAAATTCCGTGAATACCTGCTCGGAGCAAACCAGCTCCGACTCACACATCTTAAAATCAGCAAGAACTCGGCAGCTGGTTATTACTCCACATTCCGTGGTTTCCTCAACATTGCCTATCGAGAAAAGATGATTAAGGAAAATGTGAACGATTTCTTGGAAAAGATTGAAACGGACGATGTGCGCAAGGAGTTTCTAACTTCAGAAGAACTAAAGAAGTTAGCTGCCACTCCATGCGACATTCCGGTATTGAAACAAGCCTCGCTGTTCTCCTGCCTTACAGGACTACGAATCAGCGACATCCTCAATCTTGCATGGGATGACATTCAGTTAGCTCCCGACCTTGGCTACTGTGTCCGCATCCGAATTCAAAAGACGGATACAGAAACGATGCTCCCCATCAGTGATGAAGCCTTACAACTCTGCGGTGAACGCACAGAAGGCAAAGTCTTTCGTGGACTTACCAGAAGCATGGTGAATTATCCACTCCGCAAATGGATTACAACAGCTGGTATCAAGAAGCATATCTCATTCCATTGTTTCCGTCATACTTACGCCACGTTGCAGATTGCCTCAGGCACAGACATTTATACGGTCAGCAAGATGCTTGTACACAAGAATGTCACCACAACACAAATCTATGCCGACCTTGTGAATGACAAGAAACGTGAGACGGTCAATAGGATTACCCTGAAATAGCAGTTCTGAGTTTTTTTAATTCCAAGTTTTATCGTTGAAGACGATAGGCTTGAACCTTCTCTATTGGTTCTATTCTATCTTCTGAATAGAACCAATTTTGCTTTTTACCCCTCAAAAAGGTTGTTATCTGATAGTCCTTTCTATTCTTTGCTTGGATGCCAGATAACTTTGTATCAACAAAACTCACTAAATCGCATCATATTATGAATATTACAAAGTTCGTATCTACCAACATTTACTTGATAATGACGCTGTTCATTTGCGCCATCTCCTATATTTATGTCGTTAATGGATTGAAATGCCATGTTGTTTTGGGAATAAGTTCCATTGGTATTGAAGGCATTGTCTCTTATTCAGTCTATGTAGTCCTGTTGTCAGTATGTAAGGAGGGAATGACAAGGCACAAACCATCAGCAAGAAAACCTGTTGTTCCTGAATATACGGACAAAAAAACTAAGCCTATAAAGATAGAAGATCATAATGTTCTGCCTGTGCAAGAGATTAATATCAAGGAAAAAGAACGACAGGAGGCTGTCACTCAATGCAAGGAATACATAAGAAGGGTTGTTGCCCAATATTTCTCCGAAGAGTTAATGCCACAACTATTGCATTTGGTTGAAGAGTATGCCAATGGCATCATAAGATGCACTCCTATTATGATTGCCATTAACGACACAAAAAGACTTCGGCCTATTGACTTCTACCACTTGATTTGGAATCTGTGGACTCGCTTGAATGCCTTAGACCGAAGAGCTTCATGCCGTTTCATCAAGAACGCTTTTCCGATAATTCTTGAAAACACCAACGAGGAGACAATCTACCGAAAGATGAATGACACTTACGTCAAATGTACGATAGAGAATATTCCCAAAGACGAGCCTCTGGTACCATAAGAATGCGGTTACGGTTATTGCTTACAAACAAGCGGTTATCTATGAAATAACCATCGGGATAAAGAATAACCACAGAACTTTGCAGCACGAAACATCAAAATCCAGGAAGTTATGGACAATATCACATTCGAGGCAATGCCTCAGGCTATTTCTGAACTGATTAAGAAAGTTGACACGCTGCAAAGTACAGTCGCAGCGTTGCAGAAACATTGTAACAAACCGCAAGTAGAACCGATGATTGGCATTGATGAAGCATGCAAGATTCTCGGTCGGGCCAAGTCCACGGTCTATGCACTCACGCAAGCGCATAAGATTCCATTCTATCAGCCAGGCAAGATGCTCCAGTTCAAGCGCTCGGAGTTGATGGCGTGGATGGAGGGTGCCAAGCAAGACGCTTCTTCGCAAACAACAGAAAGTATTGCCGAACAGATGCGCATCACGGTAAGGCACAAGCCAAAATCTAATTGGGGAATGTAGTCATGGAGTATATCAAGTTGATTAATCGCTTTTGGGAGACCAACCGCAACACGCAGTTCACCATGGCAGAGACGACACTCTACTTCTATCTGCTCAACGAGGCGAACCACAACTATTGGCAGATGCCTATTGCCTGCGCCACGGCCATCATCTGTGCATCTACTGGTATGACTAAAGCCACACTCATCCGTGCTCGCAACGGACTGAAGAAGAAAGGACTTATCGGTTTTACGGAGGGTGTTCAACATTCTCGCGCCCCAACCTATCATATCCGCACATTTGAAACCGATGGCGAAACTGCTGACAGTACCGCTAATAAGACTGATGCCGAAACCACTCATGCAACCATTATTAAAGACAAAAACATAAACAAAGAAACCTCTAATCACCACACACGCATGAGCATTGATGATTTGGAAAAGATTTTGGTCAAGGATGTGGAATGGCAGAAGAACATCATCTGTCAACTGAACGATCATCGAATATCAGAGTCTGTATACCTCATTCCATACATCAACAAGTTCTTTGCCTACCTCCGCATCTGCAAGGTTACGGAGAAGGAAGAGTCAGACTGCCGCAGTCATTTCTTCAACAAGATGAAAAAAGAATATCTCAAGACAAATAACAACAATTTTAACAAGCAAAATTATGAAAGTAAACGAAGTATTGAAGTTACAGCTACTTCACCGCAAGCCTATGAAGGCTCGTTTTAAGTTGCCGACGAACAGCGAAACGGCAGCTCAGTATCTGACAGCAGCCATCTCGGCAGAAGTGGAATATCGCAACCATACATTTCGGAATGGTGACGAGTTACGTAAACAAATTGCAAGTGTTGCCCACTGGCTTTGTGGCATGTCTGGCAAGAACAGTCTGTTGCTTGCTGGCGGTTGTGGCAATGGCAAGACCACATTTGTCTATGCCATGCAGAACCTCGTCAATCATTTGGGTATCAAGAATCAAGTGACAGGTCAGAACTTCGGCATCAGCCTCTACAATGCCAAAAACCTTGCCAACATCTGCAAAACACATCCCAAAGATTGGCGATCACTCATGGACAAGGACATCCTGGCAATAGATGACCTTGGTACCGAGCCTCGCGAAATCATCGAATACGGCAATGTGCTCAGTCCCATCATCGACCTCATCTCCTACCGCTACGAACATCAGTTGCCGACCATCATCACTTCCAACCTCACCCCACAACAAATCTCAGAAGTGTACGGCAAGCGCATAGGTGACCGCTTGAAAGAGATAACCAAGATTGTCCCTTTCTTGAATAGCTCATACAGAGTCTAAGTAGCAACAATTGCTCATAAATGACAAGCCAATGCTCAATGCGCTCCTCACATAGGATGCACAAAGAGCACTGGCTTTTCTCTTTTTCAACGAGCTTGCTCGATGCCACTAAAACAACGATTTTCAAAATCGGTAAGCCTAATTACCGGTTTTCGGAAAACCTCATCAGGTTGCCACTCCAAAAGAAGTTCTTGGACAAGGCCAAGCATCCTTGGAGTTCCTCGGCTTATCGCCTTCGGGGAGCAAGCTCTGGCAGATTTTCACATTGATTTGACACACTCATCATACACCGCTATCCCTTTCACCGTCAGAAGATATTTCTGTCGAGGATGCCTTGGAGAGTTGGGATAAAGCAAACAAACATAACCATCACCGATAGCAGACTTCAGATAAAGGTAGAGGAAGTTCTTTCGTTCCTTAAGTCCAATTGCGGACAACATTTCCTTTACCGACATTTCGTTATCCCCTATGACCTTTATCAGTTCTAATATATAAGGAATACTTGTATGCAACTTGTCTATTACTTGTGAGGTAATTGTGGGGTGCTCTCTTAGAACTTGTGGGGTGCTTGTAGATATGTCCAATTGTGGCTGCACTTTCCATTCATCTGTTGCATGGATATGAAGGTAGCGGTTACGCAAATCCCCCTTATCTCCTAACAACAGATTTCGGAAGAAACGCTCTAAATATACAGAGGTGTAATCAATTCCTTTCAGGGCATTCTTATAATTTGCACGAACCAAGGCATTTAAAAAAGCAAGTCGTTATATCCGATAATACCTTCATTTACCATAAAGCGAACTTGTAGCTTCTGCAAGTCATTAATGTGGTTTAGTAGTAACCTTCCGCTAAAGATGTATTAAATTGTAAGTTTATTATTCATACTATCAAAGAGATTCTTGGGCTGACAGCGTAAAGTCGCTTAGCCATTATCTCAAATTTTAACTAATGCCTTAGGGGATTAATTATCAAAATCTTCTAGTTTTGCATTTACATCCTCTCGGGCACCCATATGATGATATTCTGACGCAAGTTTTTCAAAAACTGTTGTTATTCTATCATATGTAAACCTCGTTCTCTCTGCATAAGATAAAAACATTTTCTCTCTGCTGCGTTCTATAGTTCCACCTTCATTATAAGCTCTACACGTAAAACCATGTCTGTTAAAAAGTTGTCGACGATATTCATCGTCAATTTCATCTTTGTCTAGTTCATCTAAAATTTCTCCAAGATAAGAAGGAGGATAATCTTCCCCCAAATTAATATTTCCTAATAATTTTCCTATAATATACATAGCAGGACGCTCTAAATACTCTGATTTTGCAATTTCTAATAGTTTTTTGATATAGTTTTTTAAATCCTCACCATCTACAACTCCATTATTATTTTCACAAGGCTGACCCTCTAAGCCATGTAGTACTTCCAACGCTTTCATTGCAATGACTGAAAGGTTCTTATTTTTAGCTAATTCTTCCTTTCGGATTTCTTTTGCATGCTCATTTTCAGGAAGCCATGCAAATTTAATAAGCTCCAACATAGTTGAAGGATTATGCAGGATTCCATAAAACAATTGAAAGTGTCTTAAGTTAGCATCATTCCTAATATAATTATAAAATAGCAGTTCTATCATCATAATGTTTTCTTTAACTATAGGTATATCAGACTTGTCTAAATATGTTAATATTTTAATAAGTTCAAAACGCTCAGGCATGCCATCTTTCGTTCCATGAAGTAACCGAATAACAGAATCCACTATTAACTCATCTGAAACTAGCATTTTTTTTCCATTCCCATATATTAGCTCAAAAGACTTACGAAACCTACCTACAGAATTCAACTTTTTGACCACAATTTCCACCTCAGTATTCTCACAGGACCAAACATTTACATTAGACCAATATTTGGTCTGAAATTCAGCAGCAAAAGAACTTATATATTTCGCTATTTGACTATTATAACCAACATTTGCAAGTAATAAAATTCTTTTATCAACATTTTCTATTTTTTCAATCAGTTGAAAAAAAGATTTGTCTTGCTTGAAATTTAAAACCCTAAAATAACCATATATTACTTCTGGTGGAATTGCGCCATTAACTAAAGACTTACATAACCAATCATTAATCTCTAATGTTTTCATTTCACCTAATGTCTGTCCAACTTCTTTTGGACTTTCTACCATATTACATAGTTTACCTAATCCTTCCATTCCTTTTGCTTGATAAACATCCAATATACCTTTTTTTCTCAAATTCAAGATATGAGCATGTCTTTCTTCAAAAGAAATATGATAATCCATCTTGAAAGAACGATAATTATTTTCAAACAGCCAAAGATTTTTTAAGACAACATCAGTAGGTCTAATGTCCTCCAACAGTTGCTTTAATCTACCCAACTCAACATCATTTAAGAATCTATCTTTTCTTTTCTCTGCCTCATTAAAGTTAATCTCCTGGCGAAGTAAAGAACATATCTCCTCATTACCCTTAATGAAATTTTTCAAAGACTCAACTTTAGCAATGAGTAAATTTCTAAAATTTTTCATTTCAGGTTTTGCATAAAGTGATATTAATTCTTTTATATATTTAGGAGAAGACG
>ERZ1673741.3303-NODE-3303-length-10118-cov-5.465865_pt1 | contig 10118 bp, 10 predicted proteins | sample MGYA00580209_ERZ1673741 | MGnify/ENA primary metagenome ERZ1673741 (study PRJEB41218, sample SAMN15661754) | gut metagenome | host: Homo sapiens | place: Canada: London | collected 2015-08-20/2019-03-30 | study: EMG produced TPA metagenomics assembly of... | reverse complement strand
CCGCGTGCCGGTGGGTAAGAAGGACCTTCACGGGCTTCTTTCCGATGAGGCCGGCCACGAGCGCGCCAAGGTCGCCGAAGCCTCCCATCGTGTCGACGAGGGCCGCCTCACGGGCGCCCTCAACGAGGTAGCAGACCTCCCCCATCGCGTTATGTATACGCCAAAGGCCCTCGCCCGCGCTTTCGCTCGAAATCAAATCGTCCATCGGCCTTCCCTATAAATAGGTGGACCTGCCCACGCGAGCGCAGGCAGGTCCACCAGGCGTTTATTGCCAGGCTTTAGTGCATGTCGGGCGCAGGGTCGCTGCAAATCTGGCGTGCCCACTTCTCGCAGGCGGGCGCCCAGAAGAGCGAGACGACGAAGCCGACGATCCAGCACTGGATGACGGAGCTCGCCCAGGCGGCCGGGAAGGCGGCAAGGGGCGCGCCGTTGAAGACGCACGCGTTCACATAGGTAAGGATCACGGAGTTGACCGCGACGTAGACGGTGTTGACCACCAGGTTGAGCGCGGCGCCGAACTTGAGGCCGTCGGCCGGGCTCAGATGGCAGGTGCCCGTCGCGAAGCCGAATCCCCACTGCTCGCACGGGATGAACATACCGATGAAGAACGAGATGACGTAGGCCATCGGGAAGTTCTTGAGCGTCGAGAAGATGGTCGCGGGGGCGACGGCCTCGGCAGGAACCCCGGCCTGCCCGATGGCGATGTAACTCGCGACGAGCGAGATCGCGAAGGCGATCATGATGTTGGTGAGCAGCACCTTAACGAGCTTGGTCTTTGGTTTCATGGGCATGGTCCGGTCCTCTCCTTGGTTTAATTCCTGAACACAACCACTGTGAACAGAATATGGAGAGTGCAGCTCAAACCCTATGTTAGGTCGTACCAAAGAAGACGTGGAAAGCGACGTGCCTTTGTGTCTCCGTACCAACGCCCGCCAACTCAACCCGCCTGGTTTTGCGAGCGCCCTTCTCGCTAAGCCAGGCGGGCCGATTCGGCAGGTCAGCGGAGCTCGAAGGAGTCGGCGCCGTCGATGTGCAGGTCGCAGCGGAAGTAGGCCGCAAGAGCGTCGACGCCGAGCTCGACGTCGCGGGCGCCCGCGGTCTCGTACGCCGAGTGCATGGCGAGCTGCGGCAGGCCCACATCGACGCCGTGCATGCTCACCTGCATGTTCGAGAGGTTGCCCAGCGTTCCGCCGCCGGCCATGTCGGAGCGGTTGGCGAAGGTCTGGTGCGGCACGCCCGCCGCGTCGAGAACGGCCGCGATGGCGGCGCGGCTGAAGGCGTCGGAGCAGTAGTGCTGGTTTGCCGCCTCCTTGATGGTGATGCCGCAGTTGAGCCAGCAGCGGTTGGCCTCGTCGTGCTTCTCGGGGTGGTTGGGGTGGCAGGCGTGGGCGTTGTCACAGCTCAGCATGAAGGAGCGCGAGACGGCGCGGCGCAGGTCCTCGTCGCCTCGGCCGAGGGCGGCGTTGACGCGCACGAGCACGTCCTTCAGGAAGGTGGACATGGCGCCTTGCTTGGTGTTGCTGCCGACCTCCTCGTTGTCGAAGCACGCGAACACGTTGACCTGCGCGTCATTGGCGCCCGCGGCGAGGAACCCCTCGAGCGCGGCGTAGGCGCAGCCCAGATCGTCGAGCTTCGCCGCGCTCACGAACTCGTCCGCGGCGCCCCACACGCGCGCCTCCTGGCGGTTGTAGAGGAAAAGGTCGCGCGCAAGGACGTCGGCGACGTCCACGCCGAGCTTGCCCGCGACGTAGCGGTCGAACGCGCCCTCGCCGAGCTCGCCTGCCGAGAAGAGCGCGCACAGGTCGACGGCGCGGTTGAGCTCGGGGGACTTGCCGCCCTCGCGGTTCAGGTGGATGGCCACGCTCGGGATGAGCGCGACGTCCGCGGCGCTGTCAAAGAGTCGGCTCTCCACGCGCGCCCCGTCGCGCACGAGCACACGGCCCGCGATGCCGAGCGGGCGGTCAAGCCAGGTGTGGTCGATCATGCCGCCATAAGCCTCGACGTCGAGCCGCAGGTAGTCGCCGGGACCCGCGAGCCTCTCGGCGATGCGCGCCGTCGTGTGGAACATGCTCGGGCAGCCGTCGACGAATTCGCAGAGGCCCCGGGCATGGTCGATATCGCTCATATGTCCTTCTTCCTGCCGGTTATTCAACGGTTTCGAGTCTAACACCGCAGCGCCGCCTTGCCGCGCCATTGGCTACCATAAGGGGCACCGCCCAGCAGACCGAGGAGGGAAGAAGAACGTGTGCGAGCTGTTTGCCGTCAACGCCGCGAGGCCCGTGCGGGCCAACGCCTACCTCGAGGAGTTCTTCTCACATAGCCATAAGCACAAGGACGGCTGGGGCATCACTTGGCGCAAGTCTTGCACAAACACCTCTGCACCTGCGCAGACGCTTCCCATACCCGAAGATCTCGGCGACGACAGCGACGTCTTCCTCTACCGAGAGCCCATCGCAGCCTGGAGATCGGCCGCCATGGGCGAGTTTTGCGCGCACGAGATCGACTCCTGCCGGCTCGAGGCTCATATACGCCTTTCCACCTGCGGAAACACCGTGCACGAGAACTGCCACCCGTTCTACGCGACCGACATCTCCGGGCGCGAATGGACCCTCATCCACAACGGCATCCTCTTCAACGAGGGGCTTCTTGCCACCTACGACCGCAGGGAGGCCGGCCAGACCGACTCGGAGCGCGCCCTTCTCTTCCTCATCGACGTCGTCAACGAGGCGGCGATGCGCTCGGGCGGCGACCTCGGCTTCGACACGCGCTTCCAAGCGCTCTCCGAGGCGATCGCGCAGATCAGCAACCTGAACCGCCTGAACCTCATCATCGACGACGGCGAGTACACCTACGTCCACACGAACACGAACGTCGACACGCTGCACTTCCGCCAGCTCTCCGCAGACGCGATCGCCTTCTCGACGACGCCGCTCGGCGGCGAGGCGGAGGCAAAGGAGTGGCGCCCCGTGCCCAAGAACCGCCTGATCGCCTACAAAGAAGGGCGGCTCGTGCGCACCTCGACACCGCACGGTTATGTGTTCTGCGAGGCGATCCTCGACCTGCGCCGCAAGTTCGGGGACGATTGGGCGAAGGTCCTCAACTAGCAAGAAGCGCCGGCCTGGCCGGAAGGAGACATCATGGGCATCGAGTCATACGGGCTTTCGGTAGGGTCGCTCCCTCACGGACAGCGCAACAGCATTGCCGACGTCGCGGACGTCAAGGTCGGCCACTCGACCATAGAAGACCCCGGCCGCGGGCTCCACACGGGCGTGACGGTCGTCGTCCCCTGCGAGGGCCCGGTATTCTCCACCCGACCCGTGGCCGCCGCCCATTCCCTCAACGGCTACGGGAAGACCTGCGGCACCGTCCAGGTCGCCGAGCTCGGCTACCTCGAGACGCCCATCGCGCTCACCGGCACGATGAACGTCGGCCGCGTCGCGGACGCGCTGGTCGAGAACGCCCTGCGAGAAGAAGAGCGCGCGGGGCACGCGCTCCCCCAGAGCGTGAACCCCGTGGTCGGCGAGACGAACGACGGGCGCATCAGCCGCATCCAGGCCAGGCCCGTAGGCACGAAGGAGGTGCTCGCCGCCATCGACGGCGCGAGCAAGGACTTCGCTCACGGCGCCGTCGGCGCGGGCCGCGGGACCGTCTGCTTCGGCCTCAAGGGCGGCATCGGCAGCTCCTCCCGAATCGTCGATGAGGGCGGGCGCAGCTGGACCGTTGGTGTGCTTGTGCAGACGAACTTCGGCCGTATGCCCGACCTCATGGTCTGCGGCCGCCATATGGGGCCGCAGATCCTCGAACGGATCGCGGAGGACACCGACGCCCGCGCCCCCGAGAAGGGCTCGGTCATGGTCGTCGTCGCCACCGACGCCCCGCTCTCGTCGAGGCAGCTCGGGCGCGTGATCCGCCGCGCGACCGTCGGCCTCGTGCGCTGCGGCTCATACATGGGCCACGGCTCGGGCGACATCTTCCTCGGCTTCACGACGGGTCTTTCGATGGGTGCGGAAGGCAGCGCGTTGCCCACCTGCGAGCGCGTGCCGGAAGAGTCGCTCGATGCGCTCTTCCGTGCCTGCGCGGAGGCGACCGAGGAGGCGGTGCTCGACTCGCTCGTCTCGGCCGAGGCAGCGACCGGGCTCGACGGCACCGTCTACCACAGCCTCACGGAGTTCCTCTGATCGCCGCAGCTACATGATCGAGGCGAGCGCCGGAAGCAGCCAAATCAGAAAGATAAGAAGCGCGAACGCGGCCACCGTCGCGCCCACAGCCGCAAGGCAGCCCCCGAACGTGACCGGCTGCTCCTTGCCGCACGGGCGCGTGGCCCCGTCGAGGTACATGAGCGTCCAGAAGTTCGGCTTGAACCAGCTGCCCTTCTTTCCATCTTTAGCCACGTGCGGTGACCCTTCCGATTGCCCAGCACTTCCACCCCGCCATGCAATCGCCTGGCAAGAAAACCACTGCTCTTCTAAGCCTACCGAGTATCTCGCTTAGTGTTCTCGCTCTTATAGCCCAGCACTTTTTTGACGGCAAGAGCGGCAAGAAAGATAACCAAGGCGAGAGCAAGTATCGCCATTAGATAGACGGCGAGAACTTCAAGAGGGCTCATCCCGTAAATCATACTGCCTCCTCGACGTGTCAATAGCAAAGCATCAACTCATAGTTCCGGTAAATGTATAGTAGAACTCAGCATAATAATCACCGACATAGGTAGGCCACCCACCAGCGGCTTTGATTTCTGCATGATAGTGAATTGCATTCGTGCGGCCATTGTCGAGGACAGCTCTATCATAATGAGAGCTAGAAATAGACGATGCTGAGCAGTTAATAGTCGCCCAGTTGAATGGCGAGATCTTATTGGCGCTCGTAACTGCATAATTCGCGGAAATGATTACCGTGTCATAAATCAGACCAATCGTTTGATTCTTCGACACGGATACGGTTCGAGCACCCGCAATAGGCACTGGATCGCCGCTCAATACTTGGGCATCTGCGCCTTCAACAATCATTCCCCCTTCCTGCTCGGCCCGGCTTACGGCATACGCCCATTTATCCCTCGCAGCCGCACTTCCCTCCAATTCAAGATAGCCATCAGCGGTATTGCCCAAACCGAATGCCGGAGACGGCGTCAAGGCCAGCCCTCCCATTAGCAAGGCGGTCGAAGCAATAAAACCCCTTCTGGTTAACCCATGCTGTGTCCTCATTTGAAGCTCCTCTCTTCGACTGCCAAAGTCGCCCTAGCCAATGACCTTCTTTTCGTGGATATTCCCATGCACAAAAGCAACAAGCTGTGGCAATACGCAATTGCCACAGCTTGCTACAGGCAGACGGATGGTATAGAGGCCTAAACGGCAACCTGCAGAAGAACCATCGCACGCCATGAACCGTGGGAATCGTACACAGCTGTGCAGCCATCGCCCCAAGAAAAGCTCGACTGACCCATCTCGATCTCGTCGTTCGACGCTATGGATACGATGGACACGACCTTACCGGGTTTTCCGGGATTTGTGCACGGCTCGAATCTTGGGTACACCCCCGTCTCAGCCAAGGCTGCAGCGGCAGTATCGGCTCGCATGCCAACAACATTCGGAATGTCCCCATACGGTGAAGACATGATTTCGCTGGGCTCGAGAAGAAATGCTCCCTGGCTATCAGAGAAGATTCTGGCCACAGAGAAGGACGTTACGATCAAAAAGCTCGCCAGGACACAAAGAGCAAAGAGAGGACCATATCCCCTTGTTCCTCTGTTCACCTCAAGATGCTGAAGCTTGCTTTGCTCAGATGGTTTATCGTCCGTCTTCGCAACTTCAGCAACGTCGGAAAGGGCAAGAAGTTCCTCACACCAGGAGTTCACCGACGGAAGGCCAAGAAAACCCTGCTTATCCATTACACCGAGCTTGCGATATGCGCGTTGTCGATAGCTGCCCACCGTTGAAGGGCTAACCCCAACCAAGGGAGCTGCTTCCGCAGCCGTCATGCCAATAACGACAGACCTCACCGCCTGAGATTCTCTTTCAGACAATTTAGCGGCAAGAAGCAGTGACTCGAACTCTTTGGGCCCTTTTGGGATGCAATCCATCTTGTCCAAAATTCTCACCTCAGCACCATTATAGAAAGCCCAGCCACACCCATTAAAGCAGCGTGACCGGGCTCGAAATGGTCTAAGTAAACGACTTAAGCCTAGATCGCGACGATGTTGACCAGGCGGCCCTTGATGACGATGACCTTCTTGATGTCCTTGCCCTCAAGCTGGTCGGCGACGGCGGCCTTTGCGGCCTCGGCGCACTCGTCGTCGGAGGCGTCGGCGGCGACGGTCACATGACCGCGGACCTTGCCCTTGATCTGGACGGCGATCTCGACCTCGTCTGCCTTGGCGAGCTCGGGGTCGAACTCGGGCCACGGCTCGTTGTAGACGGAGCCATCGAGGTGCAGGGCCTCGTGGTAGAGCTCCTCGGCCCAGTGCGGGATGATCGGGGCGAGCATGGCGACGATGTCGCGGGCGACGAGGTAGTCGAGCTCGGCGACGCGCTCGGCGGCCGGGGTCTCGACCACGTACTTGCTCGCGGCGTTGACGATCTCCATGGCGGCGCTGATGGCCGTGTTGAACTGCCCGCGGTCGAAGTCGGAGGTGCTGCGGTCGCCGAGGCCGTTCAGGGTGCGGAACAGCTCGCCCGCGTGGCCCTTGAGCGCCTTGTGGTCGAACTCGCCCGCATGCCCGTTCTCGGCAAGCTGCCACACGACGTTCCAGGCACGCTTGATGAAGCGGTTCGCGCCGGCGACGGCCTTGGGGTCCCAGTCGAAGTCCTTCTCGGGCGGCGCGATGAAGAGAATCGCGAGGCGCATGGTGTCGGCGCCGTAGGGCCCGATCACGCTCGAGGGAGGAACGACGTTGCCCTTGGACTTGGACATGACGTCGCCGTTCTCGTCCTTGACCATGCCCTGGCAGAGCAGGTTGGTGAAGGGCTCGTCGACGTCGATCATGCCGAGGTCGCGCAGGACCTTGGTCCAGAAGCGGCTGTAGAGCAGGTGCAGGATGGCGTGCTCGATGCCGCCGATGTAGTTGTCGACGGGCATCCAGCGGTCCACGGCCGCCTTCGAGAAGGGCAGCTCCTCGTTGTGGGGGTCGGTGTAGCGCAGGTAGTACCAAGAAGAGCACGTGAAGGTGTCCATGGTGTCGGTGATGCGCTTGGCAGGCTTGCCGCACTTGGGGCAGGTGGTCTCGTAGAACGGCGCGTACTCGGCGAGGGTCTCGCCGGCGCCGAGGTCGAGGTTCTCGGGCAGGGTGACGGGCAGCTGGTCGTAGGGCACCGGCACGTCGCCGCAGCAGTCGCAGTGGATCATCGGAATGGGGTTGCCCCAGTAGCGCTGACGGCTGATGAGCCAGTCGCGCAGGCGGAACTGGACCTTCTCGCGGCCGATGCCGCGCTCACCGAGCCACTTGATGATGGCGTCGACGGCCTCGGAGTGCTTGCCGCCCTTCAGGCCGGTGAACTCGCCGGACTGGACGAGGTAGCCCTCGGCGACCATGGCGTGGTCCCAGTCGACGGAGGTGACGCGCAGCTCGCGCTCGTCCTTGAGCTCCTCGTAGAGCGGGTCGTCCTTCTCGCAGATGATCGGGGCGATCTCGAGGCCGTACTTCTTGGCGAAGTCGAAGTCGCGCTGGTCGCCGCAGGGGACGCCCATGACGGCGCCGGTGCCGTAGTCCATGAGGACGTAGTCGGCGACCCAGATCGGGGCCGGGCGGCCGTTGATCGGGTTGATGACGTAGCGGCCGGTGAAGACGCCGTGCTTCTCGCGCTCGGAGCCCTGGCGGTCGACGGAGCTGACCTTCTCGGTCGCGGCCTTGAGCTCCTTGAAGGCGGCCTCGTACTCGGTGCCGGAGACGAGCTCGGCGGCAAGGGGGCTCTCGGGCGGGAGCAGGAAGAAGCTCACGCCAAAGAGGGTGTCCGCACGGGTGGTGAAGACGGTGATCTTGCGGTCGGTGGGCGTCACGCCGTCCTCGGCCGCGAGCGCGAAGTCGATCTCGGCGCCCTCGGAGCGGCCGATCCAGTTGCGCTGCTGCGCCTTGACGTTCTCGGGCCAGCCGTCGAGCTGGTCGAGGTCGTCGAGGAGCTCCTGGGCGTAGTCGGTGATCTTCAGGTACCACTGCGAGAGCTCGCGCTTCTCGGGCACGGATCCGCAGCGCCAGCACTTGCCGTCGACGACCTGCTCGTTGGCAAGGACCGTGTTGCAAGAGGGGCACCAGTTGACCGGCGAGGTGCTGCGATAGGCCAGGCCCTTCTCCCACATCTTGAGGAACATCCACTGGCCCCACTTGTAGTACTCGGGGTCGCAGGTGTTGAACATGCGGTCGTAGTCGTAGGAGAAGCCCATGCGCTTCATGGTCTTGACGGCCTGGGCGATGTTCTGGTGGGTCCACTCGCCCGCCTGGGTGTTGTGCTTGATGGCGGCGTTCTCGGCGGGGAGACCGAAGGCGTCGAAGCCCATCGGGTGGAGGACGTCGAAGCCGCGCATGCGCGCCTGGCGCGCCATGGCGTCGCCGATGGTGTAGTTGCGCGCGTGGCCCATGTGGAGGTCGCCCGACGGGTACGGGAACATCTCCATCACGAACTTCTTCGGCTTGGCGGGGTCCTCATCGGTCTTGTAGAGCTCCGTGTCGGCCCACGTCTTCTGCCATTTGGTCTCGATGGTCTCGGCGTCGTAGGCCGGGACCTCGAAGGTGCTTTTAGCGTCGTCGCACATGAAAGCGCTCCTTTGCCTGCTCATACGGTAACTTATTGATTGTAGCAGGCATCGTGCGCCGTATTGCCCCCGTCGCTCGCAGGTTACAAAGTCGGGCTAGTTCTGGAGCTCCTTGCTCATCGCGTTGTAGCCGATCATGACGGTCCAGACATAGGCGCAGGTCTTCGGGATCATCAGCATGCCGATCATGGGAACCGCCTCGGCCCACAGCACGACCGGGATGTAGAAGCCGAAGCTGAGCACGATGGTGAGCCACATCCAGCCGAAGGCCTCGTCACCCTTCTCTTTTGCGCTGCGATAGAACAGCACGATGACGAGGATGCCAAGAAGGGCGAAGGGGATATTGCGGTAGATGCCCCAGATAAGCGGCGAGTGGTCGCAGAGCCACTGGTTCTGCGGCATCATGCACAGGATGACACGGATGGCCGCCAAGGCGTACACAGCCGCGGTGAGCGACTTTTTGCCCTCAACCTCATAGCGCTCGCGCCACACGTAGTAAAGAAGGACGTAGAACACCGTCATGGTCACCGAAGTGATCCACTTGCCGAGACCCAGCTGGAAGGCGAAGGAATCGAGGCCGGTGGTGCACAGGGCGAGCGCGCGGGGAACGAGGTGGAAGGAGTCGCCCGCGCCGAGCACAACCGCCATCCAGCCGAAGAGCTCGAACTGGCGCGAGCCCTTGGCTCCGCGGATCATTCGAACACCGACGGAAAGAACCGTCGCAAGGTAGCAAATATCAAACAATGTTTCGACGATAGCCTGCATCAAATTCTCCTAACCGAATAAGTTGAACATTGTTCATTTTGGTGGCGAAAAAAAAAGACCCGCCTGCTCGCGGGTACTTTTTCAGTAGATGGTTCGACGCACGATCTCCAGAACCGCAGAGGAGTCGAAGTCCAGCCTCACGGCAGCCGAGAGCATAAGCGAGAAGAGCACCTGAGCGAAGGCGTCTGCCGTAAGGTCCCCGGTAAAGGCGCCCGCGCGAACCTTCGGGTCCCGCAGCAGCACCGCCTTAAGCTCGTCGAGGATGTGCAGCCATGCCTGGCGCATCTGCCGCTTGCCGTCCGCCGCGTCCTGCTGCATGAACCCCAGCGAGTGGTGCGTAAAGAAGCCCGGGTATCGATCGCAGCCGTACCCGAGCTGCCCGAACATCCACTTGACGCACGAAAGCGTGTCCGCAAAGACGGCCTCATCGTCCGGACGATGGAAGATGTCTTCCCAGACGCTCTCGACGGTGGCGCTCACCAGGGCCGACTTCGACTCGAAGTAGTTGTAGATGGAACCCACCGAAACACCGCAGGCGGCGGCGACCGAGCGGATATTGACCGAAGCCCATCCGTTCTCCTGGATAAGCTCGCGGCTCTTCTTCAAGATCTCCT
>ERZ1673741.3296-NODE-3296-length-10137-cov-4.520631_pt1 | contig 10137 bp, 6 predicted proteins | sample MGYA00580209_ERZ1673741 | MGnify/ENA primary metagenome ERZ1673741 (study PRJEB41218, sample SAMN15661754) | gut metagenome | host: Homo sapiens | place: Canada: London | collected 2015-08-20/2019-03-30 | study: EMG produced TPA metagenomics assembly of... | reverse complement strand
CATGGCGATCTGCCCGTAGGTCGCGACGTTTCCCTCCGGGATCTCACTCATGGCGGAGAGGATCTCATAGATCAGCCGTTCGTCCGTCGCTGCCATTGCCGCAGCCTCCTTTCCATGTGGGCATCCGCCCGAAAGATCCGGCCGGCAGCAAACACGCTGCCGGCCGGCTGCTTTTCGCTTGTGCGGCTCATTCGGCCGGTGTGTCCGTTTTCGGCTGGTACTGGTACGGTTCCGGATCTGGCTCGGCATAGCCGGTGGCGATGTCGAACTGTTTGATGAGCTGCGAGATGCCGAGCTTCGTCACCATCAGCTCGTCATAGGCCAGCTCGTCCGTGAAGCCGTTCTCGCGGCACTCCTCGAGTCCTTCCTCCACGTCCTCAAGCTCGGACACGCACTGCTCGTACAGATCCTCGAGCTTGCCGAGCGCCGTGGCGGTGTTGTCGCCGCTGCCCTCGACGGGGCACACGCTCTCGAACCGGCGGCCGATGCGCACGATCGCGGCGTAGCCCGCCTGCAGCATCATGAGCGTGAGCGCGCCGGCCTGTCCGGCGGCCTCGCTTTGCTTCATGCCGGTCATCATATCCGACACGTCCTGCAGCCACTGCTTGTGCACGCCCTTGAGCTGGTCAAGGCGCTCGGTGAGCTGGGCCTCGGAGTGACGGTTGGCGGAGTAGCCGCCCTTTTTCAGTTTGCGGGTCAGACGTTCCATAGTATTTGCATCCTCCAAATGTGAATTTCGGTCAATCGTCCACGTCGAGCGCCTCAAGGCCCTTGGCGGGGATGGGGCGGCTGTCGCCGTGGCGCACAAAGAGCATCGTCACGAACGCGCCGGCCACGAAGATAGTGGCGTAGGGGAAGAGCACGGTCATGCCGAGCTTGTCCATCAGGAAACCGGAGAACATCGGCGTGACGACCTGCGCGGCCATGCTGGCCGTGTAGTAAAAGCCGGTGTAGCGGCCGACGTCGCTGCCGGAGCACATCTCCACGACCATCGGGAACGAGTTGACGTTGATGGTGGCCCAGCCGATGCCGGCGAGGCAGAACATGGCGTTCATGAGCATCGTGGGGCTCTCGGCGTTGAGAAAGGCGGCCACGCCGAACGCGACGGCCAGCATCACGACGCCGCCGAGGATGGTTTTCTTGCGGCCGATCTTGGACGCGACGATGCCGACGGGCAGGTAGGCCACGATGGCGGCGGCCTGCGCGAGCATGAGCGTGAGGTTGTAGTCCTTGTGCAGGATGTTGCTGGCGTAGACGGAGTATTTCGACGTCACGGCGTTGTAGCCGAAGAACCACAGCACGATCGACAGCAGCAGGAAGATGAGCGACCGGCGCTCTGCCTTGCCGAGCTTGCCAGACCCTGCGGGCGCGTCGTCACTGTCGCCGTTATCGATGCCGAAGCGCTTGCTGTCGGCCTGCATCTCGGCCACGAACTTCGTCTCGTTGACCGTCAGGCGGAAGATCAGCAGCGCCAGCAGCATGATGCCCGCAATCACGGCGAAGTACGCCGTGTAGCTCATGAGCGAGTTGCGCACGGAGCTCGTGGCGAAGGCCATGCCGATGGCCAGCACGAGGATACCGCCGGCAGTGCCCATGAGGTTGATGACGGCATTCGCCTTGCTGCGCAGCGGTTTGATGGTAACATCGGGCATGAGCGCGACGGCGGGGGAGCGGAACGTGGCCATGGCCAAGAGCACGACGAGCAGCAGCGCGATAAAGCCGATGAGCGCGCCGGGGTGCTGCACGGTCGTCTGGTGGGCATAGGCCTGGCGCGCGGGCACGACATAGTTCGTGTAGTCGTGGTTCGTCACGGTCTTGCCCTCGGCGTTTGTGACCTGACTCGTGATGGCGGCAAATTCGTCCTCGGTGAACGTGTCCTCGAGCACGAACGTCTCGCCGTCGGGGGTCTTGAGCGTGCGGTCGGCCTCCTGCTGGTACACGACGCGCAGCGCGGCGGGATCGTCGATGGCGGCGGCCGCGTCGATGTTTTTCAGCTGCGCATCGTCGACGAGCGACAGGCTGATGAACGCGATGGCCGCGACGATCGTGCCGAAGACGATGAACGGCGTGCGGCGGCCGCGCCTGCCGGTGTGCTTGTCGGAGATCGCGCCGAACAGCGGCAGCAGAAACAGCGCCAGAATGTTGTCGAGCGCCATGATGACGCCGGACCACGCCTGCGACATGCCGAACTTGTTCGTCAGGATCAGCGGGATGGTGTTGTCATACGCCTGCCAGAAGGCGCAGATCAGGAAAAAGGCAAAGCCAACGCAGATGGTGCGCTTGTAGTTGAGCTTCACTGGATTACCTCCATCAGTCTCTATCGGATTTGTCTCATTCTACAATACCTTGCCCGGCAATTCAACAGGCATTTGACGAAAAGCAGAAATTGTTGTTTAATAAGGGCAAAGCAAACCGGCGGTCCGCGCCGCCGAAAGGAGGACTCGTTATGAATTGGAAAACTGCCTGCAAGATCGCCGCACCGGCCGCCGCCTGCGCGGGTGCGTTTGCGTTTCTCGTCGCGCCGGGCCGCGCCACGCGCGCGCAGAAAGCCCCGTTTTTGTACCGCAATTATGCGCACCGCGGCCTGCACACCGAGGACGGCACCGTGCCGGAAAACTCGCTCCCGGCCTTCCGCGCCGCGGCCGAGGCGGGCTACGCCGTCGAGATGGACGTGCACCTGACGGCGGACGACCAGCTCGTCGTGTTCCACGACGATACGCTCGAGCGCATGTGCGGCGTGCCGGGCGTCATTGATGATTTCACGCTCGCCGAGCTGCGCGCGCTGCGCCTCGGCGATACCGACTGCGTCATCCCGACCTTTGCCGAGGCGCTCGAAGCGCTCGGCGGCCGCGTGCCGCTGCTGCTCGAGGTCAAGCGCGGGCACAATAACCGCCGCCTGTGCGCGCTGACGCTCGCCGCCCTGCGTACTTACGGCGGGCCGTACTGCGTCGAGAGCTTTGACCCCACGATCGTCGCGTGGTTCCGGCGCAACGCGCCCGATATCCTGCGCGGCCAGCTCAGCCAGCCGCCGAAGGACTACGGCAAGGCGCTCAATAAACCCGCGGCCGCCATCGTCGGCAACGTGCTCACGAACGTGATCGCCCGCCCGCAGTTCATCGCCTACAAGATCGGGCCGAAGCCGCTGAGCGTGCGCCTGTGCGAGGCCATGGGCGCCGTGCGCGCCGGCTGGACGAGCCGCGCCTGGACGCACGAGCACGATTACGACATCGTCATCTTCGAGCACTACCGCCCCGGCGCCTGGTTTCGCGCCGACATCTAAGAGGGCTATTCTTGATGTTCGCCTTCTCCTTGAGGAGCAGGCGGCGAGCCGTGCTCGCCGGATGAGGTGGAAGCGTTTTGGTTTCCTCCAGTACCTCATGTATCACGTTTACACAGGATGAAAAACAACAGCAGCCACACTGGCTCACACCAGTGTGGCTGCTGTTGTTTGCTTGTGCTTGCGCGTCCGCGGCGGATGCAGACCCGGACGCTGCAAAGTGGAAGAGAGAACACAAACGAGGGATTCACAACATCGTTCATGAAAACGATGTTTACTGAACATATCCTAACATTTGTGTCCACTTTTGTCAAGCGGTTTTCAAAAGTTTTTGGAACTTTTTTCTCACACTGCCGCGCCATCGCGCAAAATCTGCGCCAGCTCTGCCACGTCGCGCAGGACGTACTTCGGCTGCACGTCGGACGCTTTGAGGATCGCCTCGTCCGTCTCGCCGGACATGACGAGCACGCTCTGCGCGCCCGCGTTCACGGCCACGGCAATGTCGGTGTAGATCCGGTCGCCCACGCAGCAGATCTGCGCGTTCGGCACGCCGGTCTGCGCCGAGATGACATCGACCATGTTGCGGTTCGGCTTGCCGATGTAGGTCGGCTTGACGCCGGAGGCGGCGGTCAGCAGCGCACAGATGCTCCCGCAGTCGGGCAGCACCTCGCCGGCCGGCATGGGGCAGACCCAGTCGGGGTTGGCGGCGATGAACGTCGCGCCGCGGCGCAGGAAGTGTACGGCCTTGTCGAGCTTTTCGTACACGAGCTCGGTGTCGAACCCGGCCACGACGATCTCCGCGCCGTCCTCCACCAGCGGGATGCCGTAGCTGAGCAGCTCGCGGCGGAACGCCTGCGTGCCGACGAGGTACACGGGCTTGCCCGCGTAGTGCTGGTTGAGGTACAGCGCCGTCGCCATGCCGGAGGTGAACACGTTTTCGGCCTCGCACGGGAAGCCCAGCCGCTGCAGGCGCGTGATGTAGTCCGTGCCCGCGCGCGAGGAGTTGTTGGTCAGGTAGATGTACTGCCGTCCGGTATCGGCCAGCGTATGGATGAAGTCGACCGCGCCGGGGAACACGTCGTCCCCGAGGTAGAGCGTGCCGTCCATGTCCAGCAGGAACAGGCGCGCGCCGAGCAGGTCTTTCAGATCGTTCATGGGAGCCACCTCACAGAATCTTATTTTTTTCTTAACACCCTATTATACCATGAAAAACGCGGCGCACAATCCCAATTATTCCGGCCGCGGGTGTTGAAAAAAACGGTCGATGTGCTATAATATTAAAATCTGTACCGTGGGCCGCTATTGCGTGCCGGCCGGGTACGGACCCAAAGGTGTAATTAAATTTTTGGAGGCATAGATATGGCAAAGAAACAATTCAAGGCCGAGTCGAAAAAGCTGCTCGACATGATGATCAACTCGATCTACACGCACAAGGAAATTTTCCTGCGCGAGATCATCTCGAACGCCTCGGACGCGATCGACAAGCTTTGCTACCAGTCGCTCACGGATGAAAACGTGGGCATGGCGCGCAGCGATTTCAAGATCCGCGTCACCCCGGATAAGGACGCGCGCACGATCACGGTGTCGGATAACGGCATCGGCATGACCAAGGAGGAGCTTGACAGCAACCTCGGCGTCATCGCGCGCAGCGGCTCGCTGAAGTTCAAGGACGGCCTCGGCGAGAACGCGCAGGAGGATGCCGCCATCGACATCATCGGTCAGTTCGGCGTCGGTTTCTACTCCGCGTTCATGGTCGCCGATAAGGTCACGGTCATCACCCGCGCCTACGGCAGCGACACGGCCTACCAGTGGGTCAGCACCGGCGCGGACGGCTACACCATCACCGAGGCCGAGAAGGACACCGTCGGCACCGACGTCATCATGCACATCAAAGAAGACGAGACCGGCGAGAAATACTCTACCTACCTTGAAAACTGGAAGCTCATGATGCTCATCCGCAAGTATTCCGACTATGTCCGCTGGCCGATCGTCATGGACGTCGAGCAGAGCGACTGGGTCGACACCGGCGAGAAGGACGAAAAGGGCGAGCCGAAGATGGAGATGGTCACCAAGACCGAGGAGCAGACCATCAACAGCATGATCCCCATCTGGCAGCGCAGCCGCAAGGAAGCCACGGACGAGGAGTGCATCGCGTTTTATAAGGACAAGTTCCATGACAAGGACGACCCGCTGGCCGTCATCCGCGTCAACGCCGAGGGCCTGATCTCTTACCGTGCGCTGCTGTTCATCCCGGCCAAGGCCCCGGCGAACATGTTCACCCGCGAATCCGACCCCGGTCTCGAACTCTACAGCTCCGGCGTCATGATCATGGACAAGTGCACCGACCTCCTGCCGCCGTGCTACGCGTTTGCCCGCGGCGTGGTCGATTCGCCCGACCTGTCGCTGAACATCTCGCGTGAGATGCTCCAGCACGACCGCCAGCTCAAGCTCATCGCCACGAACCTCGGCAAGAAGATCAAGTCCGAGCTGACGAAGCTCATGACCAACGACCGCGAGAAGTACGAGCAGTTCCACGCCGCCTTCGGCATGATGCTGCGCGCCGGCGCCGTCACCGAGACGGGCGACAAGGTCGACGAGATCAAGGACCTGCTGCTCTACCACACGAGCGAGACGAAGCTCGTCTCCCTCAAGGAGTACGTCGACGCCATGCCCGCCGAGCAGACGAAGATCTACTTTGCCTGCGGCGAGAACGTCAAGCGTCTGCTCAGCCTGCCGCAGGCCGAGCTTCTGCACGAAAAGGGCTACGATGTCCTGTGCATGACCTCGCAGATCGATGAGTATTTCGTCGACACCATGAAGAGCTACGCCGACAAGCCGTTTTGCAACATTGCGACCGACGACCTCGGCCTCGAGACCGAGGAAGAGAAGAAGGAGACCGAGGCCAAGCAGGCTGAGGACAAGGATCTGCTCGACTTCGTCAAGGAGACGCTCGGCGACCAGGTCGCGTCCGTGCGCCTGTCGAACAAGCTCGTGTCCAGCGCCGTGTGCCTGAGCACGGAGGGCGGCGTCACGCTCGAGATGGAGCGCTATTTCAAGAGCATGCCCGGCGCGCCGACCGACATCCGCGCCATCCGCGTGCTCGAGCTCAATGCCAACCACCACGCCTATCAGACCATGAAGGAAGCGTTCGACGCCGGCGACAAGGACAAGGCCGCCCGCATCGCGCGCATCCTGCACGCGCAGGCGCTGCTCATCGCGGGCGAGCCGCTCGAGGATCCCGCCGCGTATTCGGAGCTGGTCTGCACGCTCATCTGATCCGATTTTCCCCCCTGGCCGCCGCGCCCCGGCGGCCGGGGCATCCCCATGTAAGGAGCTGTCTATGGAACCGCGTCTCGGTATCTATATCCACATCCCGTTTTGCGCGAGCAAGTGCGGCTATTGCGATTTTTATTCCTGCGCCGGCGCGGCCGACCGCATGGCGGACTATCAGCACGCCCTGCTCGAGCACATCGAAGAGAGCGCCGGGCGCATCGCCCCGGCGTACATCGACACGGTGTATTTCGGCGGCGGCACGCCGAGCTTTTACGGCGCGGCGCGTCTCATCGAGCTGCTCGACGCCGTCAAGGCCACCGGACGCCTGCTCAAGCGCGCGGAGGTGACCGTCGAGGTCAATCCGGACAGCGTCCGCCTGCACGACCTGCGCGCCCTGCACAAGGCGGGTTTCAACCGCCTGAGCATCGGCATGCAGTCGGCGAACAATGATATTTTGAAAATGATCGGCCGCCGCCACAGCTTCCGCCAGGTGGAGATGGCCGTGCAGAATGCCCGCACCGCGGGGTTTGATAACATCAGCCTCGACCTCATCTACGGCCTGCCCAGCCAGACCCGCAGCGACTGGGCGGACACGCTCGCCAAGGCGATCGCCCTGCGCCCGGAGCACATCTCCGGCTACGGGCTCAAGCTCGAGGAGGGCACGCCCATGTACGACCTGAAGGATTCGCCCCTCATCCCGTCGGACGACGAACAGGCGGACATGTACCTGTGCATGGTCGAGGAGCTGCGGCGCTACGGCTATGAGCAGTATGAGATCTCCAATTTCAGCATACCGGGCTACGAATCCCGGCATAATCTGAAGTACTGGCAGCTCGATGACTATATGGGCTTCGGCCCCGGCGCGCACTCGTGCATCGGCCGCACGCGCTACAGCTATGTGCGCGACCTCGACCGCTACATCGCGGGCGTCCTCCACGGCGAGGACATGATCGACGAGTACGAGACCATCGGCGATTTCGAGCGCGCGGCGGAGTATCTCATGCTCGGCATGCGCACCGTGCACGGCGTGTCGCGCGCGGAGTATGCGCGGCTGTACCGCAGCGATTTTTCCGGCATCGCGCAGCAGCTGGAAACGTTCGTCCGTTCCGGCTGGGCCGTCGCGGACGGGGAGCGCTGGCACTTCACGCCGGCGGGCTTTCTCATCTCGAACGTGCTCATCGGCAAGCTCCTCGAGGCGCAGACCGAGCGCAAGGCCGAGCACAACCCGTGGATGAAGCCGCAGATCGAACGGCAGCCCCGCGCCAAGCTTCCGCCCAGCGAGGCGGAGGCCTTCCGCAATACATATTTAAATAATCCGATTTTGACAGGGAAAGACAGGGATTCGAGCAAATGAAACTCAACGGCAACACTTCCAAGCGCAGTGCGGCCGCCCGCCGCGAGGCGGCGGATTTCGCAGCGCAGGAGCGCTCGGCGCACCGCAGCGGCGCCAACCGTTCCGCACAGAGCGAGGCGGCTGCCCGCCGCGCCGCCGCACCGAAACAGGCGGCGCCCCAGCGTCCGCCCGTGCCCCGGCAGGAGCAGACCGCGCGCCGCAGTGCGCCCGGCGTCCAGCAGCAGCCGGCGCCGAAAGCGAAAAAACCGCGCGGCCGCGGCGGCAGGATCGCCGTGCGCGTCGTGCTCATCGTGCTGGCCGTCCTCGTGGCGGCGGGCGCCGTCGGCATGGTGCTCGTGGCGAAAAAGAGCGCCATTTTCCCGAACGTCTCTGTCTGCGGCACCGACGTCGGCGGCATGACGCAATCCGCCGCGGCGGACGCCATCCGCGCCGCCGGCTGGGACGATACGAGCGCCCCGGTGCTCACCATGACCTTCCCCGGCAACCGGTCCATCACCGTCACCGCGACGGAGATCGGCTTTGACGCCACGCCCGATGCCGCTGCCGAGACGGCCTATGCCTACGGCCGCAGCGGCAATGTGTTCTCGAATTTCTTTACCTGGCTGCACTGTGCCTTCCAGGGCCATGACGTGGCCTCGGACAACCTCGCCGACATGGATGCCGATGCCCTGCGCACGCGCATCGAGCGCGAGGCCGCCGAGATCAACGTCAGCCTCTCCGCCGGCAGCATCGAGATCGACGAGGCGCACAGCGCCATCCGCGTCGTCAAGGGCGCGAGCATGATTCCGCTCGATCCCGCCGCCGTCGCCGACCGGATGCTCAGCGACATCCGCGCCGGCAAGTTCGGCACGTCGGCCTACCCGGTCGATATGAGCGGCGATGATAAGATGACGCTGCAGGAGCTGCACGACGCTGTCTGCGGCGATCCGGTCAACGCGGGCTACGACCCCGAGACCCAGTCTGCCACCGAGAGTAAGGTCGGCATCGCGTTTGACGTCGCCGCCGCCCAGCCCCTGTGGGACGCGGCGTCCACCGGCGACACCGTCACCATCCCGGCCACGCTCACGCAGCCCGAGATGACGCAGGAGCAGCTGCAGCAGCACCTCCTGGCCGATAAGCTCGCCACCAAGACCACCTCGCTCTCCGGCAGCAGCAGCAACCGCATCACGAACGTGAAGCTCGCCGCCGAGAAGATCAACGGCGTCATTCTCCAGCCCGGCCAGACGTTTTCGTATAACGACGTCGTCGGCCAGCGCACGAAGGCCAACGGCTTCAAGGAGGCCGGGGCCTATTCCGGCGGCCAGGTCGTGCAGGAGGTCGGCGGCGGTATCTGCCAGGTGTCGTCCACGCTGTATTACTGCGCCATGGTCTCCAACCTGAAGATCAACACCCGCACCTGCCACTACTTCCCCGTGGCCTATATCGAGCCCGGCATGGACGCCACGGTCAGCTGGGGCGGGCCGGAGTTCAAGTTTACGAACAACCGCGACTACCCGATCGAGATCAAGGCGTATGTCCAGAACGGCAGCGTCACGGTCGAGATCTGGGGCACGGATGTGGACGGCAGCTACGTCAAGATGAGCTACACCGCCAACGGCCTGCGCGCCACGACCTACCGCACCGTCTATGATAAGGACGGCAACCAGATCAGCCACACGCTCGAGGCCAACAGCACTTACCACTCGCACGACACCACGCCGAAGCCGACGCCCACCCCCAGCACCAAACCGGCCCCGACGCCCACACCCACGTCAAAGCCGCAGCCGACACCCTATCCGTCCGTCTACGACCCCGGTGACGCCGGTGAAGACTAATATAGAGGAGAATGCAGTATGAGCAAAGGAAAGTTTTATATCACCACCCCGATCTATTACCCCTCGGACAAACTGCACATCGGCCACACCTACTGCACGGTCGCGACCGATGCGATCGCGCGCTACAAGCGCCTGTGCGGTTATGACGTCATGTTCCTGACCGGCACGGACGAGCACGGCCAGAAGATCGAAGAGAAGGCGGAGGCCGCCGGCGTCACGCCCAAGCAGTTTGTGGACAACATCGTCGAAGGCCCCGGCGGCGTGCGCGCGCTGTGGAAGCTGATGAACATCTCCAACGACCGCTTCATCCGCACGACGGACGACTATCATGTCGAGGCCGTGCAGCGCATCTTCAAGAAGATGTACGAAAAGGGCGATATCTACAAGGGCAAGTATTCCGGCATGTACTGCACGCCGTG
>ERZ1673741.3295-NODE-3295-length-10139-cov-5.798195_pt1 | contig 10139 bp, 22 predicted proteins | sample MGYA00580209_ERZ1673741 | MGnify/ENA primary metagenome ERZ1673741 (study PRJEB41218, sample SAMN15661754) | gut metagenome | host: Homo sapiens | place: Canada: London | collected 2015-08-20/2019-03-30 | study: EMG produced TPA metagenomics assembly of... | reverse complement strand
CGGGCGCCTGCCCGCCGCGAAAAATCACTTGACTGAACTATAGGAACACCCCCCACGCTCCACAGAGCACCACGGCGCGGGACATAACGGCAGCCGGCGGGAGCCATAGCCCCGCGGCCGTGCCCGCGCCGCTCGGGGAGGGTTCTCGGCAGGCAAGACATTCAACAGGCAACAAAAAAGCCCCTCGGTCCGGCAAGACAGGGAGGGGCTCGACCTAAGGAGGTCCAGATCATGGTACCAGACGAGCTTTCTTTGAACCCCGACCAGATAGACGCGCTGTTCCGCGTCTCGCTCGCGGCCCTCGCGCTCTTCGCGGCCTGGGGATTCTCGTACCTGCGCAGGATGGAGAGGTGGGCGGTTGACCATGAGGAGTAAGGGCTGCGCGCTCCCGTCGAGGGGCTGGATGTCGCTCTCCGCGGCGGCCGACTACGTGGGGCTGAACAAGAACGTCCTGCGCCGCGCCATCAACGCGGGCGAGCTGGTCGCGTACCAGAAGCCCGCGACCTACAGCGAGAGCAAGCGCACCTACGTGCTCGTCTCGCCGGACGACGTCGACGCCTGGGTGCGGTCGCTGCCGCTGGCGTCCTACGGGCCGATGGTGGACTAGATGGGCGGCGAGAAGGCGGCCCGCGAGAGGCCGCGCGGCGTGATGACGCTCGACGAGCTCCTGGCCTACGCCGAGGAGACGGGCGACCCGCTGGCCAGCCGGCCGGCGCCGGGCGTCCGCTACACCTACGTGCTCGACCAGGGCGAGGGGGTAGAGAGCCCCAAGGACGGGCACCGCTACGTCCCGCCGCGCTCCATCGTGGTCGAGGGCGAGAAGGGCAGGGTCGAGGACGCCGCCCAGGGCGTCGCCTGGATGCTCAGGCGGCTCGGGTGGACCTCGCGGATGATCGTGGAGGGCTGCGTCCTCAGGGACGCGCCCTCGCGGAAGGGGGATTGACATGGGTTTCGGAATCAACCGCGTCGTCGTGAGCGGGCGGCTCTGCAAGGACCCGGAGCTAAGGGCGACCCGCTCCGGCCTGGACGTGATGACCGTGCGCCTGGCCACCGAGGACAGGAAGAGGGGGGCCGACGGCGCGTGGGTGGACGACGCGAGCTACCTCGACGTGGTCTCGTTCGGCGGGGTGGCCGCGGCCGCGGCGCAGCAGCTCTCGAAGGGCTCGCGCGTCGTGTTCGGCGGCAAGGTAAGGCAGCGGACGTGGGAGGACGAGGCGGGGACCCGGCACTACCGCGTCGAGATCGTCGCGGACGACATCGTCGTGTGCGGGGAGAGGCCGCGCGCGGCCGTGTCGCCGGCGCAGCCCTCCCGGCCGCCCGTGGCCGCGGCGCCAGTTGCAGCGGCACCGCCCGCCGCGCCGGCGGACGTCTACGACGAGGACATCCCGTTTTGACGCCGCCGGAGAAGCCGCCGCTGAAGCCCTGCGATTGCAGCAAGTGCCGCCACTGCTGGGCCGCGGCGATGGTGTGCACGAGGCGGCTCATATCGAGGGCACCCGGCGAGAAGCGGTCCGGGTGCCTGTACTACGAGGAGCGCGAGGGGAGGGGCTAGGACATGGCAAGGCGCGGCATCTGGTGGTGGAAGGCAGAGATCGGCACGCTCCACGACCAGAAGATGGAGGACCTCGTGGACGAGCTCGGCGCCGCCGGCGTCGGCGTGTGGTTCAGCGCGATGTGCCAGCTGCACAGCGCCATCAACGACGGCAAGCCCTTCCTCAGGCGGGAGCACCTCGTCCGGCGCGTGGCGTGCGACCTGGACATGCGCCGCGAGGACGCCGAGGCCGCGCTCTGCCGCATGGCCGAGATCGGGCTCCTCGACGAGGGCATGTGGTCGGAGGGCAAGGCCGTCAACGAGCGCGTCGCCCGCCGCTACGAGGAGTACCAGGCCAAGGTCGGCATCGCCGAGAAGGCGAGGGCCGCGAGGTCCGACGGGTAAACGCACAGGTCGTTCTATCGATAGGCCTAACCATAAGCCTATCGCGCGAACTTTTATAAGCGGTAGAGGTTAGAGGTTAGAGATAGATAAGAACCCTCTCCCTTACCTGTGAGTAGGGGAACCCAACTTTTCAACAATCTTTCGACAAGTTTTCAACATTGGAGGACGAATGAGCGATGTGACCGGAATCCAGAGGCCGCGCAACGCCATCGAGGTCCAGGGCCGCGGCGGGGCTGAGAACCTCGTGCTCGATATGACCGCGGCCGAGGAGATCTGCCGCGAGTGCGAGGACGAGCTCGAGGCGCTGGGCGAGGACCTCGACGGGCTCTACACCGCCGTCACCGGCGCGACGATGATCCTACGCGCCGGGCTCGGGGAGTAGGGTGCAGGCGGCGTCGGAGGGGAGACCACGATGAGGATAAGCCAGGACAAATTGCCGCCGGCCATCGACCTGGGCCGGGCGGTGCCGGACAGTCAGATCTGCAAGCCGAGGGCAAAGGGCGAGCTGCGCGTGCCGCCCGACAAGGTGAGGCGCGAGGTCGTGGCGGCGCTGCAGGCCTGCTCCTCGCCGGGTGGCAAGGGCCGCGAGACGCCCTTCGCGCAGGTCGTGACCGCGCTCGGGCCGTGGTGGAGCAGGAACCAGGACTCCACGTTGCCGGAGGTGCTCGCCGACCTCGTGGCGCCTCGGGGCAAGGGCGCCCTGGCCGCCGAGGTCGCCGACAAGGTCGGAAGGCTCACGCTCGAGCGCGACGAGGCGGTCGCCGAGGCGGCTTCGCTGCGCGAGCGGGCCGAGCGCGCCGAGGCGGACGCGGACAGGATGCGCAGGGGGCTGGCGGAGGTCGGTTTCCTGCTCAAAGAAGACGAGGAAAGGGGCCGGTGATGGACGACAAGACAGGAGTGGCCAGGCTGCGCCAGGCGATTGAGAACCAGCGGGACGCTGGTGAGGCGTGCTTCACGCTGCCGATAGGGGAGGCGGCCGCCATTTGCGACGAGTGCAAGGACGAGCTGGGGGCGCTGTCATGGGCTAAGGGCGTGCCCACTCCTAGGGACGCCGACGGAGCTGTGGTCCCGCTCGCCGCGATGGAGCCGTGCACGAACAATGAGCTGTACACGAACAAGGGCGAGAGGGTCCTTGTGGATAGCATCTGCTTCAACGGGTTCTTTTGGTACGTCAAGGACTTGAGAAGAGAGCCGTGCCGCCTCGACAGGCTCCACCGCGGCGAGCGGGACAGCTGGGAGAGGTTGGAGGAGGACGCGAATCTTGGCTGCCGCGATTATTGCGAGAAGTACCGCCTCGAAGAATGCGACTACAACATACGCATGCACATGCTCGCGCGCGCCAAGGCGCTCGCGGAGCGCGACGCGAAGGAGGCTGACCGTGATTAGCGATAAGGAGCATCGTGACGTAGCTGAGCGTCTGCGCATCGAGGCTTATCACTGGTACGACCATCACGAAGACGACGACATCTTCTGCATGTCTGACCACGACTTCGCCGAGAGCATTCTCACGGCTTTCGGCTTCGACAACATGGAGATGCGCGTCTGCGAGGCGCTCTACGGGATGGCAGTCCTTATCGACCGCCCGACGTGCCGGAACCTCGCGGCGAAGCCCGCGGACGAGTTCCTGTGCAGCAAGTGCGGCGAGCACGTCGACATAGCCTACGTAGACAGCTGTGACGACTATCACGCGAAGTACTGCCCGAACTGCAGAGCTGAGGTGCTTGATGATTAGCGATCAGCAGCGGCGCGAGGTGGCGGCAAAAATGCGCGAAATCGCGCACATCAAACCGGGCTGGACACTCGATTCGCTGATTGTGGCGGCAATCACAAGCTCAACCGATGCTATGCGCCAGCCTATCAGCGAGACCGTCGCCGATCTCATAGACCGCCCGACGTGCGAGATGAAGGGCCATCCGGGAGCGCGGCACGCCGTGTGCACCCGGTGCGGCGCGCTCGTCAGGCGCGACGCGGTGGCGGACCACACCGGCGTAATTCCCGTCAAGTTCTGCCCCAACTGCTCAGCGGAGGTGGTAAACGATGCCTAAGATGACTAAGTTCGCGAGGGCTGTTGACTGCCCGACGTGCGGGGCGACCCCGTCTCACCAGAAGTGGAGGCCGCGCAAGACGGTCGACCTTGACGATTACACGCCCATAAGCGACTGCAACCCCGTCGATGCCGTCCATTGCCGCAAGTGCGACCTCGTGTTCCGTGTGTCGCACTTCGAACACGACGACACCTACATCACGGATTGGGACGAGATCGAGACGATTCCGCGCTACTGCCCGTGGTGCGGGACGGAGGTGCCCAACGATGCCGTATGACCGCGCGGGCTACCGCGACCATTGCGGCGAGTGCCGCCATTTCAAGCTCGACGAGGAGCGGACGAAGCTCAGGCGCGAGGTCTTCGGGGAGCACGCGGTCCCTGCGAACTACTGCGGCAAGCTTCACATCTTCGTGAGCGTATTGGACTCCCCGCAAAACCCGTCGAGCAACGCGGCGGGGTGCTGTTCATACGAGAAAGGAGGCCGCAATGGCCGTTGAGATCGGAACAGTCCAGACCTTCGCGGACGTCAAGCCGGACAAGGCGCAAGCGCTGAAAGTCTTGGAGGAGGCTGCCGAGGTCTTCGGCGCGTGGCAGCTGTGGGATGACCTGGACCAAGACGAGAAAGACGACGGGTTCAACGTCATCTGCCTGATGAACGAGTGCGCGGACGTCATACAGGCGACGTGCAACCTGCTTGCGGCCTACGAGGTCAAGGACTTCACCGGGTTCATGGAGACGTGCCGGGAGCGCAACGTGGAGCGGGGGCGTATGTGATTTCGTTCCAGCTAGGGGCACCTCAGATAATCTTGCTCGCGATTTACGTACTAAACATCGCAGTCGTGGCAGCTCACCACGGGGAGCCGAGGGAAGAGAACTACGACGTTTTTATCTCACTAATCGCGCTTGCTATCCAGCTCGCGCTTCTCACATGGGGAGGTTTCTTCTAATGGACGAATACAGAAATGCAATTGCAGCTGGTCTTGGGACTGCGGCAACTGAATCGAGCATGACAAATGCAAGCCGCCGTAAACCTGTTCCTGTAATCGCCATCGTCGCAGCCCTCGCGGTTGCCGCGTCGGTCGCGCTCGCGGGGTGCACGGAAAGCGCCCGCGTTAGCTACAACATCAAGCAGGACGCGGACAACTTCAACGTCGCGCGAAGGCTCACGGTGTTCAACATGCGCTCTGACAAGGTGCTCATGCAGATGACCGGCTGTTTCGCGCTCCACAACGACTCGGACAACGAGCTCGAGGTCGTGTGCGAGCTGCCTGACGGCAGTTATCAGAAGCACCTCGTGTACCTCAACGATTGGACGATGTACACGGTTGAGCAACTGGACACGTCCGATGTCGATAGGTTCAACTACGAGCTCAACTTCCTCCCGCAGGAGCTGCCCGGCGTGAAGATCACGAGCAAGGACTAGGCTGCGATGACTACGACGAGTGACGCCAGCGAGACCGTCCACGACCCGGGCAAGGCCAACAACTACGCATGGAGACTGGTCACGGGAGATTGGAGGGCGGATGGCGGGCGCTAGCGTCTACCAAGGTAGGGACGGCGTCTGGCGGGCGAGGGTCATCTTCCCGGCCGACCCCGCCACAGGGCGCCGCGCCCGCAAGGTCAAGGCCTTCCCTGGGGCGAGGGACGCCGAGGAGGCCCGCGCCATGGCCGAGGCCTACGCCGCCGGGGCGTCCGGCGCGTCCATCCAGGGCGCGCTCGCGCGCTACGCCGAGGAGGTCGCCGAGAAGGGCGCCGCCGGCCGCGCCCCCAAGGCCAACACGGCGCACGACTACCTGGGCTACGCGAGGAGGCTGGGCGAGGTCTTCCCGGCCGTGCCCGCCTGCGAGGTCACGCCCGGCATGGTCTCGTCGGTCGAGTCGCAGCTCCTCTCGCGGGGACTCTCGGCCACGACCGTCAACGGCTATCACCAGTTCATGAGCGGGGCCTTCTCGTGGATGGCCCGCCAGGGATGGGTGCGCTCCAACCCCGCCGCGGACGCGATCCACCCGAGCGCCGGCAACCCGGACGCCTCCGGCAAGGCCCTCGACGAGGAGGAGCTGCGCGCCCTCACGCTTCGGCTGAGGGCCGACGAGCCGGAGGCCGGCGACTTCGGCGAGTGGCAGTGCGCCATGACGGCGCTCGACCTCATCGCCTGCACGGGGATGCGCCTGGGCGAGGCCCTGGCGCTGCGCGCGCGGGACCTCCGCCCTCAGGTGCCCGACGTCTACGTCTGCGGCACCGTCTGCGAGCGCGGCGGCCTCTTCCGCCAGCCCACGGCCAAGAGAGGGGAGGACAGGCGCCTGGCGGTGCCGACGCGCATCGTGCCGACGCTGCGCCTCATGGCCGCCGGCAAGCGGCCGGACGACGCGCTCCTCTCGCCGGACGGCGCGATCGTGCGGCCCGCGGTCGTCCGGCAGGCCCTGCGCGCGGCGTGCCTGGAGGCGGGAGTGCGGCGAATCACGCCCCACGCGCTTCGGCACACGCACGCTACGCTCGCCTTGCAGCGCGGCTTCACCATCGCCGACGTCCGGGCGAGGCTCGGCCACGCCGACGTGAAGACCACGCTCGGCATCTACGGGCACACGACGGCGGCGCGGGACAGGGGCATCGCGGAGTCCTTCGGCGGGTAACGTTGGCGAGCGGGCGGCGAGGACCACGGCAGGACCACGGAGGGCTTCCCGGCGCGGCGCCGTCAGGTGAGTCTTCCCGCTGGTCGCGCGGCCCGCCGCCCCTCTCTCCGCCCACGCCCACGACGGACAACGCCTAATTGTCCGATTTACGGTGTAATGGTTAAGAGAGTTATGCAAGTTAGGTAGATGGCCGCGATGCTTGGGTGAACCGGAGACAAGTGCCTCCCGATTCATATACGCGCAGGTAGAATGTATAGGCTGGTGAGACGACGGCTGATTGGGGTCTTCTTGATGGCAGAGAGCGGCTACGCCAACGCGAGGGAGTTCTTCGCGGCGGCGCGCGAGGCGAGCATCGACGCGGACAGGATCTCGCGCAGGCTCGCGGAGATGGAGGCGTCCGAGGGCGTCCGCGCCCAGGGTTACGACGCCCAGGGCCGCGGCTCCAGCAAGGACGTCAACGGCATGAGGCGCACCGAGGCCCGCATCGACTTCGAGCGCCGCGTTGAGGCTAGGCGCGAGGCCGACTACGACCTCATCGACCGCGCGACTTCGGTCATCTACGGGGACGGCCAGACCGGCATGGGCGGCATCGACGCCCTCATGGGCGGGGCCGCGGCCGACGTCATGTGGTGGCGCTTCTGCGCCGCCGCGACGTGGCCCGAGGTCTGCCGCGAGGCCGGCGTCACCGACAGGTGGGCGCGCCAGAAGGCCGAGCAGGCCATGGACATGTGCGACGCCTACGGCATGTGGGGCATGATCCACGGCCTTGGCGTAGCGGAGGTCAACGACGTATTCTAACTCCGCGTTTTGTTTTAGCTTGACTTCTGCTGAACTTTGTGAAATTAGTCGCGCAAATCTTCTCAAAATGCGGGTTTTTGTCTATCATCCTTCGGTGAAGAGAAAATCAGCTCGTCGCTGTCCTCCTCTTCGTCCTTTTTTTGATGGCCTTTGACCGTGCCCCCAACCTTTTGCCGGGGACCCACGGGCAAAGGCCGCTCTCATGTCTGGAGATGAACGTGACAACGACAGCCATTCTCGTTGACGGCAATTATTACCTTCGTCGTGCCCGCAAGCTGTGGGGCGATAAAAGCCCTGAGGAAAGGGCCGACGAGCTCCATGATTACGCGCTGAAGCACATCACGCATTCAAGAGACATGAAAATCGAGATCGGGAAGCGCTCCCTGTATCGGATCTTTTATTACGATTGCCCGCCGCTTATGGAAGGCAGCGTGCAGCAGCCTTGGGACGGAAAGACCAGGGGTTTCAGCAAAAGAAGCCCTTCGAACCAATGGAGTTCCGCATTCCAGTCGTGCCTTGGGACGAAACGAAAGGTTGCCATGAGGATGGGGACTCTCATGTCCAAGCACATGGCTTTCAATTTGAAGCAAGAGAGCTTGAAGAAGCTGATTTCCGGGGAGCTTGCCCTAAGCGCCTTGTCCGAGGACGATTTCATTCTTTCTGGCATCAAACAGGCCGGGGTTGACATGAGAATCGGTCTAGATGTCTCATCTCTCGCTCATGGCCGCATCGTCGACCAGATCATTCTCATCGCCGGCGATGCCGATTTCGTCCCCGTCGCCAAGGTCGCGAGGCGATCGGGCGTTGATTTTCTGGTTGACCCCATGGGGCATCACATCAGCGATGAGCTGAGGCTCCATGTTGACGGCCTGGAAGACCTAACAGAGTAGTTCGCCTAACCCCGTCGACGTAGATCGGCGGGTTTTTCATTCAAAGTAATATAGGGATTGCCCTTGCTTATAAAGTGATGTTCTACCCTGCTGAGGCCGACATTTGGGAATGGCTCTCGGACAAGGAGAACAAAGCCGGCTATATCAAGGAGCTCATACGCGCTGACATGGAGCGGGAGCACGGCGACGCGTGAAAACCGTGCCGGGTCATGCCGTGTTGTGCCGGGTTGTGCCGGGACATGCCGGGCTTTGGCGTGATACAACGTAGCCTGTGCGAAAGCGCACGAGAGAATCCAAGCAAGGCCCTGGGGAATCCCGGGGCCTTTCTCTTTAAGGAGGCGCGATGCTCCCGCTCCGCGTCATCGAGTCCATCGCCATGCTCTACGACACATTGATGTCCCGCGCAATGCTGCGCGCCCTGGGCGTGGTGGTCAGGCCTGAGGCCAGGGCTGTGCCAAAGGCTTGTGCCAAGCTGGTGCGGGACGCCAAGTACGAGGGCATGCGCTGGTGCTTCGAGAACCACTGGAGCCCGTGCCGGTGAGCACGACTAGCCGCTACGCCAACGGCCACGCGCGCCGCGAGGTGAGGGCGTGGCTGAGGGCGCAGTGCCTGCCGTGCCACATCTGCGGCAGGCCCATCGACTACTCGCTGCCGGCGGGCGACCCCTGGAGCTTCGAGGTCGACGAGATCGTCCCGGTCTCAAAGGGCGGCTCGCCAATCGACCGCGGCAACGTCGCGCCCGCGCACCGCATCTGCAACGAGCGGCGCGGCAACAGGCCGCTGCGAAAGGCCGCGGCACCGACGCCGGTGAAGGCGACCCGCCTCCTCGGGGGTGGGGTATGCGTCACCTCAAGGAAATGGTGAGCGGGCCTCGGGTGGGGGCGTACCCCTCCCCGGCCCACGCGGCGACCCCTCAGGCATAGCGCCCATTTTGCGGAGGGCCCGAAACCGAGTCCACAGAAGGGGGTCCATGGAGTGCCCACGAAGTCCACAGGAAGGCGCGGAACGGCGTGGACCGCCAAGGAGCGGGAGTTCGTCAGGAACGCCTACCCGGCGCTCGGGCCTGCGGCGATAGCGAAGAAGCTCGGCCGCTCCCGCTCCGGCGTCTGCAAGCTCATCAAGGAGCTCAAGGAGTGCGGCGCCATCAAGTCCACGGAGGCGGCACACGCGAGCGGCCGCGTGGACCTCTCGATGGCCCCGCCGCACGACTCGGAGGACGGCAGGCAGGACACGCTCGGCCGGCTCCGATGGGTCAGGTCGCTCCTCGAGCGGCAGCTCTACGACGCGGAGCCGACGGCGGCGGCGAGGCTCGCCAAGGAATACAGGGACACCCTCGAGGCAATCGACAGGCTCGAGCAGGACGGAGGCGGCGGCGATGACCTCATCGGGCAGTTCGCCGACGCCATCGCCGCGAAGCTCGGCTGAGCCTAGGCTATACCTCGCGCAGCCCTGGGAGAGGACCCTCGGCGACGTCGCCGCGGCCGCGGCCCCGTCGATGGGCTACGAGCTCATCGACTGGCAGCGCGACTTCCTCTGCGACATGGGCGCCGTCGGCGCCTCCGGCAAGTGGGTGCACCCGCGCGTCGGCGAGTCGGTCCCGAGGCAGCAGGGCAAGAGCGTCGACCTGATCGTCTGGGTGTCGTTCCTCGCGGCCGTGATGGGCTACAAGGTCCTCTGGACCGAGCACAACTACTCGACGACGATGGAGATGCTCAAACGCTTCCGCGACATCTTCGGCAAGTACCCAGGCGACCGGGTGCTCGGCCGGCCGGGGTGGCGCGAGCAGCTCACCGACGTCTGCTCGCAGACGAGCCAGGAGTGGATGGGCTTCCGCTCCGGC
>ERZ1673741.3290-NODE-3290-length-10150-cov-6.853294_pt1 | contig 10150 bp, 10 predicted proteins | sample MGYA00580209_ERZ1673741 | MGnify/ENA primary metagenome ERZ1673741 (study PRJEB41218, sample SAMN15661754) | gut metagenome | host: Homo sapiens | place: Canada: London | collected 2015-08-20/2019-03-30 | study: EMG produced TPA metagenomics assembly of... | reverse complement strand
GGGTAAGGTAGTAGAGATTCAGCACAACGTGATGACTCCTCAGCCATACAACCGTCTGTTCAAGCTCACTGGTACCAAGGGCTACGCTACCAAGTATCCTACCGAGGAGTTTGCTCTCTCTGGCGAGGCGCTCAAGGGTACAGGTGCTCCTCAGATGGATAACCTCAATGCTCATGGTTTCATGAACAAGGAGCAGAAGGAAGCTTTGATCAAGAAGTATTATCACCCTATCTTGAAGAAGTATGGTGAACTGGGTCGCCAGATGGGTCATGGTGGTATGGACTTCATTATGGACTCTCGTCTGGTTTACTGCTTGCAGAATGGTTTGCCATTGGATATGGACGTTTATGATTTGGCTGAGTGGTGCTCTTTGGCTGAGTTGGGTGCGCTTTCTATGGACAACAACAGCGCTGCTGTTACCTTCCCAGACTTCACCCGTGGTTTCTGGAACAAGCAGAATGGCTACAAGCATCAATATGCTTCTCCTGAGGCTGAGGCTGCTACAGAGGCTGCCGCTGCTGCTTATACCAAGTCACAGAAGGAGGCTACTGCTAAGTTCAAGTTGTGGAACCTTTATGATGCTGTAGCTGCTGCCAAGAAGGCTAACAATGCCAAGGCTTTGAAGTCGGCTACTGCTAAGTATAACAAGGCTGTAGCTGCTGTCAAGAAGGCAATGAATGCTAAGAAGTAAAATCAACTCCCCATAAAAAAATCAATCCCGGTTCTGAGATTCTAACGATTAATCTCGGAGCCGGGATTATTTTTTTTGTTAAATTCTCGGAAAAACTTGGTTGTTTCGTGTATTTGATGTATATTTGCAAATCATAAGATAAGTATTTCTTGCAAATAGAATTCATAACTTAAGAGAAGATAGAAAATGAAACGGATTAAGGTTTTGGTTTTTAGTATGTTGGCTGCCATGATGCTTGCATCTTGCGGTACAACGCAGAAGGTGCCTCTTACGGGGCGCACCCATCGCATCTCTGTTTCAGATGCACAGGTGTTGAGATTGTCTAATCAGGAATATACCAAGTACATGGCTTCGGCGAAGAAATCTACCAATGCAGCGAAGACTGCGCAGGTGGTAAGAGTAGGAAAGCGACTGGCTGCTGCCGTGGAGACCTATCTCAAGGAGAACGGATACGCCAATGATCTGCAGAACTATTCCTGGGAATTCAACCTCGTTCAGGACAACAGTGTGAATGCCTTCTGTATGCCTGGCGGAAAGATTGTGGTATATGAAGGCTTGCTCCCAGTGGCTTCCAGCGATAATTCGCTCGCCATCGTACTGGGACATGAGATCGCACACGCCGTGGCTAAGCATAGTGCCGAGCAGCTTTCCAAGGCTCAGAACCAGCAGGTAGGTACTAGCATTCTGAGCGGTGTGCTGAATCAGGCGGTAGGTAATGGAGTCGGAGATCTGGCGGGTGCCGTAGCCGGACAGTACTTCTCCTTCCGTAATCTGAAGTATTCGCGTGAAAACGAAACCGAAGCCGATTATATGGGCTTGATCTTTGCTGCGATGGCAGGCTATGATCCTCAGCAGGCTATACCTTTCTGGGAACGTATGGCTGAGGCTTCGGGCAATCAGGGCAAGAGTGATATCTTCAGCGATCACCCTTCCGATGCCAAGCGTATTGCTGCCTTGAAGGCGGCGATGCCTACAGCGCTGAAGTATTACAAGCCTCAGGGACAGACTTCCGTATCCACTACTAGGAAAACGGGCATCAAGACCATCAAGGCTAGCTCGCTGATGAAGAAATCAACTAAAAAATAACGATATGATGGAATATATCTCTCAAAACCTCTGGCTGTTTTGGACTGTCATCATGTTCATCTGCCTCATCCTGGAGTTGTCTTCCGGCGACTTCTACGTGACTTGTTTTGCCATCGGTGCGCTCATCAGCATACCAGTGGCTGTGATGGATGCTCCGTTCTGGTTGCAGGTAGTGGTCTGGGCGGTATGTTCCGTACTCAGTATCCTGCTAATCCGTCCGCATCTGGTAAAGGCTATCCATAGGGGAGCCGATCATCGGAAGAGTAATTCCGATGCCCTTGCCGGACAGATAGGCGAGGTGAGTGAAACCATCGTTGCCGGTGGGTATGGAAGAGTGAAGCTCGATGGTGATGACTGGAAGGCAGAAGCTCCGGGCGCTGCTGGTGATATTGCCAAGGGCACCCGTGTGAGAGTGATTGGTCACCAGTCTATCATTCTCCAGGTAGAGAAGTGCTAGCTTCTTTCATATTTCAGGAAAAGTGTCAGATCAGTAGTATTCACTTAATATAGTAAACATCATGGAAATAGGACTTTATGTATTGATTGCTCTAGTGCTGCTTGCACTGGTAGTGGTAAAGAAAACCATCGTGATCATTCCTCAGAGTGAGACCAGAATCATCGAGCGGTTGGGTCGCTATTATGCTACCCTGAAGCCAGGTATCAACATTATCATTCCTTTCATCGACCAGGCCAAGACCATCGTGGCGATGCGTAGAGGAAGCTATACTTATACCAGCAGCATCGACCTTCGTGAACAGGTTTATGATTTCGACCGTCAGAATGTGATTACCAAGGATAATATTCAGATGCAGATCAATGCACTGCTTTATTTCCAGATTGTAGATCCTTTCAAGAGTGTTTATGAAATCAACAATCTGCCTAATGCGATAGAGAAGTTGACTCAGACTACCCTGCGTAACATCATCGGTGAGATGGAGCTCGACCAGACACTTACCTCCCGTGACACCATCAACACCAAGCTCCGTGCGGTGCTCGACGATGCCACCAACAAGTGGGGAATCAAGGTAAACCGTGTAGAGTTGCAGGATATCACTCCTCCTGAGAGTGTGCTCCAGGCGATGGAGAAGCAGATGCAGGCAGAGCGTAACAAGCGAGCTACCATCCTTACTTCAGAAGGTGAGAAGGAGAAGCAGCGTCTGCTCTCCGAAGGTGAAAAGGCGGCGATTGTCAACAAGGCTGAGGCTGCCAAGCAGCAGGCTATCCTGAGAGCTGAAGGTGAGGCTACCGCCCGCATCCGCAAGGCTGAGGCTGAGGCCATTGCCATCCAGAAGATTACCGAAGCCGTAGGACAGAGTACCAATCCTGCCAACTATCTGCTGGCACAGAAATACATTACCATGATGCAGGAAGTGGCTCAGGGTAAGGATAATAAGGTGGTTTATCTGCCATACGAGGCTACCAACCTCCTGGGATCCATCGGTGGCATCAAGGATTTGTTTAACAGTAAGTAAACTAAAAAATATGAGTAAGAAAATTTGTATTGTTGCTGGAGCGAGACCTAACTTCATTAAGGTGGCTCCTGTGATGAGAGCGATAGAGAATGCCCGGAATGCGGGCGGGGAGATGGAGTGCAAGTTGGTCTATACCGGTCGCGAAGACGATGAGACCCTTGAAGATTCTCTTTTCTCTGACTTGGGTATCCGCAAGCCGGATGTTTATCTGGGCGTGGAATGTGAGAATATGAATGAGCTGACCGGTATGGTGATGGCACAGTTTGAGCGCTATCTCCAGCAGAATCCTACGGATGTGGTGATTGTGGTGGATGATCTGGCTTCTACCATGGCTGTGGCTATCGTTACCAAGAAGCAGGGCGTTCAGTTGGCTCACATCGCCGCAGGTACCCGCAGCTTCGATATCACGATGCCAAAGGAAATCAACCGTCTGGTGATTGATGGACTCTCTGATATCCTCTTCACCGCAGGTATCTCCAACAACAGTATCGCCAACAAGGAGGGTGCCGAACTCTCTAAGGTCTATATGGTGGGTAATGTTCTCATTGATAACATCCGGTTCCTGCAGCAGCGCATGAAGCGTCCTCAGGTGATGGACGAGCAGCATCTGGAGGATGGCAAGTATATGGTGCTTACCTTGAACCGCAAGGCCATCGTCAACAATATCGATGAGATGAAGACCTTGATCTCAACGATCGACAGTGTGGCTCGCCAGGCTGGCATCAAGGTTCTGGCTCCTTTGCGTGGCAAGGCATTGGGATTCGTGCTTGCCTTCAAGGCTTACCAGGATGTGGCTGACCATCAGTCAGGTATCATGGTTGTGCATCCTCAGGGTTATCTCGATTTCTCTTATCTCTCAGCCCACGCCATGGGTGTAATCACCGATTCGGGTAATGTAGCAGAAGAGGCTACATTCAATGGTGTGCCATGCATCACCCTGAATAGCTATACCGAGCATCAGGAAACCGTAACCGTAGGAACCAACGAGCTCGTTGCTGAAGATCCAGAGAAGCTTCAGCGGGCTATGGAGAAGATTGTGAAGGGTGAATGGAAGAAGGGTGGTATTCCTGATAGATGGGATGGACGGTCTGCAGAACGCATCGTTCAGATTATCTGTGGATAATCACTACTCAAGGCTATAAGTAATAAAGCCAGCGACCGAAAAATCGCTGGCTTTATTGTTTATCACTTAAGCGGTTCCGAAACCGGATAATCATACTGTTTGTAATAGGTAGGAGTCTTTGGGGTGTTATACCAGTTTCCTTCTACGCTTACTCCGATGGAGAAGTTCTTGTTGGTATATCTGACTCCGGCACCTAATACATTGGCACCGGCAGCTCCCATACCATATCCTCCCGGCATCACGCCCATTCCCCAGGCTCCGGGATACATACCATATCTGCCATATCCGTAAGGACCATATCCGGCATAACGGCTGTAGATGGAATTGTAGTTATTGGCTACACTTACCTGTCCATATACGTATGCCTCCCAGTGCTCATTAAACTGATAGCCCAGAATGCCATACACACCACCATCCCGGAAATTGTCGCCTCCGTAATTGATGTTGTTGAGATAGGTACCCAAAGCCATCCACAGCTTGTTGTCCTTGGTGAGCGGCGTGAGATACGTGGCATTGATGGTCTGGGTAAAACCGCCCCAGTGTGGCGCATGCTTGCCGAAAGTGGCGAAGACGGAAAAATCTACCGAGAGGTTCAGTCCCTTATGGAGTCCCCAGCCATATCGGTTCCAGCCATATTTGCCCCAGTCATTTCCCCAATAGTCATAGCTGTTTCCCAATCCTCCAGAATTGACCAGATTGGAAATAGGATTATTATAATAATCACTATCTTGAGGGTTCTTCAGATAACTGCCCATCTTGTAGAGTTCGTCGTTGTTGGAATCTATATGCCGGATAGGGGTATAGGTATTCTTCACCGGTTTGCCTCCATATACCACGGTTTTCCCGTCCTGATATACCGTATCGCCTGGCAACAGCCAGTCTTCCCTCGGACTATCCTGACTGTGCAGAGGTCCGAAGCTCACGTGCTGTGCCTGGGCTTTCATTCCTATCAGTGCGAAGCCCAGGAGAAGAAGATATAATCTTTTTGTTGTCATCATATCAAATCGTTTATGTAGCCTCGTTTTCGAAGCTTTTTATGTTATTCACCAATTTTCGAGCATCATTTTGCCCGTTTCTGTCATTTTGAACGCAAAGATATAAAGAAAGTTTGAGAAAAGCATAATTTTTTAGAATAAAATCATTATCTTTGCAATCAATAACATAAAAAACAGATTTAAGTATTAAGAAAATGAAAAAGATAATAACGATATCTGCCCTTTTGCTGGCTGCTTTTGCTCCTCAGGCAATGGCGCAGGAACAGACTCAGCCTACTCAGCAGACTGCCCGTCCGGCATTCGACAATGAGTTGCTCCCTTGGGAGACACCTCGTGATACCACCTGCCACGAGGTACTGCTGGAAACCACGATGGGCAATATCCGTGTGGCTCTTTATAACGATACACCGCATCACCGCGACAACTTCCTCAAGCTCGTGAACAGCGGATATTACAACGGCTGTATCTTTCAGCGTGTCATCAAGAACTTTATGATCCAGGGTGGTGATTACTCCTGTCGCAAGGTTACTCCCGGAAAGGTGGAGAAGTTTGATGTCAACTATACGGTACCAGCTGAAATCATCTATCCTAAATATTACCACAAGCGCGGTCAGCTCTGTGCAGCCCGTGAGGGGGATGATGAGAATCCAACCAAGGCATCAGCCTCTACCGATTTCTATATCACCTGGGGCAGAAACTTCTCACCCCGACAGATGGAATACTATGTAGAGAAGGAGAAAAGAGAGGGTGCGAAATCCTACGCACTGCCATCCGAGCTGTTGCAGCAGGGTTACATCAAGCATGGTGGAGTGCCTCATCTGGACAATGGATATACCGTGTTCGGCGAGGTGCTGGAAGGTATGGATGTGGTAGATAAGATCCAAAATGTGGCTACCAACAAGGACAACAATGACCGCCCGCTGGAAGACATCGTCATCACCAGGGCCACCCAGGTGAAATAGACCAGCAAGGGGAAAATACCTAAAATGAAAACAATAACATTATAATACGGGAAAAATGAAATCTTTAAAGGAGTTATACCGAATTGGCAAGGGACCATCGAGCAGTCATACGATGGGACCTCAGCGTGCAGCTAAGCTCTTTCTGGAGCGTTGTGCTAATGCTTCGTCCTACGAAGTTACATTGTATGGTGCCCTGGCTGCTACCGGCAAGGGTCACATGACCGATGTGGCTATCGAGGAAGTGCTCAAGAAGCATATTGTTCATATCATCTGGAAGCCTCAGGTCTTCCTGCCTTTCCATCCTAACGGAATGAAGTTTGTGGGCAAGGACCTGAATGGCGACGTGATTGATGAGTGGATTGTTTATAGTATCGGTGGCGGTGCCATCTCGGATGGTTCTGATGGACAGTCGGAGTTGGGCGCTGAAGATGTCTATGACCTGAAGACGATGGCGGAAATCCAGAAATGGTGCTACGACAACGGCCGCTCTTTCTGGGAATACGTGGAAAAATGCGAGGATCCGGATATCTGGGATTATCTCCGTAAGGTCTGGGATACCATGAAGCAGTCTATCCACAATGGTCTCAGTCATGAGGGTGTCTTGCCTGGACCGCTGAAACTCCAGCGCAAGGCTGCTGTCTATCATATCAAGGCAAAGGGCTATCGTGCTTCCTTGCAGAGCCGCGGACTGATTTATTCCTATGCACTGGCGGTGAGTGAGGAGAATGCATCGGGCGGTACCATCGTTACGGCTCCTACCTGTGGTGCCTGTGGTGTACTTCCTGCCGTACTCTATCACATGCATACAGCTCATGAAATGAGCGAGGAGCGCATCCTCCGTGCCTTGGCTACTGCCGGACTGGTGGGTAACATCGTCAAGCACAATGCTTCTATCAGTGGTGCTGATGTGGGTTGCCAGGGTGAGGTAGGTGTAGCCTGTGCGATGGCTTCAGCTGCGGCATGCCAGCTCTTCGGTGGTAGTCCTGCCCAGGTAGAGTATGCTGCCGAAATGGGATTGGAGCATCACTTGGGTATGACCTGCGACCCGGTTTGCGGATTAGTACAGATTCCTTGCATCGAGCGCAATGCCTTTGCGGCTGCCCGTGCCCTGGATGCTGATCTCTACGCTTCCTTCTCGGATGGTCATCACAGCGTATCATTCGATAGAGTAGTAGAGGTGATGCGACAGACCGGTCACGATCTCCCTTCGCTCTATAAGGAAACCAGCGAGGGCGGTTTGGCAAAAGGCTTTAAAGGAGAATAGTCGCCCTGAAGTAGAATCCTCGGACTTCCCGGCACGCCCCGAAGTTGAATACTCAGACTTCCCGGCACGCCCTGAAAGGGCAGAAGCTCTTAGCCCAGGGTAACACCCTGGGTAAAAATAGCAGTTAGCAATGCGCCCTGAAAGGGCAAAAGCTTTTTATTAATTAGATGATTTATAATAGATTAAAACGATTTAGTTTAAGTACTTTAGTAATAGCAGTCTGTCTTCTCCTGTCTTCCTGCGGCTCGGATTCTTCCGATGCGAAGAAGCAGTTGAAGGCGAAGGCTGATTTGCAGGGCGCCGTTATCGGCGTACAGTTAGGTACCACCAGCGACGGCCTTGCCACAGAGTTGGAAAAGAAAGGAGATGGCACCAAGGTAGAACGATACAACAAGGGAGCCGATGCCATTCAGGCGCTCCTCCAGGGTAAGATCGACTGTATGGTGACCGATGAGGCACCAGCTAAGGCATTCCAGCGGGTGAATCCTTCTCTCCGCATTCTGCCGGAAACCTTCGATGCCTCCTCTTTCGCCATCTGTGTGGCAAAGGATCATGCCGAATTGCGGCAGTCCATCAATCATGCCATCCGTATCCTGAAGGAGAATGGCGTCATCGATTCCATCGTCAACCGTCATCTGGAACGGGGCATTGCCGTGGCTTATACGCCTAAGGCTTCGGATGTGAAGAAGGTTGCACCGGAAGCGCTGCAGAAGCTCGGACTGAAGAAGAGCCTCCGCTTTGCCACCAATGCCACCTTCGAACCATTCGAGTACTATCAGGATGGTAAGATTGTGGGTATCGATGTGGATGTGGCGAATGCCATCGGCGATGTGCTGGGCGTGGATGTCGAGATTCTCGATATGGAGTTTGATGCCATCATCACTTCCGTACAGGCTGGTAAGGCTGATGCCGGTATCGCCGGTATTACCGTCACCCCTGAGCGGGAGAAGAACATCGGATTCACCCATTCCTACGCCGATGTGCGACAGGTCATCATGGTAAATTCCGAAAATGCAGAAGTAGCTGGTGCACAGCATGGATTTCTGGATAAGTTCAAGTCTTGCTTCATCGATGACAACCGCTATGAGTATCTCCTGCAAGGATTGGGCAATACGCTCATCATCACCTTCTTCGCCATCATCCTTTCCGTGATTCTCGGTACGCTGATTGCCATCATACGTGCCCGTCACGAACGCCGTGGCGGTTGGCGCATTCCGAATATGCTCTGCCAGTTGTATCTCACCATCATGCGTGGTACGCCTACCATGGTGCAGTTGCTCATCATCTATTATGTGGTCTTCGCCTCAGCCGATGTCAACAAGATTCTGGTAGCCGTCATAGCCTTCGGTTTGAACTCTGCGGCATATATTGCCGAGGTCATCCGTTCGGGTATCATGTCGGTAGATGAGGGACAGATGGAAGCGGGTAGAAGTCTCGGTCTTTCTTATGGCACGACCATGCGACTCATCATCCTGCCACAAGCCTTCAAGAATGTGCTGCCGGCGATGGGTAATGAGCTTATCACCCTGCTCAAGGAGACTTCCATCAGCGGTTACATCGGTCTCGTGGATCTTACCAAGGGTTCCGATATCATCCGAAGCATCACCTACGAGGCAATGATGCCGTTGGGTGTAGTAGCCTGTCTGTATCTCATCATCGTCCTCGGACTGAATGCCGGAGTGAGAAAGTTGGAAAAGCGTTTGAGAAAGAGCGAAAGATAATAGATGAGAAAGAGCGAAAGATAATAGAATGGATAAAATGAACGAGATAATCAAGATAGAAGGACTTCGCAAGCGCTTCGGCGACAACGAAGTCCTGAAAGGCATTACCACTTCCGTCAAGCAGGGCGAAGTGGTTGCCATTATCGGCCCGTCGGGCTGTGGCAAGAGTACCTTCCTGCGTTCCATCAATCTCTTGGAGGAACCTACGGAGGGAAAGATTCTGATCGATGGCATAGACCTCACCTCCAGGGATGTAGATATCAACAAGATGCGTCAGCGGGTGGGTATGGTGTTCCAGCAGTTTAATCTCTTCCCGAACATGACCATCCGCCGCAACATCATGCTGGCACCGGTAGAGTTGGGAAAGATGACCCGTGAAGAGGCGGATGAGAAGGCTACAGAGCTTCTCTCCCGCATCGGATTGCTGGACAAGGCAGACTGTTACCCGGATAGTCTTTCGGGCGGACAGAAGCAGCGTGTAGCCATCGTCCGTGCCCTGGCAATGAATCCGGAGGTTCTTCTTTTCGATGAACCTACTTCTGCGCTCGACCCGGAGATGGTAGGAGAGGTGTTGCAGTTGATGAAGGATGTGGCTGCTGAAGGCATGACGATGGTGGTAGTAACCCACGAAATGGGATTTGCCCGTGAAGTTGCCAATCGTGTGCTTTTCTTCAGTGATGGCTATATCACGGAGGATGGCACCCCTGAAGAAGTCTTCAATTATCCGAAGTCTCCAAGACTCCAGGAGTTCCTGGGTAAAGTCCTGTAGGAGTTATCCCCCTAGTTTCGCAAGTAAGCCCCACACGCCCTGAAAGGGCAGAAGCTCCTAGCCCAGG
>ERZ1673741.3288-NODE-3288-length-10152-cov-4.763098_pt1 | contig 10152 bp, 10 predicted proteins | sample MGYA00580209_ERZ1673741 | MGnify/ENA primary metagenome ERZ1673741 (study PRJEB41218, sample SAMN15661754) | gut metagenome | host: Homo sapiens | place: Canada: London | collected 2015-08-20/2019-03-30 | study: EMG produced TPA metagenomics assembly of... | reverse complement strand
GCGTCGTGGTCGTATCCACATTCAAGAAAAAACTTTGAATCAAGGCCGCATACATAGACTTGGCTGCACCGCGAGCAATGATCAAATACTGCTTGTTGATGAGTCTTTTGGTGATTACTTTTTGAACGTATCGTCCACCGTGGCCATCATGGCCTGGCTCATACACGCTGCGCTCTACTTTGTAATACCAACCAAATACTTGCTCGGCCCATAACTTAAATGTGTCTAGCAAATATAAATCACTGCCATCAGTCAAAGTCATTTCGTTTTCAGCAAACTTAATAAATCCTTCGACAGCTTCTTCGTCGTAGTAAATTCCTGGATTATCGATGAGCTCGTCGATGCGATTCATTTCTAATGAAATTTCTCGGCAAACAGGAATTTCACCTTTGACTACTTTGTCGCGAAACTCTCCGTAATACTTTGGAACCTGGGTATTCGAAAGCATTGTTATCCCTACTTAAATACTTTTTTAATAAAGTCGACTCCACGCTGAACTTGCGGCATGAATTCTTTGGTAAGGACTGCGGTTGTTGCGGCCATCGCTGACACTGTTACGGCCTTCTTGCCAAAACTAATCAATGCGTTCTTTTTTGGTGACGTTAAGCTAATATAATCTTTTTCTGCTCGGATTCGCTTGTTTCGACGCTGAAGTTCAGACGTGGATAAGCGAGACGCAGTCTTTTTGGCTTTCTTGTCGACTAATTTGGTATGCTCTTTGCTCGGGCGGCGCTTTGCAATTGCTCCTGATACTGCTTTTCGTACACCCCAACGCATACCTTTTACGCCATGATGATATAATTCATCATTCATAAGGAAACGCTCCCATCGTGCTCTGCTGTTAATCGCCATTCGATCTCATCAGCTGTCTTCTTCAACGAATCGATAACAAAAGACGTCGAAGGCGGATCAAAAGCTAATCGAGTTCGTATATAAATGTATAATTTAATGGCTTCAAGCTTGTTACTGTCTTTTGTGAAAGACGACCAAACATCTTGGTCGCTTTTGACAACGAACGGCTCCAATGTCCCAACGCCAAGCTGGTAAAGCGTGAAGAATGCGGCATTTATGTTCACGATAATATCATTATCATAAGAGCCATCATCAGGAATGCCGAGCATCCTTCGAATCGTGTCTAAAACACTTTCATTCATAGTATTTACGGCCTTTCTTCCAAGGAATGGTGTCATGTGGCTTTCGTTCCTTTGGAAGTTGAGCCAATAAACTTTTATCTCCGAAATGTATTGCGTTATGCGTAATATGAGACACACAGATCAAATACTCAGTGTCTAAAAGAATCTCTTCGGCATTGACTATTGACATTTGCGTTAAAGGATTCATGTGATGAACAAGTATTCGGTCATAAATCTCATGGCCTTCAATGCCCAAGTCGCAACCATTGTCTCTAGCAATTACTTTATTACGAATATGCTTCCACTCAGCAGACCGATAAAACTTTTGGTTGAGCCATCTGTCAAATCCAAATGTAGATTCTCCGACTCTTCCTGGAATTTTTAAATATTCGAACCGATCTTCGAAAGAATGCAGTCTCGATAACTCGGTATAAGTCTTAAGACTCGTATTCTTCGTCATAGTAATCAGATTCTCCCTTATAACCCTTCATCGCGTTCAGTGCGTTAAGATACAAATCTTCGACCCGTTTACTCGACTCAATAGCTTCGGTCTTAGCTTTAAGCAAATCGTTTTCATGAGACAACTTTTCTTTTTCGAGCTTTTCTCTTTGTGAACCTAGCTTTAAGAAATGGGTTATTACTTGAGCAGAAGCTGTTCCTTCTTTTAATTGCTTTTCCGCCGCATTAAATGCTAAAGCTACGAGCTGATTCTCACGAGCTTCCGGAGTCGATGCGGGCCTACGCTTCTTCTCTTTGGAAGGCACGTGTTTCACCTCCAATTAATTGTTCAATATTGGTTCGTAATGTATGTTGAATTGCGATTCACTATACACTTGGAACCTGTTATTCATTTCGTGAACGATCCAGTCTCCAGGGAACACGGATTTGGACGCTCCATACTCGTTAATGAGACATAAGTTTAGAAGTCCATCTCGAGAACGATAAAGATCTGATGCGACAGGGTCGAAAGACTGAATCCAGTCATGTATTTCCCTGTAACAGTTTTCAGTGTCCTCGACTCGAACACATTCGACAACTCTTCCTCTAGGTTTGTATAACTTCGGATGCACTTCTCACTTCTTTCACTATACTACCGAGGAGATCCATTGCGGTTCATAGTCACTTTTCAACTGTATGCAACACACATCGAAAGGACCTTCCCACGTACCCAGAGCGTGGGATATAAAGAAAAATGACTATGAACCTTAAAAGACCTCCTCGGCCTACCCCGCCGGCTATTTTTTGAAGAAGGCGGCGATGCTAGAGGGGGCGATGTTTTTAAAACCCCCTCCCCCTAAGCTGATTATCAAACTTTTTAACAAACTTTTCCATCAGCTGCATGATGAAATGAGCAACGACGATGCAGTTCGCTTGCTCTCTTGGTAGACGGAGCCGTTCGATTCGTTCGTTCAGCTCTGATCCACGACAGATTAGCTCTCGTCGTCGCTGTATGTTGCTGCCACTTGGCAGCCTGGTAGGGGGAGGGGGCAGTTTGTGTTAATCTATCGAAAAAGCTTTAACATACAAACCTTGGTTGATACTTAGTATCGACTCAAGAGCGATGTCAAGCTTCTCATCTTCACTTAAAGAATCGTCTAAGTCTTTGACTTGAAGAACTCGAGCTACATAATTCTGAGTGTTGTAACCATTCTCTTCATCAAACCTTAACCAATCTTCGTACTCCGAAAAAGGATTGTAAGGATTGTCTATCGTAGTTATTAGAAACTCTTTAACTTTTGTTTCATTACTCATAACAAACCTCTAACCTAATTCAAAGAAGACTTAAGAGTGCTCAAAGAAACTCCAAGAACTTGAGCAACTTCAGACTGTGTGTGACCAGAATCCAACAAAGCGTTTGCTCTTGCTACCTTTGACGGAGACATCAAAGGTTTGTTCTTAGGAGTTGCCAACTTCTTTACCTCATCCAAGTCTGCATGATCTAGTATGCGACTTAAAGTGGAGGGGGATACAGCACCGGCCTGAATTGCATTCCATTCTTTGGTGGAGATGTGTATCTGCTGCTTGCCAGCGCCTACTCTGGCACGCGCTTCCGTCAGGGCTTGGCCCTTTAACTTCTTAAGATCTTCAGCATCTAAGTCAGGATTAGCTTTCTTCTTTTTAGTGATGATGTCATTAGCTATTAGCTGAGCTCGTCGTTCAAGAGGCGCATTCTTAAGTGCCACATTCAACTGCGACTTCAGAGACGCTACTTCTTTAGCGTAGACTCTTTGAGCGCTTGCACTTTTAGCTATGGGCTTTTGCTTTATAGCTTCTTTGCGAGCTCTATTGCCTAAACGCTTCATAGAGTCAGCGTAGTCAGCATAGATGCTTTCTATCTGCGTATGCTCTTTGGAAACCAACTCCTTAGCCGAAAGAGCTTCTGCCATTCGTGTGGACTTTGTACGATTGATGACGAGCTTTCCTTCTTTGTTAATAAAAGAACTATTCGTGGGCTCGTACATCTTTCTACCAGTCGCTGGATCGATAGGCCCGCCTTTAGAAAACCTACGTTCTTTACGTTGCGGAAGATATACTTTTGCGCCGGCTCTAGAAATAAGAGTCGATGCTCCATGATTGGCCCCTCCTTGATACTTGGCTTTCAAAGCAGATATGCCATTGTCTAATTCTGATTGCTTGTAATTAAGTTTGTGCTTTTCGGCATCGATTACAACCATAGAATGTCGAACGGCTCTAGCTATCTCATCTTGGTTAGCGCCCTTAATTGTCATATCGGTAATGAGGTTGGAAATCTTCCCCATCTCTTGCCCTTTTTGACGTTTAGTCATCACCTTCATTCCTGGGTAACCAGGATATGATTCTTTAGGATCGAAATGCTTAAGCTTAGCTAAGGAAGGAGCGATCTTAATCTTTCCACTATTGTTCGGAATAACCAAAACGGTGTCGCCATCGAAGTCGGCCCCTGAAAGCTTTTGAGCTACCTTGGCGGTGATGCCAACAGCATCTTTAGCTTGCCTTAAAAGACGATTGCCTTCTTTGTTCTTATTGTTTACTTTCAACTGCGGAATCTCAAATATACCGCCATGCGGATGCCTCACAAGAACAACGGTTTCTCCATGCTTAAAGTTTGGAGCGTAAATCTCGTTGTCTTTTAGAGACTTGAGTGGTAATATAACTTGAGTGCGTTGGCGAGGTAATGCAGCAGCTTTTAAATCGACGGCCGCAGAATCGGCTTCGTCCCCGAGAGCCAAAAGCAATTTTTTCTTCAAAATGGGATTCGTCAAAGCTGAAATTTCGTCAAACGCTTTAACCTTGTCTTTAAGGCCTTTAGAAAGCTGCTCTTTGGCTAGCTTACTAGATTGCTTAGAAAGGAATTGCGATGACAGCGATTTAGACCATGTGTCCCAAGATCCTTCTTCGTTAACTAAGTTCAAAGCGGACAAAGGCTTCTTAGGATCTCCGTTTTGATGAACCTGCTTGTACTGAGCTCCGAAAGGATTTGTTGGATCATCTTTCATGCGCTTAAGGACGGATTCGACGGAAGAGTCGTCACTCTTAAGAGGAGTTCCTTTGTGCTTGGAGGTATTAAATCGAATATCAACACCAGAAGGAAGATCATCGGCATACATAGCCATACCTTTGAGGTAATGCGTCCCATCAACTGCGATACGAACTTGGGCGTACTTCGAATTGCCCATATACAAATCTTGAACGCCGCGACGAATTTCGATAACGCCGTCTTTGTCGATTCCACCATCTTCTGCATAATTGATCTTGATTCGCTTAGAGTCTACGGACGATGGAGGCTTCAAAGTCTGCCAAGTGCGTCCGCCATCTTCTGTATACTTGATTCCAGGTTTGATGTCGTAAGCATGTTTGTACACTTCAGAATATGGCGTATCCGGAGGCGCAAGCACCTTAATTGTTGTTTCGTTACCTGTTCCAAGTTGCTTCACTTTCACATAATGAACTGTGTAGCCTTCTTCTTGCAACATAGCCACAGCTGTGTTAAGTTTTGTCTGCTTAACACCCATCCATAGCTCTACACCAGCGCCCACATCAATATAACCATTCTTGTCAACTGAGTCACGAAGCGCTTGAGCTGTAGATTGCAAAATATCGCTACGCTCTTTCATGGCTGGATCGAGCAAAGCACGAACCGAAGACTCATTAATGCCCATGCGCTGACCGATGGCCACATTAGAATATCCCTTGTCTTTAAGACGAAGGGCCATGGCTTCATCAGCTTTACGCTTTTCGTTCTTGGCAATGGCATTACGGGCACGAAGCTGTGTCGTAGATATACCAAAGTGCTCAGCAATGGCCTTTTCGGTCATTCCGGACTTCTTCATCTCTTGAACTTCCATGCGAAAGCTTTGGTGGCCTTGATACGGATTCTCGCCACTCCCCCAAGGATATCGTCCAGAACGTCTAGGAGTTCCATAGTGCGCTAATGTTTCAGGCATAAGGATTCTCCTGTCGTATAGAAGATATGATCTTGTCGAAAGACACAATCTTATCGATTACGTGAGCCAAGTCATCAACTTCAGGATTATGTACCAAAACTTGGTCGTTCTGGTACAGACGAAGTTCGATGTCTATCTGTGATGGCTTGTACTTGTACTCCAAGCAAAATAAGGCAGCGTAGATCTCCAGCTGCTTCATTGAAGCTGGAGTTACGCCAGTCTTTAAATCATGAATGCGAAGCAGGTTCTTACGAAAACTGATAGAGTCGGCAGTGCCGAAACAGTTTGGTGAAAAATATAGAACTTGTTCGGGCTTCATCTTATAGCCGATAGCATCATTGACGTAGGTGTTGAGTGTCTTCTTACTTCTTGGAAGACGAACTCCTAGTTCGATGCATTCTTTGGCAAACGCGTGCAGACGTGTTCCACGCTGTACCGCCAAATATGATCTGAATGTTTGTGCTAGCTTTTCCTCATTGTAGTTAGTCCAATGATACTTGCTTGCACCTAAGAAGGCATGTAGACCTTCAAGATCTGAGTGATCGTTGAAGTTCATTTAAAATCTTCTCCTTGTTTTCTGGGTAAACGAATGCTGCGTAGGACATGCCGTCAAGCTTCTCTACGTAGTAATCCTGATTCGGACGGTGCGGAGCTTTAGCGCTACGCTTACACTCTAGTGCCGCCCATTTGTCGTTGTGAAGAATGAACAAATCTGGAATTCCTTGAACATAGCCAGCATCCACCTTCATGATGACAGCTTCGTCACCTAAGAGCTTGTGTATGTCTTTGATCAATTCCGCTTGAAATTGTGATTCTTTCATAACGATTGGTCCTTTCGCAAGAAAATATAAATAGAAGAGTTAATGTACGTCGAATTGCTCTTCAATTCGAAACGCATGACGCGGGAGACTGTAAAACATCAATGCGTCAAAAGTTCGTACATTAACTCTTCTATCCATTATATGCGAGGAATTCATCGCGAGCGCTAAAATCAGCGTTTGCTCTTATGTCTATACGCACGAGACTTCTTATGATGAATGCGAACTCGTGGCGAATGCAAATGGTGTTGTATTAGCACTAAAGCTTTAGCGACAAAATATCCAATTGCAAACGACATGGACACGATCAATCCAAAAATGACGCTCGAAACCACTTTGAAAACCTCCTTTTTCTCAAAACACATCAAACGGCATCAAACGATACTGCTGTTAAGAACTGTTAACTCGCGGCGTCGTTGCGTCGTTTTTGACACTTAATTATATATATATTAAAAAAATACGTATAAAATTCTAGAAAAATACTATACTTTTTATACTTTACCTTATAATTAAGTAGTATAATAGTATAAATGACGCTTTTCGCAGAATACCAACGCAAAACCGGCGACGTTTTTGATTTGAAAACGACGCTGCTTTTTGACGACCCCTACTTTCCAGCAGAATATAGCCAAAAGGTCCGCGTCACTTTTAAACCCGAAAACGACGCTCTCAGACCGAAAACGACGCTCGAAAAATTTCAGAAATTTTCCAAAATTCGCGTTTCATCGCGTCGGCGTCGTTTTTAAAAGTGCGGCGTCGTTTTTAGAAACAAAAGTGACGCCGTTAAAATCGGCCTTGCGCTCCAATGCCCTCCTAATAGACACCTCAATACTCGATTTTGACCACATCAAACAGTACCAAAGAGTATCAAACGGAGAGTTCACCCTATCGATTCGGCCCTCACTTTGGGCCATAGTCTTGTAGGAATAGCTCAAAGAGTAGAATATAACAGTGTCCGTAGACGTACAATTCCAGCCCTCAGAGCCCGCATTGTACTGTACCAAGTATACCCATGCAGGCTCATCAGAAAAGGCACTTAAATCGTCGTGTACGTGCCCATTCCACTGCCCTACGTGGTATCCATACCAAAGCAGTTCTTTCAAAATCTCTAGTTCGTAATCGAAGTTGTAGAATATAATAGCCCTTGGATGCTCTTCAAGAACCTCCAAAAGAGCTAGGAACCTACTCCTATCAGATCCAGTAACACGTCTGAGATAGTAACAGACAGCTGAAGCATCTCTCAATGGTTCGCGCTTGTACATGTCCCAACGGTCTTTCAAACCCGAATCGTAATATACTCCATCATACGAACAGTCTACCCATTCCTTCACCTTCTTAACGTCGTGCTTGTAATTCATCTCCACGAGAACCTGATTGCGGAAGTACTGCAAACGGTCCTCTTCCAAATATCGTGCTATCTTAGGATAGCGACTGAAGCGGTCATACACAATGTGCCTACGTCCGAATTCAGTTCGGTTCTTGTAAAAGCCGTTAGCAATGAACACCGGAATATAATCACTCCAAGTGTCTCCAGGCGTGGCTGTAAGAACAATCCACTTGTTCCCTTTGCCCTTGGCTATCTTGAGGAAAGCTTTCACCCAAGCGCCCTTGCCTACGAGTCGCTGCTCATCGAATATAAAGAACGTGTCTGACTCGCCAGCATACTTGGCAATGTTGTTCCAAGAATCGACCCTAACCAAAATATGACCGAACGAATCCTCACGGTTGTTTACAGAGATGGAGAAAGCAGCAAGCTCCTTGTCCCACTCTTTAATGTCTCGCTTCTTAGCCGTAGTGATGATCACCAAATCCGTTGGCGTTCGCATTTGCTTTGTTTCACCGACACCGTTAACTGCGAAGTCTCCATGACAGACATGGCGAAAAAAATAGGCTATGCTAGTTCTGCTCTTGCCAGCCCCGACTCCACCGTATAAGATGGAGCCAGAGCTTAGCAAGGGCAAAACTTTCTCTTGGTGAGAATATAGATTAATCGAAGGCATCCGGATCGTCCATACCAGCGTCATCGGCTTGGCGATACTTGTCGGCGAACTCGTCTTCTTCAATTGTTACGTACATGGTCTTGACATAGGCCTTAACGCCACTCTTACCATTAACCTCCCAATTGTACGGACGCACAATCAGATCCACATTCAGAATATCGCTCCAGTCGAGCATGCTAACCATGTCCTCATCCAAGTGCGTCTGGCCACGCGTAGTAACCAAGATGACTTTCGGAGGAAAGTTGTTGTACGACAGAGCAACAGGCAAATATGGTATTGGCGAATCGTCTGCTTCGCGAGGATCAAGGAAACGAACATTCCAACCGTTAGCTTCCAGGTCTTCGATAGCGTTTTGGTCCCAAACGTCAGGATCATCTAGGAAGACAACAAAATTACGGTTTCCCTCACGGTTGAACTTAGTCTCCTTGCCAGAGAAGTTACGGAACCCAATCCGGCAATTCTCCAATACCAAATTCTGCATCACTTTCTTCTGAGTTTTACGAGCCATTTAAATCAGTCCTTTCAAATATGATTTGGCTTTTGCTTACCCAATGAATTCTTTTGCGTCTCCGAATTCGGAGATTGTGTTGATGGCTTCGACGGCAAGTGTTTCAAAATATGAGTCGTCGACTTCAATGAAACTTCCAGTGTCTCGAAGAGTTTCGAATTCTTTCCATCGGTACCCTTTGGTCCCAGTGACCGCATAGTACTTTCCGTCCTTTTCACGCAGTAGCAATCCTCCGCCAGTTCCTTGCCGTACAGGAATGAACCTACCGACCTTTCCTACAAATATACGGTTGCTCTCTCCTTCAGGAAGATTCTCATTGAAGTCGAGATACATCGCTGTGGAAACGGAACGAGTTTCAGCTTCCCATTCAGGAAGAATGGTCTTCGCCTTATTGAATAGCACGTTGAATACGTATGGATGCTGGAATTGAGCTCCTACAGCTTCCCACTGTCCCGTGTCGCCATCGTGTTTAGCAATATAAACGGCATCGTTCACAAGGCACATCTTTTCATACGTAGCCTCGTGTTCGAATTCGTATCCGTATTTGCGTCCGAACAATTTTACCTTCTCGATAATATCTTCGTCAGCGTTAGGGATCTTAATCGAATCCGTCTTAATATGCGCTACCGTATAGCCTAAGGACTGCACGTAGTTCTTCAGATCAATCATGAACAGAGCACCACGTTTAGCAACGATGTTGTCTTTGTTACGGACATCGCGGAATGGGTTTTCAAAGGCCGCGGCCGTGTATCCATATATACTGTTAATGATGATCTTAAGAGCGTAACTCAACTTGTCAGCAGTTTGGTCATCTGTCAAATATGGTACGAGTTTACCGTCCATAAGCCCCTTGAGAGCTTCGACGTCGTGATGCTTTACCGCGATTCGAGCCGATTTAAGATCCGAAAAGTTCTTTGTAAACGGTCCGAATAGGTTGAGCTGTTCGATCGAAGTCGGGTGCATGGAGGCAACGTCAAGCAGAGCAACATCATGATAAATGCCAGGTTCAGCATAAACATAACCGCCTTCGCCAGGGTCCTCTCCCTTATAACTCGACTTTCCAGCAACGAACGTGTACCCTGGGAACATCTCTGACAGGTCTGTGTATTCGAGATACTGCTGGGTGTTTCGTTCTCCTTGGAATATGATTCGCGTGGCGTGTTGCCTAGTAGAATCATTGACCAACAAGCCTGACAGTTCGCTAAGTAATCGTCGCGCTTCAAAATCTTCCTTCCTAGCTTCAAACACTGCTTCTGTTGCTTCGATGTC
>ERZ1673741.3274-NODE-3274-length-10181-cov-7.196326_pt1 | contig 10181 bp, 6 predicted proteins | sample MGYA00580209_ERZ1673741 | MGnify/ENA primary metagenome ERZ1673741 (study PRJEB41218, sample SAMN15661754) | gut metagenome | host: Homo sapiens | place: Canada: London | collected 2015-08-20/2019-03-30 | study: EMG produced TPA metagenomics assembly of... | reverse complement strand
TGGATAAGTATGATGATTTGAAATCATTAATTGCCGTATTCGAATATAATGGAAAATCTATCACGATAAATGGAGTTGAGCAGGAATCCGGAGTTACCTCAAATGATTATTCGCAGCCATTGGTTTTTACTGTGGAAGCAGAAGATGGCAGTAAACAGCAATATACAGTGGAAATTGCATTGAAAGATACCGGAGTGCTTTCTGCTTTCCGCTTTTTGAAAAAGAATAATGCATTCTTGACTGCTGATGTTGTATGTTCGATTGAAAAAGGTGAGGTTGTATCTCTTCATAAGTTTTTACAATCTAAACTAGTGGCAGAGTTTAGTTCTAATGCAGTGAAGGTTTTAATAGATGATGTGGAACAAATAAGTGGTGTGACGGAGAATGACTTTTCTTCTCCGGTTATTTATAAGTTCATAATGCGGAATGGAGAAATTCTTCAATATACGGTAAAGATGGAATTCTTATTGGACCTTGTTTCTCTGCTAGTCATTACCACAGATGATTCTTCTATTTCGGAAATACAGAGTAAAGACTCTTATGAGAGTGGAACTTTGACTGTCAATGGAAAAAGTACTTATGAAAGTTGTATAGTTAAAACCGAGATAAAGGGACGCGGCAATTCAACGTGGGGATATCCTAAAAAGCCTTATCGACTGAAACTTAATAAGAAAGCAGAGATCTGTGGTTTGGGGAAAGCCAAGAATTATGTGTTGTTGGCAAATCATCTTGATCCTACGTTAATGCTTAATTCGGTTGCATTCAAGATAGGTCGGCTGCTGGAACTTCCTTTTACCAATCATGCAATTCCTGTAGATGTAGTTTTAAACGGAATTTATAAAGGTTCTTACTTGTTGACCGAACAGATAGAGGTTAAAGAAAACCGTGTAGATTTGGATGAAAACAACAGTGTCATGTGGGAACTTGATTCTTATTGGGATGATGAGCCTAAGTTTAAATCGACTGCATTTAACCTCCCTGTAATGGTGAAAGACCCTGATTTGACCACAGAGCAATTTGAATATTGGAAGAAGGACTTTAATGCATTCACGACACAATTTGCAAAAGAACCGTTAGAAGGAAATAGCTATGTAGACATGATTGATATTGAATCGGTTGCCAAATTTCTGATAACCTTTAACTTGGTACACAACATGGAGATAAATCATCCTAAAAGTGTTTTTCTCCATAAAGAAGGAAATGGCAAGTATGTAATGGGACCTATCTGGGATTTTGATTGGGCGTATGATTATGAAGGTACGAGTAATCATTTTGGACGTTACAACACACCGTTATTTTCAAGTAGCATGAATGGAGTCGGTACGGCATTTTTCCAACGCTTTCTACAAGATAGCCGTGTGAAAGCGATATATAAGAGAACTTGGCAAGATTTCAAGAATAATAAGCTAGATGCATTGTTACAATATGTAGATGATTATGCTGTAATGCTTAAACCCTCTGTGGAAAGGAATAGTGAATTATGGGAAAATACTCGTTCATTCGATACAAAAGTGAAAGAGTTGAAGACGTGGTTAAGGAATAGAGCAGACTATATAGATAGTGAAGTCAGTAAACTTTAATAGAATCAATCTGTTGAACTGATAGATGAAAATAGATATCTGAAGAACCGGTAATAATTTCTGTTTCACTTTTTAGTGAGGAAAACAAAATTATTACCGGTTCTTATGGATTTATATTATTGATTGGGGTTTATTGCACTTCAAAACTTCCTTTCAACCGTATATCTTGTGATGAAGCTCCTATCATTATTGAAAAACTACCCGGTTCTACCGTAAACTGATTGTTCTTGTCCCATAACCCCAAGCCTTGAGGAGTAAGGGTAAAACTGATTGTCTGTTCTTCTCCCGGTTGCAAATGAATACGTTCGAAGCCACGTAACACCTTGTCGTAGGTAGTCACACTGCTGAAATCATCCCGAATATAAAGCTGAACTACTTCATCTCCAGCTCTTTTCCCGGTATTCTTTACGATACACGAAAGGGTCATGTTTTCTTGTGGACCTATAACCGGTTTGGAGATCTTCAAGGCTGAATATTCAAAAGTAGTGTAACTTAACCCATATCCGAAAGGATAAAGAACTCCGTCTACACGGACTCTCCCCTTTGAATCGGAGCCGGGTTTGAATGGAAATGCAAATGGAACCTGTCCTACTGACTTCGGGAAAGTTACAGCCAGACGACCGCCCGGATTGTAATCTCCGAAAAGGACTTTAGCAATAGCATTCCCCATAAATTCACCGGGGAACCAGGCATGCACAATAGCGGGAACGTATTTGTTGGCCCAGTTGATTGTTGCTGCCCTTCCGTCTACCATTACCAAAACTACTGGCTTTCCTGTTGCATATACAGCTTCCAGCAATTGCTGCTGACGCCCGCAGAGATCGAGGCTGGTACGGGAAAATTCCTCCCGAACCGTCTTCTCATTTCCGCCTAATACAAGAATAGCGATGTCCGAAACTTTTGCCAGTTCTACTGCTTCATTAATCATAGCTTGTTCCTGTGTATCCAAAGGAACATTGTATAATTCACTTTCTGGGAAATACTTGTCAATGATGTTACATCCCTTTGCATAGCTGACTTCTGCATTAGGCAGATATTCTTTGATTCCCTGATATACAGTCTTGATAGGAGCATGGGCAGGGCCGTATCTGCACGTCAGCTCCTTCACTTCTTCTGCATTCGGACCGATAACTGCTATTTTGTTGAGGCTCTTGGACAACGGAAGCATCTGATTCTCGTTTTTCAGAAGAACAATAGACTCTAAAGCCGCTTTCATAGATACCTCCTGATGAGCGGCATTGTGTACTACTGTTTCTGGATGACGATCATCACCGGGGTACGGATTATCAAAAAGCCCCAACATAAATTTGACACGTAAGATTTCACCTACACGTTGGTCTAGGGTATGCAAAGAGATTTTTCCTTCGCTGATTGCACGGCGTAAAGGGAGGATAAAATCTTGTGGCGGGGTGAAGTTGGTGCGGATATTCAGTCCTGCATTTACTACTTGTGCCGCCATTTCTTCTTCAGTCGGGGTAATGCGGTGTTTTGTATGCAGGAATTCCACTGCTTCACTGTCCGATACTACATATCCCTTGAAGCCCCATTGTTGACGCAGAATTTCAGTAAGGAAATGATAACTCCCGGAGACAGGTTCTCCGTCATAATCATTATAAGAGCTCATCACCCCTAAGGCTCCTGCTTCCTGAATTCCTTTGCGGAAGGGTTCCAAATAAAGAGTCTTCATCTCACGCGGAGCCACGTGCGGGTCGGTACGTGTACCTCCATCACGTCCTCCAACCGGGATACTATAGACGGCAAAATGTTTCGGAGTGGCTGCCAGCCCTTCGGCTTGCAGACCGAGAATCATTTGTTTTCCCAGTTCGCCTGCCAGATAAGGATCTTCGCCATAACTCTCTACTACCCGTCCCCAGCGCGGGTCTTGGGCAATGTCCAGAATCGGGGCGTAAATATTGGTATATCCGAGCGCTTTTGCCTCATCAGCAGTGACTTTCGCAATTTCTCGGATCAGTTTCTTGTTCCACGTGGCACCTTGTCCGCATTGGGCAGGAAACATGGTAGCCCGATTGTGGCACAATCCGCGTATTCCTTCATTGGTAAAGTCAACGGGAATGCCCAACCGTGTCTGTTCTACAAACCAGCGTTGTATTTCGTGGCGGTTCTTTACACTGTTGGCATACGGATAAGAAAGCTCGGAACCGAATTTACCCAATCCGTTCGCTTGTTCGTCAATATTCCCGATACCGTCTTTCCAGATTTCCTTTGACCATTCGGCAGTGGGCCATGCATCTTTCAATACCCGCCCCGAACCGTATAAAGTAGCCATTTGGCAGGTTTTCTCTTCCAGCGTCATTTGCGACAGCAAATCCGCAACACGGGCTTCAATAGGAGCGGCAGGGTCTTCGTATACGTCCTTGACTCCGTTCTTATTAAAGTCAATCCAATTCTTCTTGTATATGTCTTTTGTACTGCCGGCAAAGATGTTGCCGACAGACAGACACAAGGTAAGTCCACATACTAATTTTTTCATATCTATGGCTTTTCATCAGCTCGCAGGCCGAATACTTTTCCCGTCATCCGGTCTACCGGTACTTTCCATACTTTAACATTACGGACAGCCGGATCGGAGTAATTAAATTCATTATTCGTATAATGACACATGATAATGTCCAATGCGCCACGTTTTTCTTCCATGTCTTCAACGAACTCTACTTTTCCGCGACACATCGCACTTTCAGAACGCATACTGTAACTGCAAGCCACTTTTTCGTGCTGATAGACAAGCTTGTGTCCGAGACTAAAAGTGATACAGACATTATTATTGTGTTCCAACATTTCCACTTTACTGCCTTCGGGCCCGGAGTGGAGATAGATAATGCCGTCTTCATAACCGAAGTTCATCGGAACTACGTATGGATTACCTTCCATATCGACTATACCTACAAAACAAACGTCACAATGAAGAATAATAGACTCGATTCTTTGTTTGTCTTCGATGATAAAGGTTTTCATAATGGTTGTTAGCTTCCCCTTTGTGGTGAACTTATTTTTCTATTAATTCAAAATCCAATTGTTTCTTCTCAAGGTTGGCACGTGCTACGCGAACGGTAATAGCATCTCCCAGACTATATATCTTGTTTTTACGACGTCCGCGAAGGCAATAGTTCTTCTCGTCAAATTCGTAATAATCATCATCCAGATCGCGGATGGGCACCAAACCTTCACATTTATTTTCGTTCAGTTCTACGTAGAGTCCCCATTCGGTTACACCGGAGATTACGCCATCGTAAATCTGCCCCAAGCGTTCGCTCATAAATTCTACCTGTTTATATTTGATAGAAGCGCGTTCAGCGTTGGCAGCTATTTGCTCCATGTTCGAACTGTGGTCGCAGAGGTCTTCGTATTTGGCTTCTGATACGCTGCGTCCTCCGTTTATGTACTTCGTCAACAGACGATGTACCATCATATCCGGGAAACGGCGGATCGGTGAGGTGAAGTGAGTGTAATATTCGAATGCCAGTCCGTAGTGGCCGATGTTATGCGTAGAGTAACGCGCTTTCTGCATGGCACGGATAGAAACTGTTTCAATCAGATTCTCTTCTTTCTTACCATGAATATCGTCCAGAAGGTGGTTAATAGACTTTGAAATATCTGTTTTTGTACCGCTTGTACGTACTTTATAGCCGAAACGGGCGATGAACTGCGACAAGTTTTCCAGCTTTTCCGGGTCGGGCAGGTCGTGGATACGGTAAGGGAGCACTTTGGCTTTCTTATTCTTCGGCACACGTCCTACCTTTTCGGCTACGGTTCTGTTGGCAAGCAACATAAATTCTTCTACCAGCTTATTGGCGTCTTTTGACTCCTTAAAGTAAACGCTGATAGGTTTCCCTTTCTCATCGATCTCGAACTTCACTTCGTAACGGTCGAAGTTGATAGCTCCTGCTGAGAAACGTTTTTCGCGAAGTGCTTTGGCGATAGTATCCAGTGTGAGTACTTCTTCCTTGAAGTCTCCTTCTTTTGTCTCGATAATTTGCTGTGCCTCTTCGTAAGTAAAGCGGCGGTCGGAGTTGATAACCGTATGAACGATGCGTGAATCCTTGACTTCACCTTTTTCGGTAATATTGAAGATTACGGAGAAAGCCAGCTTTTCTTCATTCGGGCGGAGGGAACAGATGAAGTTACACAATCGTTCGGGAAGCATCGGAATGGTGCGGTCCACCAGATAGACGGAAGTGGCGCGTTTTTCTGCCTCTTTGTCAATGATTCCTCCTTCTTTCACGTAATGCGTCACATCGGCGATGTGTACACCTACTTCCCACAATCCTTCTTTCAATTTGCGGATAGAAAGTGCATCGTCGAAGTCTTTGGCATCTTTCGGGTCAATAGTGAAAGTGGTAACTTTGCGGAAGTCCTCACGTTTGGCAATCTCTTCGGCTGAAATTTCGGCGGGAATCTTGTCTGCCGCTGTCTCTACCGACTTCGGATAGACATAAGGCAAACCGAATTCGGCAAGAATGGCGTGCATCTCCGTAGTGTTTTCACCGGCTTTGCCAAGTATATCAATGACTTGTCCGATAGGATTTTTTGCCTTGTCCGGCCATTCGGTCACTTTCACAATCGCTTTGTCTCCGGTTTTACCACCTTTCAGCTTTTCTTTCGGGATAAAGATGTCATTGGCAAGTGTGCGGTTTTCCGTCACCAGAAAAGCATACGACTTGGCTACTTCCAGTGTACCGACAAATGTATCGTTGGCACGTTCCAGTATTTCTATTACTTCCCCTTCGGCATCCTTGTTTTTACGTTTGGCGTAGAAGGTGATCTTTACTTTGTCGTTGTTCATCGCATGGGCCGAGTTGCGTTCGGCCACAAAGATAGGATCGCCCCCTCCTTCGGGGATGAAGGAATTCTTTCCGTTACTTTTCCGTTGGAAGGTGCCGGTCATCTCTGTTCCATGATTGTTGAGACGGAACTTTCCCTTTTCTATTTCGCTGATATAGTCATCATCCAGCATTTCGTGAAGAATATCGACGCATAGCATTTTCTGCGGGTGAGTGGTGAGATGTAACTCTGAGAAAATATATTTCATGCTCAGCGTCTCGCTTTGTTTGGCATGGAAAAAGTCTATCAATAGCGCGGCTAACTGTTTTTTACTCATTCTCTTGCCGGCTTTCTTCTCTTTCTTTTCTTTCTTTTTCGCCATAATGTAGTCTTTTAAAAATATCTAGTTACAAAGATATAGGAATATTTTCCTTATCGAAACTTTGAGGAAAGAAAAATAACTTTGCAGTCTTGTATTTGATTTTCCGTAATAGGTCAGGTTGGTTCTGATAAGGTATATTACAAAGTTGGGGATAACTCATAATTTTATCGTTGTATGTAAGTTGTATTTAAAGGGTATCGGTTTTTTTCAACGGGTTGAGTGCGACAAATAATAATTGAGAAAAGCAAAATGGCTTTTGTTTTATATTTATTGTATCTTTGTGGCATTATAAATAAAATGTTTAGTGAGGTACTTTTATTAATATTCACGCATAACCTAGAGAGTAATAAGGGCGAGTGTTTTAATTACGGGCGCAAGCGGTTTTATAGGAAGTTTCATCGTAGAGGAAGCGTTGAAACGAAGGTTTGGTGTGTGGGCAGGGATTCGTTCTACGAGCAGTAAGAAATATTTGAAAAACCGGAAGATTCATTTTCTGGAACTGGACTTTGCGCATCCTAATGAACTTCGTGCCCAACTCTCCGGGCATAAAGGTACTTATAACAAGTTTGATTATATCATTCATTGTGCCGGTGTCACCAAATGCTCTGACAAAAAGACTTTTGATTATGTCAATTATCTCCAGACTAAATATTTTATAGACACGCTGAAAGCGTTGAATATGGTTCCGAAGCAGTTTATATATATCAGCACGTTGAGTGTATTCGGTCCTGTACGTGAGAAGGATTATACTCCGATTGAGGCGGATGATACTCCGGCGCCCAATACGGCTTATGGGTTCAGTAAACTGAAAGCGGAACTGTATATTCAGAGTATTCCCGGTTTTCCTTATGTCATTTATCGTCCTACGGGAGTTTACGGACCTCGTGAAACAGATTATTTCCTTATGGCGAAATCTATTCAGAAGCATGTTGATTTCTCAGTGGGTTTCCGGCGTCAAGACCTTACTTTTGTTTATGTGAAAGACATTGTGCAAGCTATTTTCCTGGGAATAGAGAAAAATGTTACCCGTAGAACGTATTTCCTGACAGACGGGAATGTGTATAAGAGTCGTGTGTTTTCGGACCTGATACAAAAAGAATTGGGTAATCCGTTTGTTCTTCATCTGAAATGTCCGTTAATTGTGCTAAAAGTTATATCTTTGCTCGCTGAATTTATTGCTACACGTTCCGGAAAGAGCAGTACACTAAATTCGGATAAATATAAGATAATGAAACAACGCAATTGGCAATGTGACATCATCCCGACAATTAATGAACTGGGGTATGCGCCTGAATATGATTTGGAAAAGGGAGTCCATGAAACCATTGCCTGGTATAAAAACGAAGGATGGCTTTAGACTTATTTAAGCGAGTAGAAACCCGGAAAGGGTTGTTTGCTGTGGAGAAGATTACATTGATTTATAATCTGTTGACCTCCATTTTGATTCTATTCCTGTTTCAGCGAATGGATCATCCATGGCACATGTTGCTGGATAGGGCTATGATTGCTGTAATGACTTTTCTGTTGATGTATCTCTACCGGCTTGCTCCCTGTAAGTTTTCGGCGTTTGTACGCATCGTCATTCAGATGAGCCTGCTTTCTTACTGGTATCCGGATACTTTCGAGTTCAACCGGTTCTTTCCGAATCTGGATCATGTTTTCGCTATCACCGAACAGTTTATTTTTAATGGGCAACCTGCTATCTGGTTCTGTCATACGTTCCCGCATCTTCTGGTCAGTGAGGCGTTCAATATGGGATATTTCTTCTATTATCCGATGATGTTGATTGTGGCGTTATTCTATTTCATTTATAGGTTCGAGTGGTTTGAAAAGATGTCTTTTGTGCTTGTCACTTCCTTCTTTATCTATTATCTGATATATATATTCGTACCTGTTGCAGGACCTCAATTCTATTTTCCTGCCATTGGATTTGATAATGTTTCTAAAGGAATTTTTCCGGCTATCGGTGATTATTTCAATCATCATCAGGAATTGCTTCCCGGTCCGGGCTATCAGCATGGGTTCTTTTATAGTTTAGTGGAAGGCTCCCAACAAGTGGGCGAACGGCCTACGGCCGCATTTCCAAGTTCGCATGTCGGCATTTCTACCATTCTGATGATTATGGCATGGCGGGGCAGTAAGAAGCTGTTTGCTTGCCTGATACCTTTCTATATGCTGCTTTGTGGAGCTACTGTATATATTCAGGCTCATTATGTCATTGATGCTATTGTAGGCTTTTTCTCCGCATTCTTGTTGTATGTGGTGGTAACTTGGATGTTTAAAAAGTGGTTTGCGCAACCGATGTTCAAATAAAATAGCATTGCTCCATAATACTATCTTCAAGGATGCAATGCTATAAATATCGTATTTAATTTTTCGGGCTACTTTCTCTGTTGGTGAGTATTTCATTAAATATCTGAAACAGCTCCTCTTTGGTCTCGGCACGTAACATAGCGATGCGGGTGTCACGGAAATTAGGGATTCCTTTGAATAACGGGCTTGCAGCCAAGTGACGGCGCACGTGCAAGATACCTCTGCGTTCGTCGAGTAAGTTTACACTGTCAATCACTTCCTGGCGGAGGACTTCCATGCACCATTCAAAACTTAGTGGCGGCAGTTCCTCGCCTGTCTCCAGATAATGCTTCATCTCTTTAAATATCCATGGACGGCCGAAGCTGGCACGGCCTATCATAACAGCGTCCACTCCATAACGGTCGAAACACTCCTTGCAGCGTTGAGACGTTGTCACATCCCCGTTGCCGATGATCGGGATATGCATCCGCGGATTATTTTTTACTTCTCCTATCAGCGTCCAGTCTGCTTCTCCGGTGTACATTTGTGCACGGGTACGACCGTGTATGGTTAATGCGGCAATACCGCAATCCTGTAACTGTTCTGCCAGCTCTACGATAATTTTGTTGTTGGCGTCCCACCCCAGACGGGTTTTCACCGTTACAGGGATTTTTACCGCATCCACTACGGCACGGGTAATCTCCAGCATTTGAGGGATATTCTGCAACATTCCTGCTCCGGCACCCTTTCCGGCCACTCTTTTCACCGGGCATCCGAAGTTAATATCCAAAATATCAGGCTGTGCCTGTTCCACAATCTTTGCGGCTTCCACCATGGTTTCCGTATCTTTGCCGTATATCTGAATAGCGACGGGACGTTCTTCATCACTGATGTTTAACTTCTGCGCTGTCTTGCTGACAGCACGTATCAGTGCGTCACTCGATACAAATTCGGTATATACCATGTCCGCTCCGAACTTTTTGCACATCAGGCGGAAAGCTGGGTCGGTCACGTCTTCCATGGGAGCAAGCAGGATAGGATGTTTTCCCAAGTCTATATGGTTAATCTTCATATACGATTTTGTTATTTGCTATTTATGATTGAAGTAACTTCTTCTTTTCGCTGCAAAAATACGGAAAAAAGCCTAC
>ERZ1673741.3271-NODE-3271-length-10187-cov-3.849388_pt1 | contig 10187 bp, 5 predicted proteins | sample MGYA00580209_ERZ1673741 | MGnify/ENA primary metagenome ERZ1673741 (study PRJEB41218, sample SAMN15661754) | gut metagenome | host: Homo sapiens | place: Canada: London | collected 2015-08-20/2019-03-30 | study: EMG produced TPA metagenomics assembly of... | reverse complement strand
TTACTTCGATTACGTATACCTCATTGTTGTATACCACGTACTGAATGTTAATCAGACCAACAGCGTGGAGTTCCTTCGCCAGCAGACCAGTATAGCGAACGATGGTATCTGTGATCTTTTCGCTGAGGTTCTGTGCCGGATAGATGGAAATGGAGTCACCGGAGTGGACACCGGCACGCTCTACGTGTTCCATGATACCCGGAATGAGAAAGTCCTTGCCGTCGCAAATGGCATCAACTTCCACCTCAGTACCCATCATATATTTGTCGATCAGCACCGGATTTTCGATCATATGGCTGGTGATGATTGCCATATATTCTTCGATATCCTTATCCGAATGCGCAATAATCATATTCTGACCGCCCAGAACGTAAGACGGACGCATCAGAACCGGATAGCCCAGGTCGTTGGCAGCCTTGAGTGCCTCTTCGGTTGTCATGACAGTCTCGCCGGCAGGACGAGGAATGCCGCATCTGCCCAGCAGCTCATCGAAACGCTCTCTGTCTTCGGCAGCGTCGATATCATCTGCGGAAGTACCCAGAATATTGACACCCATATCTGCCAGGTAGCGTGTCAGCTTGATGGCAGTCTGTCCGCCGAACTGTACCACTACGCCGTACGGCTTTTCGGTGTTGATGATATTGGCAACGTCTTCCTTGGTCAGCGGATCGAAGTACAGACGGTCGCCGGTATCGAAGTCTGTGGAAACGGTCTCCGGGTTGTTGTTGCAGATGATTGCCTCACAGCCCATCTCTTTCAGTGTCCATACACAGTGTACCGAACAGTAGTCGAACTCGATACCCTGTCCGATACGGATCGGACCGGAACCGAATACGATAATCTTTTTCTTGTCGCTGTGCTGACGTTCGATGAACTCTTCTGCTTCGTTTTCGTCGTCATAGGTAGAATAGAAGTACGGTGTCTCTGCCTTGAACTCGCCTGCGCAGGTATCAACCATCTTATAAACGGCATGGCGGTGCATCGGGCATTTCTGACCGGAAATACGCTCAATGGTTGCATCCAGATAGCCGTACTGCTTTGCCAGCAGGTACAGATCTTCGGTCAGCGGCTTGGCAGCCATTTCCCGTTCCAGTTCGATCAGATTCATCAGCTTGTTTAGGAACCAGCAGTCTACCATAGTCAGCTCGTGCAGTTCTTCCACGGTCTTGCCACGTTTCATTGCCTCATACAGCTGGAATGCACGCTCATCGTCTACGACCTGGAGACGCTCCATAATTTCATCCAGAGACATCTTCTCATACTTTTTCATATTCATGGAGTCTACGCCCAGTTCTGTGGAACGGACAGCCTTCATGATCGCCTCTTCAAAGCTGGTGCCGATCGCCATAACTTCACCGGTAGCCTTCATCTGTGTACCCAGTGTACGCTTTGCATAGACGAACTTATCGAACGCCCACTTCGGGTACTTGACAACCACATAGTCCAGCGCCGGTTCAAAGCAGGCATAGGTCTTTCCGGTAACCTGGTTTACGATCTCGTCCAGTGTATAGCCGATGGCGATTCTTGCAGCCACCTTTGCAATCGGGTAACCGGTTGCCTTGGATGCCAGTGCGGAAGAACGGGACACACGAGGGTTAACCTCGATAACTGCATACTCCATGCTGGTGGGATGCAGCGCAAACTGACAGTTACAGCCGCCTTCTACCTTCAGTTCGGAAATAATGTTGATGGCAGCGGTACGCAGCATCTGATATTCCCGGTCAGTCAGCGTCACAGTCGGAGCGATAACGATGCTGTCACCGGTGTGTACGCCAACCGGGTCAAAGTTTTCCATGGAGCAGACGGTGATAACATTGCCCTTGCGGTCACGGATAACTTCGAACTCAATTTCTTTCCAGCCGCTGATGCACTTTTCGATCAGAACCTGTGTGATCGGAGACAGACGCAGACCGTTCTTGGTGATGTCACGCAGCATTTCTTCGTTATCGGCAATACCGCCGCCAGTGCCGCCCAGAGTGAATGCCGGACGCACGATAACCGGATAGCCGATGGTCTTTGCGAAATCTACAGCGTCTTCGATGGTCTCTACGACCTTGGACGGGATGCACGGCTGGTTGATCTTTTCCATGGTGTCCTTGAACGCCTGGCGATCCTCTGCCTTATGAATGGTCAGCGGATCTGCACCCAGCAGCTTGACGCCGTGTGCCTCCAGAAAGCCCTCTTCTGCCAGCTGCATGGAAAGGGTCAGACCAGTCTGACCGCCCATGGTGGACAGCAGGCTGTCCGGCTTTTCGATCTGGATGATGCGCTTTACCACATCCAGGGTCAGCGGTTCGATATATACCTTGTCTGCCATTGCCTTATCGGTCATGATGGTAGCCGGATTCGAGTTGATGAGGACAACTTCCAGACCTTCCTGTTTCAGCGCACGGCAAGCCTGTGTTCCTGCGTAGTCAAACTCAGCAGCCTGTCCGATGATGATCGGACCGGAGCCGATGACGAGAACCTTTTTAATATCACTTCTCAATGGCATAACTTACTTCTTCTCCTTTTCCATCACAGCAACGAATTCATCGAACAAATATGCCGTATCCAGCGGACCGCCGTGTGCCTCCGGGTGGAACTGCACTGTAAAGGCATTGATCTTATGATAGCGGATGCCCTCACAGGTTTTATCATTGGCATTGATATGAGAAACTGTACCGATCTCCGGATCCAGGCTCTCACCCACAACTGCATAGCCGTGGTTCTGGCTGGTAACATAAGTGCGATGGCTGTTCAAGTCAATAACCGGCTGGTTTGCGCCACGGTGACCATACTTGAGCTTTTCTGTCCGACATCCCTGAGAGAGCGCCAGCAGCTGGTGTCCCAGGCAGATGCCGAAGATCGGAATGCCCAGCTTTGCAATCTCGCCCACGTTGTCGATGATCGCCTGGTTTTCAGACGGGTCTCCAGGGCCATTGGAAAGCATAATGCCATCGATGTGCATTGCTTTCAGTTCCTCTGCGCTGGTAGTTGCCGGAAGTACGACAACTTCGCAGCCACGCTTCACCAGTTCATTCCGGATGTTGCGCTTATAGCCGAAGTCGTACAGTGCCACCTTGTACTTCGGTGTGCCTTCGCTGTAGGTTCTGGGTTCTGTACCGGTTACGCTGACAACAGCGTTCTTGATGGTATACTTGCGAACCTGTTCCAGCAGTTCTTCTTTCTTGGCGTAAACATCTTCTGTGGTAATCACGCCATTCATAACGCCGACCTCACGGATAATCCGGGTCAGCTTACGGGTATCAATGTTATAGATACCTACAATGTTCTGCTCCTTGAGGAAACCGTCAATGTCGCCCTCCATACGGAAGTTCGACGGTGTGTTGCACCATTCCCGAACAATGTAGCCGTGAATATAGGACTGTGCAGACTCGCTGTCTGCTGCATTCACACCATAGTTTCCGATCAGCGGAAACGTCTGTGTCACCAGCTGTCCATAATAACTGGGATCGGTCAGTGTCTCCTGATATGCGGTCATACCCGTTGTAAACACGACCTCACCGATTGCAGTTCCTTTGACACCAAAATGCAAGCCCTCGAAAATTGTTCCGTCTGCCAGAAGCAGATAGGCTTTATCGCCTCGTTCCAATAATGACATGACACCAGTCCTTTCCAACCTGAATAAATTTATAGATATGCGGTGATATCATCACGCATACGGATTGCTTCTCTTCTCGCTGCCTCTGCAAATGCAGTCTCCGGGCAGTTTCCTTCCTTCTTCCATGCACACATGATAGCACGGGAAGAGTTTACGATCGCACCTCTGCCGTTTTTATCAAATGCACCGGCAACACCCTGTGCGCCGCCGCCCTGTGCGCCGTATCCCGGCACCAGGAACATGGTGTGCGGCAGTTTCTGACGCAGTTCAGCCAGCTGTTCCGGATAGGTTGCGCCTACAACTGCGCCGACAGCGGAATAGCCGTAGGCACCGATCTGCTTGCTGCCCCAGGATTCGCACATTTCACCCATGATCTCATAGACCGGCTTGCCGTCGTTCTGTCTGTCCTGGAGTTCTCCGCTGGACGGATTCGAGGTCTTTGCCAGAACAAAGATGCCCTTGTCATACTTTTCGCACACGTCCAGCAGCGGCTGAATGCCGTCTGTTCCCAGATAGCCGTTTACGGTCAGTGCGTCTGCGCCAAAGGCTTCCAGCTCCACGCCGTCTACCTCTGTCTTGCCCAGGTGTGCAGTTGCATATGCAGTCATAGTTGCGCCGATGTCGTTGCGCTTGCCGTCTGTCATGACAAACATTCCCTTGCTCTGCGCATAGCGGATAGTCTCTGCCAGTGTGCGGACACCCTCCCAGCCGTACATTTCATAGTAAGCCGCTTGAGGCTTGATTGCCGGGACAACATCACACAGTGCATCGATCAGTGCCTTATTGAACTGAAGGATCGCATCTGCTGCTGCCTCCAGGGTGTGTCCATACTTGACAAAGCTGGCATCCCGGATGTACTGCGGCACATATTCCAGACGGGGATCCAGTCCGGCTACGGACGGATTGTGCAGTTCATCAATTCGCTGAATCAGTCTATCAAAAGCCATTTGCATCTATTCCTTTCCCTTGACAAATCCACTGTTACTTGCGGTTTGCCATATATTCTGTATCTTGATAGCGGATCACGCCGTCTGTGATGGTATACACCGGTTTTCCCACCAGTGTCTTGCCCTTCCAGATCACGTTCTTCGCTTTGGAGTGCATCTTTTCCGGATCAACTATCCAGTGATAGTCCAGATCGACCAGAGTAATATCTGCCGGCTCGCCCACTGCAAGCTTATGCTGCGGCAGACCCAGAATCCGTCTCGGATTCTCTGCCATTTTCTCGACCAGCTGGGGCAGTGTCAGCATTCCGGCGTGTACCAGCTTCAGCGATGCCGCCAGAGAGGGTTCCATTCCGATCACACCGTTCGGGGCATGATAGAAGTCTGCCTTTTCTTCCGGCGCATGAGGTGCATGGTCTGTCACAATGCAGTCAATTGTACCGTCCAGCACGCCCTCCAGCACAGCCTTGCGGTCTTTTTCCGTCCGGAGCGGCGGATTCATCCGATAGTCTGCATCGCCGCTGAGTACGGCATCTTCCGTCATGAGGAAGTAGTGCGGACAGGTCTCACAAGTCACCTTTACGCCCTGTGCCTTGGCATGGCGGATGATCTCCACGCTGCCGTAGGTGCTGACGTGTGCAATGTGAATCGGCACATTTGCCGATGCTGCCAGAATGATCTCACGGGCTGTGATATAGTCCTCGGATGCACGGTCCATACCCTTTACGCCCAGTGTTTCCGATACCTTGCCACGATTTACGATGCCGCCGTCAATAATGGACAGATCCTCGCAGTGAGAGATCACCGGGATGCCCAGTTCTGCTGCCTGGATCAATGCCTTGCGCATAGTCTCAGCGCATTCCACCGGTCTGCCGTCATCGGAAATGGCGCAGATGCCTGCCTCTTTCAGAGCGGCATAATCGCACATTTCTTCGCCTTTCAGTCCCTTGGTAATGCATCCCACCGGGTGTACCTCTACGCCGGTATGGGATGCCTTTTCGCAGATATACCGAACGGTATCCACGCTGTCGATCGCCGGTGTGGTATTGGGCATACACGCTACGCCGGTAACGCCGCCGGCAAGTGCCGCAGCTGCGCCGGTGAAGATGTCCTCTTTATGGGTCTGACCCGGATCACGGAGGTGAACGTGCATATCAAACAAGCCCGGCAGTGCCGTCAGACGGGAACCGTCGATCGTCAGCCCTGCCGCATCCGGCAAGTCCCTGCCAAACTTTGCGATCACACCGTCCTGAATCAGCATATCGCATCTCGGCATCACGTCGCCCTGTACGACCTGCACATTGCGAATCAAAATGGTCTGTTTCATTCTTTCCTCATTTCTGCATCGGTGTTCTGATAAATCACAACACAATCTGTTCCGTCTATCTCCTGCACAGAGACCTGTACCGTCTCGCTCTGCGCTGTGGGAACATTTTTCCCGATATAATCCGGACGGATCGGAAGTTCACGATGGCCACGATCCACCAGCACGGCAAGCTGCATACACTGGGGTCTGCCGATCGCCAGAATGGCATCAATGGCAGCCCGGCAGCTCCGTCCCGTGTACAAAACATCGTCCACGATCACCACACGCTTATCCTGTACCGGAAAATGAATGGTACTCCGGGCAGTGTGGGTGGCATCGGCGATGCGGTCATCCCGAAACGGCGTGATGTCCAGTGCGCCAAATTCTACTTCGACCTGTTCCAGTTCGTAAATTTTCCGAGCAATCCGTTCCGCAAGCACAACGCCACGGGACAGAATGCCCACGATACATAGATTTTCTGCACCACGATTGCGTTCCAGAATCTCATATGTGATCCGGGCAACCGCACGGCGCATGGCATTTTCGTCCATGATGACTGCTTTCTGTTCCATACACACCTCCCGATCTCCGCAGTAACCCCTGTCTGCACATGGCAGCAGGTTCAAAAAAAGCACTCACCCGTTTTTGACAGGCAAGCGCTTACACCTTTTGCATCCAGCGAATGCAAAAGAATCATATCCGATTGATGAAACGCCTTGTCAACCTCACGGGATCAACTTAAAGGAACCGCTCATAAGCATATCCGCAGATATACTTCTTGATTGATACTAGTATACCACACTTTCCGGTGCTTGTCCAGTGTTTTTTTACAATTTCCGAAAAGTTTACACTTTTTCTTCCCCGGAACTGTCCTTCTCGGAAAGACAGTTGCTGAGCGCCACCAGCTGTTCCATGGTCAGATTCTCCATGCGGACTGTTTCGGACAGCCCCAGTTCCCGCAGTGCGTCCAGCAAAACCGGCTTTTCGTAGTGCATGGTTGCCGAAAGCGAATTCACCAGCGTCTTTCTGCGCTGGGAAAAACCGTTTTTCAGCATGGCGAAAAAGTGTTTCGGATGTTTCGTATCCGCTGCATAGCGCTTCTGCACATCAATGCGGATGACGGCGGAATCCACATTCGGCGGCGGCAGAAAGCTGTCTCTCGGCACGGTAAAGAGCATTTCCACAGTGCCGTAGTAGTTCACTGCCGCTGTGATCGCACCGGAATTTCGTGTTCCCACCGGTGCCTGCAATTTCTCAGCAACTTCTTTCTGCACCATGACGGTAATGGAGTCGATGGGCGCACCGCTTTCCAGCAGGTGCATCAGAATCGGCGTGGTGATGTAGTACGGCAGATTTGCGCAGACTGCAACGTGCATTCCGGGAAATTCCTGCTCCAGCAGCTGCGGCACATCAAACTGCAGAATGTCTCCGTGGAGAATGTGAAGGTTGTCGAACTCGCCGACTGTCTCTTCCAGAATCGGCAGGAGGCGCTGATCCAGTTCCACAGAGGTGACTTTTTCCGCACGCAGTGCCAGCTGCTGGGTCAGTGTGCCGATGCCGGGTCCGATCTCCAGCACGCCAAATCCCGGCGCAGCGTTTCCCTCTTCGGCGATGCGTGGGCAGACAGACGGGTCAACCAGAAAGTTCTGTCCCAGTTTCTTGGAAAAGTGGAATCCGTGACGGCTCAGAATCGACCGGACTGTTTTCATATCTGTTAAATTTATCATCATGGTTTTACCTCAATACTTTTTTGAAAATGTGTACTGTACAGATAGCACTCTTTGACCGGCATTCCTGTAATGCACTGCAGAGCGCCGCAGTAAAGCATCAGCTGTTCCCGGTAGCTGTCCACCAGCACATCCGGCGAAGAAACGGTATCTGTTTTATAATCCACCAGCACAAAGTGATCTCCTTCCTGGAATGCCAGGTCGATGATGCCTTTCAGAATGCTGTCCGAGTTTTCATAGCGCCGCAGGATCGCCGCCGTCTCCGGATATGCACTCAGATCACGGCACTGCACCAGGAATTTTTGTTCCCGGAGAACACGTTTCGAGCGGCAGAGACGGCGGTACAGGTCGTCCCGGAAAAACGCCGCCGGGATCTCCGGCTTTACAGCTGCCGCCTGTTCCGGGGTGAGAAAGCCATAGGTTTGCAGACGCTGGATCTCTGCCGGGACATCAGCCTGCGCTTTGCGGAAATCCGCATACTGGAAAAAGGTGTGGATCGCCGTACCACGCTCTGCACCGGTCAGATGACCCTCCTGCAAGCGGAAATCCGGACGTTTCCAGACGGGCGCACGTTTTTGGTGTGCCTCCTGGAGTGCGGAAACACTCAGCAGGGAATGTCTGCCGCAATCCGGTGAAGTATACTGAAAGGCGGTGATTTTTTTCAGGTCTTTCAGCGTATCCGCATCCGGCTGGATAACCGCCTGTTCCGGCAGTGTGTCGCTCTTTGTTACCGGCGGCAAAGAAAATTCATAGTGGATTTGCAGTTTTTCGCTCCACGCCGGTGTGTTCCAGCACTGCGGCGGCAGATTGATCTCTCTCGCCAGTACTGCATCATGCCGCAGCACCAGGCACATCCAGACCCAGTGCGCCATAGAACCGGCGTTCTGCACTGTCAGCGGCGGCAGTGTGCCGTCCGGGAGAATCAGTGTGCTGTACTGCGCCAGGTAATCGGTCGTTCTGGTCCGCACTTTTTTCAGATTCAGCGGCAGGAACAGCTGCTGCTTGGCTCGTGTCATGGCAACATAGAGCAGCCGCAGTTCCTCGCTCCTGGAAGCGTTTCGGTTCTCCTGTTCCAGGACAGCAAAAGGCATGGTCTTTGCACGGGTGTAATTTTCCGGATTCTTGATGCAGAATCCGACCAGTCCCTTTTCAGAGAACACCGCATTTTTCCGGCTGTCCTCGGTGGAAAACGGAGATTCCAGCTTGCCCAGGAATACAAAGGGATATTCCAGTCCTTTGGAACGGTGCATGGTTTTTACGGCAACAGCGTTTTCCACCCCTGCGGTCAGCGAAGTCTGCTGAAAATCGTTTCCGCTGTCCAGCAGCCAGTCGATATACCGCAGGAAACCGGATACTCCATTGTGTGCCGCATCCGTGTTCTCCTCGTACTGTTTGGCATATTGCAGCAGCAGGTGCAGATTGGCACGCTTTCGGTCGCCGTCCTTTGTCAGCTGCATGACAGACAAAAAGTCTGTGGTATCGTAGATCCGGCGAATCAGTGCCTCCAGTGTCATCATGCCGGACGACTGCCGCAGCTTTTGCAGAGTATCATACAGCTGGCGGCATTTCTGCACCAGAACATCGTCCAGCTGCACCGGTTCGGCGGATTCCGTTACACCGATTGCCATGCAGACCGCACTGTAAAGGCTGGTCTTTTTTCCAAGCATCCGTATCCGCATCAGATCTTCCGGCGTAAACCAGAACATCGGGGAAAGCATGATTGCCGCAAGCGAGGTGTCCAATGTGGGATTGTCCAGCACACGCAGCATATCCAGCAGCAGCCCCACTTCCCGTGCTTTTAGATAACCGGTTTCGTCCGGACTCTGCACCGGGATGCCTGCCTGCTCCAGCGCATGAGCAAAGCTGGTACACATGGGGTTCGTCCGCAGCAGGATGCAGAAATCCCTGTACTGGCAGGGACGTGTGGTATGGTCTTTCTGTGCAACTGGCACTCCGGCAACGATCATTTCCTGGATCTTTCCGATCACATATGCGATCTGCACATCGGTGTCCGCATCGTCCTCGGGCGTCAGAACTGCCACTGTGACTTTCTGCTGTTCCTCCGGCAGAATTTCGGTAATATCCGTGCCGGGATAGAGCGCCTCAGCATCGGTGTATGCCACATCGCCGCAGGTATCTGACATCAGACTGCCGCAGACAAAGTTGACAAAATCCAGCACAGCCGGAACACTGCGGAAGTTCCGGTTCAGCACAATGTGCCGGCAGACGCTGGTTTCGGTTCCGGCAGACGAAATGGCGTGGACAAAGTTCTGGGGATTTGCCAGACGGAAACGATAAATCGACTGCTTGACATCGCCGACGAGAAAAACATTGTCGCCGTAGCGAAGCGTCCCGGTCTCCGGCTCGATGCAGTTCCGGGAGAGCAGCTTGAAAATATCATCCTGCTTATTGTTGGAATCCTGGTATTCGTCGATCATGATGAGCTGGTAATACGCCTGTAATTCTTTTGCCAGCGCAGAGGGCTGAATTGTTCCTTCCGGCGAGAGTTCTGCCAGAAGTTCCAGCGCCATCCGCTCTGCATCGTCAAACGCCAGGGCATTTTGCTGCACTTTTTGCTGCCAAATCTCTGCCGTCAGCTGTTCTTC
>ERZ1673741.3266-NODE-3266-length-10196-cov-10.717385_pt1 | contig 10196 bp, 5 predicted proteins | sample MGYA00580209_ERZ1673741 | MGnify/ENA primary metagenome ERZ1673741 (study PRJEB41218, sample SAMN15661754) | gut metagenome | host: Homo sapiens | place: Canada: London | collected 2015-08-20/2019-03-30 | study: EMG produced TPA metagenomics assembly of... | reverse complement strand
ATGCGCTGAAGATCGTAGAGAATCTGGAGCACAGAGCCGGTAAGGATGCGGAAGGCAAGACCGGTGACGGTGTCGGTATTCTGACCCAGATTCCCCACAAATTTTTTGCCAGAGTGACCAGGGCTCTGGGCATGGACATCGGCGGAGAGAGAGAATACGGTGTCGGCATGTTCTTCTTCCCGCAGGAAGAGCTGCGCCGCAATCAGGCCAAGAAGATGTTCGAGATCATTGTGGAAAAAGAAGGAATGGAATTCCTCGGCTGGCGTGAAGTGCCTACCTTCCCCAATGTGCTGGGACATAAGGCCGTAGAGTGCATGCCCTATATCATGCAGGGATTCGTGAAAAAGCCTGCCGATGTGGAAAAAGGACTTCCCTTTGACCGCAGACTTTATATTGCAAGACGTGTCTTCGAGCAGTCTTCCGATGATACCTATGTAGTTTCTCTTTCCAGCAGAACGATCGTATATAAAGGAATGTTCCTGGTAGGCCAGCTGCGTACCTTCTTCGCAGATTTGCAGAGTGAAGATTACGAATCCGCCATTGCCATGGTACACTCCCGTTTCTCCACCAATACCAATCCCAGCTGGGAACGTGCCCATCCGAACCGTCTGATGGTACACAACGGTGAGATTAACACTATCCGCGGCAATGCCGACAAGATGCTGGCCAGGGAGGAGAACATGGAATCCGAGCATCTGAAAGGCCAGCTGCACAAAGTACTGCCTGCCATCAGCAAGACCGGCTCCGATTCCGCAATGTTAGATAACACATTAGAGTTCCTGGTAATGAGCGGCATGGAACTGCCTCTGGCGGTCATGATCGCTATCCCCGAGCCCTGGGCGAACAACAAGGCCATGTCCCAGACCAAGAGAGATTTCTACCAGTATTACGCTACCATGATGGAGCCCTGGGACGGCCCCGCATCCATCCTGTTCTCCGACGGAGATATCATGGGTGCGGTACTGGACAGAAACGGCCTGCGTCCTTCCCGTTATCTGATCACTGACGATGATACCCTGATCCTGTCTTCCGAGGTAGGTGTCCTTCCTGTTGATCCCACGAAGATCAAGTTAAAGGAAAGACTTCGTCCCGGCAAGATGCTCTTGGTCGATACCGTACAGGGCAGAGTCATTGACGATGAGGAGATCAAGGAAAAATATGCTTCCAGACAGCCCTATGGTGAATGGCTGGACAACAACCTGACAGAATTGAAGAGTATTCACATCCCGAACCAGCGTGTCCCTGAGTACACCTACGAAGAGCGTCAGCGGATGCAGAAAGCTTTCGGTTATACCTACGATGAGATGAAACAGAGCATTCTGCCTATGGCAAAGAACGGCAGTGAAGCGATTGCCGCCATGGGTGTGGATACGCCGCTTCCCGTCTTAAGCAAGACGAACCACCCGCTGTTTCATTATTTCAAGCAGCTGTTTGCACAGGTAACCAACCCGCCCATCGATGCGATCCGTGAGGAGATCGTGACTTCCACCACCGTATACATCGGTACCGAGGGCAACATTCTGGAGGAGACCCCGAAGAACTGTAATGTTCTGAAGGTCAACAACCCGATCTTGACCAACACGGATCTGTTGAAGATCAAGAACATGAAGGTAGACGGATTCAAAGTAGAAGTCGTACCTATCGTATATTACAAGAACACCAGCTTAGAGCGTGCCATTGACAGACTGTTCGTGGAAGTGGACAGAGCTTACAGAGAAGGCGTGAACATTCTGATCCTGTCCGACAGAGGCGTGGATGAGAACCATGTGCCCATTCCTTCCCTGCTTGCTGTATCTGCCCTGAACCAGTATCTGGTACGAACCAAGAAGAGAACCAGAGTCGCATTGATCCTGGAGTCTGGCGAACCCAGAGAAGTACACCATTTTGCTACGTTGCTCGGTTACGGTGCCTGCGCCATCAACCCATATCTGGCACAGGATACCATCAAGGAGCTGATCGAGAGCAATATGCTGGATAAGGATTACTATGCAGCAGTGGATGATTACAACAATGCTGTCCTCCACGGCATCGTCAAGATCGCATCCAAGATGGGTATCAGCACCATCCAGTCCTATCAGGGTTCCCAGATCTTCGAGGCTATCGGTATCGCGCCGGAAGTTATCAGTAAGTATTTCTCCAACACCGTATGTCGTGTGGGAGGTATTACCTTAAAAGATATTGAGCAGCAGGTAGACGACCTGCACTCTCAGGCATTTGATCCGCTGGGACTGAAAAACGATCTGACCTTAAACAGCCCCGGACATCACAAGATGCGCAGCGGCGGTGACGAGCATCTGTATAATCCCGCTACCATCCATATGTTACAGGAATCCACCAGACGCGGTGATTACCAGATGTTCAAGCAGTACACCGCCATGGTCAATGACGAAGATTCCATCAAGAACCTCAGAGGACTGATGGACTTTAACTATCCGAAAAAGGGCGTGCCCATCGAGGAAGTAGAGCCGGTAGAATCCATCGTGACCAGATTCAAGACCGGTGCCATGTCCTATGGCTCCATTTCCAAGGAAGCCCATGAGACCATGGCCATCGCCATGAACCATCTGCACGGCAAGAGCAATTCCGGTGAGGGCGGTGAGGATCTGGACCGTCTGACCGTAGGCCCGGACGGCTTAAACCGTTGTTCCGCCATCAAGCAGGTAGCCAGCGGACGTTTTGGCGTCACCAGCCGCTATCTGGTGAGTGCACAGGAGATCCAGATCAAGATGGCACAGGGAGCAAAACCCGGCGAGGGCGGACATCTGCCCGGAGGAAAGGTATATCCCTGGATCGCCAAGACCAGACACTCCACACCCGGTGTGTCCCTGATCTCTCCGCCCCCTCATCACGACATTTATTCCATTGAGGATCTGGCGCAGCTGATCTACGATCTGAAAAATGCCAACACCCAGGCAAGAATCTCCGTAAAGCTGGTTTCGGAAGCCGGTGTGGGAACCGTAGCAGCCGGTGTGGCCAAGGCGGGAGCTCAGGTCATCCTGGTATCCGGTTATGACGGCGGTACCGGTGCGGCACCGAGAAACTCCATCCACAATGCCGGACTTCCCTGGGAACTGGGACTGGCAGAGACCCATCAGACCCTGATCATGAATGGACTGCGTAATAAAGTCCGCATTGAGACCGACGGTAAGCTTATGAGCGGCAGAGACGTAGCCATCGCAGCGATTTTAGGTGCCGAGGAGTTCGGTTTCGCTACTGCTCCATTGGTAACGATGGGTTGTGTCATGATGAGAGTATGTAATCTGGATACCTGTCCGGTAGGTGTGGCTACCCAGAACCCGGAGCTGCGGAAAAACTTCCGCGGTAAGCCGGAATATGTGGAAAACTTTATGAAATTTATCGCACAGGAGCTGCGGGAATACATGGCAGCACTGGGCGTGCGTACCGTAGATGAACTGGTGGGCAGAACTGATCTGCTGAAGAGAAAAGAGCATCTGACCGATCGTCAGGAGGAAGTGGATCTGACCCAGATCTTAAGCAATCCTTACGAGGGCAGCAAGCAGAAGGTGACCTTTGATCCCAGGCAGGTCTATGACTTCCAGTTAGAGAAGACACTGGATGAGAAGGTGCTGTTAAAGCAGTTAGGAAAAGCCATCGACGCAGGACAGAAGCGCAGCATCGAAGTAGACGTCAGCAACACCGATCGTGCTTTCGGTACGATCCTCGGAAGTGAGATCACCAGAAAATTGGGCGATGATGTGGAAGAGGATACCTACCATGTACTGTGCAAGGGTGCCGGCGGACAGTCCTTCGGAGCCTTTATCCCCAAGGGCCTGACTCTGGAACTGGTAGGCGACAGCAATGACTACTTCGGTAAGGGCTTATCCGGCGGTAAGCTGGTGGTATATCCTCCTCAGGGCAGCAAGTTCAAGGCTGAGGAAAATATCATCATCGGTAATGTGGCACTGTACGGTGCAACCTCCGGTAAAGCATTCATCAACGGTGTGGCAGGCGAACGTTTCTGCGTACGTAACTCCGGTGCCATTGCGGTAGTCGAAGGTGTGGGTGATCACGGTTGTGAATACATGACCGGCGGACGTGTGGTAGTCTTGGGTCCCACCGGTAAAAACTTTGCAGCCGGTATGAGCGGAGGCATCGCGTATGTACTGGATGAAGGCAACGATCTGTATAAGCGTCTGAATAAGGAAATGGTATCTTCCAGCGAGATCACATCCAAATATGATGTGCTGGAGCTGAAATCCATGATCCAGGAGCATGTGGCACTGACCAATTCCGCCAAGGGTAAGGAAGTGCTGGACAACTTTGGAGAGTATCTGCCCAAGTTCAAGAAGATCATCCCTCATGATTATGAGAGAGTCTTAAAGACCATCGTCCAGATGGAGGAAAAAGGACTGAGCGCAGAGCAGGCACAGATCGAAGCATTCTATGCCAACACCAGAAAGTAGGAGGCCAGTGTGAAAAGTAATCTTGATAGATTGCTTTTCACACGACTAATTTGTGCCGCGGGCGCCACAAATTAGTTTATCGCAGAACTAAATATGAAATTTAGTTCGCGATTCTTCCGACGCCGAAGCGTCTGCAGAATGGAGAGAGTCATGGGAAAACCAACGGGATTTATGGAATATAAAAGGGAAGTCAGCGTGGCTGAAGATCCTAAGAAGAGAATACAGCATTTTAATGAATTCCATGAGCATCTGCCGAAGGAAAAGCAGCGTTTACAGGGTGCCAGATGTATGGAATGCGGTGTGCCGTTCTGTCAGTCGGGCATGATGATCTGCGGTATGGCCAGCGGATGCCCCCTGCACAATCTGGTGCCGGAGTGGAACGATCTGGTATATACCGGCAACTGGCAGCAGGCTTACAACCGCCTGAAGAAGACCAACAATTTCCCCGAGTTCACTTCCAGAGTATGCCCTGCCTTGTGTGAAGCGGCATGTACCTGCGGGTTGAACGGGGATCCGGTCTCCACCAAGGAGAACGAATATGCAATTATTGAAAACGCCTACAGCGAGGGTTATGCGGCAGCCAAGACCCCTGTGGTGCGTACCGGCAAAAAGGTAGCAGTCATCGGCAGCGGTCCTTCCGGACTGGCAGCGGCGGATCTGCTGAACCAGAGAGGACATCAGGTCACAGTATTTGAGCGCTCCGACCGTGTAGGAGGACTGTTAATGTACGGCATCCCCAACATGAAGCTGGAGAAACAGATCATTGACCGTAAGATAGCCATCATGAAGAAAGAGGGCGTCACCTTTGTCACCGGTACGGATATCGGTAAGGACATCAAGGCATCCAAGCTGTTACATGATTTTGACCGTGTCGTACTGGCCTGTGGTGCTTCCAATCCTAGAGACATCAATGCTCCCGGCAGAGATGCCAGAGGAATCTATTTTGCGGTGGATTTTCTGAAAGCCAATACCAAGAGCCTGCTGGATTCGAACTTTGAAGATAAAAAATATGTGGAGACCAAGGGTAAGAACGTGGTCATCATCGGCGGTGGTGATACCGGTAATGACTGTGTGGGAACTTCCATCCGTCACGGTGCCAAGTCTGTGACCCAGATCGAGATGATGCCCAAGGCTCCGGACAAGAGAGCAGAGAACAATCCCTGGCCCGAATGGCCGAAGGTCTGCAAGACCGATTACGGTCAGGAAGAAGCCATTGCGGTCTACGGACATGACCCGAGGATATATGAGTCTACAGTCAAGGAATTTATCAAGGATAAGAACGGCAAACTGAAAGCTGTGAAGATCGTGAAGCTGTCCTGGGAAAAGGATCCGGCTACCGGACGCATGAAGATGCAGGAGATCGCCGGAAGTGAGCAGATCCTGGATGCGGAGATCGTACTGATCGCAGCAGGATTTTTGGGAAGTCAGAAATATATTACCGATGCTTTCGGGGTGGAATTAAATGAACGCACCAACGTAAAAACTGCCCCCGGCAAATACCAGACCAGTGTGGAAAATGTATTCGTCACCGGTGATATGCACAGAGGACAGTCCCTGGTGGTGTGGGCGATCCGTGAAGGCAGAGAAGCCGCACATGCTGTGGATGAGAGCCTGATGGGCTACTCTAATCTGGTGATCCAGTAGAGGTATTATTCTCGTAGATGGATCTCAGACCTTTCATAAGAAGATTCTGATCGATATGGATCTTCGTTTCACAATGTGGAATGACGGTCGTTGCGTACCCTCCGGTGGCAACGACCGTTGCTTTTTGCCCTAACTCTGTCTGGATACGGCGGATCAGTCCGTCGATGGCACAGGCGTTGCCCAAGAGCATTCCCCCGGTGATGCATTCCTGCGTATTCGCACCGATGGTGTGGGCGGGCATATGAATGTCCCCTTTCGGGAGCTGGGCGGTCTTGCCTAAAAGTGCCCTGTGGGCGGTTCCAACACCGGGAAGGATCAGGCCACCTAAAAAGCGACGGTTCTCATCCAACACGTTAAAAGTCGTGGCGGTGCCCAGGTCGATGGTGACGAAAGGCAGGGAATAGCGGGAAATGGCTCCTGCAATATCTGCCAGTCGGTCACAACCCACCTTTTCCGGGAATTCCGTACAGATCTCGTAGCCCAGATCCAGCTTATGGGAAAGAATCAGAGGTTTCCGTCCCAGAAAAGTTTCCAGAGCAGAGGAAAAAACGGCTGTCACCGAAGGCACAACCGAGGAAATCATAGATCCCTCAAAGGCCTCGGCGGACAGGCCGTGTTTGTTCAAGATCATATTCAGTTTTTCAATATATCCGGCATCAGACAGGGGACGACGGGACGATATCTTCTCAATAAAGAGCAGCTTATTTCCCTGAAATCCCCCGATGCCGATCGTAGTATTTCCGATGTCGATTGTCAGTACCACGGGTATACTCCTGTTATGCTGCAGACCTTGCTTTCTGATATACAGGAATGACTTTTGCCTTGATCAGTGCCAGCCCTACCGCTCCGGTCAGGAACGTGGATGCACACATCTCGAAGACCGCATTCACACCTACAAAAGAGCAGATGAATAAAATCGCGTTTTTACCACCCATCAGTCCCTGCACATAGGAAGTATTGCCGAACAGCAGTACTAAAAGGGACATGAAAAATGCGGTGTTGAAAAATGCGCTGCAAAATCCGGTGATCATGCAGGCGATTCTGTCTCCTACGGCTTTGCGGCTGTAACGGAAGACATATCCCAGCAGAAATCCGTCCAGAAGTCTGGGGATGAAACGCTGGATGAAGGCCAACACAGGGTTGATGCCAAAAAGCATTGCTCCCATGGCGCTGGTGCCTCCCACGCCGATGCATTGCAAAAAGCTGGTCAATCCGAATACTGCTCCCATGGCGGCTCCGCCTACAGGGCCAAGAGTGATTGCAGCCAGTGCAACGGGGATGACATTGAGGGTGATTGCCAGGGGGCCGATGTTCAGGTACCCGAGCGGGGTATAAGCCATCAGCAAAAGTACCGCAGCAAACAATCCCATCAACGTGAGTCGCATTGTCTTACTTTGTTTGTTCATATGAAATTTTCCTCCTTGTTACCATTCTCCCTCTGGGAGATACAATACAAGCTGTCCCGGTGATTCGGGACACTCCTACTGTTTATATCATATCCCGGACAAAAAGAAAAGTGATATTTGCATAAAATATGCACTTATGGTATTTTAGGAGTACAGTTTTGAAGTATTTTTGATAAATCAGGCAAAAGGAGACGACTATGCTGAAGGGAAAGACCGTAGTTCTGGCAATCTCGGGAAGTATTGCTGCATATAAAATGGCCAATGTAGCGCGGATGCTGTTAAAACAGCACTGTGATGTGGAAGTGCTGATGACACAGAATGCCACGCAGTTCATCAACCCCATTACTTTTGAAAGTCTGACGGGACATAAATGTCTGGTGGACACCTTTGACCGCAATTTCCAGTACAGTGTGGAACATGTGGCACTGGCAAAGCGGGCGGATGTGGTTCTGGTGGCACCGGCTTCTGCCAATGTGATCGGCAAGATTGCAAACGGCATCGCAGATGATATGTTGACCACTACGGTCATGGCATGTCCCTGCAAGAAGATTGTGTCCCCTGCCATGAATCATAATATGTATCACAACCCCATCGTGCAGGATAATATCGAAAAATTAAAGCATTTCGGCTATGAGATCATCACTCCGGCCACGGGAATGCTGGCCAACGGCGATATCGGTGACGGCAGAATGCCGGAGGAGTCCGTACTGTTCGAAGCCGTGGTGAAGGAGATCGCCTGCGAGAAGGATCTGGCGGGCAAAAAGGTGCTGATCTCCGCAGGTGCCACCAGAGAACCCATTGACCCGGTGCGTTTTATCACGAATCACTCCAGTGGAAAAATGGGTTATGCCCTGGCGAGAGCTGCAATGCACCGCGGCGCAGAAGTGACGGTGGTGGCAGCCCATACGGATGTGGAGCCGCCTTTGTTTGTAAATGTGGTGCCGGTACAGACGGCAGCAGAGATGTACGATGCAATCGTGTCCAGAGCGCAGGACTATGATTTTGTCATCAAGGCAGCAGCCGTGGCAGACTACACCCCGGCAGTGACAGCAGACAATAAGATTAAGAAAAAAGACGGAGACATGTCGATCCCTCTGGTGCGGACGAAGGATATTTTGAAGGCCCTTGGGGAAAACAAGAGACCGGGACAGATTTTGTGTGGATTTTCCATGGAGACGGAAAATGTGCTGGAGAATTCCCGGAAGAAGCTGGAGAGCAAGCACTGTGACATGATCTGTGCCAACAGTTTGAAGAGCGCAGGAGCGGGCTTTGGCACGGACACCAATATTGTGACACTGATCACAAAGAATTCCGAGGAGAGTCTGGAACTGATGAGCAAGGAACAGGTGGCACATAAAATTCTGGATAAGCTGCTTGCAATAGTTCAGCCATAGAACAGCAGAATGAATGCGAGGGGGCTTGCACACAAAGCGTTAATTCTGTAGAAAAATCATTTGCTTCTATGCAAAAAGATGGTATGATAGAAACAATGATGTATAGCCGTGTGGACGGCAGATTGAGAGGATGAAATGGACAAGATTATTTTGACAGGTGACAGACCCACCGGAAGATTACATGTGGGACATTATGTAGGCTCCCTGAGAAGACGTGTAGAGCTGCAGAATTCCGGCGAATATAAGAAGACTTTTATCATGATCGCAGACGCACAGGCGCTGACGGATAATATCGAGAATCCCGAGAAGGTGCGCCAGAATATTATTGAAGTGGCGCTGGACTACATGTCCTGCGGACTGGATCCCAGCAAGGCAACGATCTTCATTCAGTCTCAGATCTCCGAACTGTGCGAGCTGACCTTCTATTACATGGATTTGGTAACCGTAGCCAGATTACAGAGAAACCCGACCGTAAAGAGTGAGATTCAGATGCGTAACTTCGAAGCCAGCATCCCTGTGGGATTTTTTACCTATCCCATCAGCCAGGCTTCCGATATTACCGCTTTCAAGGCGACCACCGTTCCCGTAGGTGGTGACCAGCTGCCCATGATCGAACAGACCAGAGAGATCGTACACAAATTCAACACCGTATATGCACCGGTACTGGTAGAGCCCAAGGCACTGCTGCCTGAAAATGAGGCATGTCAGCGACTGCCCGGCATCGATGGCAAGGCGAAAATGAGTAAATCCCTGGGCAACTGCATCTATCTGTCAGACAGTGCAGACGATGTACGCACCAAGATCATGAGCATGTACACCGATCCCGAGCATCTGTTGGTCAGCGATCCCGGACATCTGGAGGGCAACACGGTATTCACTTACCTGGATGCTTTCTGCAAGCCGGAGCACTTCGAGAGATACCTGCCGGATTACGCAAATCTGGACGAGTTAAAGGCGCATTATACCAGAGGCGGTCTGGGTGACGTGAAGGTGAAGAAGTTCCTGAACAACGTAATGCAGGAGACCTTGGAGCCCATCCGTAACCGTAGAAAAGAACTGGAGAAGGATATTCCCGCAGTATATGAGATCCTGAAGAAGGGCAGTGACGAGGCCCGTGAAGTGGCAGCACAGACCCTGTCTGAGGTAAAGAGCGCTATGCGTATCAATTACTTCGACGATGCAGAACTGATCCGTATGCAGAGTGAGAAGTACGAAGGACAATAAGAATAGTAAAAGATAACAAAAGGGCGTTTCCGGAAAAACCGGAAGCGTCCTTTTTTGGGGGATTAATTGCTGTAATCTACGTATATGGAATTTTTTCCAAAGTA
>ERZ1673741.3263-NODE-3263-length-10205-cov-3.986798_pt1 | contig 10205 bp, 5 predicted proteins | sample MGYA00580209_ERZ1673741 | MGnify/ENA primary metagenome ERZ1673741 (study PRJEB41218, sample SAMN15661754) | gut metagenome | host: Homo sapiens | place: Canada: London | collected 2015-08-20/2019-03-30 | study: EMG produced TPA metagenomics assembly of... | reverse complement strand
CAAGCGGGGCTGCGCTTTCGGAGGCGCCTGCGGTGCAAGCGCTTTTCGATTTGCTTGTGCAGGCTTCCGTGGTAACGCCAAACATCCCCGAAGCCGAAGTGCTTTCAGGCATGCGCATCGAAACTAAAGAGGATATGCTGGCTGCGGCGAAGGCTATTCAGCTGAAAGGAGCACAGGCCGTTCTGGTGAAAGGCGGCCATTTGGCTGAAGAAGCCGACGATGTGCTGCTGGAAACAAACGGTGCGGTGACGTGGCTTTCCGCTCAGCGTGTGGAAACGAAGAACACGCATGGTACTGGCTGCACGCTTTCTTCTGCTATCGCTTCGTATTTGGCGAAGGGCGAAACCTTGAAGCATGCCGTGGCTTTTGCGAAGCGCTACCTCACTGAAGCAATCCAATCAAATCCTGGGTTAGGGAAAGGCAACGGTCCTGTGAACCACCTATTCGCGCTGCGCTAACAAGGCGGTTTAGGATTGCATGAATCGCCTTGCCAACGCCAGAAGTGCTTCGCGCTCAGGTGCCACCTCTTCGTTGGCTACGGCGCTGAACAACTCGTTGAGCACAAGCCCAACATGTGGTCCTTGAGGTACGCCGAGAGAGATAAGGTCGGTGCCATTTACTGGCAGGTCGGCAGGAGAAAGCACTTCGCCTTGCTTAAGCATCTCATTGAATAGGCTTTCGGCCGCGTTGATCTTCTGGATCCATTTTATTGCACGGGTCGATTTTCCCCTTGCATCGCCCCGCATCAAGTCGCAAATTGCGTGGAACAGGTTCTCGTTGTGTTCTACCAGGGCATACAGCTTGCGCACGCTTTTTGCTGTGGGCTCGGGTCTGTCGCCATGGTAGCGGATAATCAAGTCGAGGTCATGCTGCATCTTCTTGCTGAAATGCAGCGTTTTTGCGCTTTCGCGCATGTGGTGAACGCTTGCTATGGGGTGATTGGGCATATGGCCCAAGTTGTCTGCTCCAATGAGGAACGTATCGGGTTTGCCTGCATCGTGAAACAGCGCCGCCCAACGCACCAAGGGGTAGGCGGGGGTGTTTTCGACTACCGCAGCGGTGTGCTCCCATACATCGTAGATGTGCCAAGGGTTGTGTTGGTCGAAGCCGTCCATGGCTTCAATGCAGGGAACAATATAGGCAAGTTCGCGGGGGAACCGAAGCAGAGTTTGGCGCACATGGTTTCCGCAGAGGAGCTTTTCGAGCTCTTGCCTTAGGCGCTCTCCTGCAACGTCGGTGAGGGTAGGTGCATATCTGCGTATGGCGGCTTCAGTATCAGGGTCAATCCAGAACCCGAGCTGTGAAGCGAAGCGCATAGCGCGAAGAACGCGCAGGGCATCTTCTTGCAGGCGGATACCGGGATCGTTGACGCAGCGGATTATCTTGTTGGCCAAGTCGTTCTGCCCGTCAAAAGGATCTACAAGGCCACGAACCGGGTGGAACGCCATTGCGTTGATGGTGAAATCGCGTCGCGCCAAGTCTTGCTCGATGGTGTCAACGAACAGCACGCTATCGGGGTGGCGGTGATCGGTATAGGCGCCTTCGGTGCGGAAGGTGGTAACTTCGATGGGTTCGTTTTGATAAACCACGGTTACCGTACCGTGCTTCGTTCCTGTTTCGTGCACCGCCATGCCGCTTGCCAGACACGCTTCGCGCGTTTGCTCCCAGTGGGCGTTGGTGGCGATGTCGGCATCGTGGGGCGCGACGCCGCGAAGGGCGTCGCGCACGAAGCCACCAACAACCCATGCCTCAAAACCGCGCTTCTCCAAAGCGTCGATGACAGCGCATACCGATGCGGAAAGCTGGGCAAGCATTCCGTGGGCTTCGATATGTGGCGCATCGTTAAGAGACATGACCTCAGGCTTTCGTTACGAGTATGTTTCAGTATACGGCTTCGGTAGCGATTCGTGCGTCCATACTGGAGATATGTCTTGAGACAATAGCCTGTGCGGCGTGGTGGTTTGTTGCGATTGCTTTCGCACGTCTTTCGAATTCGGTAGCGTAAAATCAAACGATGAAAGATACGAATACGGTGCGCCGAGCATCTAAAAGGGGTTGCCATGATTGATGAAGTGCATATTCGCGATGTGGCGTTGATCCATGAGGCAACGTTTGCGCCAAGCCCCGCCTTTACTGTGGTGACAGGCGAAACGGGCACGGGTAAAACCGCTTTACTGAATGCGCTGAAGATTCTGGTCGGCGAGCGCGCTGGTGCGTCGTTTGTGCGCGAGGGCTGCGAAGAGCTCCAGGTAGAGGGCCGTTTCTTTGGCGAAGGATGCGGGGAGGACGGCGTGGTGGCTGCGCGCCGCATCGGTGTGCAAGGACGCAGTCGCGTTTCCATTGACGGTTCGCTTGCTTCAGTGAAGGAACTTGCCGGCGGCTTGGGCCAGACGGTTGATCTTTGCGGGCAGCACGAGCATCAGCGCTTGCTTTCGCCAGCCTATCAGCGTGCTTTGCTCGACGAATGGGGCAAAGAAGAAATCAGTGCGCCGTTGGGGGCGTATCGAGCATGCCTTTCTGCGGCAAACGATGCGTCTGCTGAGCTTGTTCGCCTGCAAAAGCTGGAATCAGCCGATGCCATCGAGCTCGACAGGGCACGCTTCGCTTTGGAGCAGATCGGCAAAGCAGATCCCCAGGAAGGTGAGTACGAAGAGCTTATCGAGCGAATGCCTCGCCTGGAAAACGCCGAAATGCTGGTCCATGAGGCCATGTCTGCCCAGCGCAATCTAACGGGGTCGGGCGGTGCGCTGGAATCGCTTGAGTCGGCATTGGGGTCTCTTGAGCGAATCGCGGCGGTAGACGCTTCCGTTGAATCCGTGTTGGAGCTTGTGCGTGAAGCATTCTTTTCGCTGGAGGATGTGGGTCGCGATTTGGCGACGTACAAAGATGGTGTCGATTTCCCCCAGGAAGAGCTGGAGGCGGCGCAGGACCGCATTGCCGAGTTGCAGGGTCTTATGCGTGGCTTCGGTCCGCGCATGGAAGATGTGTTGGCGCAGCGCGCCGAAGCCGAGGCGAAAATCCGCGAATACGATGGGCGCGACGAGCTTATCTCCCAGGCTCGAAAGAGACGCGATGCAGCGGAATCGGCACTTGCCGACGCGGCGCATGCCTTGGCGGAAGCTCGCGGCAGGGTTATTCCTCGCTTTATCGATGCCGTCCAAGCCCAGATGGCTCGTTTGGAAATGAAGGGCGCACGTCTCGAGGCAAATATTTCTGATCTACCGCGCGGGCAGTGGGACACATGGGGCTCTCAGTCTTTTGAGTTCCTTTTTGCTGCTGGTGAGGGCCTTAGCGCTCAGCGGCTCGGCAAAATTGCTTCGGGTGGCGAAATGAGCCGCGTGATGCTTGCCCTGAAGGTCGCATTGGGCGAATGTGACCAGGTAGACACCCTGGTGTTTGACGAGATCGATGCTGGCGTGGGCGGTAGTACCGCTCGTGCACTTGGTGCTGTTCTTCGCGATTTGGCAAAAACCCATCAGGTCATTGTGGTAACGCATCTTCCTCAAGTTGCCGTGTGCGGCGATACTCATTATCTGGTAACGAAGTCCGATGATGCGTTGCCGCAAACCTGCTTGACTCCTGTTTCGGGCGAAAGCCGAACGGCGGAAATTGCCCGTATGCTAGCCGGCGAGGTAAGCGAAACGTCTCTTGCCCACGCCGCCGAACTGCTCAGCGAGCAGGAGTAGTCGGCACTTGATTCGGCCCGTCATATGCAAGGCAAAGAAAAAGGAGAATACATGTCCGAATACCAAGCCGTATTGCAGCAGCCGACAGATGGGCGCATGCCCGTTATCGGTTGTCATCTTTCGTCGGCTAAAGGGTATGCCGCAATGGCGAAAACGGCAGCTTCCATCGACGCCAACACGTTTGCGTTTTTCACGCGAAACCCGCGTGGCGGGAAGGCGAAAGCAATCGACGATGCTGATGTGAAGGCGTTTGCGGAAGAGGCGGCGCTGGCGGGTATCGGGCGCATTGTTGCGCATGGTTCGTATACCGTGAACCCGTGTGCGGCGAAAGAACAGGTGCGCAGTTTCGCATTTCAGGCGCTTGCCGAAGATTTGGCGCGAATGGAACGCACCCCAGGGCAGCTGCTCAACATTCACCCTGGCTCCCACGTGGGGCAAGGGGCGGATGTGGGCATTGAGCTTGTTGCCGAGGTCTTGAATACCGTATTGACGCCCGAGCAGACCACCACGCTCCTGCTGGAAACCATGGCGGGAAAGGGGAGCGAGGTGGGCCGCACCTTCGAGGAGCTGACTGCCATCATCGATCGTGTTGAGCTCAACAGCCATCTGGGGGTTTGCCTTGATACCTGCCATGTATGGGATGCGGGATACGACATTGCGAATGACCTGGATGGCGTGCTCGAGGAATTCGACCGTGTTATCGGGCTGGATAGGCTGCGTGCTTTGCACATTAACGATTCCCTCAACGAATGCGGTGCCCATAAAGATCGCCATGCGCGCATTGGCGAAGGCCGCATTGGCAAAGAAGCGCTGGCTGCCGTAGTGATGCATCCTCGACTGTTGGGATTGCCCTGCATTCTGGAAACGCCGAACGAGCTGCCGGGCTATGCGGAAGAGATCGCATTTTTCCGTTCTTGCGTTGTGTAAAACGATTGTTTACCATGAACGGGTCTTATTAATTCCCCTTAACAGCATATTTGCAGGTGGCCTTTTACGGGCAAAGTGTGCCTGCACGGTTATTCATTTCTTTTAAGGAGGATCCAGTGAAATTCTTTCTGGACACTGCTGATCTCGATGAGATCGAAGAGGCAGCAAGCTGGGGTGCGTTGGCTGGCGTAACCACCAATCCGTCTTTGTATTCTCGCATCGGCGGCAAGCTTGATGACTTCCACAACCACATCAAGCGCATCTGCGACATCGTTGGCCCTGATTGCCCCGTTTCCGCAGAATCTGTTGCTATGACGCGCGAAGAGCTCATCACCGACGGTCGCGAGCTTGCCGCAATTGCCCCCAACGTTGTTGTGAAGATCCCCACCATGGTGGAAGGCCTTGCCGCGACGCATGCACTTGCAGCCGAGGGCATTCCGGTGAACATGACGCTGTGCTTCAGCGTTCCTCAGGCCATCTTGGCTGCCCGCGCTGGCGCTCGCTACATCAGCCCCTTCATTGGTCGTTTTGACGACATTTCGGAAGACGGTCTTGATCAGGTTGCCAATATTGTTACTGCGCTGAACAACTACGACTTCACCTCCAATACTGTAAACGGTGAGCAGGTCGAGGTTATTGCGGCTTCTATCCGCAGCGCAAACCATGTTACCCAGGCAGCGTTGATGGGTGCCGATATCGCAACGGTTCCCTTCGGTGTGCTGAAGAAGATGGTTCAGCATCCGTTGACCGATCGTGGCCTTGAGGCATTCCTCAAGGACTGGGAGAAAGTCCAGAACGCATGAGTGATGCAGAAGTAGTCGAAGAGTCTGCGCCCGAGGAAAAAAAGCCGGCACGTACTACGCGTCGTCGTACGGCGAAGGCCTCCGACAAGCAGGAGGGGGCGGCCACAGCGGCTGCGCCCTCCGATTCTGCTGAGGTAAAGCCTGCGGTTGCCGAGGCTTCTTCTCCGGACGAAAAGCTCAAGCGCCGTAGGACAAGCAGGAAGAAAGCCGAAGAAGCTCCTGCCGATACCGAAGCTGAGCAGAAACTCAAGGCGGCGAAGCCCGCAAAATCCACGGCTGCCGAAAAGAAGGAAGAGCCCCAGACTGAATCTTCCGACACGCAGAAGGGCGACGTTTCCTCCGAGGACGAATCCAAACCAAAGCGAACCCGCACCCGATCCAGGTCGAAGGCCAAGGCAGAAGAAGCGTCTCAGGGCGAAAATGCGCAGGTAGCTCCCAAGCAGGAAACTGAGCCTAAGCAAGAAAAAACTTTTGAACAGGCTTCTTCTTCCGATCAAGAGACTCCATCGAAGCAAAAGGATTCTTCGAAGCAGGAATCGGCTCCTTCTGAAGGGGCGGAAAAGCAAGAGTCCTCCGAACCCTCGGATGCTTCTGATGCTGCCGAGGAAAAGAGTTCCAGCGAGCGTGAAGCGCGTGACGACTACAAGGGTCGTCGTCAGCGCAAACCCCGTCAGCAGAGGGGCGGCGATCGTCAGAAGGGTGATCGAAACGACCGCCAGAAGAACGATCGTTATCACAACGGTCGTCGCCAGCACCAGCAAAACCGTCGTGAGCCGGTGGCCCCTCAGGTTTCCAAGGAAGATCTCGCGAAACTAAAGGTCGTTGAGCTTCGCGAAAAGGCTCAGGAACTGGAGATCGACTTCAAGGGCCTTAAGAAGGCAGAGCTTATCGAGGCAGTGTTTGCTGCCAGCATGAAAGCCGAAGGCTTTGAAGAGGTCAGCGGCATCCTTGATGTGCTTTCCGATGGCTATGGGTTCTTGCGTACGAGCGGATATCTTCCCGGTGAAAAAGACGTATATGTGGGTACTTCTATCATTCGTCGCAATCACCTTCGCAAGGGTGACCACCTTACCGGCCAAACGCGTCCAGCGCGTCCGAAGGAAAAGTTTGCCGCTCTTCAGCGCATTGACACCGTGAATGGGGTTCCGCTTGACGAGGTTGGCAAGCGTATTCGCTTTGCTGATTTGACGCCGGTATTCCCTGATGAACGCCTGGTGCTTGAGCACGGACGATCCTCTATCACTTCTCGAGTTATTGATCTGTGCGCACCTATCGGCAAAGGCCAACGTGGTCTTATCGTTTCGCCTCCCAAGGCGGGCAAAACCACGATCTTGAAGGATATCGCAGCGTCCATTACGTCGAACAATCCCGAAGTGCATCTGATGTGCCTTCTGGTCGACGAGCGTCCCGAAGAAGTTACCGACATGGAGCGATCCATTCATGGTGAGGTAATTTCCTCGACTTTCGATATGCCTTGTGAAAACCACGTTGCGGTTTCCGAGATGGTTATCGAAAGGGCAAAGCGCTTGGTGGAAAATGGGCAGGACGTCGTCATCCTGCTTGACTCGCTTACGCGTTTGGCGCGTGCCTACAATCTGGCGCAACCCGCATCAGGTCGCATCCTTTCTGGTGGCGTTGATTCGACGGCGTTGTATCCGCCTAAGAAGTTTTTGGGCGCCGCCCGCAATATCGAGGGCGGCGGAAGCCTTACCATCTTGGCATCGGCTCTTATTGAGACGGGTTCGAAGATGGATGAGGTTATCTTTGAAGAATTCAAGGGTACCGGCAATATGGAAGTGAAGCTTGATCGCTCGTTGGCGGAGCATCGCATCTTCCCTGCAATCGATCCGGTTGCATCGGGCACCCGCCGAGAAGATCTGCTGCTTGATCCTCAGGAGGCGCCGCTCATTTGGGCAGTGCGTCGTGTGCTCGCCAACCGCAACAACGTTGAGCGAGCCATGGATTCGCTTATCAAGTCGCTTAAGCAGACCAACGATAACCAGGAGTTCCTGATGCGCGCTGCAAAAAAGGCGCAGCAGGGACGTCATTTCGACGAGAGCGGAGCGATTGAAATCTAATAAATGAGATTTCGGTTCGCGACGTGATCTGGCTGCGTAGAGCATATCGTCATCGCTTATAATTACGAAAAAATGGAACCCTGCCGTTCGGCGGGGTTCCGCAGTGTTTACCTGTCTGTATTTATAGGGAGGTCATGTGCCTCAAGAGCCATTATCTCAGCATCCGGGCGGACCTCAACCGCCAGTAGGGTATGAGCAGCCTGCGTCTCAACCCCCGTTCGAACAAGCACCGCAGCCTGCTGCGGCGGCAACCGTCTATTGGAAAGAGCCTCGCAAATCACGCGGATGGATTGTGGCGCTTGTCGCAATTATCTCGGTGTGCCTGGTGTCGGTTTTCGGTATTGTGTCTTGCACCTCAGCTATTGCTGGCCTGGGCGGGTCGAACGCCTACGACAGCGAGCCGTTGCTCCCGAATACGGTTGCGGTTATCGACATCGACAGCACCATTCAATACGATGGCACCACGAACAGCCCCGATGGCCTGAAGCAGCAGCTTGACGTTGCGGCAGATGATAGCAGGATCATTGCGGTGGTGCTGCGTGTGAATTCAGGGGGCGGTGTTGCCACGGCTGGCGAGGAAATGTCCACCTATGTGAAGGAATTCCGAGAGGACACGGGCAAACCAGTAGTGGTTTCGAGCGCTTCTACCAATGCGAGCGCTGCTTACGAGATATCCAGCCAAGCGGACTACATTTTTACGGCGCATACCACCGCCATCGGCGCAATCGGTACAGCGATGCAGGTGGTCGATTATTCTGGTTTAATGACCATGCTCGGTATCTCTACGGAAGATATTACTTCTGCTGAAAGCAAGGATTCCACCTACGGTACGCGCAAGCTTACCGATGAAGAGCGGGCATACTATCAGGCTCAGGTGGACCAGATCAACGAAACGTTCATCCAAACTGTCGCCGATGGTCGTAATATGTCTGTCGATGAGGTGCGCGCTTTAGCTACGGGCCTCACGTTTACCGGCGACGATGCCGTGAAAAACGGTCTTGCTGACGAAATCGGCACAAAGGAAGATGCTATCGAATACGCAGCTATGCTTGCGGGGCACTCATCCGACTATGAAACGGTGAATCTCAGGCAACATAGCTCGGACGATATTTCTACCCTGATCGACCTGATATCTGAAAATAAGTCTATTTCCGCTGATCAATTGGCTTCGGCGTTGAAGGAGTTGGAGAGCAATGGCTCCATCGCAAAATAAGAAAGAACGTATCGAGTGGCCGAAGCGTGCCGTTGTGACGGCAGGCATGCCTTATGGCAACAAGTCTCTGCATTTTGGTCATGTGGGCGGCGTTTTTGTACCTGCCGACTGCTATGCCCGCTTTCTCCGTGATCGCATCGGCCCTGAAAACGTGGTATTCGTCTCTGGCACCGATTGCTTCGGTTCTCCTATCGAAGAGGGGTATCGCAAGGAAGTTGAATCCGGTTCCTTCGAGGGAACCCTGGAAGACTATGTTCGTCGCAACCACGATCGCCAGAAGGCAACGCTCGATGCGTACGACATTAGCCTTGATGTGTACGAGGGCAGTGGCCTCGGCCATTGTGGCGAGGTTCATCGCTCTATTTCTGCCGCCTTTGTGCAGCGTCTTCATGAAAAGGGATTCCTGCATTTGGAGAGCACGCTTCAGTTCTATGACGCCAAGGAAGGCATGTTCCTGAATGGCCGTCAGGTAGTGGGGCATTGCCCTGTGCAGGGCTGCAAAAGCGAAAAAGCCTATGCCGATGAATGCGACCTGGGCCACCAGTACGACCCGGTTGATCTCATCAACCCGATTTCCTCGGTTTCGGGCACGGTGCCGGAAATGCGTGAGGTGCGTAATTGGTACTTCGACCTGCCTGGCTTGTCCAACGTAGTTCGTGATTATGTCGATGCTTTGGAAGACGATCCGTGCATTCGTCCCGTTGTTACCAAAACCATTAAGGAATTCCTTGTTCCGCCCATCATTTACATCAAGGTGGAACTGCACGACAAATACCTGGAAATTGCAGACAAATTGCCCAAGCATGTGTATCGCGATGCCGCCAAGGGCAAGCAGAGCTTCGAGATCGAATTCGAGAACGTCTACGATCGCGATAAAGCGCGTACCGTGTTAGCTGATGCGAATATTCGCTTCCGCACTGGTAAGGCATTGGTGCCGTTCCGTATTTCTGGCAACGTCGAATGGGGCGTGCCTGTTCCCGAAATCGAAGGGGTGGACGGTCTTACGGTATGGTGCTGGCCCGAAAGCCTTTGGGCTCCGCTTTCCTTCACCATGGCGCGTAACGACGATCGCGGTCTTTCCCGCTCGGCATGGCGCTCTTTCTGGTGCAAAAAAGACGCAACGGTGTATCAGTTCATCGGTCAGGACAACCTGTATTTCTATGGCGTTGCCCAGCCCGCCTTGTTCGCCGCTCTTCAGGAAAAGCAGCCCGTGGTTGCCGATGCTCCTGAAGGCGAATTGCAGCAGACGAAACTCATTGCCAATCACCATATCTTGTTTGGCGACAAGAAGGCCTCTTCCTCTGGTTCGGTGAAGCCGCCTACGGCAGACGAGCTTTTGGAGCACTATACCTCCGAGCAGCTGCGTGCCCACTTCCTCGCTTTGGCGCTCGACCAGAAATCGGTAGGGTTCAAGCCGAAAATCTTCGATCCCGACCCCGAAAAGCGTGAAGATCCCCGCGTTGCCGATCCTGCCTTGAAAGAAGGCGCGCTTCTTACC
>ERZ1673741.3260-NODE-3260-length-10217-cov-10.672210_pt1 | contig 10217 bp, 12 predicted proteins | sample MGYA00580209_ERZ1673741 | MGnify/ENA primary metagenome ERZ1673741 (study PRJEB41218, sample SAMN15661754) | gut metagenome | host: Homo sapiens | place: Canada: London | collected 2015-08-20/2019-03-30 | study: EMG produced TPA metagenomics assembly of... | reverse complement strand
ACATTTGAATTTTTCTGCGATTGTCCGCACAATCCCTCAAATAGAGATTGATAAGAGTCTGATACGGGATTCCATCTGCTGCCGCCATAGACTTAAAATAATCCAACGTGCTCCCTTCAACATCAATAGTAACCTTTACCTTGCTCGTGTACGGATTTTTACTTGGATTCAGTTCTCTGATATTATACTCGTCCCTCATAGCTAATCTTCACAGTTTAGTCCTGTCTTTCACGTGCCCACAGGCCCACCGGAGACACATCAGGATGCCCAGGCATATACCATCCCTCATCATTGTACTCGAAGGATACAGCCCGCCATGTGCCTCCATCGAGCCGATCTGGGAGCAACACATCCATACCCTGGCCACAATGAATATCCCAGCCATCCCAGGTCAGGCGATCACGCTCCGGCTCGTAGCCGATCTGCAAGACTTTTCGAGACATAGTTCTCCCTCCAATCAGTCCTCATAGTGTCCCCGGCAGGACAAAACGACGATGCTGTCATTTTCAACGGTATAAACAAGTCGGTTCGTATCATCAATACGTTTACTCATGCCTTTGATCTTCCGCAGTAACTCCGCTTTTCCTATGCCCTGCACTGCCCCATCACGCTGCAGCTCCTGGAGCAGCTTATTGATCCGCTTCAACGTTTTCTTATCCTCTGACTGCCAGTACAGGTAATCTGCCCAGGCGTCAGGCGAAAAGGTAATGCTATGTGCCATCGCCCGCCATCGCCTCCAGCTCCTCCATCGTTTTCACAATCCCAAAGCCGGCGCGCACCTGCTCCAGACCTCTTTCCAGCTTTCCAAGATAGGCAGCATTCCGCTCCGCTTTCTCCAACTCGTTAAAGCGTTCCTCGCTAATGATTACAACGTTTTTTTCAGCTTTTCTGGTTACAATTACCGTCTCTCCTCTGTCTGTCACCCTATCACAAAAATCCTTCAGGCGACCACGGGCAGTCGTAAAGTTAATAGCAATCATAAAAGACACCTCCAGTCTATATTATGTACCGTTTCTTGTCCTTTTTATTGTACCTTATTTATCAATTCAATTCAAGTCTTTTCTTTCTCTTGTGATGTAAATATCATCCCACCACTTGCGTATCGTCTTAGGATCAAGTCCGGTATCTCTATGGCAATCTGCTTTCCGTCCTTCTGGATGCTGTTGCCGCCATTCGTACACTTTCTTCTCTGCAGTCCCGCTTCCTTTTGGTCTCCCTTCCTTTACAGATTCTCCCAACTGTTTCTTCAATGTTTTCATAGTATTCATGACATGAACATGATCTCTTTGTTTTCTCCAATTTCTCTTATTAACCGGCATAGACATTCCAGAAATTTTTGCAATATCATCTCTGGGAAAGGTCACATAATCTTCATTGAACATTTCCAGAGCGCACACAATATCATCTTTCGTAAAACGGTTGATGTCCTCCACACTCATATCATCGTATCGCTGGAGTAGTCCAAAAGCATCCTCCCGAAGTTCGTCCTCGTCTATATCACATTTCTTCGCATAGATTGCCAGCGTCATAATGCCATAAAAACGATGTCCTACTTTAATCTCGTCAGTAATCCGTCTTAGCCACCAATCATAAAGGTCTCGCTTTACCGTCCAGCGTCCTCTACGCTCCTTCTTCACAATCCTGCGCTCATACCAGTCTGGATACTTATCTTTGGCCTCAGCCAAAGATAACCGGCTCTTTTTCATAAGCGCCTGCAGGTGCTGCCGTTCACCATTGCTGGCAGGAATATAGTCCAGTAGCTTCTCCAGCTCTACCGCACCACCAAAACGATACGCCACCACAGGATAGTCCCGTCCTAACTTGGAACCGGAACCAACTACACGAAATCCCTGCAAAACGCCCTGCATTTGCGGCTCCTTAATAGACGAGGTGAACCTGTTCCATATCTGCCGGGTAAGAGAGTATTTCAGTTCTTTCAAAATCTTCTGATTGTGCGGATACATAGGGACCGGCTCCGTCAGCACATAATACAGATGCAAACCTGTTCCGCTGTTTACTATAAAGGTTGCCTTGGGAATAATATCCTTATTCATCTGGTGCAGCGTGTCCCGGAGCTGCGGCATATAAACACCGTCCAGATCGAAAACCAAAGCATAGAGATAGCGGGCATTCTTACCACTCCGCTGCCTGCCAAAATACGAAATAGGAGACATGATCGTAAAATCTGTGTTCTGGATCTCACCCAATTCCTCCAGCTCATCGGTAATCAAATGCCTTCTTGTCTTACCGTCTCCCTCAATCTCCAGCGCAACACCATTTTCCTGGCTATCCTGTTTCTTCGGTACTGTCAGTGCAATAGCGTTGCCTTTGGCATCTTCATAATGACCTTTTCGTTCAAAAGAACCTTTCGGGAAGATCTCCCGATAAAACTCATACGGCTCCACCGGCTCTAAAAACTGATCCAAATGGGCGTTCTTCTCTCGGTAAAGCGCCCGCTGTCGTTCCAGAGCGGTCTGCTGATCCGTCATTCAGTCTCCCTCGCTTTCTTTCTCAACCGCTCCCGTTCATCCGCAATCAGCTTTACATACCTCTGGCTAAAAACTTTCCGATCTGCCCTAAAATCAGCCTTTTCCTCTTCGGTCATTTCTCTGGTGTTTTCTTCAAGATAGTAAATCGTCTGGGGCACATCATAGTAATTATCCCAAATATACTGCGGCTTCAACGGATCAACCGGAATCCGCCCCCGCAGCCCCCATTGATTAACCGTTTTACTGTTTTCCGGTTTTATTCCCCGTTTCCTCGGTTGTTTCATATAAGCACCTCCAAAAGAAAAAAGAAGCAAAAAAGAAAATCCGCTGCGGCGGGGAACGCCTACGGGCGGACAGGGGGAAAAGGGGAGCCAAAGAGCGCCGCCAAAGGCGGCTCAAGGAGAAAGTCACCTCCCCTTTTCCCCCTCGCTCCGGGGCATGGAAATATGGAAAACCCAATGGGTTTACCACATTCCCACACCCCTCCGCACACCCCCTTTTTCCCTCCGACTTTCTCCCTTTTTGATAGAAAATTTTGTTTTTATTTTTAGGTACGAAACCCTTAAAGGGGGGCATATATTATCAATGAGTTAATTCCCTATTTTTGATTATAAGTATAGCCTGTCCGAGAAAAAAATTCAAGCCCTTCAGACAGGCTATTTTTACAAATAATATTCTACTCACCGCTTGCATAAACTACGATAGGCGTGGTATAATAGCCATAGCCTAAGAGATTAGCAAAATTCCAGCATAGCGAAAGCCGGGAAGGGTGCCACCTTCCCGGCTTTCTTTCATGCTTAGTTGCCCTTGTTTCGGTCATCAAGCCATTTACAAATGTAAGTGCCAATTACACTTGCTCCGATGCCGATTAAGAGATTGCAAAATGACTCCAGCATAGCATTCACCTCCTTCCCATTACTGGGCCGGAGTTGGGCAACATTGGCATTTTAGCACACTCTGTCGAATTTGAAAAGCCGCTGTTTGATACAGCGGCTTTTCTCATGGCCTCATATCTTTCGGAACCTGTGGTATCGGCTTCTGATGCACCAATATGATGTCCCAAAAGCCGGTCTTCTCCCCTCGCCGTGCCTGATAGTTTGCACGCAGCTGATACCGAACAAGAACATTTTCATTTTCCATTATTTCATTATATTCAAATGGGTCACAGAACTTCGGATCTGGCTTCTCACAAATTCCAATTCTGCTTAACGCCCACTCTTTTCCATCTTCATGCTGCATTAGATCTTCATGAATCTGATATCTGGCCTGTTCTTCAGTGAAATCTACAGAATAGGGACTCTGCAGCACCGTTTCCCATAATGTGATTGTGTAATAACCCCGACTGTTCTTTCTCTGCAATTTCTTTTCCTGCATATTCATCACAACATATCCGGTATGCTCTTTTTTCGGTTTTAGTCCTCGATCCGCATTAGCTCTTTCCCGAGAGATCCGCAGCAGGTTTTCATTTAGGTGCCGTTGATATGCTGCATCCTTCTGGGCCTGCGCCAATGCTCCCTGCATTTCTGCGATTTCCTTGACCGCCTGATCTCTCACTTGCCTGATTTGGTATGCAGCATTCTTTTTTTCTTCGTTCATTTGACGGTCAGCATTCTGACGTTCAATGCCGACCGTTCGGATTGCCTCGTCCCTCTCCCGGACAATCTTTTTATACTCGTTCAGCGTCAGAATCACGTGGGTACAATCTGGGTCCGAGCTGCCGCCAGGAACATCTTTATAACCCACTATCGTTTTCTTTACAAACTCGCTCACGGCGGCACACCTCCTTACAGGCCCCGAATGTAGTTATCCGCTACAACGCTAATACGGTTATGCCCCAGCGCCTTGCTGCAGATCAGCATAGCAGCCTTGTCCAGCTTCTTCCCCGCTTCATCTTTTCGGCAAGTATAAACCTCGCTTTGATAACGCCGCCCGGTGCCACGGTTTACCCGGTCATAGGGAATCTCTTCGATTGCCCTGGCATGAGCCTTGTAGATCGCCGTGGCATACTCCGCACGATAACCGTGGATGTCGGCGCAATTATGAACGTGCTGCCACACCTTTTCCTCTGACGGTGTATCAGTTATCCGTTCAATGATCTGCCCTGCATTTTTGCCTATAATTGGGCTTAAACGCTCTCGTCCGCCCTTTCCGTTGCGGACATGGATAAACCACTCCTCCGGGAACAAACGTGCGTCCTGGAGCATTTCAAGGCGCTTTGTGACACTCGGTGCTCGCTGCTCCTCCGGGATTTTCTGCAGTTCGGAGATCTCCGCCTCAATTTGCGCCCTGGGCACCAGATCCTTCCCCCGCAGCTCCTGCAGCTCCTTTCGCCGCAGGCCGGTTCCCCGGCAAAACTTTATCAGTTCATCATTGTTCGTCTTGGAGAAATGCTTGTCCCGCACCCGGTCCCCCCGGCTCCGTTTAATCTCCTCACGGTTTCGCTTGGGCGGCTTAAAGTAATTCTCGTCATCCGGGGAAATCCCGTATAGCTTTCCCAGCGCTTTCGCTTCAAGCTGCACCGTCCACGCTGAAAGCCCCTGATCCACTCTGGTCTGAAGCCACTCATTGGCATACTTCTTTGCACTCTTCAGCGTGGTACACTCTGGATGCTTCTCCTTGATGTACTTGATAAAATATTTGGTATGTTTCCAGTAGCTCTTATAGGTGTTGAACGCAAATATTTTATCTTTCTCTGTGCCATTGGCTACCGCTTCTTTTTTGCTCTCGCCAAAGGCCTGCATCCCGGTAAGCCGGTCATAGGCTTGCTGGTGCAGATCCTTGAAGTACGCTTTATTTCTACGCCCCATTCCGACTTCCTTTCGTGCATCTATTTTTGTATAAATCTATATTTCTATAAAACTACATAACTATTTTCTTAGTTTTATAGACTTCTACATTTCTCGTTCAAGCTAAGCCGCCTCATGCCAGCTCCATTCGGAGACTCGACAATCGGCAAAATACACTTTTTAACGTCTTATGTATGACGGGTTTGGGATTGCTCCCTACACTTTTTTGATCTGCTTATGTGTGCAGCTCTGATTTATTGAGATCTACGGCAGTTCAGATTCTGTCGGCTTCTTTGTAGAGGAAGCAGCTCTCCGGAAGATCTACAGTATTCCGGCTACTATCAGAAAGTGGATAGGAACAGATACGTTTTATTTACCGGCACGTTCAAAAGGATTACTAATACCGGGTCCATGATGCGCTTTCCAGTTCACAAAGGTTACTACGGCAAGCCCACGCATCACACAGGTGTATCGTACCTGAAGTGGCTTCTGATTAGCAAATTGCTAAACCCCCGACCGGCAGATCTGCCAGCCAAGACGCTCTGGGCCTAATTACTATTTACCCTCGCCCAGACGAGCTTCGTTCTTCACTTCTGCTGCCAATCACACACCACTCGCAGCCGCCATCCATACCCCCTTTCTTTCAAGGCTTCGATCCAACGTCTACCGCAACCTTTCCTATCCAAGAACATCTTACCATACGTTGCGGAGGTTGTCAACATAACAATAAAATTAACCGTATAACGGTTTACCCGTTCGCAAATAGCACAAACGGGTAAACCGTTATAATAAAACATGAGGGACGGCTGTAAAATCCATCCCTCATGTCCTCAGTTCAAATTTTCAATACGAAAAGTTCCTATTTTTTCTGAACAGTTCCGTAAACAATCAATATAATTCCACCGATCACTAAAATTATAGATAGCAATCTTGAACTCCCCAGATCTACATGAACAGTTATGGCACTATGGGTAAACTGAGATATATTTGAAAGTGTAGTTGCCACAATCCCTCCGAACACAGAATTGAGGATCAAGCACAGCAACCCCGCCGACAAAGATACTACACCTATGATTCTTGAACACAGTTTCATTTTACCCATCAATCAAAAATTGTTGGAGACACCGAGAGGCTAAATGTTTTCATTTCCAGATCACTGTTGGGGTTAGAAACGTCAATATCAATAAAGCTTGCTGCAGAAATGGAAAGGCCATGGTAATTAATATTACTGTATGTAAAGGAATCGTTTGAGGGATACTCCGTGCTGCTATCTCCTATTCCGTCAAGATCTGTTGCGCTATAATATACCCTTCTATTTTCTTTATAATAGCCCCATCGGTCATTCCATCCACCAGATACTTCTACCAAAACATTATCATACCCCGTATTATCAATCCAAACAACAGTGAGGTAAGCTGCTACATTTACATCTTTCAGTTCTTTTGAACCATTTTTGGTCTTTTGAACGCCTGTAGCACTATACAGAGTACCTACTGACTGTCCATCAACAACAACTTCTCCAAGATTCTTAATTGAAAAATCAATACTCGCTTCATCTGTTTCCGTTAGATTATTTGCAAGAACTCGCGAGTTCTCTCCGGTTTCTCCATTTGAAAAGGCCACAGAAGCCAAAACTTCCTCGCTCACGTCTTCATCAATATACCCTCTCTTTGCATCAGCAATTCTTTCCGCCACGGGATACTGACTGACCTTTTCACTTACAATAGCCTCAACTGCGAAATCTTTTGTAGTCTCAGTTGAAATATTAATGGCTCCAGCAGGCACAATAAACGCCGTACTCATGCACAGCACCATCAGCATAGAAATAATTCTTTTCATTTTCTACTCCTATTCATTCCCTAACTTACTATTTCTATCAAGCAATCTTAATCGTATAGCTAATTGCATCCGCCTCAGGCAATCGAAATTGTATAGCTAACTGCATCAGCTCCAGTATATGTAGAACCCTTTCCAGACGGAGACATCTCAATACCAGTGATAGATCCCGCATTCCCCAAGCACCATCGTCTACTAAAAGAATTCCATCCATTCGGTGCAGTTGCCTGATCCATGGTACACATACCGAAAATAGAATCTCCAACCATTCCAACGGTATATACTCCATACGAAGCTGCTGGGTCCTTTGACGTAGAAGAATAGAGGTATACTTTCAGACTTACCCTGATATAATCATCTGCCTCATGATCCAAAACTGTGTTGCAATGCCAACCATAATAATGGGTATCACTGTTAGAATTCGTTCTTCGCATATCCTTATTATAATAATTTGAGTCATTCAAATATGCCAAGAATCCTTCTCTGCTATTATAACAGTCCGAATCAACAGTATCATTATCGATGGTCTTTGAAATTGAAGTTGTAGAAGCAGCGCTTCTTTTTACATAGTCTGTATCTAAAAAGTTCGTACGCTCAGTATCTTTATAAACCTCACGGTTATCCAAAGATGCATCAACAAATGCTGCAATATCAGTGCTGCCACCATTTGTATTTTTGATGATGGAAATATCTGTGGTTTTAATAGATTCGGTTTCATTCCCCAAATCATCATATCCAACAAATTCGAGTACAATTCCAGTCTCTGCATCAACCACTAATTTAAATGTCTCGGAGTTAATTTTCTGGCTGTAAATTGGATCCGAGATAGTGCCTTCCACAATCAGAACATTCCGATCAAGATATGTGTCTGTAGAAACAACTTCCCAATCATTAAGATTTGTGAGAAGTCCAAATGCCAATGTCTGCGGGAAAATACTTACTGCCGCATAATCGCAATTAGTCAAGTCATTCCTATAGTAATACACAGGAACGCCATCTTCAGTCCCAACTCGTGCAGCACTCGCATCACTGTTATCGGCTGTTTCATAGGCCACGCTTGCTGCATAGATACTTCCTGTCTGTTTTATCCGAGAAGAAACTTCTTCATACCCAACATTTTCAACCTTACGAGTTCTCGCTTTTGCATTGATTGTATATTTTTCTCCATCTGCAACAAGAACCTGATACTCTTCATCTTCAGCACTAATTTCCTGATAAGATTTTTGAGCATTAATGTCACTGCCGTAAGAAACAACCGTTGGTTCACCATCTTCTCTCCACAGAGTCGTGACAAACGATCCTTCCACTGCATCATAGTAATCTACGCTGTTCAGAATACTATTAAAAATATTCTCCTTATAGTCATCCGTACTTACAACGTCATTCAGACGGAGCGCCTTTTGTTCCTTATCCGCTGTTGTAGTTTTCTCCATGGTATCTTCCGAGTCAACAGCCAAGGCAGATGTCATCAGCAAAGTCATCATCATAGCAAGGGTCAAGCCAAAACACAACACTCGTTTCATAGTTGTTCTTCCTTTCTGCTACTAATTGCCACCTTAAAATTGGTAGGTTATAATCCATCTATTGATTTCAAAAACTTACCGCCCTATGTTTAGTTTATCTAATATTTGTTATCCGATAAGCACCATCAACCTCGATAGTCGACCATCCAGGATTACTATATGTGCTTGCTCTAACCCCTACAGTCGGTTTGCCCACTCCCACATATAATTCCAAAGCTTCGTACTCAACGAGGTTAACAGCCACAGCTAAAGACTCGCCAGAGGAATAATCACTGAATCCGATATTGCAGGTTTCACTCGCCGACAGCGATGTAGCATACGCTCTAATCTGTGTACCCATCTTATACGGGTCAAGTGTAAAGGCTGCAAATGGAGTAGCGTTTGTTGTCGAACTTGCGGACTTAAGGTAGACTCTTTCACTTAAAAGTACGATCCAGTCATCCAGGCCCGTTCCAATCGACAACGGCTTAATTTCCTCCATTGTGTTATCTGCAGGCACTGCAGGCAATACGGGTTCAGAAATTTCAATTTTAGCGTTATTTTCTTCGATGGGAACATCCCATCCAGGAAATACCTCAGAAAATTCTGGCAATTCCTTGATTAACTTTCCAGTTTTAATGTTCCGGATACATCCAACATAGCCATCAGCAACCCAGTCAGTATTGTAAATGATTTCCTTTCGTGCTTCCAGAATTTTTTCCTTTAGTTCCGGAGTAGCCTTATCTGCATCTAAATATGCAAATTCGCTCGCGCTCTCCAAAATCTCTTCCTGCACTTCTGCTTCCGAGTTCGAATCTGATTCTTTGTTAACGGCAAACGCAGGAACAGCAAGGGCCATCAACATAATAAGCGTCATGGTCATGGATAAAAATTTTTTCATGAAAATACGCTCCTTTCTTCGTCATAATTTTTCAATAATAAACATATCCTAAAACTTCAACAGTCTCATTCTCATTGTTTCGAACAGCAAAATAGTACTTTCCAGTTTTATCTATTTGAATGTTGGTTTTGATACTTCCATTACTCCCACTGGTGAAATGGAACGTATCATCTTGAGTGATGAATCCAAAGTCAAGATTGGCTGTTCTTGGGGAATATGTGCAATTTATCGTAACAATCTCGTCTGCCTCCAAAGAGTATGCTGTATCTGCTTTCATAACCGTATCAGGAGAAATGTTCCACTCGATTCGACTGGTGGCTCGAGTCACACTCGGAATGGACATAGAGTCAACTACTTCCACAGAAAGTTCTTCAAAGGGCATTACTTTCGTTCCGATATCAGTTGTTACTTTGTCTGTATCACTTTCTGCGGCTCTAACTGGAGGCATCCCCATACAGCCTATCATGAGTGCGCAAACTAATCCCACCGTTGCAACCGTTCTTTTCATTGCCGCATCCTTCCTCCTTATGAAACTGGTCCACTTTCTACTGCATTGGAATCAGATATCCTTTCATCTTCTTGGAGTTCTTCGAACTTCACCGTGTTTTGTTCTATTGGCTCCGTTTCCTTCTGGTTCAGATATGTAATTACTATCACTGTAATAAGAGCCACAACTACCATAACAATGGCCAACCATTTTGCG
>ERZ1673741.3257-NODE-3257-length-10234-cov-4.385500_pt1 | contig 10234 bp, 9 predicted proteins | sample MGYA00580209_ERZ1673741 | MGnify/ENA primary metagenome ERZ1673741 (study PRJEB41218, sample SAMN15661754) | gut metagenome | host: Homo sapiens | place: Canada: London | collected 2015-08-20/2019-03-30 | study: EMG produced TPA metagenomics assembly of... | reverse complement strand
GAGCACATCGTCGGAGACTCCGTTTTCATAGACGGGAACGGCGTCCGCGCCGGCGGGATTGTGCATGATTATCCACCCCGCGCCGAATTCGCTGACGACCTTCGCCATCTCGTCGCTCGCTTCTCCGCTGACATCGTTGATTATCTTCGCGCCGTGCGTGAGAGCCGTGCGCGCGCATTCGGGATAGAATGTGTCAACGCTTATCGGGACGGTTATTCTGCCCTTTAACAGATCGAGCACCGGAATGAGCCTCGCGTTCTCTTCGTCGGCGGAGAGTCTTGTTGAGCCGGGGCGGGTCGACTGCGCGCCGACATCGATGATATCCGCGCCGAGCGCCTGCATCTCGAGCGCGTGCTCAAGAGCCTTCTGCGGCTCGTCCCATTTGCCGCCGTCCGAAAAGGAATCGGGAGTTATATTGAGTATCCCGCACACAAGGGTGTGGGAGGAGGTATCAAAAATAAATCTCTCCATAGTATCGCCTTATTTTGTCAGAAGTGATATTGCCTCGGCGCGCGCCCTCGCGTCCGAGCGCATCGTGCCGCGCAGAGCGGAAGTCCTCGTCTGCGCACCCGACGCACGCGCTCCGCGCATCGTCATGCACAGGTGCTCCGCCTCGATAACGACTGCCACGCCGAGCGGGTCGAGCTGTTCGTCAAGGAAGTCCGCAATCTGCGAAGTGAGCCTCTCCTGGAGTTGGGGTCTGCGCGCGAAGCTGTCAACTATCCTCGCGAGCTTCGACAGGCCGATAACTTTGCCGTCGCGCGGGATATATGCTATATGCGCCCTGCCGATGAACGGCAGAAGATGGTGTTCGCACATCGAATACATCGGGATGTCGCGGACAATGACCATCTCTTCGTTTTTCTCTTCGTTGAAGAGCTTGACATGGCGCTTCGGATCGTCCTCGAGCCCCGAGAAAATCTCTTCATACATTCTGGCGACCCGCGCGGGCGTTTCGACAAGACCCTCTCTGTCCGGATCCTCGCCGACCGCCGCAAGTATCTCGCGTACAGCCGCCTCGATTCTCTTTTTGTCCATCATTTCACCCCGGTTATACGAGAATAAATTCGATGACACAGTGGGTGTCGTCGGCGATATAATTAATCTGCGTTGTTGAAAATCCGCCCTTGCCCGCGTCGGCGATGCTGAGGAGTCTGTAGATCTCCTCTTTTTTCAGCAGACCGTCGAGGGCGCTTTGATAAGCGTCTTTGGAAGAGAACCTGACGTCGAGTTTGTCGCCCGATTTATGCCCGCCGAACATATTTGAAAGAGCGGTTTTCGTCTCGGCATTGTAGCCGTCGAACTGCCTGCCGAGTTTGACGAAATAGTTGTTCTCCGTCGCGGTGCAGCAGGCGGACGCATCGGAAAACGTGTGGGTTTTCAGTATCTCTTCGTCCGTAATATTGAAATAGGCATAGCGTTTGTTCTGCGTCACTCCCTCGCCGATGGGATCGTCCCAGGTGAGGTCGAGGTTATACGGCTTGCCGTCGATAAAGACGACATTCCACATATGTCCCTCGCTCGCGCCGTCCTCGCGCTTCGCCGTGCCGGTGATGACATAGTTTTCTATTCCCGCCTTGTCGAGCAGGAGCTTCGCCGCCTTTGCGTATCCCTCGCATGAGGCGGAGCCGTTGACGAGCACGCCGTAAGCGGAGCTTGCAATGAGCTTGTCGGAGTCGGTATATCTGCACGAGTCGATTATCGCGTCGTGGATAAGCAGTTCCTTGTCAAAATCAGAAGTTTCTTTGACTATCTTTGCGCCGAGCTCATCCGCTTTTGTCTGAAGCTCGGCCTTTTTCTGCTCATACTCGTCTTTGGTCATGGCGTATTCGCAGCTGAACCAGAACTTGCGGTCCCTCGAGACGAGCATACATTCGCGCCCGAGCATTATCAGCTCCGGATTGTCGTACATAACGGCGAGCCAGACCTTTTCGAGCTCTTCGTTGTTGAGCTCAGGAATTTCAATTTCCTCGGGAAACGACTCAATGTCGCGGAGAATGGCGTTGTATGCGCGTTTCTCGTTCTCGTTAAGCTCGCCGAAGTAGTGCTTGAAGTCGCCGAACGCAGACACTTGTTCGGATGAGGGTATATTGTTCACCTTTTTCACCGAGCACCCGGTGAATATGAGCGTCAGCGCCAGCAGAAGCGCCGCAGGACACAGAAGCTTTCTTGCCAAATGACCGCCCCCTTGTTTTATAAACGGTTATTTTCCGCGCTTGCCGGGCGTAACGGTCAGCTCGCCGGCGGAAGAAACGGATGTATATTTTATATCTCCCGCCGCCATCGCGGAGAGAGTGCGCTCACAGCGCGAGAAATCGACTATTGATATGTCGGTGTCCAAAGAGTCGATTATCTGCGAGAAATAGTTGCGCCCGGAGGCGAGATAGGTCTTGTTGATATACTGCGAGAACAGCACGCAGAGCAGTTCGCCCTGCTTCTGCGCTCCGCCGCCCGACGGGGTCAGGCAGTAGCGGAAATATTTGAGCAGCGTCTCGCCCTTAACGGTCTGGTTGCCGGGCATGAGCGAGAGCGACAGCTCCTTTGTCTTATAGCTTATGCGCTCGGGCACGGATATCTGCGCGCCGGAGAGCACGTTGATGGCATTCTTGAACTGATTCGCGGTCGAGACGGCGTATTTGTCCGCGGTGAATCCGCAGAGGGAGTCGACCGCTTTCTTGAGCTCTTTCGAGCCGCCGGTCTTGTAGTGACCCATAAGACTGTCTTTGTTGCCGGAGATATCCGCCGAAGTGCTCGGATCAAAGGCGCACACGCGCACCTCGCCCGAGTCGAGATCGGCGTTGACCGCGGCGACAAAGTAGAGTTCGTCCTTTTCGTCCGAGACGCAGGCGAACATAAATGTCGCCTTGCCGCCGAGCGGCGCGATAGCCTCGTCGGTGCTCCCGTCGGAGGATTCAACTTCCTTTTCCGGGAACAGGTCGTTCATTGAGAGATGATGCGATTTGAACATATAGGCTACAGAGACGAGGGCAAACGCGAGCAGAAAGCCGACGAATCCGAGCACGAAAAGCCGAAACTGCTTTGTCTTTTTCTCCTGCGTTGTGCGGAACTTCATTCCCTTTCTTTTCGCCATACGATCACCTCCGATTATTTATAAAGTATTGCCGCCGAATATGCGCCGAGCGGGACACTGCGTCCGTCGGCGGCGCTGCCGAAGAGCGCGGATGCGCCCCGCCAGCGTTCGGGGACAGTGTATTCTATCCCGTGGCAGTTTGCGTTTGCGATTATCAGCGCGCTGCCCGATTCGGAATTGCGCTCATATGCGATGCAGCCGAGCGCCGAGGATATGCAGTTGAACTCTCCGTCGATAAACGCGGGACAGAGCTTTCTGATCCTGCCGAGGGTTCTGTAGTGGTCGAGCAGCTCCGCGTTTTCGTTTCCCCAGGGGAAGCAGGCGCGGTTGAACGGATCTTCGCCGCCCGCGAGCCCGGCCTCGTCGCCGTAATAGACGCAGGGAACGCCGGGGAGCGTGAACTGCAAAACCGAGGCGAGTTTCAAAAGACAAATGCCCCTTCGATATTGTTCGTCTGTCAAAATACCCCTGTCGCGTCCGTTTTCGGGGCGCTCGATATCGCCGCGGCCGAGCCGCGTTATGGCGCGCACCGTGTCGTGGGTGCCGATATGGTTCATCAGCGTGTCGAGCGACGCGCGGGGATAGTGTTCGACTATATTTTCAACGCATTCGCGGAGCTCTTCCGCGTTCGCTGTGCGGACAAAATCTATAACAGCGTTTGCAAACGGATAGTTCATCACACTGTCCAGCTCGCCGCCCTCGAGATATCTGCGGCGGTGGCCGTAGCTTATCTTGTCAGTCGCGTCCTCCCAGACCTCGCCGTAGATAAACGCGTCTTTTTTCTCTTTTCTGACCGCCTCGTGGAAGCGGTCGAGAAATTCATCAGGCAGTTCGTCCGCCACATCGAGCCGCCAGCCCGACGCGCCGAGCCTGAGCCAGTGCCGCGCAACGCCGTTTTCGCCGGTCAGAAACGCCAGCACGCCCGGATCGGTCTCATTGAGCTCCGGCAGGATGTCAACGCCCCACCAGCAGGCGTAATCGTCCGGCCAGCAACGAAAATTATACCACGAACGGTAGGGAGAATTTTTGTCGCAATATGCACCCTTGCCGCCGTAAGACGAAAATTTGTCAAAATATCTGCTGTCGGCGCCCGTGTGGCTGAACACGCCGTCGAGCAGAATTTTTATCCCGTGCTCTTCGGCGCTTTTGCAGAGGGATTTGAAATCCTCCTCGGTGCCGAGCATCGGGTCGATTTTCATGTAGTCGCCCGTATCGTATCGGTGATTCGAGCGCGCGGAGAAAATCGGGTTCAAATATATGCAGGTGACGCCGAGGCTCTCGAGATAGCCGAGCTTCTCTTCGATGCCCTTAATGTCGCCGCCGAAAAAGTCGTATTTTTCAATTTTTCCGTCGGAGTCGGGCTCCCAGTCGGGCTCTTCGCCCCAGCGGGAGTGATATTCCGCCGCGGGCTTGTTCTCGGGCAGGGGAGTTTTGCCGGATCGGCAGAACCTGTCCGGGAATATCTGATACATTGTGCCGCCGCGAAGCCACAGGGGCGTATCGCAGTTTTCGCGGCATACGGTCAGCCGCCAGCGCGAGCCCTCGCCGATGACGGCGCTGCCTTTAGATTCAAGTGATATTTTTTTCGTGCCCCACGGGGTGTCGTATTCAAAAAAGTACCAGACTATCCCCGCGTTTTCGGGTGCGGCGGTCTCGAGCCGCCACCATTCCTCGTTTTCGCCCTGCATTCGCTCCCACGAGAAAGAAAAATCTTCTCTCTCGCCGCCGTCCGTCTCAAGAATGAGGCGAACCGCGCTGCACTGCTCCGAGCGGGGCAGAACTATCCTGAAAATCATATCCTCACCCGAGCGCACAGCCGCGCCGGGCGAGAGATGATATTTTTTTCTCGAGTTGTAGGGGATAAAATGCATTTAAATCTGCCTTTATTTCGTGAGGATATATGTGCTGTCGGTGTTTGAAGCCGAGCTCTTCATTTCAATGACTTTCTTCGAGGCGGGGAAGTTGCGCTGGGCGTCCGCCTTGAGGGAGCTGAGATCGACCGCGAAAGCGGAGGCGTTCGCACTCCAGAGAGAGCCGTTGTATATATCGCTGCTGCCGCCCGCAGCCGCTTCGCCCTTCATCGCGCAGATAACGGGAGTGCCGGAGCACGCGGAGACGCAGGAGTTGACGAAGTTCACGAGCACGGCGTTTCTCGATACCGAGCCCTCGCCGTTAAATGTCGCAACGTTAGAATTTAAGTCGGGGAACTGCACGCCATCGAGCAGTATTGCATCAACGCCGAGGTTCTTCACTTCCTTGACGACTTCGAGCAGATAGTTCTGAGCCGTCTGCGAATAGGGGTTGAGCCACGGCTTGCCGCCCTTGGAAGCCTCGTTGTCGAGCCAGATCATTTGAGTTTTGTTGTAGTGAACAGCCATGGTGCGGTCAATGCGCGGCATCTGGGTATCTTTGAAGCAGTATATGCGCGCCACGACTTTTATGCCGGACTGCTGAATTTTCTTGACGCTCGCGGCGGCGTTCGCCTGAGCCTTTGATGACGGAGCTTTATCTTTTACAGCCGCTATAGAAGAGGGATAGCTGAGATAGCCGGATGCGTCTTTGAAATCGATGACAACGGCGTTCTGACCCGCGCTCTTGAGCGAGGAAACGAACTGATCGAGTCCGCTGCCGCCCGCGAGCAGGGAGACATTGCCGACGCGCGCCTTTATCTCAGCTGAAGTCTGCTGATTATCGGCGGGAGCGGTCGTGTCGTTCTTGCCGCCTTTGTTGTTCTTGTCTTTATTGCCTTTGTTGTCCTTTTCGGCCTTCTGCGTGGTTTCGATATTCGCGTCGGAGATGCCGAGGAGCGTATCGGTGACGAAAAACGCCGCAGTGAAGACAACAGCCGCGCCGAGAATGCACGCGAGGACTATTCCGACTATCTTATTGCGTCTGCGCTCGGTGTAGCTCTTGCGGCGCTTCGAGCCGCCTGCCGCGTGCTTGCTGAACGCGGTTATGCTCCTGTGAGTGCCGGGAGAAAAATACTTGTCATATTTGCTGCGTTTTGCCATTTTTCATCATCCTCTGTGCCGCGCGGCGGGCATGACATCACCCGTCGGCGTCGGAATTTTTTAATTAATTATGAGAACAGGGAGCTGCCCGAGAAGCCGGAGAACGCGAGCGAGAGCAGCGCGACGTAGACGAACGCCGCCGGAGTGCCGCGGAAGGCTTTGGGCATATCCTGATTCTGCGAGATTATGTGCAGACCCTTGCATATGAGCGTCGCCGCGAGAATGAACGCGAGACCCGCGCCGATGCCGGAGCCGATGCTCTCGGGTAGGGTGTAGGCTGCGCTGCGGTTGAGCAGGGGAGTTGCGAGCACAAGGGTGTTGAGCGCCGCCATGCCGAGCGTGCCGAGGAACTTCTCGGTCGCGCCGAGGGCGAGCTTGAGTATGAGTCCGGTTATCAGGAAAACTGCTATAAGCACGCCGCTGAACATTGCAAAATGCAGTGCCGAGGGCAGGGTGCTGAGCATCGGTATCATTTCGAGCGCGCGGCAGGCGAGTGCCGTGACGGTCGAGAAAAATGCGATCATCGCCGAGAACATCCAGAGTCTGCGCGGCTTCTTCGCAAGCATAAGAGCTTCGCTCGCCGCGTATCCGCCGTTGAAGACGAGATTCTGAATGAACACTGTGTAGAGTGCTGTGGAGAGCAAATCAAAAAACCAGGTCATGTTCATTTGTCTCCCTCCTTCTTCTCGTCGGAGTCAAAATCCTTTGCTTCGTCGAACAGGCGGTTGAACGCCGAGCCGTAGTCCTTGCCATCTTCGTCTTCGTCGTCTTTGGCGAAGATATCGGAAAGGTCAAATTTGCCCTCGCCGTCGAGCGGCTCGAAGTGAGCTAAATCGTCCTCTTTGGGGTCTTCGGCTTCAACAGTTTCTTCGACTTCGACAGTCTCTTCTGCTTCGGCAGTCTCTTTTTCCTCTTCTGCGGGAGCTTCCTCAGCCTTGGCGGGAGCCAGATCCTCGGGAAGATTCTTCTTGCTGACTATGACGGAAGTTTTCTTTATCTTCATCTCGGTCTCTGCCGAGTGCTCGGGGAAGCGCTTGTTTATCAGCGCCTTGAGCGCGGCGGCGAAGAACGCGAGGACCAAAAATCCGCCGAACGGCATGAGAATAGCGGGGTAGGTCATCGGGATTTTGATATTTGCGCCCCATATGGTGGATGAGCCTATCATTTCGCGCAGCGCGCCGACGGGAATGATAACCGCCGCATAGCCGAGCGCCGTTGCTACGGAGTCAAAGAACGCGTGGCGCAGGTCGGTCTTGACCGCGAGCTTCTCGCAGTGCAGGGCGATTATCGAGTTTGCCGCCGTCAGGGCGAGATATATGCCCGCGCCGAGGCTGATTTCGGGCATAAAAGTATCGATTGCGTATATGATTCCGGCGATTATCGCCGTGCCGATGAGCAGATATATCGCGACTCTTATCCATCTTGGGACGCTTTTGAGCGCGAGGCAGGCGACTACCTGAGTTATAATAAGCACCGGGAAGAACGCCGCCGCGAGCAGGACTGCCGTCTTGAGCGTCGTCGCGACTGCGACTATCGCGCAGAGACCTGCCGCCTGGATGAGCACCGGGTTGTGAATGAACGTGCTGCTGAACAGCGCGTCGGAGAATGAGTATTTTCTGCCTGAACTCATGCCGGCTCACCTCCCTTTAAAGCTGCTTTCTGTTTTCTCTTTTCCGCGCTCTTTGCCATCGACTTTTCAATGAACTTGTGGTAGCCGATCTTTCTCAGTGCGCTGTCGGCTATCGGCCAGAAAGCGTTGGTGAGCAGGATGCCGAAGCAGGTGCCGTCCTCAAATGTGCCGAAGTAGCGCAGTATCATGCAGATTATTCCGGCGAATGCGCCGTAGATAAATCTTGTCAGCGGGTGCTTAGGGCTCGTGCCGGGGTCGGTCACAAAGAATATGCCCGAGAAGAGCAGGCTGCCTGCGCACAGCTCCGTGAGCAGGGATACCGGTCTTGAAAACGATCCGCGCGGGAAAATTACCGCAAGCAGGGAGCAAACAGTCAAAAATCCGAGGACATTGAAGAGTCTCTTCGGCTTTCCTGCGGTGAGCAGAGCGCATGAGCCGAGCAGCGCGACCGCGCAGCAGGTGCCGAGCGGACCGGCGACATTGCCGGATATCATCGACATTATGCCGACGGAGTTCATATGCTGTATGCCGCCCGCGCTCAGCTGAGCGGCGAGGGACGAGCCCGCGTCAAAGACATCGAACGACGCCGAGTCGATGGCGGGATATTTGAAAACCTCGTCCGGGAAGCAGACGGTCAGAAACGCCATGCCTGCCGCGGCGGGCACGAACGGAGCCTTGTGCGCCGGACCGAACGGAATCTTTGCAACGAGAATTGCAAACGCCGCGCCCGCGCCTATCAGCCAGATCGGTGCGGTGGCGGGCAGAAGCATAGCGATTGCGAAGCCCGTGAACACCGCGTGCATATCCGACAGGCAGTTTAGCTTCCTTTTCATTATCAGCAGCGCGACTGCCTCAACGGCGACCGCGCTTATAATTCCCGTAAGTATCGCCCTGAATGCGAGCGCGCCGTAGTAATACCAGCTGACTATAGCGGGTGCGGCGAGCATGAGCAGATAGTTCATATAGGGACTTTTAGGCGCTTTTATGCGTTTGAATCTTGCCATAAAACCAACCTTTCCGTTTGCCGGCTTATTGCGCTGGCAAAAATTTTGCATTGCACGCCGCGGGGGCGCGTAATATTATATAAGGCAGAGAACTTTCTGTTTATTAAGGAGGGGATGCGCTTTGAAGATACAGGCGCCGACTGAAAACAGGATAACAATCGAGCTTTCGGCGCGCGACATGGATGCGCTCAATATTACATACGAGCAAATGGACTACTCGAATATTGAGACGCGCCGCGTGGTCTGGACTCTGCTCGACAGAGCGGGTCACGAACTCAAGCGCGACATCGACCCGAGCGGGCGGATGATAATCGAAGCGGTGCCCGCAGGCAGGGGAGGATGCGTCTTGAAATTCACCCTCTGTTCGGACGGCAGCCGCGGAGTCCGCCAGCCCCCGTCAATAAAGAAAGGGGAGAACACGGCGGTCTATGAGTTCGGCTCTCTGGACGATGTTATGGATGCGGCGCGCGCGCTCGGCAGAAGCTTTGAAAACAGCGGGCTGTATGAGTCGGGCGGCGTCTACCGCCTGCTTCTCGGCGAGAGCATTTCCGACGCGCCGGAGCATATTCTCAGCGAGTTCGGCGCGCAGATAAATTCCTTTGCCGCCGCTTCGCACACCCGGGAGCACTGGCGGTGCATAGCCGAGGGCGACGCGCTGAAAAAACTTTCCGGCAATTGATTATTGGCAGTTTGCGGCGATATCTTTCATCTCGGCTATCGCCTTTGCGGGGTCAGCCGCGCCGAAAACCGCGCTTCCCGCGACAAAGACGGTCGCGCCGCGGCGGGCAGGCTCTTCAATGGTCTTTGCGGATATGCCGCCGTCGACCTGAATCTCAATATCAATCGAGCGCTTCTCGCACTCCTCGCGCAGCGCGCTTATCTTCGGCATCATGTCTGCCATGAACTTCTGACCGCCGAAGCCGGGCTCAACGGTCATGATGAGCACCATGTCGAGCTTGTCGAGATAGGGGAAAACGCTCTCAACGGGAGTGCCGGGCTTGACGGAGAGTGCCGCCTTGCAGCCCGACGAGCGGATGAGGTCGATAGTCTCGTCGACCGGGGAATCCGACTCGATGTGGAATGTGATAACATCCGCGCCCGCTTTCACAAAATCGGGGATATACCTGAGCGGCTCGCTTATCATCAGGTGAACATCAAAGACGAGCGAGCTTTTGCCGCGGATACTTTTTATGATCGGCGCGCCGAAGGTTATGTTGGGCACAAAATGCCCGTCCATCACATCGAGATGGAGCCAGTCCGCGCCGGCCTTTTCTATCATTGCGGCCTGCTCTCCCATTTGGGAGAAGTCGCCTGCGAGCATTGAAGGAGCGATCTTAATCATCGTTTTTTCGTCCTGTCGTATTTTCATACATACCTTATACCATTATACCAACTAAATCCCGTTTAGTCAATCGCACGGGGCGTCTTTGGAAGTCTTTACAAACAGTTAAAATTATGGTATTCTTTGACGGAGAAAATAAATCCGGGATGTGTGCAG
>ERZ1673741.3256-NODE-3256-length-10246-cov-3.646943_pt1 | contig 10246 bp, 8 predicted proteins | sample MGYA00580209_ERZ1673741 | MGnify/ENA primary metagenome ERZ1673741 (study PRJEB41218, sample SAMN15661754) | gut metagenome | host: Homo sapiens | place: Canada: London | collected 2015-08-20/2019-03-30 | study: EMG produced TPA metagenomics assembly of... | reverse complement strand
TCGACGTCCTATCCGCCTTTTCCAGCTCCGCCTCCAGCACTGTCAGCCGCTGCTCCAGCGCGGCGATCTGCCGGTGGGCCCGGTTCAGCTCCTGCTGGATGGGGTCGGGGATATGTACATGGTCCAGCCGTTCGTTTTCCAGCTTTACATTGCTTACCCGTACCACCCGCGCCGGGACGCCTACGGCGGTGCTGTCGGCATCAATGGAGTGCAGCAGTACGGCGTTGGCGGCGATCTTGCAGTTATCGCCCACCCGCACGGGGCCCAGTACCTTGGCACCGCAGCCCACCATTACATTGCGCCCCAGTGTGGGATGGCGCTTGCCGGTATCCTTGCCGGTGCCGCCCAGGGTCACGCCCTGATACAGCGTGCAGCCATCGCCTACCTCTGCCGTTTCGCCGATGACGATGCCGGAGCCATGATCAATAAAAACATTGTGCCCGATGACGGCGCCGGGGTGGATCTCGATACCGGTAAAAAAACGGGTGAGCTGGCTGACAAGACGCGCCAGGAAAAAGCAGTGGTGCCGGTACAGCCAGTGCGCCGGTCGGTGCCAAAACAGCGCGTGTACGCCGGCGTACATCAGCAGTATTTCAAAGCCGGAACGGGCAGCGGGGTCGCGCTGACGCACCGCCGCTATGTCCTCCCGGATCCGTTTGCACATAAAAAGACCTCCCATGTGGAAGATGAAGCGTTCACTCTATAAAAAAATACCATAATTCGGCCCTTGATGCAAGGGGCGGGCCAAGTAAGCGAAAAATAAAACCCAGTGGCCATCTTATGCCGAGCAGGGCGGAATGGTGCGGAAATGGCTTTGATAAATGCAGGGGGAGAGCATCAGGGCCTGCGGCCGAACTTGCCCCCTGGCAGCCGCCATTAAGTTACATTTAATTCCCTATCTCTTGATGGACAAAATCAACAGAATGGTGTATAATGATACAAATCGTTTCATATCGTACTGTGTTAGGCAAAAGGAGGCCCCATGGAGCGCCGGGATAAGATCAATTACTATTTGGATATCGCAGAAGCTGTTACCGGGCGGGGCACCTGCCTGCGCCGTAATTTCGGCGCAGTCATCGTCAAGAATGATACCATCATCTCCACCGGCTATGTGGGCGCCCCCCGCGGGCGCGCCAACTGCAATGAGCTGCATTACTGTACCCGTGAAAAGCTGCAGGTGCCGCGCGGCGAGCGCTATGAGCTCTGCCGCAGCGTCCATGCCGAGCAGAACGCCATCATCAATGCCAGCCGCAGCGAGATGCTGGGTGCCACCCTGTACCTGGTGGGGCTGGAAAACCGCACCGGAGGCTATGTGGAGGCCGCGGCGACCTGCTCCCTTTGCAAGCGTATGATCATCAATGCCGGCATCGAGCGGGTCATTGTGCGGGATACCCGGGATACCTACCGCACCTTTGAGGTGGATGAGGAATGGGTAGCCCACGATGATTCCATCGAGGGGATCAAGGGCTACTAAACCGGCATAAAGCGGCCGGGAATGGTTCACACTATGGGTAAAACCCATAGGGAGGAGCCAAAACCATGCCGCAGAAAAAAGCATCCACTGCCCCAAAAAATGAGGAGCAGAACCAGCCGGAAGCAAATGAGGAGGAGCGCCGCAGCGAGGCGATCTATCACTCCGGCAGCGTGACCACCGAGGGCGGCCGGCATAAGATCCATTGCTTGACCATTATTGGCCAGATCGAGGGGCACTATATCCTGCCCCCGCAGAACAAGACCACCAAGTACGAGCATGTCATCCCGCAGCTGGTCGCCATCGAGGAGGACCAGAGCATCCGGGGGCTGCTGGTCATCTTGAATACCGTCGGCGGCGATGTGGAGGCAGGCCTGGCCATTGCCGAGCTGCTGAGCGGTATGAAGACCCCCACCGTCTCGCTGGTGCTGGGCGGGGGACATTCCATTGGTGTGCCGTTGGCCGTTTCCACCCGGTACAGCTTCATCGCCCCCACCGCCACCATGACCGTCCACCCCGTGCGGATGAACGGCGTGATGCTGGGCGTTCCGCAGACCCTCTCCTACTTCGATAAAATGCAGGAGCGCATCACAGGCTTCGTCACCGCCAATAGCCGCATCCGGCCCGAAAAATTCCGGGAGCTGATGATGAATAACGGCGAGCTGGTCATGGATATCGGCACGGTGCTGGATGGCGAGGGCGCGGTGCAGGTGGGCCTCATCGATGAACTGGGCGGCTTGCAGAATGCCCTGGGCAAGCTCTATGATCTCATTGATGAGGAGGACGGCAGGAAAAAGCCCCGCCGCGGCCGCCCGCCCAAGGCAAAACTCGACAAGGAGCCGCCTGCAAAGGGGGCCGCAAAGTGATCCACACCATATTGCCGCCGGAAGCGCTGCTGCCCCTGCAGGAGCTGCCCGAAAGTGAGTGGCTGCCCTGCCCGGAGGGCTGGGTGCAGGTGATGACGGATGCGGATGGCCTTCGTACCGTGCAGGGTATTTGTTCCACCGATCCCGCTGCCTATCTCAAGCCGTCGCTGCAGCCCGGCCAAAGCTACCGATCGTAAATAATGCCCTTTTGGGGCATTTACATAGCCACATCAAGAGGAGAAAACCAACATCATGAGCATTCTCAGCGCCATTTTACAGGGGATCCTGCAGGGCCTTACCGAGTTCCTGCCGGTCTCATCCTCCGGCCATCTTTCACTGTATCAGTACTTCACCGGCATCAACTCCGAAAGCAGCGTTACTTTTTCGGTCATGCTGCACCTGGGCACGCTGCTGGCGGTCATCATCGCCTTTTGGCCTACCGTGTGGCAGCTTCTTAAGGAATTCTTCCTGCTGTTTGCCGATCTGTTCCGTGGCCGGCTCTTTAAGCAGAAGGCCACCCCTTACCGCCGCATGCTGTATCTTCTGATCCTTTCCTGCGTGCCGCTTTTGCTGGTGCTGCCGCTGCAGGAGCTTATCACCTCGGTCAGCGCCGATAATGATATTCTGGTGGAGGGCATCTGCTTCCTCATCACCTCGGCGCTGCTCTTCCTGGCGGACCGCGCCCCCCGTGGTCACCGGGACGCCTCCACCATGAAGGGCAAGCACGCCCTGGCCATCGGTGTGGCGCAGCTCTTTGCCACCCTGCCCGGCATCTCCCGCTCCGGTTCCACCATTTCGGTGGGGCAGCTGTGTGGGCTGGAACGCAGCTACGCTGTATCCTATTCCTTCATTCTGGGCCTGCCTGCAGTGCTGGCGGCCGGCATCCTGGATCTGCACGACGCGGCCACGGCCGGCATCGGCATCGAGTGGGGCACCGCCCTTATCGGCATGGCAGCAGCGCTCATCTTCGGCCTTTTGGCCATCCGCCTAGTCAATTATCTTATCAAGAGCGATAAGTTCCGCATCTTCGCCATCTACACGCTGGTGCTGGGTTCTGTCGTTGTCATCCTGGGTATTGTGGAAAAACTGACCGGCAACGCAGTTCAGGCGTTTATCACCGGTCTTATCCATTAAAATATACTGCGCCTTCCCTATACTACATCTTGTGAAAGGACACTGAAAACCATGGATATTGAAATCAGAGCCGAAGCCGTTATGGAGGGCAGAGATTACCTTGCCCTTACCCGCTTTATGACAGGCGGAAAAAATAAAAACAGCATAATGATGAACATTCTGCTGCTGCTGATCGCCATCGTCGGCGTCTATGCCGATTTTAAGGTAAACCAAAAGCCCACCATTATCACCATTGTGGCGGTTATCGCCGTGCTGGGTGCGTTCCTCCTGCCGGAGCTTTCCGCTCGCCGCTTCATCAAAAAGGACCAGAGCTTCATCGGCCACACCATGCGCTATGTATTCAATGATAACGGCATCAATGTGCTGGATGAACAGGCCGGTACCACCGCGCTGCACGCCTGGAACAACATCATGAATATGTACGAGACCGCTGAGTATTTCTTCATGTTCCTGGGCAAGCAGAGCGCACTGCTCATCCCCAAGCGTTGCCTCTCCGCCGAGGACCTGGCGGATTTCCGGGAGATGCTCACCTTCCAGCTGGGGGACCGGTACGAAAACCGCCTCCAAAAGAAAAAATCCAAATAAAGAGAGTACATATGAAAGCGGCTTTTCCCTTGTCCGGTTTCCGGGCAGGGGGTGAGCCGCCGCCCTGCTTTTTGGTGCAGGGAACCAAGGGAAAGGAGAACCACCCCTACTATGGCTACTACCAAAAAATCAACGGCAAAAAAACGCAAACCGGCAGCCAAAAAGCCCACCAAGGCGCAGTTGCAGGCCAAGCGGGAGCTCAATGCGATCATCCTCTTTGCGCTGGGGGTGCTGCTGCTTCTGCTGGCGGCCATCCCCGGCGATAACGCCTGGAATACCGTACATAATGTGCTGCGCGGCCTGATGGGCTGGTGCTGCTATCTTATGGGCCCGCTTATGATGATTGTGGCCGTGCTGCTGACCATGGACCGCACCGCCATCACGCCGGGGCTCAAAAGCGCCAGCGTGGTGCTGATGGTCCTGCTGCTGTGCGGCATCACCCATATCATCGGCGGCAGCGCCGCGGAGGGCACCTTTGCCGAGAGCATCAAGGCTCTGTACCGCGGCGGCACCGCCCTTACCGGGGGCGGCGCATGCGCCATTCTGTTTGGTGTGTACCCGCTGCGCTGGCTGGGCCGCACCGGGGCCCTCATCGTGGATATCCTCCTGTTCTTTGTGTTCTTTATGATCTCCACCGGCACCACCCTCATTGGTCTGTTTAGGGGTGCCGCAAAGCCCGTCAAGAAGCTGGAGGAGGCCTACACCGCCGCGGTAGAGAACCGCCAGGCGGCTGCCGAGGCGGCTGAAGCCGCCCAGAAGAAAAACCGCAAGAGCTTTAATATCGATGTGGCGCTGGAGGGGGAGGAAAAGACCCCTGCACGCTCCAGAAGGGACGCCCTGACCCGTGAGGGCGAGGCCTCCCGGCACAAGGTGGAGCGCCTGACCGACGCCATGAAGGTCAGCACTAATACCGGCCGTGCCTACGATTTCGATAGTGAGCCGGACAAGCCTGTGGAGTCAACCCCCGCGCCGGAACCCCAGCCGGATTTCCAGCCGGTCGCGCCGCCCGTCGCCAATGCCGCCCCCACCCCCGCCGAGACCTCCATCGAGGATCTCATCACCCGTGCCGTCAGCGGCAGCGCCGTGGTAGGGGAGCCGGCGGCCGAAGCCAAGGACGGCAAGCTGCACTTTGGCGAAACGCCGGAGGAAAAGGCGGCGCAGGCCGCCCAGGAGGTGCTGCTGGAGCCGGTGCCGGAGGAAAAAACCTACACCTTCCCGCCGGTCAACCTGCTGGAAGAGCCCAAGGCCGCCTGCGGCGGCAATACCCAGAAGGAGCTGCGCGCCAATGCCGACCTGCTGGTGGATACGCTGCGCAGCTTCGGGGTCGAGACCCGCATCGTGGATATTTCCCGCGGGCCTGCCGTTACCCGGTATGAATTGCAGCCCTCCGCCGGGGTGAAGATCAGCCGGATTACCAATCTGGCCGATGATATTGCCCTGAACCTGGCGGCAGGCGGGGTGCGCATCGAAGCCCCCATCCCCAATAAAGCCGCCATCGGCATCGAGGTGCCCAATAAGGATATCGCCGCCGTCCCCATCCGGGAGATCATCGACAGCACCGAGTTCACCGGTGCCAAGAGCCGTCTTTCAGTCGCGCTCGGCAAGGATATTTCCGGCCGCATCTGCCTGGCCGATCTGGCCAAAATGCCGCATCTGCTTATCGCCGGTGCTACCGGCAGCGGCAAATCGGTCTGCATCAATTCCATTATCATCAGCCTTTTGTATAAGGCCTCCCCGGAGGAGGTCAAGCTTTTGATGATCGACCCCAAGGTGGTGGAGCTGGGCGGCTATAACGGCATCCCGCACCTGCTGGTGCCGGTCGTTACCGACCCCAAAAAGGCTGCCGGCGCCCTGTGCTGGGCGGTGGGGGAGATGCTGAACCGCTATAAGCTGTTTGCCGCCACCGGCACCCGTGACCTGGAGGGCTATAACCGCCTGGCCGCCGAGCGGGAGGAGCTGCACCCCATGCCGCAGATCGTCATTATCATCGATGAGCTGGCCGACCTGATGATGGCCGCCCCCAAGGATGTCGAGGATTACATCTGCCGCCTGGCGCAGATGGCAAGAGCCGCCGGCATGCACCTGGTCATTGCCACCCAGCGTCCCTCCGTCGATGTCATCACCGGCCTGATCAAGGCCAATATCCCCAGCCGCATTTCCTTTGCCGTTTCGTCCCAGATCGACAGCCGAACCATCCTGGATATGGGCGGTGCCGAGAAGCTCTTAGGCCGCGGCGATATGCTGTACTATCCCGTCGGCAGCAGCAAGCCCACCCGCGTGCAGGGCTGCTTTGTCACCGATAGCGAGGTGGAGCGTGTCGTCACCTTCATCAAGCAGGGCGAAAAGGGCGAATACGATGATACCATCATGACCGAGATCGAGCAGTCCGCCGCCCAGGTCAAGGGCAAGGGCGGCTCCTCCGGTTCCGCTGCCGCTTCCGGCGGCGATGCCGAAGGCACCGATGGCGATGAGCTGCTGGAGCAGGCCATTGCCGTGGTGGTGGAAGCTGGTCTTGCCTCTACCTCACTGCTCCAGCGCCGGCTGAAGGTGGGCTATGCCCGTGCCGCCCGCCTGGTAGATGAAATGGAGGAAAAGGGCATTGTAGGCCCCTTTGAGGGCAGTAAGCCCCGCAAGGTGCTGATGACCAAGGACCAATACTACGAGCGCAAGACCATGTCCGCCGATTGATCCTACCCACATAAGAGGAATCCCATGAATACCCTTACCGAAACACTTTTCACCGTGCTGGAGGCGGTGGGCACCGTGGCCTTTGCCGTTTCCGGCGCCACCGTGGCCCTGCAAAGAAGATTGGATGTCTTTGGCGTTATGCTGCTGGGGCTGACCACCGCCCTTGGCGGCGGCTGCATCCGGGATCTTTTGCTGGGCCGCACCCCGCCGGTCATGTTCAGTCAGCCGCTTTATGCCATTGTGGCCATTGCTACCTCGCTTATCGTGTTCCTGCTGGCATGGTACTGGCGCATCGGCTTTTTTGGCCATATGGTCCTCATCGACCGTGTCAATAACATCTTTGATGCCCTGGGTCTTGGTGTGTTTACCGTCATCGGCGTACGGGCAGGCGTGGCCGCCGGCTATGGCGAAAATGCCTTCCTGTGCGTGTTCCTGGGGCTGCTCACCGGAGTGGGCGGCGGCGTCCTGCGGGATATGATGAGCCGGGAGATCCCCATGGTGCTGTGCCGTCGGGTCTATGCCATCGCCAGCATCATCGGCGGGGCAGCCTATTTTCTGCTGCGCACTCCCCTGCAGGAAAGCACCGCGGCCCTCACCGGCGTCATTCTGGTATTTGCCATCCGCATGCTGGCCACCCACTACCGCTGGAGCCTGCCCCGCATCAGCGAGGACCAGCAAACCGAGCCCAAGAAATGAAGGGAGCAGCTATGAGCTTTCTGCCCATCACAAAAGAAGAAATGACGGCCCGCGGCTGGGAGGCCGCGGACTTTGTCTATGTCACCGGCGATGCCTATGTGGATCACCCCAGCTTTGGCTCAGCCATCATCACCCGCCTGCTGGAAAGCCAGGGCTACCGGGTGGCGGTGCTGGCCCAGCCCCGCTTTGATACTCCGGAGGATATGACCCGCTTCGGTCGTCCCCGGCTGGGCTTTCTGGTCTCCGGCGGCAACATCGATTCAATGGTCGCCCACTATACCACCGCCCGCCGCCTGCGCAGCGAGGATTTTTATTCCCCCGGCTGCCGGGCAGGGCTGCGCCCCGACCGCGCCACCATCGTCTACTGCCGCCTCATTCGCGAGGCCTACGGCGATATCCCCATCGTTATCGGCGGGTTGGAAGCCTCTCTGCGCCGCTTTGCCCACTACGATTACTGGGATGACGCTGTGCGTCCCTCCATTTTGGCGGATTCCGGCGCGGACCTTCTCATCTACGGCATGGGCGAGCACCAGATGACCGAAATTGCCGCCCGCATGGCGGGAGGGGAACCCCCGGCCGCTATGCGGGATATCCGCGGCACCTGCTATCTTTGCCCCCTTTCCGACCCCCTGCCGGAAAACGCCGTTTCCTGCGCCTCCTTCGATAAGGTATCGCAGGATAAAAAGACCTACGCCCGTGCTTGCCGCCTTCAGCTGGAGGAGCAGGACCATGTGACCGGACGGGCCGTGGTGCAGAAGCACGGGGAGCGGTACCTGGTGCAGAACCCGCCCGCTTTGCCCCTCACCACCGAGGAACTGGACGCTGTGGCGGAACTGCCCTACGAGCGTTACTACCACCCCATCTATGAGGAAATGGGCGGCGTTCCCGCCATTAAAGAGGTCGAATTTTCCCTTACCCATAACCGCGGCTGCTTTGGTGCCTGCAATTTCTGCTCCATCGCGTTCCACCAGGGACGGTATATCACCACCCGCAGCCACGCCTCTTTGCTGCGGGAAGCCGAAAGCTTTACCCATAATCCCCATTTCAAGGGCTATATCCACGATGTCGGCGGCCCCACCGCCAATTTCCGGGCCCCCTCCTGCGCCAAGCAGGCTACCCACGGCCTGTGCCGGGATAAAAAATGCCTGGCCCCCACCCGCTGCCCGGCCGTCCGGGTGGACCACACCGATTATGTCCAACTTTTGCGGGAACTGCGGGCCATCCCCGGGGTCAAAAAGGTATTTGTCCGCAGCGGCCTGCGCTACGATTACATGATGGGCGAGGAGGACGATACCTTCCTCACCGAACTGGTGCGCTACCACATCAGCGGGCAGCTTAAAGTAGCGCCGGAGCATTGTAGCGCCCGTGTGCTGGATGAAATGGGCAAGCCCCATATCAATGTCTACGAGGCGTTCCTGCGCCGCTTCCAGCGCATCTGTCAAAAGGAAGGCAAGGAGCTTTATCTCATCCCTTACCTGATGAGCAGCCATCCGGGCAGCACCATGCGGGATGCCGTGGAGTTGGCCCTGTTCCTCAAAAAACACCACCTCCGTCCCCAGCAGGTGCAGGATTTCTACCCCACACCGGGCACCGCCTCCACCTGTATGTTCTATACCGGCATTGATCCTTGGACGATGCAGTCTGTCTTTGTTCCCACCGATCCCTACGAGAAAAAGCTGCAGCGCACCCTGCTGCAATACTGGAAGCCGGAAAACCGCCGCCTTGTCATCGAAGCGCTGGTGCGTGCCGGCCGGGAGGATCTTATCGGCCACGGCCCGGATTGCCTGGTGCAGCCCGACCGGGAGTACCTTATTTCCCGCCGCGCGGCCGGGCAGGGCGGCCCTGATCCCAAGCTGACCGCCAAGCCGCATCCCGGCGCCCGCCGCCCAAAATCCACCCCCCGCAAAAACCGCTGAGTTTACGAAAGACGCAGGCAGGGGGCCGCAGGCCCGGCGGGCTTCGCCCGCCGCGGCGGCTCCGCCGCTGAAACCGCCCGTCGGGCGGTTTGGCCTGCGGCCCTACCGCTTACCCCTAAACCTTGCAAAATCCCGAAAGGAGGAACCACCCATGCCTCGTCAGTACACCACCCGCCGTGAGCGCAAACGGCTCTGGTGCGCCTTTTTCCTGCTGCTGGCCCTGGCCGCCTTCCTCCTTTGGCAGGAGCTTTCCCCGTGGGAGAAAGCCCCTGCCCCCAACCCGCCCGCCGCAGGGCTGACCCTCCGGGTCATTGATGTGGGTCAGGCGCAAAGCCTGCTGCTGACCTGCGGCGAGGACGCCATCCTGGTCGATGCCGGAGAGTATGCCGCGGGCGGCAGGGTGCTGGCCGCCCTTTCCCGTGCCGGGGTGAAGTCGCTGACCGCTGCCATACTGACCCACCCCCACGGCGACCACTACGGCGGTATGCGCACCATGTTGGAGAAAACCCCGGCCGTCGCCTTTTATACCGCCGCCGTCCCGGAAAGCCAGCTCCCCACCACCCAGTCCTACGAAAAGCTGCTAAGTACCCTCTCGGAGCAGGCTATTCCCGCCGCCTACCTATTTGCGGGGGATACCATCCCCCTTGGTGATGCTACCGTCACCGTCCTCAGCCCCGCTCGGGGCACCACTTGGGAAAACCTCAATAACTATTCATTGGTGCTGCGTGTCACCTACGGCAATGCCGCCTTCCTCTTCATGGGGGATGCCGAAGCAGAAGTGGAAGAAACCCTATTGGCGGCAAAGACCGAACTGGCTGCCGATGTGCTGGTGGTGGGGCACCATGGCAGCGCCACTTCCAGCTCGGAAAATTTCCTCAAAGCCGTTGTCC
>ERZ1673741.3242-NODE-3242-length-10293-cov-12.134987_pt1 | contig 10293 bp, 13 predicted proteins | sample MGYA00580209_ERZ1673741 | MGnify/ENA primary metagenome ERZ1673741 (study PRJEB41218, sample SAMN15661754) | gut metagenome | host: Homo sapiens | place: Canada: London | collected 2015-08-20/2019-03-30 | study: EMG produced TPA metagenomics assembly of... | reverse complement strand
TCGTGACCGGGTTGCCGCACTTGCAGGGCACCGTGATTTCGGGGTCTTCCAGATTTGTGCGGCCACGGGCTTCAAAGTCACAGCAGGGGCAGGTGAATTCATACCGTGTCAGGTTGTCCAGCTGAACCTCTCCGCCGCAGCGGCAGGTCACGCTGGCGCTGGGTTCCCGCAGGAACCGGCCAAACACATCCCCGCATTTCGGGCAGCGCAGGCGCAGGACACCGTAGGCCGTGCCTTTGGGGATTTCTTTCCGCTGGATACGCTTAGGCTCTGCCCCCGCAGGGGGGCTTGCCTTTGCCTTTTCCGGGATGCCGCCGGTCAGCGCACAGGCGGCAGCATTGGTGCTGACCTCCCGCAATGCCCGGCTCAGGTCAGATTTGATGCTGTGGATCTCCGCCGCATCAGGTGCGGCCTTGAGTTCCTCGTGACGCAGGCAAAAAGTAATCAGGCTCAGCTTCACAGCGCTCTGCTCCAGACGCTCCAGTGCAGAAACAGGGATAGCCCCCATAGTTTTCTCATTCATCGTTTTCAGTCCTTTCTTCATTTTTCTTGCAGTCCTGAACGGCATTGCAAGGTTCATCACAGGCTTTGCAGCACTTATCACAGTTCGGGTGTGCCGCCTTGCAGTAGTCACAATCCGACCACTTCTTTTCATCGGGGCCGTACTCCCGGAAAATCTTGTGGGTGCCGTCCCGCAATGCCTGCTCATCGTCGCTGATCTCATACCCCAGCGCCGTCAGCATTTCATAGGTGGCATCCAGTGTCGGATTTTCCCGATAAGAGTACACATATTTCTGGCGCTCAACATTCCAGTCCTTACTCCAGTAACCGCAATAGCTGCTGTCCATCGAAGAATAGGCAAGTGCCAGCAGCACCTTTTCCGGCATTGCACCGTAGACCCCATCTTCATCCAGAATTTTGTACCAGTCCTTGCCGGAACTGTCCACAAATTCCTGCGACAGCTCCACACCGAGGATGTTTCCAATCAGCGTCAGGTCTAAATCAAAATCATCGTCTGCGGCACAGGCCATGTAGCGGGCAATAGCCGGGAAGCCCTTTTTGCAATCGGTAGGAGTCAGCTCCACCACGAATTCACGGCGGAGATTGAACATAAGTTCCGTGATGTTGTGGAAACTTTCCCCAATCATGCGTTCTTCCTCGCGGGCGGCATCCCGCTTTGCCTTTTCGGCATCCTCTGCGGCCACATCACGGGTCTTGTACAAATCAATCTGCCCACTGCTCACCTTGTAGAAATACTGGACATGATCTGCATCTTCCGGCACAACAACATCTTTGGTGATGTTCCACTTGCTGTACCCGGTAACGTGTTCGTGGGTCTGATAAGTAGCATTCGGGTCTTCGATTGCAAATTTCTTGAGGTCTGCAATCCATTCAGCCTTGCGGTGTTCCCACTTCTGATTTTCCAGAACTTCCTGCATCACCCGGCGGAAGTTCTGAGTGCCAAGAGCTTCCAGCGCCTTATTTTTGTCCTCAACGCTCTCAATCTTATCCAGCTCTGCGTAGTCCGAAAGAGTGGCGCCGCGAAGTTCTGCCCGGCGGAACGCATCCCGGTCAAGAGAAAGGAGCTTCACCCTGCGGCGGATGGTGGACTGGGAGAAGCCAGACTTGGATGCCACCTGCTCTACCGTGTCGCCCAGATCCAGCATCAGCTGGAAGCCCTGCGCCTGCTCATAGGTAGTCAGGTCACTACGCTGCATGTTCTCAATCATCATGGTTTGCAGCTGTTCCCTTTCGTCCATTTCCACGACCACGCAGGGCACTTCAAACAATCCTGCCTGTTGTGCGGCCGCGGCCCGGCGATGCCCGATGATGATGGTGTAGTCATCGCTGGACCACACAGCCTTGGGTGTCCATGCTGCCGCTGCTGCTGCGGCATCCCCGCCCTCGTCAACGCACTTCGCAATGTACTCCCGGCTGTTGAGGTAGTGGCCGGGGATAACGGTCAGGTTCTGGAAGATGCCGTTCTCTTTGATGCTGGCGGCAAGTTCCGTCAAATCCCCCAGTTCCTTGCGGGGGTTGTCAGGGTGCGGATGCAGTCTCCTGCACGTAATGTTCGTGATCTCTGCCATGATTTATTTTCCTCCATGGTTTCAGAAAAATGTGAGCTGCCCGGTCTTGGTCTCACACAACGGCGGTGCAGCATCATCCTTTTTGTGTTCCGGCTCTGCTTGCTCGGTCTGGCGGCAGACAGGCTTCATCAGAAGTTCTATCTGCGCCCACTGGCGGCGCAGAAACCAAATGTCCGTAGAAAAGAACGGTGTGTACCAAATCCTGCTTTGCGGCCCCGCCGGGAGCAGCCCACGGCGATCATACGCGGTGCTTGGTTCTGTAATGGTGTTCCCGATGACTACATATCCAGCACAGCCTAAAAAACTGAGCTGGATGTAGCACATCAGCCCTGCGATCAGGTCAATATCCTGCGCCACAAAAAGCACCTTGTCGTGGTAGCAGATATTTTTTCTCCTGCACAGGTTGGCAAAAGCAATCAGCAGTGCGCCCGCACCGCAGGCCGGGTCCGAAACCGAAAAGAATCCGGCATTCTCTGCCGCCGGGTCGCTTCCCCCGGAGATTTCCACCATGCACCTACAAACGTCATACGGGGTGAAGAATTGCCCGGATGCATCGTTGCCCAGCTCACAGAGCATGTACAGTTCCCCTAAAAAATCTTGGTCGGGGTTCTGCTCCATTCCCATGATGACCTCGGCCAGCAATTCAGCAAATTTATTTTGCTCGGCATCGCTGTACTTGGAAATGATGGTCTGATAGGTTTTGGTGCGCTCTGGAGCATTCTGTTTGTCGGTGGCATTGGAAATCTCAATGGCGGTCACCATCACGAAGTCCTGCCAGACCTGCCACCGATTGAACCGGCCGCACAGACTGTTGAAGATTTTCAGGAATGCTTTTTGGTGGTCGTCCCGGATATTTCGCACTGCCGTTGCCTTTGCCATCGGTTATTCCTCCGTATCGTCCTCAGCGGAGTCCTCGGCCGGTTCATCGTCGGTGTCGTCCTGCGGGGTCTCCTGCTTGGTGTCCTGCTGGGAATCCCTCTGAGAATTGGAATCCGGCACATCAGGCACCGGCACGCCGAAATTGCGGAGTTTGCCGTTCTCCATCAGGTCACGGAAGAAGTACTGCTGCCAGAAAGAGATCATCTTCAGCAGGATGTTCTCAATCTTGGTGCGGAGAACCTTGTCGATGCTGAACGTACCCTTGACCTTGGTCTTCAGCTCGCTGTTCTCAAAGTACCAGCACATAGAAGAATCCTGACTGCAATAGCCGGTTTCTTCCACATTGCCCAGCATATCCATCTGGGTGGCAACGTCATTGATGGGGGTGATCACCAGCGTGATGGGATAGCGGTCCTTGAAGAAGCGGAACGTGAAGTTGTGCTCATCGCACAGGCCCTGCAGCTTTTTCTTCTGGGCCTCGTAGTTGGAAATTTCGCTCATGGTATGTACTCCTTTCAGCAATCAGATGAAATTTTGTAATCGTTGTTGTGGTTTTCGATGGCGGTCAGGCCGACGGCGTATGCCGCCCAGATGTCCGCCTTGAAGCCATAAAAGAAATCTGGGTTTTTGCTGGTGCCTTTTCCGTTTTTCAAATCGTGGGTTGCAAAACGGTCAATCAGCGCCCGCCGGATGGCCGGGTCATTTGCCCGGCTGTCATGGCAAATGTGCCGTTTTTCTTCGATGCGGCAGAGAAGCCGCGGCTTCTGCGCCATCTGGATGGACAGTGCTTCATAGAAACGCCCAATCCAGAGGACGGTATCAAACACTTCCCTGCCCACGGCCATGCCGTAGGAAGCCACCATTTCAATGACCGCCCACTGCCAGCCCTGTTCATTGGCGAAAACCAGCTTGTTGCGCAATTCTTCGTTATCGACCTTGCCGAACTCCAGCGGCCTCAATGTGTTGCAGTCGATAACGCAGTAGGCGCTCTGCCTGTTGCCCGGATCAATGGCAATAATCGAGCATTTTTCACTCATAAATACGATCTCCCAAATTCCTGAATAAACCTGGCTTCCGGCCAGCCGTAGTGTTCCATAGCCTTTTTCTGCGCCCAGCGCTTCAGCCGGAGATCAGCATCACGGTTGTTGTGGATGGCGGTCGGGCCGTTCTGATGGCACCACGGGCAAAGCGTCACCCACAGGCCCAGACGCTTGCTCTTTGCCCGGTAGGCACTCCCGAAGTACACCTCATGCCGTGCTGTACCATACCGCCCGCAGATCAGGCAGACCGGCTTATCATGCAGGATGCTGGGCGCATAACCGTTGGAATCCAGCTTTTCACCGTACTCATTCAGCGGCATCCGTCTCACCCCCTGTCACAATCCAGACCTTGTGAGAACCCCAGCCAGACCACGCAATCGCTTCCGCATGGGTGCCTACGGCCACATCTAAGGCATTTTCCTTGATGAGCGAGCCGGTATCCTGTACCACTCTCATCCCTACGCCCTCAATCAGAATGACTGTGCCATAGGGAAAGATGCTGGTGTCTGCGGCCACCGTCACGCCCGGCTGAACCTTTGCGCCGCTGGAAGTGATGCCCTGCCCCTCCCCGCAGATATGCGGGTATTCCTCGGAGCAGTAGGCTGTGCAATGAAACTCCCCTGCGTATGTAAGGGCAATGCTCTGATCTGCGGCAATGGTGTCCGTGAGCTGCTCAACCTCGGTCTGCAACTGCTCAATGGTTTCCTTGCGCTCCACGGCCTTGTTCATCCAGTTTTCTTCCCGGCTGGCGTAAATGTCCCTCTCCATGGTGAGTTCATCCACCCGGCGGGCATAGACCGCGCTGGCAAGAGCGCTGCCGGTAAAAAGGCTGACTGCACAGGCCAGCGACACGATAGAACGAAATTGCATTTCAACCTCCAATCTGAGCCTTTGCCCCGCCGGGCAGTGCCGGGGGCTTCAAATTCTCAACCGGGGCATCCTGTACAGCCCGAATGAAGCCCGGCTTCACGAACTGGAGCAGGTCTGCGCTGTCACGGCCAAAGGTCGTGCTCAGCTCTGCCGGAGAGCCAGCCCAGCGCTGCACCGCCACCGGCAGGGTGGCGAAAATCTCAGCATTGCGGGTCTTGAAGTCCTCCCCGGTGAGCTTCCCGGTAGGAGTTACCAGCCCGCCGTGAGTCATGTAGTACAGGTTTGCCGTAATCTGCCGGGCGGCGGTCGCCGCCTGCGCCCAGAGGTCGTTTGCCGAGGGCTTTACAGTAGCCTGCAACTTTTTAATTTCCTCACACCAGTCAACAATGATCTGATTCGGAAACCGGCACTTCGCAAATGCAGCATATAGTGCCTTTTCTACAATTTCGTCAGGAACCATGCCGAATGCCTGAACACAAGTTTTGAGATCGATTATACGATCTTCTTTGCTGCGAACACGGCCATAGCGATTGTCAATCACTATCAGCAGTTCTTTCAGTTTTTTGTCTGTCACGCTGAGCCTCCTAAGAGTTCTCTAAAGATTTCATCATAATCCTCTGCCGCAGAGCGTTTCGGCTGTTGCCCAGTTGAGGGCTTTCGCTGTGCTTCCCACGCTTCAAAGTCACCGGGAGTTTTGATGTTGTCTTTTTTCCATCGCCTTAATATAGATTCAATATAGCTCCACTTATGGGCGCCGTTCTTTGCACCCTCAGAAATCGCCAAAAGCAACATTTCTGTGCTGAACTGTTCTCTCCAGCGCTGTAGGTCATCCGTCAAGATACGCGGCCAGGTTCCAATATTGGCCTGATACGCATTGATTATCTTGCTCAGGTCTGCATCCAGCCGTGGGTCTTTTTTGCGGGTGCCGCCGTCCTCTATAACTAGAATATCTTCTATATTATCTTCTATATTATTAGGTCTAAAATTTGGACTAGGGTGGTCTAAATTTTGGACTACCCCGGTATAAAAATTGGACTGGGGTGGTCTAATTTTTAGACTACCCCTCGGAGCCGCCAGATAATAATTGTGCTTGATGCCATTTACAACCTCTGTGCGTTTTTGAACCAGCCCTTTTTTGATGAGCTTATCCAGCGTATTGAACACGGTCTGCTTGCTTTCCGCTCCAAGCCATTCCTGCATGTAGCGGATGCTTCCCGAAAATTCAGTTTCGCCATCTTGCGTAAATCCGTAGATTATTGCATATAAGTTCAATTCGTTTCCTTTGAGGTTCAATTCAGTGCGCATCCAGCCCAGAAGCATAACGTAGTTGTCTGGCTTTACCATCCAACCACCCCCTTACCTCGGTTAGAACGGCAGATCATCGGCATCGTCCAGAACCGAGAAATCATCGTCGCTGCCCTGAGAAAAGCTCTGGCTGACCTGAACATTGCCAGGATGATCGTCGGCTCCCTGCCACTGTTGGCGCTGGCTCTGGGTGGCAAAGCCCATCTGCTGGGGCTGCGGCTGCTGATTCCGATAGGCGGCCGGTGGCGGGTTCGTCCCGCCATCATCCACGGTCCCCTGCTGGTTGTCCTGCTTCGGCCCCGCAAAATAGATGTTGTCCACCACGAACTCAATCGCCGTGCGGTTGTTTCCGTTCTTATCCTCATACTGCCGCGTCTGGCAGCGGGAATGAACCACAGCGGCGCTCCCCTTGCGGAAATACCTGCTGACGAACTCCGCCGTCTTGCCCCATGCGGTAAAGGTGAGCCAGTCCGTAGGACGATGACCGTTGGCATCCACCATATCCCGGTCAACCGCCATGCGGAAACTTGCCACCTGCTTTCCCGTCTGGGTGGTCCGCAGCTCAGGATCAGCGGCAAACCGCCCCTGAAAATCACAGCTGTTCAGCATCGGTCAACCTCTCCGCTCCTTGCGCGTGCATCGCCGCCAAAGGTTCAACCATGCCCGGAATGACAGGGGCAGGAGCTTCAGCGTCCAATTCCACCGAATGCAACGCATCATGCATGTTCTGAACGAACTCGTGAAATGTGTACTTTTCCGAGGGAATCGCGCAGCTTTCCAACTTGTGATAGATGATTTTCAGCTCCGTGTTTGCTGCCAGCAGTTCCTTGTACTCATCCACCGGAATTGCAATAACTTCCGGTCTTGCGTCATACATACTCATAATTTTTCCTTTCCGGTCATTTTGACCATTCTTCTTTGTACCGAGCCAGCTGTTCCGGGGTATCCGTCTGGATGCCCAGTTCCTTGGCTTCTTCGATTGCGCCGTCCACAAGACGGGCAAATTCCTTTGAATCCATCTTGTGGCTTTCCTTGTAGACAAAATAGCAGGAGTAGTCTTTTCCGTTTTCCTGCCGGGTTTCATAGAGCCGGACATAGGGGTAAAAGTCGCTGGGATCTACGGTCGGCGGGAGTTTCAGGCCAACAGGCTTGCCGTCCTTGTCGCGGGCAAGCGCTCCATACGAAACCACGAGCCGCCGCTTTACTGCATCCTCGCTCTCGCCGGTCTCCGCAGAAATCTTGTTGCACAAGACGTGGAAATACGCATTTGCTGACAGGCTGCGCTTTTCCCTGTGCTTTTTGATTTCCACATCCAGAACCGGCTCCTGATGGAGCTTGTCCCAGATTTCCCGGAAGTCGCCGTTGATTTCCAGCGTGACCCGTTGTTTCCCGCCGAGGGTAAAAGCCATGTCTACCAGCCGCCCGGTCATGTGACATCCTCCTTGTCCTGATGGCAGTGCATATAGATATAGGCGCTGTTCGGCCCCATGTTGGCGTATAACCAGTCATTGATCTTGGCAAGGCTCATGTGGTTGTGCAGCACTCCAAGCTCGTAAATGTACTCACCGTTCAGCTTTTTCTCAGCAATTTTGGCTTGGATTTCTGCGTCATCGTAGTTGGCTTCCACCATGTACAGGTCATAGTTTGGAGCCGTGATGCCGTTCAAATTGTTCATGTCTGTGCAGTAAAACAGCTTTCCTGACTGGAGCCAGACTTTCCACCCGCAGTTCGGAACATTGTGCTTGACCATATCGGGCCTGACATTACAGATGCCGTATCCGTACATGTGCCCCGGCTCCAGAACATCAATCTGCGAGACCGGCACCCCTGCATCCACCAGCGGCTTGCACAGCCATGCACAGCACGCAAAGCGGAGTGTGGGGCGTTTTTCCGCTAAAAGCCGGAGCGTTGTCGGCTGGAAGTGGTCACCATGAATGTGAGTGAGCAGAACCAACTTCAACGCCCGGTATACTTTCGACAGCGCCTTGAACGAAACGCCGCAGTCAATCAGGATTTTTTGGTCAATCACCACCGCATTGCCTTTACTGCCAGTTGCGATGATGTTGTAGTCGATCATAACGAGCTGAGGTCAACCACCGGCTCGGCGGTCGTGGGTTCGCTCTGAGCAATGTCCACATGGGGCAATGCCTGCCCATCGCCCACCTCAGGCTTCCCGGTATGCAGTTCCGGCTGTTCGGATGCGTTGGGCATCGGTTCCGGCTCAGTGACGATCTCGTTGTTGTCGGCCACCGTTGCCACGGCATCGTCGCTCTCCATGGCTTTCGTCATTTCGATGCTCATAACACCCCAGCGGGAAATAAGCTGACGAAGCAGGGTCTTCTTTGCCATGTCATCAAAGTTTTTGTACCAGAACGAGGAGTACTTCCACATCTCGCTCTCCGGGACTTTGCCCGCCATCAGGTCTTCATAGCTCTTGCGGCTGAAAGCCTTGGAATAAGTATCAGCGTGGGTCATCATCTTCTCTTTCGACCAATACAGCGCCTTGCGGAAGCCGTTGAGGTACTCGAAGTAGGCCATATAGCCTACCGTGGGCAGTGCATCCCGCTGATCGTCGTCCTCAATGAACTGGAACTTGGCCTTGCCGGTCGTGGAGTCTTTGCCGAGGTACTCACCCTCTTTGATCTCCATCACGTCAAGTTCCCTGTACTGGCCGCTGCGCAGGGCCAGCTGGATATAGCCCTTATAGCCCAAAACAAAGGTAGCCGTGACGCTCTCCGGGCGAATCATCCTGCCGCTGCGGTCATACTTGGCTTTCTGCTTGAAAGGCACAAGGTAGTACTGCCCCAGCTGAGGGGACGGGCTGAGGTTCAGGCTTTCGCCCAGCAGGGCACCGGCAAGAATCGTGCCGGCATCGCATTCCTGCAGGGCGGGGTTGACGGCCACCGCCGAGGTGATGCTGGCCGTAAAGCGGCGGGCGCGGGCAGGGTCGCGCAGAGTGTTGGAGATCAAGGACTGGTAGCCCTTGGTGGTGATTGCCACGGAGAACTTGGGTTTCTGCTGTACCTGCATCTGATTATAAGTTGCCATATTCAATACCTTCCTTTTCCAGATAATTCTTCAAACCGATCAGCTGCGCCTTGGTGCCTTTTGCATAGAAGCGGGTCATCAGAATAGGCTCAGCCGCCGGGGTAGGCTGGGGTTCCGGCTGAGTGCCGGCTTCCGGCAATTCGGACGGCTCCTGCACCGGGGCGGGCAGGTCAACCGCCGAAGCTGCCACAACTGCGGCGCGGGCTTTTTCGGCAGCGGCTTCCCGCTCTGCCTGCCGGGCGCGGCGCTCTTCTTCCCGCCGCCGCTGTTCCTCCAGCGCCTTGTGCCGGTCAGCCACAGTCTTGATGGCGGTAGGTAAATCCAAATTGCTGCGGTACTCCACCATGATCTCGGCGGCGTTGTCCATGCCCTCGATTGCGGCCACGTCGGCCACAATGCCGTCCACGAATGCCTTTGCCTGCTTTTTCAAAGAGGTCAGGCTGTCGCTCATGTTGACTTTCGGGCGGTAGGTCAAATCGTCCAGCCAATCAATATCAGCGACTTCCACCAGCTCGCCGTAGTAGTCCATGAGCGATTCCGTTTTCTGAGCCACAATTCCAGAGGTCACATCCGTGATTTTCTGCTTCAACTCGGCATCTGCCTGCTGGAACGGTTCCGTCACGCACTCCCGGTAGATCTGCTCAAAGGCATTGTAGGGTTCAAGGATTTTGCTCTTGATGGCCGTGCGCTGGGCTTCGTACTCCTTGAATTCCTTGTTGAGCTGGGCGCGGACATCCTTGACGCTCTTATAGGTTTCTTCGGTGCAGATCAGCGAAGTGGCTTCGGCAGTGCGCCGCTCAATGTCTGCCTTTACGCTGTGAAGCCGCTCGACAATGATAGGCAACTGCTGAAGTTCGATGACCTGCAATGCGGTATCCTGTGCCATATCGCACTCTCCTTTCAATTTTTGAATATTACATAATGGCCGGTGGTCTTGTTCATCAGAACCCAGCCGCCGGCATCCGGGCTGTCCTGAATGAAAAGGTACTGCCGGGAATCCCAGCCATGTGCAGAAAGGGCTTCTTTCTGCTTGCGGGTCAGCCTTTTGGGCCGGGCATTCA
>ERZ1673741.3230-NODE-3230-length-10332-cov-4.057118_pt1 | contig 10332 bp, 10 predicted proteins | sample MGYA00580209_ERZ1673741 | MGnify/ENA primary metagenome ERZ1673741 (study PRJEB41218, sample SAMN15661754) | gut metagenome | host: Homo sapiens | place: Canada: London | collected 2015-08-20/2019-03-30 | study: EMG produced TPA metagenomics assembly of... | reverse complement strand
CCGTCAGCACCAGCGCGATCGCCAGTATGATCCACAGAGCCGTCAATCGGCATCACTCCCCTGTCGGTTTTTGCTCCGTATCCGTCAGCTCCATCTGTTCGCCGCGGCCGCGCAGCTCCGAGATGGCCTGCTCGAGCTTTTCCGCGCCCTCGTCGGACGACAGATCCGGCAGCACGGGCAGCTCGTCGAGCGACTGCATGCCCATGGTGCGCAGAAACAGCGCGCTCGTGCGGTACAGCGACGGGCGGCCGGGCGCGTCGAGCTTGCCGCAGACTTCAATGAGTCCGCGCTCGAGCAGCGTCGTGACCGTGTAGGCGCTGTCCACGCCGCGCACCTGATCGATGTAGGCACGCGTGACGGGCTGAAAATACGCCACGATCGCCAGCACCTCCCGCGCCGGCTGCGAGAGTTTGGGCGGCTTGCGCTGCTCGAGCGCGCGGCGGATATACTCCGCGTACTCCGGCGCGGAGCACAGCTGCAGCAGATCATTCATCTGCACCAGGCGCATGCCGCAGCGGTTTTCCTCATATGCCGCGGCGAGCTCCTTGGCAGCCGAGACGATCGTCTGCGTCTCCTCGCCGGTGACGAGCGCGATGCGCGACGCCGGCACGGGATCGCCCGCTGCAAATAAAATGGCCTCAATGACCGAAAGTAATTCCTCGTGTTCCATAAAAATTTCTCACTCAACAATGGATTCCAGAATATCGTCCGTGGCGCCGCCGGTGAAGCTTGCCACATATTCGCCGTTTTGCTCGGAAAGGATCAGATGGCCAAGGCTGCACAGCTCCAGCACGGACAAAAACGTCGCCACGATCTCACTGCGGCTGGTGCACTGACCGTAGAGCGCGTTCAGAGACATGCTCCCCCGCTCGCGCAGCTCGTCAATGAGTGTGCGGCATTTATCACGCACGCTGTAGACGATGCGCTTCGGCGCCGCCATCTGCAGCGCATCCGTCGCCGCTGCGCCGCCGCGCGTGAACACGGACAGCAGCGCACGCAGAAGATCTGCCTGCTCGATGCGGTAGCGGTATTCCCCCGCCGACTTCGGCAGCGGCTCCGGCGGGCGTGACAGATAGTGCAGACCGGTCTGGGCCGCAGCGTCGAGCATCGGCGTGACGGACTTCACGGCCGCATAGGTGTCCTTGCACTTGAGTTGCTCAAGCGATGCGATGAGCTGCTCGAGCTCCGTGACCTCCTTCTCCTCCGTGAGGAGCATGCGGGTCTTGATATAGAGCAGGTAGGACGCCATCTGCACAAACTCGCTTGCGATCTCGAGATCAAGCTTTTCCATGGCGTTGAGGTATTCCAGATACTGATCGAGAATCTCCGAGATCTTGATGTCGCGGATCTCAATCTTGTTCTTGGACAGGAGCAACAGGATCAGGCTCAAGGGCCCCTCAAAATCCGCCATCTCGCTCTTGTCGTGGATGATGCCCTCGAGAAAATAGGTTGGATCGGCCGGCTTAGCCGAAGATGCCGATAAGTTCATAGCCCCACTCCGCAAATACAAAGAGTTTGTCAAACGCGGCCTCCGTCACCATGGTGAGCGGCTTGCCGAGCACGCCGGTCGCGACCAGCACGAGCAGCAGGATCATCCCATAGCGCTCATAGCGCATGAGCTTGGCATACGCCGCGTCGGGCAGCAGCGCGAAGAGCACCTTGGACCCGTCGAGCGGTGAAATCGGGATGATATTGAAAATGGCCAGCGCCAGACTGATATACGCCGTCAGCCAGATCATGTCCAGCAGAAACTGCACCGAATACAGTGCGCGGTACAGCAGGCCATACAAAAACAGAAATACAAGCGCGAGCAGCACGTTCGACACCGGCCCCGCCAGCGCCGTGAGCGCCATGCCGCGCTTGGGGTTGCGGAAACGCATCATGTTCACCGGCACGGGCTTTGCCCAGCCGAACTTGAACACGATCATCATCAGCAGGCCCATCGGGTCGATGTGCTTGAGAGGGTTGAGCGTGAGCCGGCCGGCATCCTTCGCCGTCGTGTCACCGAGGCGATAGGCGACCCAGCCGTGCGACACCTCGTGAAACGTAATGCACAGCAGCGACGGAACGACCGACAGCACGATATTCAGCAGATAGGACCAGTCGAGTCCGTTCCAGATCGATTGCAGGGTGTTCACGCGCACACCTCCCATTCCTACAAATTTGCATTATAACAAGTCCCTGCCGAAAAAACAAGTGCAGAGCGCGCGAATGCACGCTCTGCACTTCGGGTCATCCAATGGCGCGAAAGATCTCACCGAGCAGCGCCTCACGGCCGGTGCCCTTCTCCGCCGAAAACGGCAGGAGCACCGCATCGTCCGGCAGCAAAAGCGTCGCGCGGATGCGCGCAAGGTTCGGCTCGATCTCCGACTTTTTGAGCTTGTCGCACTTGTTGGCCACGACGACCATCGGGCAGCCGGTGGAATGAAACCATGCCGCCATCGTCTCATCGTCGGCCGTGGGCTTGTGGCGGGCATCAACGATCATGACGCCGAGCGTGATGCGCGCGGGGTCAGCGAAGAAATCCTCCATGAGCTTGCCCCAGCGCGCGCGCTCCGTCTTGGCGACGCTGGCATAGCCGTAGCCCGGAAGGTCGACAAAGTATGCACGGCCGTCAATGCAAAAATAGTTCACATGGACGGTCTTGCCGGGCTGGGAGCCGACGCGGGCAAAGTTCTTGCGGTTGAGCAGGCGGTTGATGACCGAGGACTTGCCGACGTTCGACTTGCCGGCAAAAACGATGCACGGCAGGTCGGCCGCGAGGAAGCCGGACGGGCTGACGGCAGACTTGAGAAACTCCGCCTTATTCAGGTTCAGTGTCGCCATGGCAGTCTCCTCACTGGCGCAGGTTCACATTCGCTGCATCGCCGTGCGCGTCCTTGTGCGCCGCCTTAACGGCCGCGGCAAAACGGCGGCCGAACGCGACATCCAGGATCTTGTCCACGTGGTCGGTCGTGACGAACTTGAGCGCGCTGCGCACGGTCGGGTCGATCTCCTCGAGATCCTTTTCGTTCTCGCGCGGGATGATGACCGTCGTAATGCCGATGCGCATGGCGGCCATGGTCTTTTCCTTCAGGCCGCCGATCGGCAGGATGCGGCCGCGCAGCGTGATCTCGCCCGTCATGGCGAGGTCGCGGCGGACCGGCGTGTTCGTGAGCGCGGAGATGACCGCGATGCAGATCGTGATGCCGGCCGACGGGCCGTCCTTCGGGATGGCGCCCTCCGGGAAATGGATGTGAATGTCCTTTTTCTTATAAAACTCCGGGTCAATGCCGAGCATCTGCGCGCGGCTGCGGATATAGGTGACGGCAGCCTGCGCCGACTCCTTCATAACGTCGCCGAGGTTGCCGGTCAGCTCCAGCTTGCCCGTGCCGTCGAGCACGGCGGCCTCGACATCGAGCACTTCCCCGCCGACGGACGTCCAGGCAAGGCCGCGCACGAGGCCGACCTCGTCCTGCGCATAGACGTGCTCCGGCTCAAAGCGCGCGGGGCCGAGATAGTTGGCCACGCTGCCCGCTCTCAGCTGCACGCTCTTGCACTCGCCGAGCGCGATGCGCTTGGCCGTCTTGCGGCAGACGGCGGCAAGGTTCCGCTCGAGCACGCGCACACCGGATTCGCGCGTATAGAGCGTGATGATCTCGCGGATGGCATCGTCGCTCACGCGCAGCTGCGACGGCTTGAGGCCATGCTTTTTGCGCTGCTTGGGCAGCAGGTGCTGCTTTGCGATCTGGAGCTTTTCCTCGTCCGTATAGCTCGAGAGCTGGATGACCTCCATGCGGTCGAGCAGCGGGCGCGGGATGGTGTCGAGGGTATTGGCCGTCAGGATGAAAAACACATCTGACAGGTCGACCGGGATCTCCATGAAGTTATCCCGGAAGTGGTCGTTCTGCTCCGCGTCGAGCACCTCCAGCAGCGCCGACGACGGGTCGCCGCGGTAATCGCTGCCGAGCTTATCGATCTCGTCGAGCACCATGACGGGGTTCATGCTGCCGGCGATGGTCAGACCGTTGATGATGCGGCCGGGCATGGCGCCGACATACGTCTTGCGGTGGCCGCGGATCTCCGCCTCGTCGTGCACGCCGCCGAGGGAGATGCGCGCGAGCTTGCGGTTCGTAGCATGCGCGATGCTCATGGCGATGCTCGTCTTGCCGGTGCCCGGAGGACCGACGAGGCACAGCACGCCGCCCTTGACATTGGGCGCGAGCTGGCGCACGGCCAGATACTCCGTGATGCGGTCCTTGACCTTTTCGAGGCCGAAGTGCTCTTTGTCCAGCACCTCGCGCGCGGCGCGCACATCGAGCGTTTCTTTCGTGCGCGTGTTCCACGGCAGCTCGAGGCAAATGTCCAGATAGTTGCGGATGACGGACGCCTCCGACGAGCCGAACGGCTGCTTTTTGAGCCGGTCGACCTCTTTGAGCAGGCGCTGCTCGGAGTCCTCCGGCAGGTGCAGGGCAAGGATCTTTTCGCGGTAATCCGCGCTCTCGGAGTCCGGATCGTCGGACTCGCCGAGCTCCGCCTGGATGATCTTCATCTGCTCGCGCAGCAGATACTCCTGCTGCGTCTGGTTCAGGCGGTCCTGCGCCGCCTCCTCGAGCTGATGCTGCAGGCCGAGCACGCTCGTCTCGTGCAGCAGCATTTTCGAGAGCTTGGACAGTCTCCGGCTCGGGCGCGTCTCCTCCAGCAGCTCCTGCTTCTCTTCCGGACGCAGGAACACATGCTGGGAGATGAAGTTCGACACGAAGGCCGCGTTCGTGCTGCCGAGCACGCTGATGACCGCCTCCGGCGCCATGTTGCCGGACGCGGTGACGTACGCGTCAAACAGGTTGCAGCAATGGCGGATGAGCGCCTCGGTGCGCGCCGTTTTCCGCTCTTCCACATCCGGCATCGGCTCGACCTCGGCCACAAAGCAGGGTGTGTCCGTGCGCACGGCCAGCGTCCGGCCGCGCTCGATGCCCTCGGCCATGACGCGGATGGTCTTGGTGCCGGGCTGCTTCATCATCTGCTTGATGCGGCAGACCGTGCCCACGCCGTACACATCGTCCGGTGTGGGGATATCGGTCGCAATGTCTTTCTGCGGGACCAGATAAATGATCTGATCGTCGCTCATGGCCATGTTCAGCGCCGCGATGGACATGCTGCGCTCGACCTCGAAGGTCAGCATCATGCCCGGAAACACGGTCAGGCCGCGCAGCGCCATCATGGGCAGGCTGCGCCGGGCGGTGAATTCCGCATGGTCCATAGAAGTTGTGTTATCCATTCAGATTCCTCTTTCGCTCAGGGGGTCGCGGGGGCAGGCGCGATGGGTCACTGCTCCCGATGCTCGATGCGCGGCGGCTCGGTGCCGTCCACGCTCGCCGCGGTGATGGTGATCTTGGCGATCGTCGGGTCCGACGGTACGGAGTACATCAGGTCCGTCATGACGCCTTCCATGACGCTACGCAGGCCGCGGGCGCCGATCTCCATCGCGATCGCCTTATCCGCAATTTTGCCCAGCGCTTCGTCTTCAAATTCCAGTTCGACGTTATCAAACTGCATCAGCGCCTGATACTGCTTGGTCAGGGCATTTTTGGGCTCTTTGAGGATGCGCACCATGTCCTCGCGGCTCAGGCTGGCCAGCGCCGTGATGACCGGCATGCGGCCGATCAGCTCCGGGATGATGCCGAACTTCAGCAGGTCGTGCTGCTGCACGTTTTTCATGATCTCGGTCAGGTCGCGCTCCTTGGCGCTCTGGATCTCGGCGCCGAAGCCCATGGACTTCTTGTCCATGCGGCGCTCGATGATCTTGTCCACGCCGTCGAACGCGCCGCCGCAGATGAAGAGGATGTTCGTCGTATCCACCTGAATAAACTCCTGCTGCGGGTGCTTGCGTCCGCCCTGGGGCGGGACGTTCGCGACCGTGCCCTCGAGGAGCTTGAGCAGTGCCTGCTGCACGCCCTCGCCGGAGACGTCGCGCGTGATGGACGTATTCTCGCTCTTGCGGGCGATCTTATCGATCTCGTCGATGTAAATGATGCCGCGCTGCGCGCGCTCCACATCAAAATCCGCCGCCTGCAGCAGCTTGAGCAGGATGTTCTCCACATCCTCGCCGACATAGCCGGCCTCGGTGAGCGTGGTCGCGTCCGCGATGGCAAACGGCACGTCGAGCATCTTGGCCAGGGTCTGGGCAAAGAGCGTCTTGCCGCTGCCGGTCGGGCCGATGAGCAGGACGTTGCTCTTCTGCAGCTCGACATCGTTGTCCTGATCGCCGCGCAGGATGCGCTTATAGTGGTTGTACACCGCCACGGACAGCACCACCTTGGCACGGTCCTGGCCGATGATATAGTCGTCGAGCGTGGCGCGCATCTCGGCCGGCTTCGGCAGCTGGTCGCGCCGGAGGGTGACCTCCGCCGTGGAGACGCTCTCGGGCTGATAGCCCTCGTCGATGATGCTCATGCACAGACGCACGCACTCATCGCAGATATAGACGCCGTTGCCGGCAACAAGCCGGTTCACCAACGACTGCGGTTTTCCGCAAAAAGAGCAGCGCACGCTCTTTTTCTCGTCATTTCTGGCCATAAAAACCTCACATTTTCTACATTTGAAACAGGGAGGGAACGGCGGTTCCCTCCCCTGACAGATTATCGCTTATAGATGACCTTGTCCACCAGACCGTAAGCCTGCGCTTCCTCCGCGGTCATGAAGTTATCGCGCTCGCAATCCTCGGCGATGGTCTCGACCGGCTTGCCGGTGTTCTCTGCGAGGATGTGATTGAGGCGATCCTTGATGCGCAGGATCTGCCGTGCCTGGATCTGAATGTCCGTGCACTGGCCCTGGCTGCCGCCGGAGGGCTGATGGATCATGATCTCCGAATTCGGCAGGGCCAGACGCTTGCCCTTGGCGCCGGACGAGAGCAGGAACGCGCCCATCGATGCAGCCAGGCCGACACAAATGGTGGAAACATCCGCCTTGATGTACTGCATGGTGTCATAGATGGCGAGGCCTGCGGTCACGCTGCCACCGGGGCTGTTGATATAAAACTGGATGTCCTTATCGGGATCCTGTGCTTCGAGATACAGCAGCTGCGCCACGATCAGGCTGGCTGTGGTATCATTGACCTCCTCGGACAGCATGATGATGCGGTCATTGAGCAGGCGGGAAAAAATGTCGTACGAGCGCTCCCCGCGGGAGGTCTGCTCGACAACGTACGGTACTAAACTCATGGTACGCTCCTTTCGATGTTTCGCTTATCCAAGAGAGCATAACCGTTCTGCCCGGAATCCAAACAGCTTTCGGGGAATTACTCGGCTGCCTCTTCCTTGGTCTCGGCGGCTTCTTCCTTGGCCTCGGGCTCCTTGTCCACCGCAGTGTCGCGGATGAGCTGGGCAGCCTTGCGGCGCTTCATATCCAGAACGATGATCTTCTCGTCGACGTACTGCTTGATCTTGTCGACGTCCATCTTGTACTCTTCGGCCATCTTGTTGTAGGTCTCGTCGAGTTCGCCATCGTCGAGCTCGATGTTCTCGGCCTTGACGATCGCGTCGAGCAGCAGATCGGTCTGCAGCTCAAACACGGCCTGCGGACGCATGATCTCCTGGAAGGTCTTCTCGTCCAGGCCCATGGAGGCGAGCACCTGCTCACGGGTGAGCTCGGGGCTGATGCCCATGGTGGAGATGTAGTTGCGCAGCTGCTCGTCGAGCTTGGCCAGGATCATGGGCTCGGGGATCTCGACGGTCATGTTGTCGACGGCGGCCTTCATAAGACGGGTCGCGTAGTCAGACTCCTGCTGCTCGGTGAATTCCTTCTCCAGATCCTCGCGGACGTGGTCGCGGTACTCGGCGATGGTCTCGTAGTCGGAGATGTCCTTGGCCAGCTCGTCGTCCAGCTCCGGAAGCTCGGGCTCCTTGACGCTCTTGACGGTGACTTTGAAGGTGGCCTCCTTGCCGGCCAGCGCCTCAACGTAGTTCTCGGGGAAGGTGACGACGACATCGCGCTCGTCGCCGGCCTTCATGCCAACGATCTGCTCCTCGAAGCCGGGCACGAACGTGTTGGAGCCGAGCTCAAGGTCATAATCCTCGGCCGTGCCGCCGTCAAACTGCTCGCCGTCGATGAAGCCGGCGAAATCGATCGTCACGTGGTCGCCCATCTTCGCCTCGCGCTCAACATCGAGCAGGCGGGCGTTGCGCTTCTGAACGTTATGCATCTCTTCGTCGACCTTGCTCTCGTCAAACGCTTCGTGGTTCTGCGGAACCTCGAGGCCCTTGTACTGACCGAGCTCCACTTCCGGATACATGCCGACCTCAAAGGTGTAGATCAGCTCTTTGTCCTCGGTGACCTTCTGGTCGATCAGGCTCGGCGCACCGACGCACTCAAAGCCGCAGTCGGCACGGCCGGCCTCGAACGCGTCCTCCGCCAGCGCCTCGATGGCGTCGGGGTAGAACACTTCCTTGCCGTACATGCCCTCGATGACGGCGCGCGGAGCCTTGCCCTTGCGGAAGCCGGCCACGTAGAGATGGTTCTTGTTCTTTTTATATACTTCGTTGACCGCATTGTCAAAGACATCGGCCGGGACCTTCACTTCAAAGGTCGCCATGTTTTTCTCTTTCTTTTCGATGTTCTGGATGTTCATTGGGTTTCCTCCTCTAATCATTTATCGCCGGGTGCATAGTTTACGTGAAATTTGTCATGAAAAGAACATGCCTAAATACTATAACAGATTCATCCTCTAAAATCAACACCTGTTTCACGGAAGGATCCTGCGCGGACAAAACGAAATATAATCCGCCGACAGCAGCCGGAACTCCGTGTCGTGATACATGCCCTGAAAGGCGCTGCGGCAGCCGCGGCTGTGGATATGTCCATAGCAGCACAGCGGCACATGATACGCATCGAGCAGGTCCAAAATCTCCGGACACTCATAGCCGAGATACTTCGGCGGGTAGTGCAGGAAGACGAGCTTCGTCTTATCCCCCGCCGCCTTGAGCGATGTCTCGAGCCGGCCGACCTCACGCAGCATGATCTTCCGGTCGTGCGCCTCGCCCCTGGCCTCCTCATAAAACCAGCCGCGCGTGCCGCAGATGGCATAGTCGCCGTAAAAGTAGCAGTTATTATTGAGAATGTCCATGGTGTGCATATCGTGCGCTTCAAAAAAGCTGTAAGCCTTTTTCGCGGTGCTCCACCAGAAATCGTGGTTGCCCTTGAGCAGGATCTTTTTCCCGGGCAAAGCCTCGATGAACTGAAAGTCCGGCAGCGCCTGCTCCATGGTCATGCCCCAGGCAAGATCGCCGCAGAGCACGCAGACATCATCGGCATGCAGGGACGAAAAACCAAGTTTGATTTTTTCTACGTAATTTTCCCATGACCCGCCGAATACGTCCATGGGCTTATCTGCGCCCAGCGACAGATGCAGGTCGCCGATTGCATACAATGCCATTTGCGTTCCTCCGTATATTCCGCGCCCGGCTGCACACAATAGATTCGACCGGCGGATGCCGGAATCTGATCTGGAGGCAGAAACCATGAGCGATCATATCAACGACTGCTGCGAGTACAACGTGGCGTGCGACGTGAGCAACTGCGCCTACAATGCGGACGGCAAGCGCTGCCACGCAGACCACATTCAGGTCAAAAACACCCAGGGCACCTGCACCTGCAAGGACGAGACGTTCTGCAGCACCTTCACCAAGAAGGGCAGCGCGGCGTTCTGACCCGGCGGACGGGTCTCCCCGTCCGTTACATATTATTTCAGGAATTCGTCCACCGTATGCAGCATCTGCGCCTTGTCCACGCAGCCGCCGAAGCGCACCGGGCGCGCGTCCAGACCGGTCAGCGGCGCGGGCGCATCGATCTGCGTCTCGCACGACAGGCGGCGGATCAGCTCCGGGCCAAAGGCGTCGGCCGTGCCGCCGATGCCGCGCAGCACCTGGTCGCAAAACTTGAAGGGGCTGGCCGTGGACACGACGACAGCGGGCGTCGTGTCGCCGGTCTCGCTGCGGTAATCCGCAAGCACATGATAGGCAACCGCCGTGTGCGTGTCGATCAGATAGCGGTGGTCGCGCCAGGCGTGGCCGATCTTCTCGCGTGTCTGAATATCGTTGCAGAAGCCGCCGGCAAACGCCTCCTGGATCTTCGCCTTGAGCGCATCCGAGACCGTATAACTCCCCTGCTCGCGCAGCTGCTGCATGTAGCCCGCAACTTCCGTGTCGCTGCCGCAGAGGGCGTAGAGCAGGCGCTCGAGATTGCTCGAGACGAGAATGTCCATCGACGGGGATGCCGTCGTGTGGAACGGACGGTTTTTATTATAGGTACCCGTACGGATGAAGTCCGTGAGCACGTTGTTTGCGTTCGACGCGCAGA
>ERZ1673741.3222-NODE-3222-length-10357-cov-30.618327_pt1 | contig 10357 bp, 8 predicted proteins | sample MGYA00580209_ERZ1673741 | MGnify/ENA primary metagenome ERZ1673741 (study PRJEB41218, sample SAMN15661754) | gut metagenome | host: Homo sapiens | place: Canada: London | collected 2015-08-20/2019-03-30 | study: EMG produced TPA metagenomics assembly of... | reverse complement strand
ACGCCAAGGCCGTTGAAAGCAGTAACTATGCTTATACATACGTATTCGATTTCGCAATTTCAGAGGCTGATCCTACCAGTATCAACGGTATCTGCAATATTCCTAATAATGCTGTTGTAATGGTTTACACTATAGATGGAAGAATAGCAAGTACAAATGCTGATTTCAGAAATCTTGCAAAGGGAACTTATATAGTTACTGTGAAAGCAGATGGTAAGACACAAAGTTTTAAGATTGTGAAATAATCTTTTGTAAAAGGTGAAATAATTTCATATAATAATAAATGGGAAGAAAACTTCATTACGTTTTCTTCCCATTTTATTTATAATCAATTGTATATTAAGAACGGTAGCGCTTTTACTGCTTCAAATTGGAAATATCCTCAAGTGATAATCCTGTCATTTCAGCAACAAGATCTTGTGTAACGCACCGATTGGGGTTAAAACAGCTCATTTAGCGGGTTCTTTTCTAATTATTCGGTGGTTCGCCGAAGACAATATTTGTATTTCTAATGCTCAATACTATGAGTTGAGCGCACAACAAAATCTTTGGTGCGAAATTCTTGAGTTTTGAGCGTGCAGCGATAGTGTGCTGACATACAGCTGATTATGCTGCTGCGAAAAGAATTGTGCAATGAATGACGGAGCAAAACAAGCATCATTGGGTGCAATAGTGCCACTTTTACACTCCAATAGCGCCACTTTTATCATACAATAGCGCCACTTTTACACTCTAATAGTGGCACTATTGGTCTGTAAAAGTGGCGCTATTGTTAAGCTCGGGTGCTGTTTGCACAGCAAAACACCATAAAAACAGCTTTTTGAATCTCTAGAATCGATTTTTATTTTGTAACAAGTTTTTACTCTTTGTTCGATATTTGCATGCTTTTCCTGCCATTGTCTTCATGAGTGAGATCTGAATTATGACGGATAGCTATAAATCATAATTCTGTGCAACTCAATCCTAATGACCGATTTACATCAGGTCTGTGTTGGGAAATGGTTCTCTTGAGACCTGATGTAAAGCTTTTTGTTTACTGCTTCAGACTATATACCTCCTCGAGTGATAATCCTGTCATTTCTGCAACAAGATCAGCAGACATACCATTGTCAAGCATTTTTTCGCAACTTCCACAATACCTTCCGCACGTCCTTCCGCACGTCCTTCCGCACGTCCTTCCGCACGACCTTCCGCACGTCCTTCCGCTATACCTTCTGCACGTCCTTCTGCAAATTTCTTCTTCTCTGCCGTTCTTATGGCATTGACTATATCGCGGTAGGCATTGACGCTGTCTTCATATAGCTTTAGTTCCTGCTTGTTAAACTTGGCTATCTCTGCTTGCTCGAAAAGACGGGTGAAGACACGCTCCTGCAATGCGGCAGGACGCTGCATTAATTTGGAGAGATTTTTCAGTATGTACATCCACTTGTCATACATAGTGACAAGTTCGTTCTCTTTTTTATCAAACTTAGGTATCTCTACGTATATGTATGTAAGCTTGTCATAGAATACCTCGTGGGTATCCACCTCCATCAACTTCACTTCATGGTGCCAGCGCTTAGCATTCTCAAGACCATCAGCAAAATTGAAGTTCAGCAAGCCTATTGTGTATACTGGGTTGAGATGGAAGTCCCAATCACCTCCACGCTGCGCCTGTTCACGAATAGGAAACGTGGAATAATAGATTGTTCGGTCCTTGAAGAACTCTTGGTATACGTTCTGCATCTCCACAATGAACTTCTCGCCCTTGTCGTTCTCGCAATATACATCGAAGATGGCACGACGGGCATCAGAACGGTCGCCAAGTTGCTCGGAGTTGAGATACGTGACATCCTGTACGTTCTGCTCGCCATGAAACATAGCATTCAGGAAGCTTATAAGCAAATCCTTATTAAACTCAGAGCCAAACAAGCGCTTAAAGCCAAAATCTGTATGTGGATTTATGTATTTTTCTATCATAATGCTGCTTTTATTATTCCATCAGCAAATTTACTGCATTTTCGTTAATAAACCAACACTGGCTGTTGGAAATAATTTATACATGCCTTATCAAAGCCATATCTCTGTTAGTAAGTTGCTGAAAACTTGATGAATGGCACAACCTTGATGTTGTATCCGTCCTTGTTTATTTCCCTCTTTTTATCCAATTATTACGCTGTAGTGGATAAAAAACGGCAATAGTAGAGCTATATCCGGTGCATAGCATCGGTGATCTATATCTTCACTTTATAAGTCTTGTCTGCGATGCGGATGAGATATTTATTCTTCGAAACCTCTTGTTTGAGACTGTAAAAGTGGCACTTTGAGGGCACTATGGGGCTTTTGATGGTTGGCAAGGGTGGCTTTGATGCTGTAAAAAAAACTAAAAACGGCTTTTTGAATCTCTATAATTGATTTTTATTTTGTAATAAGTTTTTACTCTTTGTACGATATTTGCATGCTTTTCCTGCCATTGTCTTCATGAGTGAGATCTGAATTATGACGGATAGCTATAAATCATAATTCTGTGCAACTCAATCCTAATGACCGATTTACATCAGGTCTGTGTTGGGAAATGGTTCTCTTGAGACCTGATGTAAAGCTTTTTGTTTACTGCTTCAGACTATATACCTCCTCGAGTGATAATCCTGTCATTTCTGCAACAAGATCAGCAGACATACCATTGTCAAGCATTTTTTTCGCAACTTCCATAATACCTTCTGCACGTCCTTCTGCACGTCCTTCCGCTATGCCTTCTGCACGTCCTTCTGCAAATTTCTTCTTCTCTGCCGTTCTTATGGCATTGACTATATCGCGGTAGGCATTGACGCTGTCTTCATATAGCTTTAGTTCCTGCTTGTTAAACTTGGCTATCTCTGCTTGCTCGAAAAGACGGGTGAAGACACGCTCCTGCAATGCGGCAGGACGCTGCATTAATTTGGAGAGATTTTTCAGTATGTACATCCACTTGTCATACATAGTGACAAGTTCGTTCTCTTTTTTATCAAACTTAGGTATCTCTACGTATATGTATGTAAGCTTGTCATAGAATACCTCGTGGGTATCCACCTCCATCAACTTCACTTCATGGTGCCAGCGCTTAGCATTCTCAAGACCATCAGCAAAATTGAAGTTCAGCAAGCCTATTGTGTATACTGGGTTGAGATGGAAGTCCCAATCACCTCCACGCTGCGCCTGTTCACGAATAGGAAACGTGGAATAATAGATTGTTCGGTCCTTGAAGAACTCTTGGTATACGTTCTGCATCTCCACAATGAACTTCTCGCCCTTGTCGTTCTCGCAATATACATCGAAGATGGCACGACGGGCATCAGAACGGTCGCCAAGTTGCTCGGAGTTGAGATACGTGACATCCTGTACGTTCTGCTCGCCATGAAACATAGCATTCAGGAAGCTTATAAGCAAATCCTTATTAAACTCAGAGCCAAACAAGCGCTTAAAGCCAAAATCTGTATGTGGATTTATGTATTTTTCTATCATAATGCTGCTTTTATTATTCCATCAGCAAATTTACTGCATTTTCGTTAATAAACCAACACTGGCTGTTGGAAATAATTTATACATGCCTTATCAAAGCCATATCTCTGTTAGTAAGTTGCTGAAAACTTGATGAATGGCACAACCTTGATGTTGTATCCGTCCTTGTTTATTTCCCTCTTTTTATCCAATTATTACGCTGTAGTGGATAAAAAACGGCAATAGTAGAGCTATATCCGGTGCACTTCCTTATTGGTAAGTTTTTGAAATTCTGTTCTTTGTTTTCCTCAAATATGCGACCTTTGTGCGTAAGTGAATAGGTCTATATGGCGAGATACTATTTCTTCAATTAAGTTCGAGGCTGCGTGGCTACGGCGAGACGCCATAGCCTCCTAGGTTTGCCTTTTCTTCCAATTTCTTTACTTGTAACCTTGTGTTTTTATATGTTTTTCCGATTATGGGCGCGTGCTGTGCACAAATAAAAGGCTTTACGTTAGGTTGTCGAGAACTGGTTCTCGTAAGACCTAATGTAAAGCCTTTTATTTAAATCCGATAGGATTTGCGCCCATAAGCGGACTGTGGAGAAAGGTTTTTGTCAAAGCCCTGCCTAACAATCAGACGGCATCCGCCGTCCGAATTAGGAGTTTTGAACTGGCAGAATAAAACTTATCTTCCTGTCAAAATTTCTAATTCAAAATTCCTAACTCGGTGCATCACACTTACAAATTCCTGCTTTCCTCTGTTAATCCTGCATCAGCGACGTAATCTGTTTCTCCAGAATGTTCTTTGCTCGGTCGAGGAACGATGGGGTGTGATGAGGGCGTTGAGGGCTTTCGTGAGACTCGTGGATGTCGTCTTGCTTGTTGTTCTCCGGATTTTCGGTTATGATGTGCAGAGGCGGCATCTCCGTTTTTGTCTCGTTCTCCTTCTTTGCGTCTGAAGAGGCAGGCTCCTCATCCTTGAAGGCGTCAGTATTTATCGACCACGACTTCTTCTTGTAGGGTTTATATAGCTTGGCTACGAGGTTGTTGAAGTATTCGTCGCTGCCTACAGCGTCCTTGGGCACCTTCTCCGTCTCGAAGTCATCGTCGAAGCCGGTGGCAAGAATCGTTACCTTGGCGTCAGCGTCCAGTGAGTTGTCGTCGCTGATGCCGTTTATCACCTCGATATTCGGATTGAGGGCGTCCATGAACGAGTCAACCTCCTTCATTTCCTTCACGAGCAACGGATGCTTCTCGCTGGTATAGATGTTGAAGAGCAGTCGTTTGGCTCGTGAGATGTTGTTGCCGTAGAGTAGGGGAGAGTCCAAGGCGTCGATGATGGCTTTCTCCACACGCAGCTCGCCCGAGGCGCGTCCTATCGCCATTATCGCACCGCCGCCACCGCGCATTGTGGTCTCGATGTCGCGGAAGTCAAGGTTGATGGTGCCGTTGATGGTGATAAGTTCTGAGATGCTCTTCGTGGCGTCGCACAGTATCTGGTCGGCATGCTTGAACGATTCCTTAACGCTCATGTCCGAATTGGCGTAGATGTCGCAGATGCGTTCGTTGTTGATGACGAGCAGCGCGTCCACGTTCTTGCGCATCTCCTCCACACCCTTCAGCGCCTTAATGATTTTCAGACGCTTCTCGAAGAAGAAGGGGATGGTGACCACGCCGATGGTCAGCAGATCCATCGACTTGGCTATGCCTGCGATGAACGGGGCGGCACCGGTTCCGGTTCCGCCTCCCATGCCCGCTGTCACGAACACCATCTTCGTGCCGTCGTTGAGCATTTGCTTTATCTCGTCCGTGTGTTTGCGTGCTTCTTCAAGGCCGACGGACGGATCGCCGCCGGCTCCGAGTTCGCCGAGAGGAATCTTCACGGGCACTTCCGACTTGGCAAGTGCCTGTGTGTCAGTGTTACAGACGGCGAATGTAACATTGACGATACCTTCCTTGTACATGTTGCCGACGGCGTTACATCCGCCGCCGCCTACTCCGACAACCTTAATGATGTTCTTCGACTTGTCTTCCACTTTGCTGGCAAAGTCGACAAGTGGTGCTACGTCTGTTATTTCATTGTCTGTATCCATTTATGCTTGTGTTTTAGATTTTCTTGTTTTCTTTTTTCTGCTTGAGGTGCATCTCGTACGCTCTTGCAAGGCCGCCCTCGCTCGTCTCCTTATAGAGCGACGGAAGGTCATGGCCGGTCTGCTTCATCACCTTCACCACGCGGTCGAACGATACGGTGTGTGTGCCGTCAGAGAAGGAAGCGTACAGGTTGGCGTCAAGGGCGCGTGTGGCTGCGAAGGCGTTGCGCTCGATGCAGGGAATCTGGACGAGACCGCAAACGGGGTCGCAGGTCATGCCGAGGTGGTGTTCCAGTCCCATCTCTGCTGCATACTCAATCTGCGACGGGCTGCCGCCGAACAGCTGGCAGGCTGCGGCTGATGCCATGGCGCAGGCTACGCCCACCTCGCCCTGACAACCTACGTCGGCGCCTGAGATGGAGGCGTTGGTCTTAACGACGTTGCCGAAGATGCCGGCAGTGGCCAAGGCGTGCAGGATGCGGATGTCGCTGAATTTATGTCCCTTTGCCAGGTGATAGAGCACGGCGGGCAGGACGCCGCACGATCCACATGTGGGCGCTGTCACTATGGTGCCACCGGACGCATTCTCCTCGCTGACGGAGAGGGCGTAGGCGTAAACCAGGGCGCGTGACTGGAGCGACTGCTTGTATCCGCTTGCCTTCACGTAATAGATAGGACCCTTGCGCGGCAGGTTGAGCGGACCGGGGAGTGCTCCCTCATGGTCGATGCCACGCTCCACGCTCTCCTGCATGGCACGCCACACCTCCATAAGATAGTCCCAGATATCCTCTTCCTCACACTCGTTGACGTACTCCCAATATCCTCTGCCGTTCTCTTCGCACCATTGCTGGATGTCGGTGAGGGTGTTCTTCTGATACACCTCGCGCTGGTTGTTGAGCCAACGGCTGTTCTCGCCTTCGGAAAGGGCACCGCCACCGACGCTGTAGCATATCCATTCGTTCGTCTTGTTCTTGTCCTTGTCGAACGCCACGAACTTCATGCCGTTGGGATGGAATGGCAGGAACACGCGGGGTTGCCACTCGATGCGCAACGGAGCAATAGGGCGCAGCACTTCGTCAATGGCAACGTCAGTCATGTGACCTCTGCCCGTGGCTGCAAGGCTGCCGTACAGCGTCACCTCAAAGGCTGCCGCATCTTTGTTGTGCGAAGCGAATGTCTGTGCTGCTTTCTGAGGACCCATCGTATGGCTGCTCGAAGGACCCTTACCTATTCTGTATAGCTCTTTTAATGATTTCATTGTTTGTGTGTAAGAGTTTTAAATAAAACCGAATTAGTATGTTGTTGTTTACAAAGTTAATATAAATAATTGATAGCTGCAAAGCAAAGTCTTGCTTGTTCTGTTCAAATTGAGTTTTTATTAATTCTCAAATGTTAAATATATGTTAAATACAATTTAGGGATATTTAGAAATTCACGTCTTTACGTTATTGTTTATAGAAGGGACTGAGAACTGAAGCCATGGGTTCGGTGATCTCTTATACATATATATAATGTGTAATCAGATTTTAAAGGAGATAATCTTATGAGAAAGTTTGTTTTGATGTTGACGGCTGCGATGTTTATGCTTGCTACGTCGGTGTACGGAACAGAGAAGAGCAAGAAGAAGTTGGACGTAAAACCTTTCAACGTGGTTAACGTCATGGGCAGTGTTGAGGTTGTCTATGAGCAAGGCAACTCGTATGAAGTTTGTCTTGTGGGCGATGCTGCCGCTTTCAATCAGATTAAGGTAGGGAGCAACGGCTCTGATCTGAATATCTCGAAGACAGGCAATATGATAGGCAATGTGTATGTCGATACTTCAGAGTCGTCGAAGAAGTGTGATGTTATTGTAGAGGTAAAGGCACCGGACGTGAGTGTATTCAATATTGCTGGCAGTGGACAGCTTGTTGTTGGCAAGATGAAGTCGACGGCTGTTACGTTCAATCAGGCTGGTTCGGGCAAGATTGCCGTAAGTCAAGTCGTAGCCGACCATGCTAACTTTAACAATGCTGGTTCGGGCAGAATTTTTATCGATGATGTGAAGGCTGATTATGTGGGACTGACGATGAACGGTTCGGGCACAATCACCAGTCGGATTGGCAAGGCTGATAACTTGAATTGTGTGCTTACAGGATCAGGATGTATTTCCGTTTCGGGTAAGGTTGGCAGCTACAAGAATATGGTGATTGGGTCTGGCACTCTGAACGACAGTACGTTGAAATACGATAAGCTGCTTGATTTGGGACGTAATGTGAATGTAGGCAATACTTATAATTCGCGCAGACAGGACTCACCCGACGGCGTTATCAACGCTCGTCCGTAAGGACATTGCCCCGACGCTAATGCTTGTAAAAATAAAAATAGAATATAGCTAACGAATATCTACAACCGTGGACCAACTACAGTTTGAACAGATGTCGCCACAACTGCGCAACATAGCCCAAGGCTATGCCCGTCGCTATCTTGCGTGTGCCGATGATGCGGACGATGCAGCAAGCGACGCGATGCTTAGGCTGTGGGCTGTGCACGACTCTCTCCGCGACACAGCCCATGCCGCTCGTCTTGCCGCCGTCGTCGCCCGCAATGTGGCCATCGATATGTTGCGACGGAGACGACAGACGAGCATAAGCGGTGATGTGGCGCACACATCCTGGCTGCTGCAGCAGAAGCCTGACAGCGCCACTCCAGAAAGCCAAATAGAATGGAAGGAGGACGAGCAATGGCTTAGGCAGCGCATCGAACAGTTGCCGCCGAGAGAGATGCAGGTGATGCACCTGCGCCAGACCGAACGCCGCACCAATGAGCAGATTGCCGCAATATTGGGCATCAGTAAGGATTCGGTGGCAACTGTGCTCTCATCGGCACGACGAAAATTATTCAAACAGATAAAGGAAAGGAACAAAATATGACAGACCGACAAATCATATCTCTTCTGAAGCGTTATATGGAAGGCTCCACTACGGTTGAAGAGGAGACCGCCTTGGCTGAGTTCTTCGGTAGGGCTACTGACGATGACCGTCCCAATGATATATCTGCCGACGACTGGAGGACGTATAAGGAGATGTTCGGCATATTCGCTTCCGAAACGGTTGCTAAAGATCAACAGGAGAAAGCTGCGGATGACGCTAAGCAGCGCTTCACGCTTCGCAAGGTCGCTCTGTGGATGGCATCAGCTGCTGCTGTGGCTTCGCTCGTGTTCGCGGTTTCGACGCTGCTCCCTGACAATACGCAGTATGTCCAGCCGTTGGCTCAGCAGACAGGCATGTTTATGCTGGCAGATTCTATTGCTGACAGCATTTCAGCCGAACAGCCGCAGCGTGTTGTGGCAGACAGTGTGAAGCAGCAGCCTGAGAAACAGCGTATGCGTAAGGCGCTTCGTCCTTACTGGCAGCCAAGACCGCCGAAGGTGTATGTGGCTGATGCCGACAAGGACGCAACAATGCCTGCTGACAGCGCCGATATAGAGAAGGCTGTGCGTCAGGCAGACATTCTGCTGCATGCAATAAATGCAAATCAGTCGGCAGAGATTGGTCAGCTTGAGCTTCAGGCTATGGAGATGTTTGAGGCAGACGAGTATGATGCTGACGAGTCAGAGGCAGAAGACACGGGCAATGGCATTACACAATAATCCACGAAATACATCGAATAAAAAAAAACTATAATATATATAATGTATGAGACAGATTTTAATAATGGCAATATTGATGTTGCAGACATTTGCGGCTTCCGCACAGAGTAACATCGAAAAGGTTTTCAAGATTGTGTTGCATGATCCTTCCGTAGAGATTCTCGCAAACACCGACTATAATGTCGTTTGTCTGGATAGCGCTCCAAGCTATTGCAAGTTCACGGAATTCACCATTCCTGTTAAAAAGAAGAAGTTGTTCGCACAAATAGAGAAAGAATTGCTTCTCGAAAAGGCGAACGCTTATGATGTCTTCATAAAGAAGCCGGGCTGCAGTTCTTCGCTCACAAATAATCGTATCTACGCCTATGGAGCCAACAATGAATACAGCGTAGAGCTCGGTGCGCACAAGTCACATATATATTATGGTATGTGTTTCAAGGATGCTGCCGACCCTATGCGCCGCCACGCTTATCTTGCTATCTGGTTTAATGAGAACAACAAGTATCATTGTTATTACTATCATATATATGGCGTGATACCGGCTCGTCTCAACGAGTTGAAGTTGGATGGTAATTCAAATTTCAAATTCAATTCACTGCCGAAGAGTATGACACGGCGCACGCAGACTGTCATAGATGACAATAGGGTGACTACAACCACGTATGATGACGAAGGCAACGTGAGAGTTGTAAAGTCGCATCCATTGTCTGAGGTGACGAATGACGTAAAGACCGATATCGACTTTATGCTTATGTTCGGCAATCTGCGCGTAGCTTTTCTCGACGCCATAAAGGATGCCGATGCAAAGACTCTGCAGACCGGTATAGTGGTGAAGATAGCGCGTCTGTGTAAGGAGCATAACAAACTGCTCACCGATAACGAGAAGAAAACCTGCATATCCAACATCGATGAAATGAAGAATACGTTGAAGAAAGTCAATGCGGACAGCTTCCTGGACGGAGTTCTGCAAGAGGCGAGGATTGCGCTGGAGAAATAGGAAATAAGCAAACAAACCTTCATTTTGGTGCTTTATACCCTTAAAAAACGCTCTTTTGCTTGACTTCGGTCAATTTTAGCCTAAAAAGTATAAGTTTTTGCAAACTTTTTTGTCGAAAGTCTTGCGAGTTTAACTTTTTTGCTATACCTTTGCAAACGCTTTCGAGAACAAACGAAACCTCAAG
>ERZ1673741.3219-NODE-3219-length-10367-cov-10.878879_pt1 | contig 10367 bp, 10 predicted proteins | sample MGYA00580209_ERZ1673741 | MGnify/ENA primary metagenome ERZ1673741 (study PRJEB41218, sample SAMN15661754) | gut metagenome | host: Homo sapiens | place: Canada: London | collected 2015-08-20/2019-03-30 | study: EMG produced TPA metagenomics assembly of... | reverse complement strand
CATCTTCGATCGATGGGCCTTATATCCCCGCCATGAATGACGGGGTTTTACGGCCTGTTGGATAACCTCAGGCCGTAGGTCTTATAGATCAAAGGAACGACCACGCTATCCCACAGATTGCTGTCATATTTGCACTTGAGCGCTAATACGAACTGTGCGGATTCCACGCTCCATCTCATTCTTGGAAGCTTCAGTCGCTCTTGCATGACAGAACGGTTGCCACTTTCAATCACGCCACTGCCGATAAAGTACCCGGAAGCAACGTAAGACGGATAGTTGATGCAGTCCTGATTGTTGCTGAGGTGGCTGTATATGTTCGGAATCCACCGCGTGGCGTTTGGCGCGCCACACTCGCCGCGCTACGCGCATTTGTGGCGACGGCTGTGGGTCCCCTTCAGCCTCTGGTCATTGATTTTTAACCCCCTATACACGAAGGGCAGCCGTGATTGGCTGCCCCCTTGAAAACCACCCTGGACACAAAAATCGAGACACTCCCCTCGACCCCCCACTTCTCGGAGCGCCTGTTCGGGAAGCCGGACGATGAACCGGAATTCGCGGCACGTTTTGTGGTGCTTTTTGATGGTGCTCGTGAAGAAACCGAGCACGTCGCTGTCGAGCGCCACGCATTCGCTTGGAACCGGGACATCCGTATCGAAAAGCTGCTCGACCTTCGCGAGAACGAGGATGATCGTGCAGACGCCGTCCTTATTAATGCGATCATCTATTAGTTACGCATGGATCAAGGAAAACTCAAGTTAATCAATGATGTTATATGGCTTGCATCAACTAAATGATGGCTTCGCAAATAACCTCGACCCGCGACCAGTCTCTCGGCTCGACAGGGGATTCTTATGATGGCGCTGCCGACATTTCCGCTCCTCCCGGAACTCTTCTCAAAGCAAGAACAAAAATCTGTTCTTTCCTAGAAATTATGCGGGATCCCGACTTGAAAACGGTCATCGCTATTCGAATTGGAAATGCGTACAATCGATGTGCTTTTTGGTTCCGGCGCAAATTTACCGCGGAGTTTCCCTGCCATGAATCTCGAAAAGGTTTCCTACCTCATCACTGCCATAGAGGCAGGAAGTTTTTCGCTTGCGGCAGAAAAGCTCGGCATGACGCAGTCGGGCCTCAACCGCCAGATCACGTCGCTCGAGGATGAGCTTAAAACGACGCTCCTTCTTCGCGGCCGCAGAGGCGTCGTCCCCGCCAAGGGAGCGGAGCCCGTCATTGCGCGCCTGAGAGAGCTCCTTCTCGCTGAAAAGCGCGTTCATGAGGAAATTGCTGCCGTCAAGGGCCTCGTCATGGGCGAACTCACGATCGGGAGCTACTTCAGCATCTCGACCACGTGGCTGCCGCCCCTCCTCAAGCACTTCTCCGACGCCTATCCGGCGATTACGCTCTCCACCGTTGAAGGCACCGACCAGGAACTCGTCACGCGCTTGAAGGACGGCACCCTCGACTGCGCGTTTCTTTCTCAGCATTCCTATGACGGGGACTTCTTCCCGCTGATGGAAACGGAATTCGTCGCCTGGCTCCCGCCTGAGCATCCGCTTGCGAGCCGTGATACTGTGACCGCAGAAGACATCACGAAAGAGCCTTTCATCTATCCGCGCGTGCACCACAACACCGATATCGACGATTTCTTCACGCGCCACAGAACGGCTCCCAAAACGCACCTCATCACCAACGACCCCTATTCCGCCTATGCCATGGTGAATGCGGGGCTCGGCGTTTCGGTCAACAACCGCCTCCAGAGCATCAACCTCAAGGGCAATGTGGTGCTGAAGCCCTTCTCGCCCCAGGAGCGCGTGACGCTCGGGATCGCGCTTCCCTCGCTCTCCACGGCGTCGCCCGCCCTCATGCGGCTCGTGGCAATGGCAAGAGGCATGGCGAAGGACTTTTCGACCGGTCCCTTTGCGGAGGCGTTGCCGTCCGCCTGAGGCCTGGAGAACCTGATGCCCCCGAACGCAAAAAGGCGCGGAACTCCGCTAAATTCCGGAGCTTCGCGCCGCTTTTCCTTTTGAGGAGCTTCTCCCCGGAAGGAGAGAAGCTTCACCTCAGGGTGCTATCAGCCGAGGATTTCCTTCACGGCGTTCGTCCAGACGGCGAGGCCCTGATCCAGCGCCTTTTCGTCAATGTCGAACTTCGACGTGTGATGGCCGGACGGACGGTTCGCGCCGATCACGAAGAGCGCAGCTTTGCCGCCGTGCGCCTGAACGCGGCGTGCGAGGATGGTGGCGTCTTCGGAGCCGCCGAAGTTCATCGGGTCCTTGCGGACGGTCATGCCTTCAACGGCTTCACCGGCCTTCGTGAGGACGTCGACGAGCTCTTCGTCGTTCGTGAGGTCGACGGCTTCGCCCATCTTCTCAATCTTGTATTCGCAGCCCTGGCTGATCGCGCAGCCCTTGATGATGGCGACGGCCGCGTCGTACATGTACTGATTGATGTCGCCCGTTTCGCCGCGGACTTCCATCTTCATGAGGGCATGCGACGGAATCACGTTGCGGCCTTCGCCGGCGATGAGCTGGCCCACGTTGATGCGGGTCATGCCGGAGCCGTGGCGGGCAATGCCGAGAAGCTGCACGAACGCGTTGCAGGCGGCGGCCATGGCGTTGCGGCCGGCATTGGGTTCGACGCCCGCGTGAGCCGGACGGCCCGTGTAGGTAACGTCGAGCTTCGTCGTGCAGAGGAAGCCGTAAGGCTTGACGGAGAGTTCGCCCGTCTTGCACATCATGGCGATGTGAGCGCCGAGGAAATAGTCCGCATCGTCGACGATGCCCGAGGCGGCCATGCCGGCAGCGCCGCGCACGCCTTCTTCAGCCGGCTGGAAGAGAATCTTGAGCTTGCCCTTCATTTCGTCCTTGTGGTCGGCAAACCAGTGCGCGACGGCAAGGCCCGTGGAGGTATGAGCGTCGTGGCCGCAGGCATGCATGAGGCCCGGACGGGTCGAGCAGAAGCCTTCCTTCGCGGGAATATGGTCGGCATCCGTCGATTCGGTCACCGGCACGCAGTCGATGTCGAAGCGGATCGCGAGCGTGGGACCGGGGCGGCCCGTATCCATCACGCCGACGCAGCCCGTGAGGCCGTCCATTTCCTTCAGAAGCTCTTCGGAAACGCCGTTCTTGCGCGCACAGGCGAGGCCAGCTTCGACCACCTTCTGGCTGCGGCCGAGGCAGTTGTCGGGGTTGATGACCTTCTTGCCCATCAGAACTTCATAGCCGAGCTTGCGCAGCTTCTCGACGATGTATGCCGTCGTCGTGAATTCGCTCCAGCCTTCCTCAGGCATGGTGTGAAGGTGACGACGGGTGCTGATGAGTTCGTCGTGATACTTGCAAAGGCAGGACATCCTTTTTGCTCCTTTTAATTTGACGCCGTTGAGCGGGGTCTGGGAAATGGAGGACCCCGGCGCGATGCCTGAAGGGCGTAAAACCGAATCAAGATGCGCTCTGCATGAATCGGGAGCATGCAAAATAAACCTGACCGATCCGCCGCTCAAAGATCGCGCGAGGATCTCGTTTCATACCTCTACTATATGCTCCATCCGACACACATTGAGCAACAAAATAAACACGGTAATACGTGATGTAAATAACACGATTTGAAATGACTGGTGTCCCGCTCGCAGCGGCAGGTGGTTTTTACTGATGCACGTTCAAACCGGCCTTCAGCCTTTACAATTCGGGCATGTTTTTCCGTGACGAATCGCTCACGAAAATTCGTTCGTATTCGTCTCTATCAGGGATTATTCCAATGCCCCAGCACCGGTATGATCTTGACGTCTGGAAGCTTCTCTTTGAAGTGCTCCGCGAGGGCGCAATTTCCCGCGTGGCGATCAGAAACGGCATGGACCGTGCGCAGCTCTCGCGCATCATCGCCGGACTCGAGGAGGAAGTGGGAAGGCCTCTTCTCTCGCGCTCGGGCCGCCGCATCACGCCCACGCAGTTTGCGCTTGAAGCCCAGGCGTCGCTCGAGCCCCTTCTCAAGCAGTTTGAGGACCGTCTTGGGAAATTGGCCCGCAATCAGGATTCGCTCTCGGGGAGCATCCGGCTCGGCTGCATGCCGGGCTTCATGCAGCATGAGATCGTCCCGATGCTCGTCGACTTTCAGAAGATCTGTCCCGAGGTATCGTTCGACGTGACGGTGGACGACGCGTCCGCGGGCTACATGAAGGGCGACTGCGACGTCATGCTCTACTACGGGCCCGTGAGAAAGAAGTGGCTGGTCGAACACTGGGTGACGCGCTCTCTCTTCGTCGCCTGCGCCTCGCCCGAATATCTCAGCGAACGGGGGTTCCCCAAAAAGCCCTCGGACCTCTCCTCGCACTCGGGCATTCTCTTCACGGGCGACTGCCGCGAACATCCGGCAATCCTGCAACTCGGCCGCGACGAGGTCTCCTACCGCTTCAAGTCCGAAATCCGCTTCAACAACATTCTGTCAGCCAAGGCTGCCGCCATCGCCGGAGCAGGCATCATTCTCGACCTCCCGGCGCACCACTGCTTTGCGGACATCGTGAAGGGCGACCTGGTGCCGGTATTGGACGGCTGGCATGTGCCGAACCTTGAAAACTACATCGGCACCACGACGGAAGCCGCGGGCCTGAAGCGCGTGCGCACCTTTGTCGACTGGTACATTGAACGCCGCCGGCAGATTGAAGGCGAACAGAATCAGCGGCTTCAGAAGGATTACCATGTACTGATTTCATAGCCCGGACGAGGCAGGCCCGACACGGCCTTTCCGAAAGATCTGTCCAGCCAGAACCAGAATCTCCAGATAATCATGACGCTCGCTTCCGTTCAACAAGCGCTCGAACCGCTCGGGCTCCTCGACCGGATCGTCTTCTTTGAGAAGGACGCCACCCCGACCGTAGCCGATGCCGCTCGGCTTCTCGGGTGCGAGCCGAGGCTCATTGCCAAAACCATGGCCGTAAAGCTCCTTTCCGGGCCGGCGCTCATCGTGCTCGCGGGGGCCCCTCGGGTTGATGGCAAAAAATTCCGCAGGCGCTTCCAGGAAAGCATGAAGTTCATACCTTCGGAAGAGCGCCTCGAAATGACCGGGCACGGCCCGGGCAGCATGACGCCGATCGGGGCGAAGCGAGGCGTTCCGATCTATTTTGACGAGTCCCTCAGGTCGCTGCCCGAACGCCATCCCGCGGGAGGAGCGGCAGCGACCGTGGCGCGCCTTAAGCTTTCCGAGCTCGAGAAGGCTGCGCCTCCCAATGAATGGGTGGATCTGGCCCGCGAAGGCGAATAGTTCTATTCCAAAAGGAAGATGTTCACGGACCGGAGCCTCCGCTTCCGAACGCTTTCTTGATCCGGAGCGTAATACCTCTCGACAGGCGTCCGGCATGAGCATGCCGGCTACGGTATGTTTCGAGGAACACTTCTATTCTTCCGGACATCTGCGATGCACAAACGCACGCTCCTCAAACTTTTCGCCTTCGGCTCCCGCGATTCCGCGACGGGCCAGTATGTTGGCTTCGACGTCGACGTGATCCGCGCGATCGGGAAAGCCGAAGGCTTCAATGTCGAGGTGCGCAACATTGCGTTTGACGGCCTCATTCCGGCCCTGAAGACCGGAAACATCGACATCGCGATCAACGACATCACGATTACGCCGGAGCGCGCGAAGAGCGTCGACTTCTCAGACCGCTACTACATTGCGGGCCTGGGCGTCGTGGTCAACATCGAGAACAAGACGATCCGCACGGCCAGGGACCTTGAAGGGAAGCTTCTCGCCGTCTCCATCGGCTCCACGGGCGAAGAAGCCGCGAGAAAGATCCCGAACGCCCGCGTCCGGGTCTTCAACCAGCTGAACGAGTGCTTCCTTGAATTGAGGAACAAGGGCGTCGACGCCGTCATCAACGACATTCCGACGAACGACTACTATGCGGCCGTCGCAGGCAAGGGGCGCGTCCTCTCGCTTCCCGTGGCGCTCACCGAAGAAAATCTCGGCATTGCGGTCAAAAAGGGGAATACCGAGCTCCTGAAGCGCATCAACTCGGGCCTCAGCGCCATCAAGGCGTCGGGCGAATTCTCGAAGATCTATCAGAAGTGGTTCGGGAAAGAGCCGCCCGCAGCGCTTCTCTTGCGCTGACCGCTGCTTTCGGGCGACACCCGGAAAAAGAGTCGCTTAATCCGGATCGACCGATATAAGCAATTCTCTTTACGATGAAGCCGCTCTCCAGGGCGGCTTCATCTGATAAGGTTAGAGATACGAACGATAGAGGTGCGGTTGCGAGAAGCTTCGGAGGAGCCGGCAGGCAGGGATCCCGAAGCAAGGCAAAACCGCCGAATCTGCGGCTTCTCCCGGCAGGGACCGCAGATGGGTCCGCAGGAGATACCTGCGGGACTGTCTGCCAATCGGTGGGAATCGGCTTCATTAAGAGACGAATGAAGCATCCCGGCAGTTGCGCTATCTTTCCGGTCAATATGCGGCATTAAGCACTCTGCCTGCTTTGCCGCTTTGCGCCAGAAAGGCTTTTGCAACCTTGCTGGCGCTTTTTTTATGCGCCGCGGGGGAGCACGAGTTTTCATTCCCAGCGCCGCTCTCCCCGGGTCGCTTCCGCCCTTGAGGCACAATAGATTCCTCACGGTCGTTCAGGACCAGACCCTCAACCCTTCAGAGCGAAATCCATCATGTCCAGACTCCCCGTACGCGGCTCCCTCGTTGCTCTCGTCACACCCTTCAATGACGACGGTTCCGTCAACTTTGAGAAGTTGGGCGAACTCATCGACTTTCACCTCGAAAACGAAACCGATGCGCTCGTCATCCTCGGCACGACCGGCGAATCCTCCACCATGTCGCACGAGGAGGACAACGCCGTCTGCGAGTACACGGTGAAGCGTGTCGCGGGCCGCATTCCGGTGATCTGCGGCTCGGGCTCGAACGACACCCGCACGATGCTTGAAAAGTCGCTCGCCTTCGAGCGCCTCGGCGCCGACGGCCTCCTCATCATCACGCCCTACTACAACAAGGCGAACGAGGAAGGCATCTACCGCCACTTCGCGACCGTCGCGGATGCGGTGAAGATTCCCTGCATTCTCTACAATGTCCCGGGCCGCACGGGCTGCTCGATTTCGGAAGCAAACGTGGCGCGCCTCTCGAAGCACCCCAACATCATCGGCATCAAGGAAGCGAGCGGCAACATTTCCTATGCTGCGAAGATTGCCCGCCACCTCTCCGACGACTTCGTCATGTATTCGGGCAACGACGACATGATCGTTCCGATGCTCGCGCTCGGCGCTTCGGGCGTCATTTCGGTGCTCGCGAACGTTGCTCCGAGAGAAACCCACCGCATGGTGATGGACTTCCTCGAAGGGCGCGTGAAGGAATCGCGCGACCTGCAGCTGAAGCTCCTCGAGGTCACGAACGACCTCTTCATCGAAGTCAACCCCATCCCCGTGAAGGAAGCCCTCAATCTGATGGGGAAGGACGTCGGCGGCTACCGTCTCCCGCTCTGCCCGATGACGGAAGCCCACCGCGAGACGCTGCGCCGCTCGATGGCGGCTGCGGGCCTCATCTGAGCTTCAGATTCGGACACACACATCCAGGGAAAAGGATTCACCATGAAAATCGCGCTCGTCGGCATGGGCCGAATGGGAAAAATGATCGCCTCCTGCGCCGAAGAGCGCGGTATTGAAGTCGCAGGCGCCTACCTCGCCGAAAATATTGATGAACTCGCAAACCTCGGCCGGGTCGACGCGCTCATTGACTTCTCCTCCCCCGCGGCGCTCCCTCAGGTCGCGGCCTACATCCGCAGGACGGGCGCAGCGCTTGTCTGCGGCACTACCGGGTACAGCGCCGAAGAGGCCGCCGAAATCCGCTCCCTCGCAGAGTGCGCTCCGGTGATTCTTTCGGCCAACTATTCCGTGGGCGTGGCGGTTCTCAAGCACCTGTCGGCCGAAGCCGCGAAGCTCCTCGGCGACGACTTCGACATTGAAATCGTCGAAACCCATCACCGCATGAAGGCCGATGCCCCGAGCGGAACGGCGAAGCTCCTCCTCCGGGCGATCGACCCTGAAGGCAAGCGCCGCACGGTCTACGGCCGCGAGGGCATGATGAAGCGCGAGGGGAATGAAATCGGCGTCCATGCCGTAAGAGGCGGCACTGTTGCCGGCGTCCATACGGTTTCCTTCTTCGGACCCGACGAGGAGCTCTCCCTCACCCACCGTGCGGAATCCCGCCGCATCTTCGCGCTCGGCGCCATCAAGGCGGGCGAGCGCCTGAAGAACCGGGCCCCCGGCTGGTACACCATGGACGATCTTCTTTTCTCCTGAGAGAAATACCGAACTCTTACGGTCCCCCGTACAAACTCAAACTTTTACGCAACTCGATTCCAACAGGAAGCTTACCCAAATGATGAACGCCCAGGAAATCATTCACTACATCGCCACGGCAGAAAAGAAGACGCCCGTGAAGATCACGATCCGCGAAAAGGCTCCAATCGACTACGGCACGGCCCAGGTCTTCGGCGCAGGCGACAAGGTGGTCTTCGGCGACTGGAAGGTTCTCGGTCCCATCCTTGAAGCGAACAAGGAGAAGATCGACGACATGGTCATTGAAAACGACTGCCGCAATTCGGCCATTCCCCTTCTTGACCTCAAGAACATCAACGCCCGCATCGAGCCGGGCGCGGTGATCCGCGACCAGGTCACGATCGGCGACGGCGCAGTCGTCATGATGGGCGCCATCATCAATATCGGCGCCGTGATCGGCGAAGGCACCATGATCGACATGGGCGTCGTCATGGGCGGCCGCGCGACGGTGGGCAAGCACTGCCACATCGGCGCAGGCGCCGTGCTCGCGGGAGTTGTTGAGCCCGCTTCCGCGAAGCCCGTCATTATTGAAGACAACTGCTTCGTGGGCGCGAACGCCGTCGTGATCGAAGGCATCCACGTGGGCGAAGGCGCGGTCGTCGCCGCCGGCTCCGTCGTCATCAATGACGTTCCTGCCGGCGCCGTCGTCGCGGGCGTTCCCGCGCGCATCATCAAGACGAAGAAGGATGAGCGCACGACCCAGAAGACCGTGCTCGAAGACGCGCTCCGCACCCTCTGATACGCATTCATCCCCGATTGAATGCCGTCATTTCCGGCCCAGGGAAGATTTCCCGGGCCGGATCCGTATTCTCCTACTCTGCCTCCGCCCTTTTCAGTCATGCTCGAGCGTCTTACCCGCTACCGCCGCGATCTTCACCGCATTCCCGAACTCGACCTCGACCTTCCCGAAACGACTGCCTACATCCGCAGCGTTCTCGCGAACCTTCCCTGCGAAGTCTTCTCGCCCGAAGGCCATGCGGTCTGTGCGTTTTTTGACTGCGGGAAGTCCGAGACCGTGGCCTTCCGCTCCGACATGGATGCGCTCCCCATCTGCGAAGCCGTGGACTCGGGCTTCAAATCCACCCATCCCGGGAAAATGCATGCCTGCGGCCACGACGGCCACATGGCGATGGCGCTCGGGCTCGCCGAGGTTGTGGCCGGGCTCAAATCGAAGCTCACGAAGAACGTTCTCATCGTTTTCCAGCCGGCAGAAGAGACCACCGGCGGCGCGCGCCTCATCTGCGAATCGGGGGTCTTTAAGGATAAGAACGCGACGGCGATCTACGGGTTCCACCTCTGGCCCGATCTCCCGATGGGCGTTGTGGCGTCTCTTCCCGGGCCGCTTCTCGCCCAGTCGAACGAAATCACGGTCGACTTTACGGGGAAAAGCACGCACATTGCGAAGTCCGAGGACGGCGCGGATGCGCTTCTCGCCATGGCGCGCTTTGTCGTTGAGGCCGATCAGATGCTCTCGCGCCTCAAATCCGAAGTCGACCCGGCGTCCACTCTCAAATTCGGCCGCGTTACGGCCGGCACCGTGAGAAACGCCATTGCAGCCGCCGGACACCTCGAAGGGTCGCTTCGCGTCTTCAGCAGCGAAGCCTTCAATTACGCCTGGGACCATCTCCACGAAATCGCCGACCGCATCAGCAAGGATCTTTCCGTCGGTATCCGCATCACGAAATCCGACGGCTATCCGCCCGTCATCAACGATCGGAAGCTCTTTGAAGATGCCGAAAAGCGCATCCCGGAACTTCAGAAGCTCCCCAAGCCCCTTCTCATTGCCGAAGACTTCGCCTTCTATCAGAAGGCGCTCCCCGGGCTCTTCATGCTCCTTGGCACGGGCACGGGAATTCCCCTGCATTCCGACCGCTTCAACTTTGACGAAGGCGTGCTCGAGCGCGGGGTTGAGATTTATACGAAACTGCTGCCGCTTGAATAAAGAGGTTGTCAAACGCGTCCGGAGCGGAAGTGTTCCGCCTCCTGACGGTGATGTTGAAGCTCCCCCGTTTAAAAACGGAGGATTCACTATGACACTCTCAAGGCTTT
>ERZ1673741.3218-NODE-3218-length-10371-cov-3.592672_pt1 | contig 10371 bp, 9 predicted proteins | sample MGYA00580209_ERZ1673741 | MGnify/ENA primary metagenome ERZ1673741 (study PRJEB41218, sample SAMN15661754) | gut metagenome | host: Homo sapiens | place: Canada: London | collected 2015-08-20/2019-03-30 | study: EMG produced TPA metagenomics assembly of... | reverse complement strand
GCCTGTTCGCCGCGGTTATGCCGCCCGCCGCACGTTTGCAGCGGCGTTGTTTTTTAATCTTCCGCCGGCGGTTTTACGAATTTTTCAGAACCGCCGTTTCCGCCGCGTCCGCCAGCGCTTCCGCCGCGTTGAAGCAGCGTTCGAATTTTTTGTAAATATCCCGCCACTCGATCACTTCGCGCGTGGAACGGCTTTCCACGGACAGCGCGCGCACCGCCCGTTCGTACAGCACGTCGCCGCGCTTTTCTATTTCGTTCACTTCCGCAATCAGTTCGTTCAGCCGTGCAGGTTTGTTCAGGTTTTTCAACTCGTTCAGCATCTCCGCCGCTTTTTCGCACGCTTCCGAAATCAGATCGGTAAAATCCGCCGCGTCGGCGCGCAGCGCTTTGATGTCCGCCATATATAAAAACGCCGCCACGCCGTCCACGTCGTCCGCCAGATCGTCCGCCGCGCGGGCGAGCGTAAGCAAATCTTCCCGATCGACGGGCGGCAGAAATTCGCGCAGCAGCGCCGCGGAAAACGCGTGTTTTTCCTCGTCGCACCGCCGTTCCGTCGCATGCGTGGCGGCGCGCAATTCCGCCGTTTTTTCGTACGCGAAATTTTTCGCGAACCTTCCCAGAAGCCGCGCTTCTTCGGCGGCAAATTCCGCCATGCGGCACAGCGAAGCGAAATAATCGAACTTTTTCTTTGATTTCATTGTTTTTCCCCTTTTTTGTCCTTCCTTATCGTATGCTTTTTCTCCGCAGATTGTTGAAAACTCGTGCGAGCGGCTAAAACACGCGCACAAACAGTTTGGTTACGAGGTACCCTATCGCGCCGCAGCCCGGAAAAGTAAGCACCCAGGTAAGCAGCATTTCTTTCGCCACGGAAAAATTCACCGATTTTCTGCGCTTCGCCGCGCCCGCGCCCATAATCGCCGTGGTTTTCGCGTGCGTGGTGGATACCGGCATGCCCAGCAGCGAACACGCAAGCAGCCCCGCCGTCGCCGAAATATCCGCAGCGAATCCCTGATATTTTTCTATTTTCACCATGTCCATGCCCACCGCTTTGATGATTTTCATTCCGCCGATCGACGTGCCCAGCCCCATCACCGCCGAACATAAAATCATAAGCCACAGCGGAATTTCCGTCGCCGCCGCCCGCGTATCTCCGCCGCACAGCGCGATGCCGAGGAGAAATACGCCCATAAACTTCTGCCCGTCCTGCGCGCCGTGCATAAACGCCGTGCCTGCCGCGGCGGCTACCTGTCCCTTATCGAAGAACGCGTTTGCGCGGCGATAATCCGCGTTTTTACAAATTTTCTGCAACGCTTTCGTAAAGAAAAAGCCCAGCGCGAAACCGAGTATCACCGAGAACGCAAGCCCGTAAAGGACTTTTGCCCATTCCGCGCCGTTTACGCCGCCGAGGTTGCCGTGCATGGCGATCGCCGAACCGGTAAGCCCCGCAATCAGCGCGTGCGATTCGCTGGTGGGGATGCCGAACGCCCACGCGAACACCGCCCACGCCACGATGGAAAGCATCGCCGCCGAAAGCGCGATCTGCGCCGCACGCGCGTCCGAGCCGAAATCCACCATATGAAAAATCGTTTCGGCTACGCGCGGAGATATCATCGTCATAAACAGCACGCCCGCAAAATTGCAAAGCGCCGCCATCAGTATGGCGGAACGGGGGCGCATGGCGCGCGTTACCACGCAGGTGGCGATGGCGTTCGGCGCGTCCGTCCAGCCGTTCACAAAAATCACGCCGAGCGTTAATACCGAAGTTACCCACAGCGCGGGAGTATGCGAAAGCTGCGTGAAAAATTGCGATAGCGACATTTCTTACTTTTCCCTCCCGTGCCTTGCTTGTCTTTTATATAAGTATGCCGCTTTTTCCGCAAAAAAAACTCCGGCTTGCGCAAAAGTCGGGGTTTCATGAAATTTTTATTTTTGGAAAAATAAAAACGACCATATTTCTTATTATTTTTTAAGTTGACAAAGTCTCAAAAAAACATTATAATGAATATGTAATTCAATTTAATAAATTTATACTAACAGGCTTTTATTGCTTACCTATAATTGTTTTAATTATAAAGCGGAGAAAAATTTAAATGGAAAATCAAAGCGGATATATTTATATTTTAACAAACCCGTCTTTTCCGGAATACGTAAAAATCGGATATGCCGATAACGTAGATGAAAGGATTGCTCAGTTAAATCGTAGCGAATGTACTCCCTTTGCGTTCAGAAAATATGCTGTTTTGCACGTTACAAGCCGCCTTGCCGATAAAAATGTACATAAACTCATCGATAAATTTAAGCCTGAATTGCGAGCAAAAGAAAATATAAACGGAAAAATGCGCGTCCGCGAGTTTTTTTCTATGTCCGCCAAAGAAGCCGTTGAACTTTTATCTACAATCGGAAGCATCTACGGCGAATCGCCTCAAATTTACGAACCGACACCCGAAGAAAAACAAGAGGAAAAGTTAGCGGAAGAAGCGGCTACTGACTCCGAGAGAAAATCGCCGTTTTCTTTTTATCAATGCGGAATAAAAAACGGCGACACAATCACTTACGCCCTTAACCCTAATATAACCTGTACCGTTGTCGGCAATCGGGAAATTGTTTACGAAGGAAAGAAAACTTCTTTAAGTGCCTTGGCAAAAAAATTACTTAATTGCAAAAACGGCGTACAAGGACCTCTGTATTTCAAATTTAATGGGGAGGTGCTTTCTGCTTTACGAAAAAGGTTGGAAGATAAAGGTGAATACCGTGAGCAGCAGAAAGACGAACCTGCGCCGTCAAAAGAAACATTAACAACGAAAAACGAAATTTTTCTCTATTTTACAATGCAACAATTTCCCGCAACTTGTAAATGGAGCAACAATAAATTTCTTCTTTTAAAAGGAAGTAAAATCTCTTTAACTTACACGCAAAGTTGCCCTTCTTGGATAAAAAATTTGCACAAAGAAAATGCGCCGTTTATAGATAAAAACGGATTTTTACTGACAGATCTTTTATTTGACAGCTGTTCTGCCGCAGCAGGCTTTGTGGCAGGTAGCAGCAAAAACGGAAAATTATACTGGAAAACAAAAGACGGAACTCTTTTAAGCGACATTATAAAATAAGTATCCATCATTTTTCTTATACAGACAAAGGCTTGAAAGTTTCTACTCTGTCGTAGTAAATTTCAAGCCTTTTACTTTTAATCAAGCCCACTTTACAGCCATTTTTTAATCGTACAGTTTTTCACTCGCCTACGATGGTAGCCGTGCATTTATCGCCGCAGATGACGAGATACGCGTACGTGCCGCCCGCGTACAGCGGAAATTTCATCGTTCCCGGACAAACAAGCGTAACGCCTCCGATTTCTTCGATTGCCGCGTTGTGCGTGTGCCCGTAAAGCGCCACGGCGGCGCCGCGCTTTTTCGCTTCTTCCGCCAGCGTGAACGGCTCGCTTTTTACGCGGTACATATCGCCGTGGCAGGCAAAAATTTTTACGCCCTCTATTTCGATTTCCGCTTCGCGCAAGCCCCCGCACAAATCGCAGTTGCCTTTGAACGTATACACCTTTTCCGGGTATTTTTCTTCGATTTCGCGCATATCGAATCTGCCGTCGCCGAGGTGAAAAATATAATCCGCCTCGTCCAGCACGCGCGCAATCGCCGCGAGATTTTCTTTATGCCCGTGCGTATCGGAAATCACCACCGCCGTTTTCATTGCTTTTCATCCTCGCTTTTCAGCTTTTCTTTCAACGCCGTCAACGCGCGGAAGCGGTGCGAAACCGCGTTTTTCTCCTCCGCGCTCGCTACGCCGAAGCTCTTGCATAAATCGTCGCTGTAAAACAGACAATCGTAACCGAACCCGTTTTCGCCCTCTTCGCGCGTTAAAATTCTGCCGTGCGTATCGCCCGTTGCCGTAACCGTTTTTCCGCCCATGCTCTGCGGAAAACACAGCGCCGCCGCCGAACGGAAATACGCCGCGCGGTTTTTCTCGTCGCCGAGTTCGGCAAGCAGTTTTTCGCGGTTTTTCTTATCGTCGCCGTGCCCGCCCGCGTATCTTGCGCTATAAATGCCGGGCGCGCCTCCGAGCGCCGCCACACACAGTCCGCTATCGTCGGCGAGAGCGGGCAGGTTCAGCGCCTCCGCCGCCGCCCGCGCCTTGATGATCGCGTTTTCTTCAAACGTGGCGCCCGTTTCTTCGGGGTCGCCCAAGTACCCCGCTTCGCGTGCGGAAACCACGCGCACGTCCTTGAAAATCGCCTGTATTTCCTGCAATTTATGTTTGTTGCCCGTGGCAACGATCAATGTTTCCAATTTCATTTTTTTACGCCTTTTTTTTGTCTTTCGCCGCCGCAAGCCCCTCGCGCGACATTCTCAGCGCGTTGAGTACCGCCAGCATCATCACGCCTACGTCCGCAAACACCGCAAGCCACAACGGGATAAGGCCCGCAATCGAACCGATCAGAAACGCCACCTTGCAGAAAATAGAAAACGCGATGTTCTGTTTAACGATTTTCTGCGTCTTTCTCGCCGTTTTTCTGCCCTCGGCAAGCGCGGACAAATCATCGGAAATCAGTACGAGGTCGCTGGCTTCCACGGCTGCCGCCGCGCCCAGTTTACCCATGGATACGGCGCAGTCCGCGCACGCCATCACGGGCGCGTCGTTGATGCCGTCGCCCACGTAGACAAGCGTGCCCTCTTTTTTAAGTTCTTCCGCCGCCGTCAGTTTATCGTCGGGCAGGAGCCCCGCGCGCCACTCGTCCAGCCCGGCTTCTTTCGCCACGCTTTCGGCGCGCCCCGCGGAGTCGCCCGTAAGCATCACCGCTTTTTTCACGCCCGTTTCTTTCAGTTCCCGAATCGCGCTCTTCGCGGTGGGGCGCAGCGAATCGCCGATTTCCGCGCAGCCCGCGAATTTTCCGTTGACGGAAACGTACACCACCGTGCACACGCTTTGCGTTTCGGTTACGTCGACGCCCTCGCTTTTTAAGAACGCCGCTTTGCCGCAAAGCACTTCATACGTGTTGCCCGCTTTATCTTTCAGCGCGGCTTTGATGCCGTTGCCCGCGATTTCTTCCGCGGAAAGCGCCGCGTACGCTTTGGCGTCCTCTTCCGCCGAACCTGCGGCGGCAAACGCTTTGGCGAGGGGGTGCGTGGAATTCTTTTCCGCCGCGGCTGCGAACGCCAGCACTTCGCGCGCCGTGAACGGCGCGTTTTCATGCACTTTCGTTACGGAAAAATCGCCTTTCGTAAGCGTGCCCGTCTTATCCAGCGCAATGATTTCCGCTTTGGCAAGCGCGTCGAGATACGTGGAACCTTTCACCAGCACGCCCTCTCTCGCGCAGGCGCCGAGCCCGCAGAAATAGGTAAGCGGCACGGAAATAATCAGCGCGCACGGGCAGGAAATGACAAGGAAATTGAGCGCCGCGCTCGTCCAGCGCGCAAAATTCGTAAAGTAGCTTGCGCCCTTGAACACGTCTATCAGCGGCAACAGGAATGCCACGGCAAGCGCGGAAATACAAACGATCGGCGTATAGTATCGAGAAAATTTCGTGATGAATTTTTCGCTTTGCGCCTTTTGCGCCGTGGAATTTTCCATCAGATCGAGGATGCGCTTCACGGCGCTGTCTTTATATTCTTTGGTGATGCGCATACGGAACACGCCGCCCGCGTTGATGCAGCCCGAAAGCGCCTCTTCGCCCGTTTTCAGCGTTCTGATTTCCGCTTCGCCCGTTAAAGATTTCGTATCGAGCGCGGCTTTTTCGCTGACGACAACGCCGTCGCAGGGAATTTTTTCGCCCGCGCGCACCAGCACCACGTCGCCGACTTTCAATTTTTCGGGCGCTACGATTTCTGTTTCTTCTTCGCCGTTTTCCCCGGTTTTCACAAGATTCGCGCTTTCGCTTTTAAGCGCCATCAGATCGGTTACGGAACGGCGGGACGAACCCACCGCCACCGCCTGCAGCCATTCGCCCAGCTGATACAAAAGCATAACGGCAACGCCCTCGGCATAATCGCCTAAAAGCACCGCGCCGACGGAAGCGATCGTCATTAAAAAGTTTTCGTCGAAAATTCTGCCTTTCGCGATGTTTTTCGCCGTTGAAACAAGCACGCTACGGCCCACGGAAAAGTAAGCTACGGCATAGCACGCGTACGAAATCACGCGGGTAGCGGTGAAATCGAACAGTTTTGCAAGCAGCACGCCCGCCAGAAAGAACACCGCCGAAAACACAATGGGAATCAGCTGTTTTTTATTTTCGGCAAACGCGCTTTTTTTGGCGTTCTTCTTCGTATCTTCCGCGTTACGCCCTTCGCCGAGCGCCTCTTGCGCGTTAAGAACGTGCACTTTTTCAAATTTATCCGCCGTTTCGATCGCCTTTTTCACGGCGGCTTTATCCTTTGCGGTAAACGCGATTTTTTGCCCCACGAAATCCACGGAAACCCCGGATAACCCTTCGTGTTTTTTCAGAATTTCTTCCAGTTCCGCCGCGCAGCCCGCGCAATGCAGGTTTTCGATTTTCAGAACGATTCTTTCTCCCGCGGCGCCGCTGTCTTTTTCGCCGTTCTTCGCGTAAACGTTTCCTCTGCCGTCGGCAAGCACCTTAACCTCTTCGAAGTTGTTCGCCGCGGCGATCGCCTCTTCAAGCGCCTCTTCGTCGGCGTATTCCAAAGCGATTTTCTGCATGACGAACGATACGGAAACGGAAGAAATCCCTTTGATTTTCGAAAGTTCCTCTTCCAGCTCCGCCGCGCATGCCGCGCAGTCGAGCCCTTCGATCGACAACGTTTTTTTCATATTTTTTCTCCTGCCCCTCCGGGCTGCCTTTACGGCTTTGACTTTTTAACTTTTCCGTTTTGCGGCTTAATTTTCCGCCGCGCACCGCGCGTGTTCGATGCCTATCGCCACCATCTGCGCGATGTGTTCGTCCGCAATGGAATACACCACGTTCTGCCCGTCGCGCCGCGCTTTGATTACTCTGCCGTCCTTTAAAATACGCAGCTGATGCGATACCGCGCTCTGCTTTCCGCCCACCGCGTTCACGATGTGATACACGCACATTTCCCCCTCTAACAGCGCCAGCACGATTTTCAGCCGCGACGGCTCCGCCAGCATCTTGAAAATGTTGCTCGTTTCTTCCAGCATGTCGCTTTCCGGCATCACCTTTTTCGCATGCTCCGCGCGCAGCCCGTGCGCCGCCTCTTCCCTTACCGTATCGTGCGTTTTTCTCTTTTCCATCGCCGTTTCTCCTTGCTTCGTTTTCTTTTCGCTTTTAATATTATCTTATGAATATCTATTCATATTTTAATACTATGAAACGATAAAGTCAAGCAAATTCGCGAAAAAAACAAAAAAAAGTCAAAAAAATTATCCTCCGTGGGAAAATTTTCCGCACAAAGGATAAAAACAAAACGTAAAAATCAGAGTCCCCGCAAGCCGCCGCGCTTTTTCACAAGTTTTTGAAAAATCTTCGCCGTGGTAAGCGCGTCGTCGAACGCGCGGTGGTGATTGAAATGTATATCGTAATAATCCGCCAGCGTGTTCAGCTTGAAGTTGGAAACTTCGCCGCGCAGCACTTCCTGCCCGATCGTCATCGTATCGTACGTTTTCGCGTCGAAGAAGTAGCGGTACTCTTCGCCGTAATACTTCACGAAACGATAATCGAACATAACGTTGTGCCCCACCAGCGCGCACCCGTCGGTAAATTTGTAAAAATCCGCAAGCACGTCCTCTATATCGGGCGCGCCCACAAGATCTTCGTCGTGAATGCCCGTCAGTTCCACGATATTCGGCGGCAGCTTTTCCGGGCAGGCGATAAACGAAGAAAATTTCTCCGTCATGTTCCCGCCCTGCATCTTCACCGCACCGATTTCGATAATCCTGTCCACCTTTCCCGACGCGGGCGAGCTGTTCAAGCCCGTGGTTTCGATATCGAACACCACAAACGTCTGCGCCTTTAAATCTGCCGGCAATTCGAGGTCGTCGAAAAAACCGGACTGCGTATAATCTTCGTACGGCTCCGGAAACACGTGATGATACCCCTTGGGCACCTTTCTTCCCGGCAGCTTTTCGGGCACGAACCCTTCCGGCTGCGCGCCGTAATCGATTTTTTTTATCGAGTAGGAAATATTGCCGTTGAACAGTTCGAAATCGCCCGTGCACACAATCGAAGCGCCCGGCGCAAGCTGCGCGATTTTTTCAGCCGTGCTCTTCTTGGGAAAGTACACGCCGCGCACGTTGCCCGTATCGTCGGTAAGCGTTATCGAATAATATTCCTTGCCTTTCTTCGATTCGCGACGGTTGATATTTAAAATTCTGCCGCAAATACATACGTTTTCCGCCTGAGAATTGCAGTCCGCAATATACGTGGCGTATTTCGGCTCCGGTTCCGAACCGTCCAGTTTTTTGAAATTCATCACGGGGAACACGCGGATTTTCGGCGCGGCGGCGTCCTCTATAATTTCCTCTTCCAAAGCTTCGCGCTGTTTTTCGACGATTTTCACGTTACCGAAATACGTGCCGCAAAAGGTGCTTTGCAGGTGCTTCGCCACCTCGTCCAGAATGTTATCCGCCGTAAACAGCGCCTGCTCGCCCGCCGCCAGCACAAAGCAGAACAACGCCCCGCTTTCGCGCTTTTCCACTTCGATATATTTCTCTTCCAGAAACGCCGAAGCCGCGGGAAAACGACTCTTCATAAACCGCATGATTTCCTGCCGAATCAGCGCTTCGTCCGGCGTGCGTTTTTCCGCATGCACCACTGCGGCAAACCCCGCCGGCATGTACGCTTCCGCAATCTCTTCCGCTTCGGGCAGCACGCTTTCGGAATACGCAAGATCGGTTACCAGATAAAAGCACACCACTTTTTTGCGCGTGAAAACGTCGATATTCGTGATAATCGCGTTATTAAACCCGTCCAGCTGCCGGATTTTATGTAAAAATTCTTCCGTTACGTTCATAGTTCCCGTCCGATTTATCTCTTATTTTTCGCCCGCAAATGCGGCAAGTTCGGCTAAAAATTCTTTTTCCGCCGCCTCCGCGCTCACTTTTTTATACGGTTCTCCGTTTTTGAAAATAAGGCAGAACCCGTCGCCGCCCGCAATGCCGAGGTCGGCCTCTCTTGCCTCGCCGGGGCCGTTGACCACGCACCCCATCACCGCCACTTTGCCGCGCTTTTTATACGGCGCCACAAATTCTTTCACCTTTTCGGCAAGCGCCATGCTGTTCCAGCGGCACCGCCCGCACGTGGGGCACGAAACCACTTCGATATAGTCTTTATCCAGCCCGCAGGCGCGCAGAATCCGTTTCGCCGCGTACACCTCTTCTATGGAATCGTCGGTTAAAGAAACGCGAATCGTATCGCCGATGCCGCGAAGCAGCAGCGAACCGATGCCCACCGCGCTTTTAATTACGCCGTCCGCCTTGCTGCCCGCCTCGGTAACGCCTACGTGCAGCGGATAATCGCAAAGCGAAGGCAACATGGAATACGCCTCCACCGTAAGCGGCACGTCCGAAGCCTTTACGGAAAGCACGATATCAGAAACGCCGTGTTTTTCGAGAATCGCCGCGTTGTACAGCGCGCTTTCTGCAAGCGCCTGCGCGCTTCTGCCGTAACGGGCGAAAAATTGTTTTTCGATGCTGCCCGTGTTCGCGCCTACACGCACGGGAATATGATGCGCCTTTATGCAGTCCGCCACCAGCGCGATTTCCTTTTCGCCGCCGATGTTCCCGGGATTGATACGCAGCTTATCCGCGCCGTTTTCCACCGCCAGCACGGCAAGGCGCGGCGAGAAATGAATGTCCGCCACGATAGGAATCGAAACTTTGGTTTTTAAAGTTTTAATCGCGTAAGCGTCAGCCTCGTCCAGCACGGCATAGCGGATAATTTCGCAGCCCGCCGCGGCAAGCGCGTTCGTCTGTGCCGCGCATTTTTCTATATCGGAAGTTTTGCACGTGGTCATCGACTGAATTTTTACTTTTTCTCCGCCGCCCACGGCAACGGAACCGATCATAACTTTTTTTGTCATAGTTTTTTTTTCCTTTTTGCTTGGCTTCCCCTTCGGGCTTTTCTCGCCGTGTTTGCCGCCCTACGGCAAACACGGCGGCTTGGCTCTGCCGAGTAGCGGCGGTGGAGAGGTCTGCTTTTTTATCCTCTATCGGCAAAATTTCGCTCACGCTCAATTTTGCCACTTTCCCCGACAGGGGAAAGCAAGAATTATTGCCTTATTTTAAGGCTTCCCCTTGGGGGGAGGCTCCGACTGAAAGTCGGTGGTGAAGAAAAGCTTGCTTTTCTTTTTTGTTTGAAAATTTGCCTTTTAAGAAATTTTCAAACAAAGGGGCGCAACTTGTTTTCTTTCATTCGTCAATATCGTTATTGCAACTACCCCTCATTCGCTTC
>ERZ1673741.3215-NODE-3215-length-10374-cov-11.928578_pt1 | contig 10374 bp, 5 predicted proteins | sample MGYA00580209_ERZ1673741 | MGnify/ENA primary metagenome ERZ1673741 (study PRJEB41218, sample SAMN15661754) | gut metagenome | host: Homo sapiens | place: Canada: London | collected 2015-08-20/2019-03-30 | study: EMG produced TPA metagenomics assembly of... | reverse complement strand
TTGCGCAGATACGTTTGATAGTGAAAGAGCAAGATCGCGGTCTCTTGGGGAGGAGACATCGATGAAAGCGAATTCAGACAAATCTAAGCAGAGTAATAAAGCGACGCGCCGTGTACTGGCAGGCGTTTTGTGCGGAGCCTCCGTGTTGAGCCTGGTACTGTCGCTCGTCATGCCTCCGATCTCGCAGGCCATTGCAAACGATGCCCAGGCGGGTGCAGCCGAGAAAACTGTGGCGGCGGCTGATTCTTCAAGTGAGTCTACTGATGTAGGCAACATCAACAACGGGGATACCGAAAACCAGAATAGTGACGAGACCGAGGGCGACGAAGCTGGCGACGATAGCCAGCCTGAGGAGCAGCCCGAGGAAGAGCAGCAGAACGAGGGTACAACGACTTCGGATGGTGAAACCGTTGTTACGGCTGCGGAAAACGAGCAGGCTAAAACGGCCGCCGAGGATATAGCTAATGCAACCGAACTTCGCGATAAGCTTCAGGGTGTTCTAGAGGGTCAAACGGCCAGCTTCAAGCTGACGGAGGACATTGTCTGCAACGACGAGATTTTTCTCAGGAATAAAGGAAGCAATATCACCCTTAATCTTAATGGCTGCAAGATAAAGCACTCGGGCGATGGTACTAAGCCGCTTTTCAGTGTGAGCAATGGTGCCGAGTTTACAATTACGGATAATCCTAATCACTCTGGTGATAGGCCCTTATCAAGCGTGGTGCTGGATGATCAAGGCCAGAAGTTCACTCCCGATTATTATGGCAAAAATGGCAAGGTCGTCTATGACAATGACAACGACATCCCGAACAAGCTCACCTATTACGTAACCACGTCGTCCGTTAACGATACGGGTACGGGCACGACGGAAACGCGTGAAACATATGAGGTCAACATCCAAGGTGCAATTGTCTCAACTGCGCCCAAGGGTTCCACATTGAAGCTCATTAACGTCTACACGGGCGGCAAGTTTAACCTTCAGGGCGGTACGCTCACGCAGGCAAAGGATTGCAACGTCGGGCATCTCATCTATGCCGAGAACGGCTCTACTGTCAACATGAGCGGTGGCTACGTTTGCGGTGCTTCTGGCTCGGGTGACGGCGCGGGCATTATGGTATCCAACGAGCAAGGCGGCGCCTCGACCCTTAAACTGACCGGTGGCGTAATTGCTGGCAACTGCGCTTCGAGTGGCGGCGGTGTATATGCCAGGCGGTCTGCAGTCACGGTGACCGGTGGCGTAATCTCCGGTAATAGCACACTCGACGTGGGACTCGGTGGCGGCATTATGGCCGAGGGCGGCATCGTGACCGTTTCTGGTGGCCATATCACGAATAATAGAATGGCCAAGTTTTGCGGCCACGATGGCTGGGGTGACCATGGCGGCGGCGGGCTTGCTGCCAATAACGGCGCCCATGTCAGCATTTCCGGTGGCCAGATTACTGGCAATTATTCCGAGGAAGCCGGTGGCGGCGTTTACGTTACCGATGTGGGTCGAAATGACAAGCCTCGTACGGGAATGGCGTGGCTGCATATCACGGGAGGGATTATTGCCTCTAATGTAAGCTATCAATCTGAAGGTGCCGGCATTCGCGTGGGCCAGATGGTTGACGCGATGATTGGCGACGCTACGAGCAGCAAGGTCTACATTACGAATAACCATTGCATGTCTCGCTTTGACTGGGGCGGTGGCGGTATCTTCGTCCAGGGAAACTCGGATGCGGGTAAGGAAAAGACCGCTGGTAGATTATTTGTATACAACTCGTATATTAGCAGCAATACCGCTGGTGGCTATGGCGGCGGCGTAGCAGTCTGCCCCACGGGCAAGACGTTGGTAACGAACACTAACGGCACGGCAATCTTTGGCAATTCGTCTGCTGGCAGTGAGCAAAATGCCATCGATTATAAGCCGGCAGATGGCAAGTATAATAATGGTACGCCCCATCTTTCAGCTGGTGGTGCTGAGGGTTTTGATAAGACTGAAGATCAAGATGCATACAATTCGAAGGTGTTTCGCGAGAACGGCCATGCCGATTTCTTCCTTGTGGCAAAGGCTGGCCATAAGGAACCGCTTGCGGCAATAATCGGCAAGATGCTCGGCGGCGAAGATGCCAAGTATCGGGGAAGCAAAGAACGCAGTGATAACAAAGAACCCAGTGATAACGACGAACTCTATGAGGCTATCACTATCCCTGCCAATGGCGGCGTGAAGATTTATCGGAGCGTCGGTCTGACTTCGGATGTCGAAGTTGGAAGTGATGAAGCGAATAAAGCACAGGATGCCGCTACAACTTTCATCACGGGCAACTATTCCTGGGACCATGGCGGTGGCATCATGTCGAATGGCGACCTGTACCTGGGTCAGCCTGCGGATACATACGTCTATCCGAGCCTTAAGCTGAAAGCGACCAAAGCCCTGTCCGGCCGTGCTCTCAAAGAGGGGGAGTTCTCCTTTGCGGTTTACCGTAAAGATTCAGACAGCGCGACAGCGCCTTATTGGAATAACAAGACATTCAACAATGGTGACTGCACCTTTGTTGGGTCTGCCAAGAATAGCGCTGACGGTAACATCACCTTTGACCTTGGCGAACAGTTCTTAGCGAGTGGCACTGGCGAAATTACGTACTACTTGGTCGAAGATGCGGGCAAGGATCCTGATGTCGACTACGATCATGCTGTATATGAGATTAAGGTGACAGTCGAGGACCACACGACCGTGCTCATGTCTGTTCCGACGCAGAACGATCCGAATGCGACTAAAGACCTTAAGGTCCATAACTACACGATTAAAAGTGTGAATGTTAAGAATCTTGGGGCTTCAACTGCCTTGTCGAGCACTGTGCCAGCAGATGCTGACGGCTATTATTCGATTGCCAACTCCGATGGTTCAAAGACTTTCAACAACACGTACACTCTGTACACTTCCGACGGCTCCTGGACTCCTAAGGCGACTAAGGTCGTTAAGGGTGGCGAGATGAAGGAGTTTACGCTCGAGTTTGCGGATAACGAGAAGTTTGAAGACGCCAAGACGGTGAAGACAACGGCCGACGGTACCAATAACCCCCAGACTCTGAGTTTTGTCGATAAAATCACGTACAAACTTAATGACCTCAACAAGGGCGAGGACCCTACTGGTCGTGGCGCTTCTAAGACCTTCACCTATTACGTTCGCGAACAGCAGCTGACCACACCGTTCACGAACTACAAATACGACAAGTCGGTCTACAAGATCACGGTCACGGCAACTGATCAGTCTGATAAGACGATCAAGTGCGATGTGACCTACACCAAGATCGTCAATGCCGATGGCAAGGATATCCCCGAGAAAGAGCAAAAGCCGGTCACCTACGTTCCAGCTAAGGACGAGGCCACTGGCAAGGAACAGAGCGTTCCGGTCTTCACCAACACCTACTCCACCTCTTTGCCCCTTTCTGGTATGTCGGGCGTCACTCTGACGTACCTTGCCGGCGCGGCGGTGCTTTGCGCTGCTGCGGCCTGGATGCACATTCGTCGCAAGGCGAATGCGAAGGGAGGTAAGCGTCGTGAATAAGAAAGTTTGCTCCTTCCCGATCTTGTTTGCGCTGCTTGCCCTCCTGATCGGCACCTGCGCGGTTGTGTTCCCCGCATCCGCGCAGGCCGCGCCGACCTCGACCGGTTCCATCACGGTGAGCGGCACCGTGGCGAGCAGCTACGACGCCTACCAGATCTTTAGCGCCAATGTCGTCGACGGCGACAGCGACGCCAAGATCGCCACCGACCTCACCTGGGCAAGCGATGCCGCGCGCGACGCCGTCCTGCCCGTGCTGCACAGCGCCGGCATGCCCAATTCCCAGACCACCGCGCAGGAAGCTGCCGAGTGGCTCAACACCGATTCCCACCTTACGAGCGCGCTGAGCGCACAGCTCGCTCGTTCCCTCCAGAACTCTGGCGCCGTGTCCGTGGCCCTTAACGCGGGTACGGAGGCCAAGCTGCCCTGTGGCTACTGGCTCATCGTCGCCGACGACGACGCCATCGCCCAGAACGAGGCCGGCACCGCGCCGATCATGGCCCTGGTCGGCGGCAGCGCCGTCACCGTCAAGCCCAAGGCCGCGACCCCCAAGGTGTCCAAGCACGTGCTGGAGGACAGCACCGACGCCTGGCAGAAGGCCGCCGACGCCACGGTCGCCGACGACCTGTACTGGCGCCTCTCTGCCACGGTCCCGGCGGGCCTCACGGCCTACGATACCTATACGGTGCGGTTCGTCGACACCATGAGCGCGGGGCTCGACCCCTCCAAGGTCGCCGCGAGCATGCGCGTGTACGTGGCGGCGGGCGCGGACGGCGGTTTCGACGCCGTCTCGGCCGGCAGGGACGGGCGCGCCGGCACCGAGCCCGCGAAGGGCTGGACCGACATCACGGCCCAGTGCGCCACCAAGGTAGCGGCGGACGGGACCTTCACCGTGCGTACCGGCGACCTGATCGCCGCGCTCGGCGGGGCCGACGCCTTCACCGCGGGCGCCCGCGTGGTCGCCGTGTACAACGCGCCACTCAACAGCGCGTGCAACCACGGCATTGCCAAGGGCAATCCCAACGAGGTCTACCTGCGCTACCCGCGCTCTCCCTTTGCCGACCAGTCCGGCGACGCCGGCTTTACCCGCACGCCGAGCGACGATGCGTGCGCCTACACCTGGGATCTCGCGCTCACCAAGCGCGGCAGCGACGGCGACAAGCCGCTTGCCGGGGCGGTCCTGAGCATCGCCGACGACCGCGGCCGCACGCTGGCGGCCGACGGCACGTGGGATGCGGAGGGCAAGGCCACCGTTACCACGGGCGAGGACGGCCGCGTGACCGTCTCGGGCGTGGACTCGGGCAAGCTGGAGGTCCGCGAGCTCAAGGCGCCCAAGGGCTACACCGCCTTTGAGGGCGCGCGCTCCGTGACGGTCAAGGCCGAGGGCCTGGACGTCGACCAGGTGGCCGCCGCCAAGCCCAAACTCACCATCACGGCCGAGTCGCCCCTGCGCGCCGACAGCGCGGACGGGTCGACGGGCAGCCTGGAGGCGTCGCTCATCAACACGCCCACCGGCACACCCCCTAGCATTACCACCGGAGGCTTTATGCCCTCGACTGGCGATATGGCAATGTACGCCGCGGCCGCCGCAGCGGTCGCCGGAGCCGCGCTCATCGTGGTCGCGCTCCTGGTCAAGCGGGGAGGTGGCAGCCATAAAGAGTAGCTGGCAGCCCCACAGAGAGCGGGGCGAGACGTAGCGAAGTAGATGCTAAGACACAGACAGACAGATTTAGATCAAATGGAATTCAAGCAGAAAGCAGAGGAAAAGAAGATGAGCATGAGCAAGAACATCGCACGCCTGGCAGTAACCGCCGGCCTCACAGCAGCGCTGAGCTTCGGCGGCGTGATGGCGCCGGTGAGTATGGCGTTTGCTGAGGGCGGGTCGACTGTGACTGGGTCGACTGTGACGTTCGATGAGCCTGATTCTGATTATGCAACGTCCACGATCTATAAGGGCATCCAAATCTTCAAAGCGAAAGTGACCAAGGACAACGGGACCACGACAGTGAGCGGCATCGAGTGGGCTGGCACTGACAATGAAATCCAGACGGCTGTCGTTAAGGCCATACAAGCAAAGGACAATAATTATAACAGCGGCAACGCACAGGATGCAGCCGATTGGTTGAGCGCCCACGCTGAGGGTACCGGAGCCGACTCGAAGGTCGCGAGCGACAACGTCTTCAGCTTAATCGCCGCTAACCTGAAGGACAGCACGGCTTGGCAGAAGACGACCAAGGGCGACGCATCCCTCTATAGGCTCGGCGCCGGCTACTGGCTCTTCCTTACTGATAGCGCTGGCAAGCTTGACGGTAAGTCGACCGATGCGTTCACCTCTCCTGTGTACGCCGTGATTGACGGCGCCAGCGCAACGACCGTAACTCCCAAGAAGAGCGTCCCCACGGTCACGAAGAAGATCCTCGATGATGCTGACGCTGCGAAGACGACGGATATCAAGAGCTCAGAAGCATGGAAAGACGTTGCTGACTCCCAGATCGGCCAGGCGGTAAACTACAAACTCACCGGCACGATCGCCAACAACTACGCTACTTACGATAGCTATACCTATGAGTTCACTGACACCCTTTCCAAGGGCCTCAGCTATGTTGATGGTCAAACTCAAGTTTTTGCTGTAAACAAAGATTTGAACAACATTGATCAATATACCGACATTACAGAGAACTTTACTGCGCAGCCAACCACCAATGTTGATGGAACTACCACCCTGGCAATTAAAGCTAAGGAGGGAGAGCACGGTAAGTATCTCAAGGAGATTTCAAAGGTAGACGCCAGCACTCAGATAGTCGTCTTCTACAAGGCGGTGCTCAACGGCAATGCCGTGATTGGTAACACTACTGACAACACTCAGAAGGGTGGCAACCCCAACACCGTTAAGCTTGAGTACTCTAACAACCCGTATGACGGCAATGGCAAGGGCGAGACGATCGAGGACACCGTCGCCGACTTCGCGTTCAAGCTCAACCTCAAGAAGGTCGACCAGGGCACCGAGAAGGGTCTTGGAGACGCAGTATTCACCATCCAGTCTGCCGATGAGAACACTCAGGGCCAGTACATCGCTTCGAAAGACGACGCGGCCGCACACGTTGTCGCGGGCCAGCTCGTGGAAAATGTCAATCCCAACAGCCTTCCCGACTACGTAGTGTTCACGTCTAGCAATGCAAGCGGCGAGGAAGGGTTGATTAGGGTCAAGGGCCTCGACGCCGGCTCCTATAAGGTGACCGAGATTCAGACCCCTGACGACACCAAGTACACCAAGGCCAAGCCCTTCACGTTCACCATCACCGCGAATTATAACGATACGACAATGAAGGTGACGGAGCTCACGGCGGCGGTTTCCCCTCAGGACGCGGGCCGCTCTGACATCGCCTTCGGTGAGCTTGACGGCAATACCGGCGACAACAAGTTGAACGGTACTGACGATGCCGCTGTCAACGCCGCTGCCGGCGAAGTCACCATCAACGTCGGCAACACCAAGTCCGTTGGCCTCCCGCTGACCGGCCTTAACGGTGTGACGTTCACTTGGATCGCTGGTGGCGCGGTGCTGTGCATCGGCGTGGCGCACCTCATCCGCAGCCGTAAGCAGGCTGAGGAGTCCGAGCAGGAGTAACGCTCGCTCACCCATCCCTTTGGCAGGTGGGATGTGATGGCCATGAGACTTGCGGACACTTTTCTCGTCCATCAACGTTCTTGCTTTGCCATTCTCTTTTCGGGGCAGACTCCGCACTGGAGTCTGCCCCGTTCTTTTTGGACAACACAGGCAGCCTCCACCGTCCGATGCGGACTCATCCGTCATCGCGTTTCTTGACTCGTATGAGGTTCGGTTTAAGGTCCGTAGGCGCTCGCGCGGTGCGGACGGTAGAAGGCATTTGCGCCGCAACAAGCGCAAATAAGAATGCCCGGGGGTCGGATCCCGGGCATTTAACTAAAGCTGAAAACTAGGCCGCCCGCGCTCTCGTACACTTACGCGGGGTGCGTCGTTTTCTATTGATATTGTATCCCGAATCGCCCCGCCGATTCTGGACATTCTGAAAACTCAAATGTTGGCCTATGCACGAAAGGAATCTCGTCAATTCCGAAAATTATGTATAATTCCAATATAAACTGGAATCAAACGAAAATGTTGGAAATGAACGAAGCGCTAATCTACTTACAAGAAGCACTAGGCCTCTCCGCCAAGGCCAAAACTTGGCCTGGATCCACACGCTTGCCGCTGCATCTGCGGGCGGTTGAGGTCCGCGCTGTTGACGCAAACGGTTTTTCGTTTTTGCTTGCAAGTTTGCCTACTGGCGTCGGGCTTCCCGAGGCTAAGAGAGTCTATAGTCAGCTAGCCTTACGCGCGGAGACTCCTGTTGTCGTTTCGTTTCCTGATGCCGATGCACGTCAGCGCAAAGCATTGGTCGCACAAGGGATTCCCTTTGTATGCCCAGGTAGACAGGCTTTTCTTCCATTTATGGGCACAGCCTGCACGGAGAGGGGCGGTGCCCGGTTTCACAATCACGCGATCAAGATGTCACCCAACGCGCAGGCTGCCGCAATCTGGGGAGCAGCCCAGGAGCCATATCGCCCCTATGACCTTTGTCGTGCGCTTGGGATTTCGGCAAGCCGCGCGAGTGAGGCCATAACCGAGCTTGTTGATAGGGGGCTCGCGAGGCGCGAGCGTCGCGAGCGATGTGTCGTCGTGTTCCCTGTTGCCGTCGATCTTCTGCTCAGCGAGCACATGGCGGAGCTCTCCTCGCCTGTCTCAAAGGTCTTTTTTGCAAGGAAGACACCGCAGATTGACTGTCTTGTTGACGCCGGGGAGACGGCGCTCGCTGCGCGTTCGATGCTCACTGCGCCGGGTATGGAACAAAAGGCCGTCTTAAGAAGTGCATGGCGTCAACTGAGCGACCTCGAAGTCGCAGACGGGGAGTTGCCGGATAACGAGACGGCGATGATCCAAGCGTGGCGCTATGCGCCTGTGTTTGCTGACTCCTCCCGCGTCGATGACATTTCGCTTGCGCTATCTTTGGCGGCAATCGACGATGAGCGAATTCAGCTCGAAGTCGATCGCATGTTTGGAAAGGAATATCCATGGCAAGAAGCGCTGTAGAAGGTCTCCAAGAATTTCAGCAGCATATGCAAGAAGCTGCAGGATCGTATGCTCTTATCGGCGGCACGGCATGCGACATTTTGCTCGCGGAGGCGGGACTTCCGTTTAGGATGACTCACGATTTTGATGTGGTAATTGTCGCCGATGACCGGTTGCCTCAGACGGCAGAAGCTATATGGACTTTGGTGCGTGATGGCGGTTACCGCTGCGGCTGGGGCGAAGGTAAAGGCTCATGTTTTTATCGGTTTACAGAGCCTAAGAGGCCGGGTTACCCCCATATGATCGAACTCTTCGCGAAGTGCCCCGACTTTCTAAAGGGTCGTGAGGGGATTGATGTGGCGCCAATTTACGTTGATGAAAACATAAGCAGTCTGTCGGCGATTTTGTTGGACGATGCTTACTACAGCTTGTTTCTTCAGGGAATTCGGACCGTAGGCGGCGTTTCGGTCCTGGGTACGGAATACATTGTCCCGTTCAAAGCGAAGGCGTATCTCGACCTAAAAGCCAGAAGGGAAGCGGGGGAGAACGTTGATTCGAAGAAGGTAAAAAAGCATAAACGCGATGCGCTGAGGCTTGCTCAGCTGCTCGGCGAGTCGGAAGGTGTCGACCTGGGCGGAGAACTGAAGGACGATATGCTTGCGTTTGTCAAAGATTGTGAGGTAGGCGACGTCAATCTAAAACAGATCGGGGTTGCGGGCGTAACGATGGCGCAGTTGCTCGAGACGATGAAAGCAACATATGGCTTGATTGGTTGAGTGGGGTTACGTGACCCGGACGGTGCAGTCTAGCTGCGTTGTCCGGTGCATGAGTTCGCTAATCGGCTATTATTTGTTTAGACAACTTGAGTTGTAGAGGAGTGACCGGCGATGGTGCAGGGCGCCAAACATATGAAGAGCAATAACGCCGCGGCCAACGGTGGCTCAAGCCCTCAGCCCAAACCTCAACCAAAGCCCAAACGCCGCCGCAAGCGACTGCCGCGCTGGGCCGACCGGCTCATCACCATCGTCATTATCCTTATTGGCGTGGGCCTTATGACCTGGCCGTGGATCTTGGACCGGCTCGAGGCCTCGGGCGTGTTCAACCAGATCAGCACGGTGTCCAGCACCGTGGACGCGCTGTCTGCCGAGGAGCGCGAGCGCATCCTGCTCCAGGCGCGCTCCTTTAACGAGCAGCTGGCGGGCGAGGCCACCGAGCTCCCCGCCGACCAGATCGAGCCCTATGCTCAGCAGCTCATCTTTGACCGCGACCCCATGATGAGCTGGGTCGAGATCCCCTCCATCGACGTGAGCATGCCCATCTACCACGGCACGAGCGAAGAAGTCCTCATGGCGGGCGTCGGCCACCTGGAGGGCACGAGCCTGCCGGTGGGCGGCACCTCGACGCATTGCGTGCTCACCGCGCACTCGGGCATGCGCAACCTGAGCATGTTCGACGACATCCATTCGCTGGAGCCCGGCGACCTGGTGCTGCTGCACACCATGAACAAGACGCTCGCCTACAAGATGGTGGACTCCGAGGTGGTGCTGCCCGAGGAGATGGAGTCGCTGACCATCGAGCCCGGCGCCGACAAGGTGACGCTCGTCACCTGCACGCCCTACGGCGTGAACGACCATCGCCTGCTGGTGCATTGCGTGCGTACCAAGTACAACAAGAAGGACGTCGACAAGCAAAAGTCGCTGGCCGGCCGCCACTGGGGCAAGCGCGAGTTTGCCGTGCTCATCGT
>ERZ1673741.3210-NODE-3210-length-10388-cov-8.505371_pt1 | contig 10388 bp, 9 predicted proteins | sample MGYA00580209_ERZ1673741 | MGnify/ENA primary metagenome ERZ1673741 (study PRJEB41218, sample SAMN15661754) | gut metagenome | host: Homo sapiens | place: Canada: London | collected 2015-08-20/2019-03-30 | study: EMG produced TPA metagenomics assembly of... | reverse complement strand
TGTATCTGCCTGCGTATTACTGCCACATCCTGCAAACAGCATTACCGTCATAGCACCGGTAAGCACTGCTGATAAAAATCTTTTTTGTTTCATTGTTTCACCTTTTCCTTTATTTTTTATTCCTGTGTATCAACCGGAGGAACCATTTCTGCATATTTTTTTAAAAGCTCCGACGTACTTGTATAATAACGCTTGTTTCTGTCAAGTGCGGCAATCTCTGCCATCTCTTCATCATCAAGTGTAAAATCAAATACATCGAAGTTATCTTTAATATGTTCTGGATTTTTAGAACCAGGAATTACAATATTTCCTGCCTGAATATGCCAGCGCAGAATAATCTGTGCGGAAGATTTTTTATATTTTTCACCAAGTTTTGCAAACACCGGTTCATTTAAAAGTCCTGCGTCTCCATGTCCTAATGGATACCATGCCTGAATGAACATACCCTGCTCTTTTAAAAATTCTTTCATGTCATTTTCCTGATAATACGGATGGACTTCCGTCTGAAGTACTGCCGGTTTCACCTCACAGATGGAAAGGATTTCTTCTATCTGTTCTTTATTGAAATTGGAAAGTCCGATTGCTTTTACCTCTCCTTCTTTGTAGGCTTTTTCCATAAGTTTATAGCCTGCGATATAGTTTCCTGCTGGCTGATGGATGAGGAGCAGATCAATATAATCTGTATCCAGTCTTTTCAGTGTTTTTTCCACTGCATTTTCATGCTCATAAAAGGACGGCCACAATTTTGTTTCCAGAAAAATTTCTTTCCGGTCAAGCCCTGATTTTTTCATCGCACGTCCAACTGCTTTTTCATTCATGTAAGCATTTGCGGTATCTACCAGACGGTATCCATCTTTTAAAGCACTAAGAACTGCTGCCTCCGCGTCCTTCGGTGATAAAAGGAATGTTCCGATTCCTGCCATTGGTATTTTAACTCCATTATTTAATACTGCGTATTCCATTCTTACTTCCTCCATATCTGTTATTTTTCTACCTTCGAACCACCAAAAACCTGTGACATTGGGATATTATCTAGCATTTCATCAATTTCTTTTATTTCATCTTCTGTCAGTTTCTCATTCTCTCTGATTCCTTCTTCTGAAAACTGCGGCATGACCTTGCGGTAATCACCTGTTTTTTCAAACTGTGTATTTTGATCATATTTTCCGGTTAAAAATCCATTTGCCAACGGAGAAAACGCTACAAAACCAATGTTTAATTCTTCCAGCACCGGAAATAAGGTCTCATAATCCCGGTACATCATGGAATAACGGTTCTGAATTGCTGTGACCGGACAGATTTTATGTGCCCGTCTTATGCTTTCTTCATTTGCTTCTGACAGTCCCCAGTGTGTGATTTTTCCCTGCTCTATCAGCTCCTTCATCGCACCTGCTGTCTCTTCAATTGGAACTTTCTCATCAATACGGTGAATATAATACAAATCCAGATCCTTTCCCAGTATTCTCTTATCCAAATTCCACCTCTTCTTCCACGAACAGGTCCGCGCAAAAATGTGCAGACCTGTTTTTCTGTTGACATTTATCTTGTCTTTAGTATATAAGAAAGAAAAGGAAAGAAGAAGTTTCTCTTCGTTTTGCAGTTTATACCTTTCGGTTAATTCATGATCATAGAATATTCGCAACACATGCATTCTATTGTTTATTCTTTATCCTCGATCGTGATCACCGGCACTTTCTTTTTGTCCCTGCGATATAACAGGATCACTGCTATCTCTGCCAGAACCCAGAGAATTGCCAGAACTGCATCGACCACATAAATCGTCTGTAACCATCCTGGAATTGTTCCCGGAACATAGTTCTCATAAGCACTGCTGTTCACTGTCGTATATAAAATATTTTTTACAGCATTCCGCATTGCGATTACAGAAGTTGCACTTAAATCTGTCATAATTGCTTCATTACCCGCAGTTCCAAGCATCATATCCGTACCGCCTCTCACTGCTCTGTCTGCATCCATGTATCCATAGTTTCCAAAGTAATCAGAGATCACCATACCTTTGAATCCCCATTCACCGCGCAATACGTCCTTCAGCAATGATGCACAGCTTCCTGCCCACTCAGTTCCAATAAAATTATAAGAGGTCATCACTGCAATTTTTCCATCTGGATAACTTTTTACTGCTTCCTCAAATGGTTTTAAATAAATCTCTCTCATTGCCTGTTCTGTTGTCCATGTAGTAAGAAAAGCATTCCGGTTGATTTCCTGTTCATTTAATGCGAAATGTTTGATAAATGGGTACATGCCGCTTTCCACAGCTCCTTCTACCTCTCCCTTTGCCATTTCCGCACTTAAAAGGCTGTCCTCTGAATAATACTCAAAGTTACGTCCACCGAAAGCACTCCTGTGCATGTTCATAGATGGTGCATACCATCCTGTTACATGATAATCTGAAAATTCTTCGCCCATTGCCTTTGCATATTCCACTGCAAGGTCTGTATTCCATGTCTGGGCAAGAATAATTTGCGAACAATAACCGGTTCCAAATATACCGAGTGTACTTGAATTCACACCTGCCGGTCCATCCGTATCAAGGATTCTTATTTTTCCAACAGAATCTACCGCTGCATTCTGATGACCACCAAACGCGATCAGATTCACCATCTCATCTACTGTAATCTCATCAAGTAATGATTCCCATCGCTCGTCATCATAATCGGCGCCTCTTAAATCGAATACTTCCAATCCATTATCTGCTCCTGTAACCGGCATTTCATCATCCGCATTGTCATATGCTGTCGGATCATAGGTTCCATTTCCATAAATGGTTCCATCCAGTTCAAAATCGGTCGGCGCAGCGGTTGCTTCACTGTAATTTGCAAATCCATTTTCTCTGGAAAGATAAGTCACATTTCCCTCAGCAAATTCAAACTTATTGTCTGCAACTTCAACATCTCCATTGTGTTTCTTATTTTCATCATAAACAACCGTTTCAGGAACACTATATGTCTTTGTATCTACTACGGTATGACTGTCTGTTCTTAGGCTGATCTCATAATCCCCCTGCTCTAATACGTAGTATCCTGTTCCATATGTATCATAAGATGCCATATCTTCTGTATCGAATGTAAGTGTTACTGTCTCTGACTGACCTGGCTCTAAAAGCTCTGTTTTGTCAAAAGCTGCCAGATTCACACTCGATTTTTCGATTCCGCCATTATAATAAGGTGGGTTATAGTATAATTCTACAACATCTTTTCCTGCCGTATCTCCTGTGTTTGTTACAGTGACATCCACACTGATACTGTCATCAGAAACCTGTAATTCTCCCATCGACTGTTCAAAGGTCGTGTAACTTAATCCATAACCAAAAGGATACAATACTGTATCATCATAATTAATCAGTCCTTCCTCTGCTGCAGTCTCATAGAACCTGTATCCCACATAAATTCCTTCTACATAATCTACAAACGATACAATTCCATCTGCTCTTTCCCATGCTTCTTTTGCCGCATCAGAAACATCACTTGTATTGGTATAAGCAAAATGACCAATATTATTAATATATGGTGCACTGTTTAAATCTTTCAGCCATGTATCCGCTGTCTTTCCGGAAGGATTGACTTCTCCGGCAATAATATTTCCCAATGCATTAAATCCTGTCGCACCGGCACCGGCACAAAGCAATACGCTCTTAATCTGGTCATAATCATTTGTCCAGCCAAGCTCCATTGTATTTGCTCCGTTGTATACAACAATGACATTGTCAAACAAACCACATACCATATCCACAAGGTCTTTTTCTGTTTTACTTAATTCCAGATAAGACTGTCCAGCTTCAAAATCATCATATTTTGTGGAATTATTGGTATAAGTTCCTTTCGTGTATTTTGTTCCGATCTCCATTGTAGAACCATCCATGATCGGTCCCATATCTTCTGGAAGGTCGGTTCCCTCACCTCCGGTTCTGGAAAAAACCAGCACTGCTACATCTGAAAATTCTTTTGCCCTGTCAAGTACTTCCTGCGGATAATCGGCAACAGGAATTTCCGGAAGTGTCCAGTCCTGTCCGTTATTGATACTGATAACCGGTCTGTCTGCCCTGTAATTCACATACATATCTGACAATTCACTGTTTGTCTCAAATCCGGCATTTTGAAGTCCCTGTAAAATACCAACAGCTGTTGTAGTATCAACGGTTCCGGAACCCGTCCCTCCATAAATCGGATTCGTTGATGCCCAGCCAAATACATTGATCTTTTGAGATGCAATTGGAAGAAAAGAATCATTATTTTTTGTCATAACCACACCTTCATCCGTTACCGCCTCAATCACTCTTTTTGAATTTTCTTCATGCGACGGATCAAGTGTTCCTTTATCTGCCAATACAACATTTAATGTGTTATACAAGGTTCCTGTCACTGCAATATTTAACGTGATCACAGTAACCAGTAAAAAAGCAAGAACCGATTGCACACGAAACAGACGTCTTTTGCTCCTTTCCATCTTCCTCACGGCTATGATCACAACGATCATTGCAATGAGCACAGCTGCGATTATGATAAGATGTGCTCTCATCATGTTAATAACACTTATGACATCTTCCCATGCCACTTCTACATTTCCCATAAGTCTTTCTCCTTTTCTGATTTATTTTGTTGTACTGACTATAACAAAAAAAGAACCGGAAATGTCCATTTTGGTTTTCCTGGTTCTTTTTTAGGTAAAGTTGGTATTATTTTTCCGGATAAAAAATGATATCTGTCAAAAAACGTTCTTTTTCCGACCGCATAAAAATGGTTCCATGATATCGTTCCACAATATATCGTATACTTTTCACTCCGAAACCATGATAATTTTTATCCTCTTTTGTTGTTTCTGGCAATCCATCAGAAAAAACAATCTCATCTTTGCAATAATTCTCACTGTGGATATGTACTCCATGATTTTGTATCTTTATACTCACACTGATGATCCTTTTTTCTTCGTCCGCTTCTTTTATGACACTTTCAATCGCGTTATCCATCAGATTTCCAAACAGGGCATACACATCGGTTGTATTCATAAAATTCAACAGTTTTCCATCTACCATAGTGCTCAGCTTGATATTATATTCTGTACAAAGAAGGCTTTTCTCTGTCAATACAAGATCTAATGCTTCATTTCCTGTCTGAAAAATATTATCATAAATTGTGAGTGTATTTCTTACATCTTCAATATACTTTTTCTGCTCCTCGCCGTCCTCTATTTTGGGAATTTTGGAAATCCTGTATTTTAAGTCATGACATTTTATATTGATAATATCAATCGTTTCTTTCGACAGTTTCTGTTTTTCCCCCATATTTTTTATCATTTGCTCCATTGTCTCTTTTTCCCGTAGGATCTGATTCTGTCTTGACATAGAATAAGCCATAAAAATTGCAAGGAAACAGCACGCAATTGCATATAATTTGCAGAATACATTTTGCAGCAGGGCACTTTCTCCCCGAAACATCCTGCTGTCTACTAACACACTGTTCACCACTACAATAAACAGGATCACAAGTGACAGCAGAATCATCCGGATATCCCTGCTCTTATGTTCTGCCTTTCCTTCGTAACGCCGCACGATTGTCCAGTAAATTACAATGGAAACGATCAGATACGGCAGCACCCGGATCAGCAGGAATTCCCAGAATATTGAAAATTCAATCCCTGTAAGTTCAACAATGATTGTAACAGCTGCGTATGAAATATGCTGTGTTGCATAACCACAGACACCTGAAAATAATAATTCTTCCCGCTTTTCATCAAAACACAAATTCATCGTGATAAGACTGTAAACAAACATACAGCTGTAATATATAATTGAAATGAAAGGATTTTCACTCGGAATCCCTGCTAACAGGTAAAAAGTTGTCAGTGCCAGACCAAAGTATAAAACTATCCCAAGTAAAATTCTCCAGAAAAAATATTTTTTCCGTTTTAATCCAAATGTATAAATACTTTCCGTGATCAGAAGCTGTAAGGAAAATCTTATACAGGATATCATGTGCATTCCTGTCATGAAAAATCACCTCCAAGATATCGCATAAAATCTTCTTTGAACTCTTTCTTCCGCTGTCTGCTGATAGGAAGCTGTATCTCATCAATCCATACCGTATCTTTTTCCAGCTTTGAAACACATTTCAAATTTACCAGACAGCCATTAATGCATTTGGAAAATCCTTCCTGACTCAACTCCTTTTCCACATCTAACATCGTTCCTCTTGCCTGTAAATTTCCCTTTGTGGTATGGAACACAAGATAATTCTTATCTTTTTCTACATAAAGGATCTGAGAAGAACCAATCCTCATCATTTCTCCATTTCCATGAACCACAACCATTTTTTCTTTATTTAAATTTAAATACCGGAGTGCTTTTTTCAGTTTGTCCACAAACACATAATAGCTGATCGGCTTTACAATAAAGTCCACTGCATCCACTTCATAACCATGGATTGCATACTGCGCCATATTCGTCACAAAAATAATTTTTATACCAGTATCTTTTTCCCTCAGTTTTCTTGCTGCTGTCATTCCATCCATATGCGGCATTTCTATATCCAGAAATACCACATCCAGATTGCCTTCATACTCTTCTAAAAACTGAAGTCCATCGGAATATTCTTTCACACAGATCTTCGTCTGTTCTTCTTTCTCATACCGGCAAATAAACTGCCTGATCAATTTCTGATGTTCTTTATCATCATCCACTAATCCGATTCGAATCATAATCCATCCCCTTATAAAAAATCACTTTTTTTCAATCGCACTACAAGTATAGTATGTAATAAATACAAACAGCCCCATAATCGCAATATAATCCAGAAGAAACCAGATCAGATTTTCTCCAAAATCAAAAAATACAAAATGTGAGATCAAAAACAAATATTCGGGAATCCTTCTTTTCCAGAAAGCATAAATTCCATAACACGCGACCGCAGCTGCGATGCCCCGTGCCACCCATATTAGTTTCTTATGATTTTTACTATCTTTTTTCATTGCTTTTCCTGTCATGCCTACCATCATATTCCAATGCATCCCAAGGTGTACCGACATCAGAAGAAATCCCCAGTACGCACAGAGCATATGGACATTTCTCGCCAGATTGGCTGCTCCCTTTATCCTGACAAACTTAAAAACATAATTGGATAAAATGATACCGCTTAACATGGATCCTGCCATACAGAGCAAAAGAAGAACAACCAGAATTGTCTGCATGACCCTGCGCATGGTGTATTTTCCTTTCCGCAGATTCCCAGTCCACTTTCTGTTTAAAACATGATGCACCACAAAAAGAAAGAACATCGCCATTCCAAGCCATTCATGCGCTGCATCACCGATCAGCTCGAATGACATGAGAAACAGCAGCGAAATTGTCATAAGCACATCAACTGCTATTTTGATTTTAAATTTTCTGTTCATTGTAATCCTCAATTTTTCCTGTTTTATGTGTTACTGTTTTCTTCCCAGAAACTTACCGCATGGTCGATCCATCCTTCTGCGACCGTTCCCTCTCCCAGTCCAAAACCATGGGAAAGTCCGTCAAACACTTCCACTTCGGCATTTGTTCCAGCACTTTCCAACCTCGCAATATAATACTCCACACTGCGGTAAGAAGCAATATTGTCCTTCGTACCAACACACGCATAAGTGGACGGCTCATTTCCGGTTACCTGTGTCAGTCCCGTGTACTGCATAATGACTGCTGCCGGTGCCGGATACTTCTGTATCATCCGCTTCTGGTTCTGATACTGCAGAAAATGTGTTATTTACACTCTGCTCTCCACATCCTGACAGCAGAAATGAAGCACCTATAAGCAGGAATATCTTTCTTACCTGATCTCCCATCTTCATGAATTTTATAAATCTCCTTTTTCTGATGCTTTCAATAGGTATTTACAATAATTTATAATTTTGCATCTTCTGACAACATTATTATAGAAAAAACGGAACCTCACAAGAAGTCCCGTTTTGTTATGCAGTATAAACCTGCCGGTTATAAGTATTCATGAAAATGTTATCCAAAAATACAGTGATCTTTCGTTTTCCTACAGACTCTGCAGCAGCCCGTCCAGTCCCTGTTCCTCATAAATGCCCTTATAATAAGCCACTTCCTCTTTGATCACTTGATCAATGACCTGCATACCGAGCAGTTCCACCGGAGCTTTGTCGTCCGTCATAATGTAGCCACCACCGTCATACTGCGTGCTTGTATCCGCAACTGCAATCATCATATTCTGCAGATCTGCATTTGCAAGATTTCCTGCATTATTTTTCAGTGTATCGAGCATATCTTCTTGATTAGATGCAAAAAGTTCCCGGTTTGTAGAGCCTTTCACATCTGCTGTGTAAACGGTTCCAAACACAGAAGCAATCGTGTCCGCGAGATACTGGTTAATGTTTCCCTCGCCACTTCCGCGCATGTTCATATTTACAACCATCACACCATTTTCAGTCAGATGATCTTTTACCATATTGAAAAATTCTACCGACGACATCTGGAAAGGGATTGTGATATCCTGATAAGCATCCACCATAATGACGTCATACTTTTCATCAACCGCCTGCAGATAAGCTCTTCCATCATAGGTTGTGACCGGCACATCCTCCGGCAGAGAAAAATATTTTCTGGAAAGGTCTGTGATCTTCTCATCAATCTCCACTCCTTCGATTGCCATATCGCCAAAATACTTTCTGCACTGTGTCGCATAAGTTCCGGTTCCCATGCCAAGGATCAGTACCTTCATATCAGAGGGTGCTTTGTCCGAAACCATAAGCGGCGCTGCCATCGCGTAATCATAGTACATACCGGTCAGACCGCCCTCTTTCATGTACACAGACTGCACTCCGAAAAGGACATTTGTGGAAAGTACCACACGCTTGTCTGTCTCAGACACCTGCAAATAGTTGTAAATCGATTCCCCTTCGTAGGTCAGGTCATTCTCCCAGAATGCAAAAGAATCTGAATATCCCAATGCACAGCAAAGTGCAAAAATTACGACTGATACAATTACTTTCTTTTTTCCAGTGTGACTCCCAATGAAGTATACAACAGACAAAGCAAGTAAAATTCCTGCAAAAATAAGGAATGTAATGGAAGTTCCGACTGCCGGTATGGAGATAAAAGTTGGCACGAACGTTCCGATAATGCTTCCGATCGTATTGAATGCACCTAACGTTCCGACCGTCTGTCCGCTGTCATCCAGACTGTCCACCGAATATTTTACGAGGGACGGTGTGACGGTTCCAAGTAAAAATAACGGAAATACGAAGATCACCATACACGCCACAAACGCTGCGACAATCAGGAAATTATTGCTCACCGTAAAAATGAGCAGTGCAGAGATTCCAAGTACAATGTATTTTCCGACAACCGGAATCAGTGCAATCCAGATTGCTGCGATCATGATCCTTCCATACAATTTGTCCGGATTTGGTGACTTGTCCGCACTTTTTCCACCATAAATATTGCCAAGTGCCATCGCAATCATGATCGTTCCAATGATGATTGTCCACACGATCTGTGAAGAGCTGAAATACGGTGCCAGAAGACGGCTCGCGCCAAGCTCCACTGCCATGACAGACATTCCTGCGAAAAATTCTGTCAGATACAAAAATAGTTTGTTTTTTAAAATTCCTGATTGTCTCATATATCTCCTTCATTCATGCTTATTTTAAATGTTTCCTCAATATCTTTTAACAGTTTCTTTGTATATTCACTGCTCCACACCAGTCAGTCTGACCAGTTTTTCTTTTGTAAAATGATTAAATAATACAATAATCCTACCGACGGCGATCATCGCTATGATGGTTCCGATACCGATTCCATACAGTTTTCCCGAGATAAGACAGATGATCACAGTGAGCGCTACGCATATCATATCCACACAGTTTTTTGTAAAACCAACACTCTTATGAATGCAGTCTGCGATTGCCTGCACAATTCCGTCACCAGGGTTTGGAACGATTCTCATGTTAAGCGACAATGCTGCTCCGATTCCGGTTAAAACCAGCGCAAGTGCTAACACAAACAGGCGGATCACAAATACTGCTGTCGCACTTTTTCTATCTGTGGACACATCCGGGATGTATTTGGAAAAGAGGTTTAGAAATCTTGTAAACACAATACTAAGCGGAATTTGTAAGAAATCCATGAGATAAATCAGTTTTGCATCCACTTTCTCTGCATGCTCTAATACAGGATCTTCCATTCTTTTCTGCTGCCTGATTCGGATCGTGTGCAAGATCATCTCACCCAGCACGAAAATGGTATACCAGATCAGTGTCGTATTGCCGAAATTGATCCCGGTGATTTCTGAAACTGAATATGCCACCGAAATGATCGGCGATACACCAAGTCCTGCCTTTGTATTTAATGTAAGTCCCATTGCAAGCACTAATAATCC
>ERZ1673741.3199-NODE-3199-length-10409-cov-6.297083_pt1 | contig 10409 bp, 6 predicted proteins | sample MGYA00580209_ERZ1673741 | MGnify/ENA primary metagenome ERZ1673741 (study PRJEB41218, sample SAMN15661754) | gut metagenome | host: Homo sapiens | place: Canada: London | collected 2015-08-20/2019-03-30 | study: EMG produced TPA metagenomics assembly of... | reverse complement strand
GCCGGCCAGCAAGGGGCGTTTTCGTTTTGCGCGCGTGCGCGCAGGCCCGCGCGGGTATCTCCCCGCGCGGGCCTTTTTTGTTTTGTCGGGCGGCGCGGCCGCGCCGGGATCGCGCATCCCCACAGAATGGGCCTCTTGGAGCCCTCTTTTGTAAAAATGCGCGATCTCGGCGGGTATGCGGTGGCTCTCTCTTTGTTTTCGGTGGGCGGTTGCGTAAAGCCGGTCGCTTCTCTTTTCGTATTTTTGTCTTGTGACGAACGTATACTCGGGAAGGCCTAGAAGAAAGGAATTCCTATGAGTTGGTTCGAGCCTTCTTTTGCGTATCAGATCTATCCACTTGGGCTTTGCGGTGCTCCTCACGAGAACGACGGCGTTCTCGTGCATCGTCTTCGTAAGCTCATTGACGACGGCTGGATCGACCATATGCAGAGGCTCGGAGTCACATGTCTCATCTTGAACCCTGTATTCGATAGCCTCACTCATGGATACGATACGAGTGACTATACGAAGGTCGACTGTCGCCTAGGGGATTCCGATGACCTGAGGGCTGTGGTCGCTGCTTGCCATGAGGCGGGTATCCGAGTTCTTCTTGACGGAGTGTTCAACCATGCGGGACGCGGTTTCTGGGCGTTCAAAGACGTGCAGGAGAAGCGCGGGGACTCCCCTTTTGCCAGCTGGTTCGAGATCGACTGGGGCGGGAACAACGAGTGGAACGACGGCTTCTCGTATTCCACGTGGCAGGGCGTTCCTTACTTGATTAAGCTCAACCATCATTCAAATGAGCTGAATGAGTATCTTGCCGATGTGATTCGCGGATGGGAGAGCGATTACGGCATCGATGGCCTGAGGCTCGACGTTGCGTATTGCCTCGATCGGGGATTCCTTGCCTACCTTCGCCGGATTGCCGACGAGATCTCGCAGAAGCGCGGGGATAAGTTCCTTCTCCTTGGCGAGACGATGTTCGGCGACTACAACCTTTGGATGGGCGATGAGCTGTGCGACACCGTCACGAACTACGAGGCGTATAAGGGACTCTGGTCCTCGATGAACTCCTCGAATATGCATGAGGTCGCCTATGCGCTCGAGCGTCAGAGCGGAAGTCGCCCGTGGGACCTCTACACGGGTAAGCATCTGTTGGACTTCGTGGACAATCACGACGTGCCGCGCATCGCGACGAAGCTTGAAAACAAAGACCTGCTCAAACCGCTCTACGGCCTGCTCTTTGGTATGGCAGGCGTACCGTGCGTTTACTACGGGAGCGAATGGGGGATCGAGGGCGAGCAGAACTTCGGAGACTATGAGCTTCGCCCGGCGCTCGAGGAGCCTGAGTGGAATGACCTTACAGACTGGATCTCGGGCCTGGCAAAGGCGCGCGCTCAGAGCAAGGCCATCATCTGGGGCTCGTATGAGCAGCTGGCTGTTCAGCCGCTGCAACTCGTTTTCTGCAGAACATTCGAGGATGAGCGTGTGATCGTGGCAGTCAACGCTTCGGCGGAACCGGCAGTGATGCACTTCGATGCCCAGTCGGGAACCGGCATAGATTTAATCTCCGGGCAAACGCATGATTTCGGCGGGGGTTCGGAGCTCGCCCCCTATTCGGTTTGCTATTGGAAATGTGAATAGTAACCGGGTTTCCCATTAAAATTCGTTTATGTTAACCGTTTACTGGACTATAACCTTCCGCTCACCTGATTTATACTAGGCAAACGTAGGCTTCAAAGGACGCGCAGGGGGTTGCGCTCATCCGAAAGGACTCACGATGAAGATTCTGTTCTACGGTACCGCGAGCTACGACAAGGACTCGTTCACGAAGGAGCTCAAGGACTACCCCGACATCAAGATCGACTTCATCGAGACCAACCTTACTCCGATGACTGCCGCCCTCGCCCGTGGCTATGACGCCGTCTGCGCCTTCGTTAATGCCGACGCTGGTGCCATGACCCTCGAGATTCTCGCCGGCTTCGGCGTCAAGCTCGTTCTCATGCGCTGCGCTGGCTTCGATGCCGTCAACGTGCCTGTTGCTGAGGATCTCGGCCTTAAGGTCACCCGTGTTCCCGCGTACTCGCCCGAGGCCATCGCCGAGCACGCTATGGGCCTTGCCCTTTGCGCCAACCGCCGCATCCACAAAGGTTACATCCGCGTCCGTGAGAATGACTTCAACCTCGAGGGCCTCGTCGGCGAGACCCTGCACGGCAAGACCGCCGGCATTATCGGCACCGGTCGCATCGGTGCTGCGCTCTGCCGCATCTGCAAGGGCTTCGGCATGAAGGTCCTCGGCAGCGACCTCTACCCGAACCAGAAGCTCGTCGACGACGGCATCGTTGACGAGTACGTTGACTACGATGAGCTCTACCGTCGCAGCGACCTGATTTCGCTGCACGCCTTCCTTAACGAGCAGAGCCGCCACATGATCAACGACGAGTCCATCTCCAAGATGAAGGACGGCGTCATCTTCGTGAACACCGGCCGTGGTGGCCTTGTCGACACCCAGGCGCTCATCCGCGGCATCCTTTCCGGAAAGATCGGCGCCGCCGGCCTCGACGTCTACGACGAGGAGGGCCCGAACGTCTACCAGAACCGCTCCGGTGAGATTGTCGACTCCGTCACTTCTCGCCTGTGCTCCTTCCCGAACGTCGTCATGACTTCTCACCAGGCGTTCTTCACCAAGGAAGCCCTCGGCGAGATCGCGCGCGTCACGCTCGACAATGCCCGCGCGCTTGCCAACGGCACTGATTTCGTCGACCGTTCGGTTGTCTGCTAAACAAAGCTATTCGACACGCCTGAGTGCCTGTTCAACGAAACCCCGAGCCAGTAGAAAGAGGAAAACATGGCTTACAGCAAGAAGACCAAGATCGTCTGCACCATGGGTCCGGCCACCGAGGACGAGGAGGTCCTGCGCCAGCTCATCCTGCACGGCATGAACGTTGCCCGCTTCAACTTCTCGCACGGTTCCCACCAGTACCACCGCTCGATGATCGAGAAGGTCCGCCGACTCTCCGCCGAGCTCAGCATCCCCGTGGCCATCCTGCTCGACACCAAGGGCCCCGAGATCCGCACCGGCCTGCTCGAGGACGGCAAGAAGGTCACCGTCAAGACCGGCGACACCCTCGTCGTCACCGCCCAGGAGACCACCGAGGACTTCCACGGCACCGCCGAGCACATCTCGCTCGACTACCTCAACCTCCCCTCTGAGGTCGAGAAGGGCTCCATCCTCCTGATCGACGACGGCCTCATCGGCCTCGAGGTCGACCACGTCGAGGGCCAGGACATGTACTGCATCGTGACCAACGGCGGCGAGATTGGCGAGAAGAAGGGCGTCAACGTCCCGAACGTCAACATCGGTCTCCCCTCCGTCACCGCCCAGGACCGCGCCGACATCATGTTCGGCTGCGAGCTCGGCATCGACGCCATCGCCGCCTCCTTCATCCGCGACGCCAAGGCCGTCGAGGAGATCCGCAACATCTGCGTCGAGATGGGCGCGCCCAATGTCATGATCTTCCCGAAGATCGAGAGCGCCCTCGGCGTCCAGAACTTCGACGAGATCCTGCACGTCTCCGACGGCATCATGGTCGCCCGTGGCGACCTCGGCGTCGAGGTCCCGGCCGCTCAGGTCCCGCACATCCAGAAGACCATCATCAAGAAGTGCGCTGAGCACTACAAGCCGGTCATCACCGCTACCCAGATGCTCGACTCCATGCAGCGCAACCCGCGCCCGACCCGCGCTGAGGTCAACGACGTCGCCAACGCCGTCTACGACGGTACCGACTGCGTCATGCTTTCCGGCGAGACCGCTGCCGGCAAGTACCCGGTCGACGCCGTCAGCACCATGTCTGACATCTGCAAGGAGACCGAGAAGTACATCGAGGAGAACAAGAACTACTACGACCGCCACGGCGTCCGCAACGTCAACGGCGCGACCGGCTTCGCCGCCGTCGAGATGTCCGACCGCGTGAACGCCAAGTGCATCATCGTCCCGACGCACTCCGGCCGCTCCGCTCGCCTGGTCTCCAAGTTCCGTCCCGCCAAGCCGCTCTACGCCATGTCCCCCTCCGAGGAGGCCGTGCGCCGCACCTGCTTCTACTGGGGCGTCTACTCCTTCCGCACGACCGAGCAAGGCTCGCTCACGGGCACGCTCTACAACGCGCTGACCACCGCTAAGCAGAACAAGGTCGTCGAGTCCGGCGACATCGTGGTCCTCACCGCCGGCGACCCGCAGACCTCGCCGCGCCAGGGCGACTACACCACCTCCACGAACCTCGCCATGATCGCCCAGGTTCAGTAAGAGCTTATTCTTAGGTAAGCTAGCGGCCCCGCCCACTTGGACGGGGCCGTTTTTTATCTGTGGTGCGGCACTAGGCACCGCTTGCTTTTGTCGCCGTGGCGCTATGGGGTAGAATACTGAAGCTTTATAGGCGCGGCCGGCACGGCAACCTTGATGAGCCCTTGCCCTTCTCCTGGGAATTATGATCGGGCATCAATCTGCCGGCCGCAAAAAAGATAACCCAGGAGGGGGAATCGAATGAAAGAGTACTTGTCTTCATCCGAGGATGTCCTGCGTGAGCAGGGCACCGACGCCGAGGCGGGTCTGAGCTCCGCCGAGGCCGCGAGCCGACAGAAGAAGTTCGGCCCGAACAAGCTTGAGGAGGCCGAGAAGACCCCGCTGTGGATCCGCTTCTTCCAGCAGATGGCCGACCCGATGGTCATCATGCTGATTGTTGCGGCCATTATCAGCGCCGTCACCGGCGCCATTCAAGGCGAGATCGACTTCGCCGACGTCATCATCATCATGACCGTCGTCATCATCAACTCCGCCCTCGGCGTCATCCAGGAGGCAAAGAGCGAGGAGGCCCTCGCGGCCCTTCAGGAGATGAGCGCCGCCCAGTCCAAGGTTATCCGCGACGGCAAGCTCGTCATGCTGCACTCCTCCGAGCTCGTCCCGGGCGACGTTATCCTGCTTGAGGCCGGCGACTCCGTGCCCGCCGACTGCCGCGTGATCGAGAGCGCCACGATGAAGATCGAGGAGGCCGCCCTCACCGGCGAGTCCGTGCCTGTGGAGAAGCACACCGACGCCATCGCCCTCGACGGCGCCGACGACGTGCCCCTGGGCGACCGCAAGAACATGTGCTACATGGGCTCCACCGTCGTTTACGGCCGCGGCCGCGCCGTCGTCGTGGGTACCGGCATGGACACCGAGATGGGCAAGATCGCGGGCGCCCTCACCGAGGCCAAGGAGGAGCTGACCCCGCTGCAGGTCAAGCTCGACGAGCTCTCGCACATCCTGACTAAGCTCGTTATCGTGATCTGCGTCGTCATCTTCGCCGTCGACGTCCTGCGCCACGGCTTCGCCAACATGGCCGAGGAGCCGACGCTGCTGCTCAACACCTTCATGGTCGCGGTCTCGCTGGCCGTCGCCGCCATCCCCGAGGGCCTCGTCGCCGTCGTCACGATCGTGCTTTCTCTCGGCGTGACCAAGATGGCCAAGCGCCAGGCCATCATCCGCAATCTGTCCGCCGTCGAGACGCTCGGCTGCACCCAGGTTATCTGCTCCGACAAGACGGGCACCCTGACCCAGAACAAGATGACCGTTGTCAAGCACGAGCTTGCCGCTGCCGAGAACAAGCTTCTCGCCGGCATGGCGCTGTGCTCCGACGCCAAGTGGGACCCCGAGGTCGGCGAGGCCGTGGGCGAGCCGACCGAGTGTGCCCTTGTGAACGACGCCGGCAAGGCGGGCCTCACCGGCCTCGTCGAGGAGCACCCCCGCGTGGGCGAGGCTCCCTTTGACTCCGGCCGCAAGATGATGTCCGTCGTGGTCGAGACCCTCGATGACGAGTACGAGCAGTACACCAAGGGCGGCCCCGACGTCGTCCTCGGCCGCTGCACCACCATCTACGACGGGAACAAGATCGTGCCGCTCACCGACGAGCGCCGCGCCGAGCTCGTTGCCGCCAACAAGGCCATGGCCGACCAGGCCCTGCGCGTCCTGGCGCTTGCCAGCCGCCACTACACCGAGCTCCCGACCGACTTCTCGGCCGACGCGCTCGAGCACGACCTTACCTTCTGCGGCCTGTCGGGCATGATCGACCCCGAGCGCCCCGAGGTGGCCCCCGCCATCGCCGAGGCGCATGCCGCCGGCATCCGCACCGTCATGATCACGGGCGACCACATCGACACCGCCGTGGCCATCGCCAAGAACCTCGGTATCATCGAGGACCGCAAGCAGGCCATCACCGGCGCTGAGCTCGATAAGCTCTCAGACGAGGAGCTCGATGTTCGCATCGAGGACTACGGCGTGTACGCCCGCGTCCAGCCCGAGCACAAGACGCGCATCGTTGAGGCTTGGAAGAACCGAAACATGATTGTCGCCATGACCGGCGACGGCGTGAACGATGCCCCGTCCATCAAGCGCGCCAACATCGGCGTCGGCATGGGCATCACCGGCACTGACGTGACCAAGAACGTCGCCGACATGGTGCTCGCCGACGACAACTTCGCCACCATCATTTCGGCGTGCGAAGAGGGCCGTCGCATCTACGACAACATCCGCAAGGTCATCCAGTTCCTTCTTTCCGCAAACCTCGCCGAGGTCTTCTCGGTGTTCATCGCCACGCTCGTTGGCTTCACGCTGTTCCAACCCGTGCAGCTGCTGTGGGTCAACCTCGTGACGGACTGCTTCCCGGCGCTCGCGCTCGGCATGGAGGAGGCCGAGGGCAACATCATGCAGCGCAAGCCGCGCAAGGCCTCCGACGGCGTCTTTGCCGGCCACATGGGGCTTGACTGCGTTGTCCAGGGCCTTATCATCACCGCGCTCGTGCTGGCGAGCTTCTTCGCCGGCGTGTACTTCGACATGGGCTGCATCGACATCGCGAACATGATGGCCGGCTCCGCGGACGAAGAGGGCGTTATGATGGCGTTCATCACGCTCAACATGGTCGAGATCTTCCACTGCTTCAACATGCGCAGCCGCCGTCAGTCGGTCTTTACCATGAAGAAGCAGAACGTCTGGCTGTGGGGTGCCGCCGCGCTGGCGCTCGTGCTCACCCTCATCGTCGTCGAGGTCGAGCCTCTTGCTATGATGTTCTTCGGCGTGCCCGGCCTGGAGCTTCAAGGCTCGCTCACCGCGCTCGGCATCGCCTTTTTGATCATCCCGCTCAACGAGGTGTACAAGGCGATCATGCGCTCCGTGGAGAAGGACGACTAAAGAAGGTCACGTGGCCAAGCGTTCAAACAAGAAGGCGCGAAGCAACAAGCGAGCCGGCGGTGCCCAGGGGGCGCTGCCGGCTCTTTCTTCGCTGATGGATCTGCCGGCGTTCGAGGAGCTCTCGGCGAGCGACGCACAGAAGGCGGCGTTCGCGGCGGCCCGCGAGAGGGCCTGTGAGGCCGCCGGCTCAGACATAACCGACGAACTGGAGCTGGGCTGTGTGGTCCGCCTCGACCGAGGGTTCCCGGCCGTCCTGTGCGCCGATGGGGTGTTCCGCGCCGAGTTCTCCGCGCGGCTGACCAAAGGCGGGCTCCGCCATGGGGAGAACTCGCGCGCCGCGGTGGGCGATTGGGTCTGCGCGCGCAGGCCGGGCGGCCACGACATGGGCCTCATCGAGGAGATCCTCCCGCGCGAGAGCGACATCGCCCGTTGGAAGGGCAAGGCCCGCGGCGAGAAGCAGACGCTCGCGGCCAACGTCGACGTGGTCCTCGTCGTCCAGCAGCTCGGCGAGAGGGGCGCGGACTGCGAGCGCATCGCGCGCTCGGCGGTGATCGCGCGCGACTGCGGGGCGGCGGTCGCCGTGGTGCTGACCAAGGCCGACCGGGCCTCGGACGGCGAGCTCGCCTCCGACATCGCCGCCGTGCGCGAGGTGCTGGGAGAGGGGTGCGCGCTCGCGCTCACCTCGAGCGCGGCCGAGGGCGCCGAGGAGCGCCGCGTCCGGGATGCCGCCGCGCGCCTGGGAGTGAGCTGGGGCGTCGCCGCGGTACGCGAGCTCGTCCCGCAGGGGACCGTCGCCATCGTGCTCGGGGAATCCGGCGCGGGCAAGTCGACGCTGCTCAACGCTCTGCTGGGCCACGAGGCCCTCGAGACCGGGGCTGTGCGCGAGGCCGACGACATGGGCCGCCACACCACGGTGGCGCGCAGGATGGTGAGCCTTCCGGGCGCCGGCGTGATCGTGGACGAGCCGGGCCTGCGCAGCCTGCCCATCGTGGGGCACGAGCGGGGACTCGCCAAGGTGTTCCCGGACATCGCGGACGCCGCCCGCGAGTGCCGCTTCCGCGATTGCACGCATACGCACGAGCCCGGCTGCGGCGTCCGCGCGGCGGGGTTCTCGGAGGTGCGCCTCGCGTGCTACCTGGCGCTCGCCGCCGAGATGCGCGAGAGCGCGGCATCGCTCGACCCGGACGTGGTGATCTGAGGCTGGGCTGTGCCTGCTTCTATGGGTGCCCGTCGCTCGCTGCCGTGAGCGACGGGCACCTGTCTATGTGTTGTGATGAGGCTATGGAGATTCCGATGGAGCCATACCAGCGCCCATACCAGTGCGTCGGCCCCCGTTCGCTCGGTGTTGTTCATAACTTCCGCCGCTCGGGAAAATCGCGGCAAGACATCGGGTAGATTTCCGCGAGGCAGCGGGAAGATACCGCGGTTTCTTCCCAAGAACGAACGCGCTGAGCTGCGCACAATCCCCTTATGCGAGCGCCTGAGGCGCCCGCGGAAAGGGGACGCTCATGAACAAGAGGATGAGGATCGCCGTGTCCGGCGGCTTCGCGGCGCTGACGGTCGTCTTTTGTGCGCTGTACGCCCAGGAAGTGCGCGCCGACGCGGATCGCCAGCGCGCGGAGGTGCTGGAGCGCTTCGGCGGCGAGTCCGTTCGGCTCGTGGTCGCCGTGGACGGCCTCGAGGCGGGCGACGTCGTGAGCCGTCAGAACGTCGTCGAGAAGGATTGGGTCGGCGACCTCGCCCCCAAGGGCGCTCTGACGAGCTTAGGCGACGCAATCGATCGCAAGGTCACGGTCCCCGTCGACGAGGGGGCACCCCTAACCGAGCTCAACTTCCGCGACGAGGGCGAGATGCCCGAGGTCCCGGCAGGTTACATGGCGGTGCAGGTCCCCCTCTCGGACAAACTCGGGCTGCCCTCCTCTGTCGCGACGGGCTCCAGGCTCGTCGCCTATGAGGTGAGAGATGACGGGACGCGGCCCATCACGGGCGATATCCGCACCCTTGTGGCCGCTCAGTCCACGGGTGCCGTTTCCCGCGGGGCAGTGAGCCTGGCGGCGCGCCCCGACGACGTCTCGCGCATCCTCGCGGCGAGCGCCGAGGGGAGCTTGAGGCTCGCGGTCCCCGCGGACGACGTCTCGCCGGAAGCGGGCGCCGAGGCGCCGTCGGAGGTTATGCCGGAGGGGCCTTCCGAGGGCGGTGAGAAGCGATGAGCTCGGTCGAGTGGCTCGCGTGCGCGGAGCCCGGCTCCGTCGAGGACGTGGTCCTCGCGTCGCGCTCGCTCGGGGCGGCCGCAAGGCCACGGTTCGTGGAGAGCCCGGACGTCATCCGGTGGCTCGCCGCGGAGCGGCCAGGCTCCATATGGGCCCTGGTCGGCGAGCTTGGCGAGGGGGTCTCGGACGTGAACGCCGCGGCGGCGATGGCTGCCGACGGCACGCTCCGCAGCGTCTCGCTCGTCAGGAGGGGCGCCTCGGGGTCGCTGCGCTCGCGCGCCGCCCGCGCGGGAATCGACTTGGTCATCGATCCCGCCGAGCTCGAGCCGGCGTGCGCCGGGGAAGCACCGCGGAAGCAGCTTCTCCGGGTCGAGCCTCCGAGCGCTGCGCGCGTCGTGCCGGCGCCCCCTCCCGTCAAGGGGAGGGCTCCCCTGATCGTCTTCTGCTCCGGACGCGGCGGCGTCGGAAAAACCGCCCTCGCGGCGATCTCCGCCGTCGTCGCGGCGAGCTGGGGGCTGAGCGTCTCGCTCCTGGACCTCGACCTTTCCTGCGGAAACCTCTACAGCTGCTTCGGGCTTCCCGGCGGGGAGGACCTTACGAGGCTGCTCTCCCACGGCATGCCGAAAGGGCCGGTCGGCGCCGCGGCGTGCGAGGGGGTCCGGCTCTCGGGGCCCTGCGACCGCCCGGAGAACGCGGAGCTCGCGGGGCCTTCGCTCAACGGGCTCATCTGCTCGCAGACGTCCGCGAGCGACTTGGTCATAGCGGACACCTCGACGACGTTCACTGAGGCGACGGCGACCGCCGCCCAGCTCGCGGACCGCCTGTTCATCGTCTCCGACGGAAGGCCGGGGTCCACCGCCGCGGATGCGCGCACAGGCGGGCTGGCGGTGCGCCTGGGGATCGCGAGGACGCGGATCGCCCGGCTGGAGAACCGCTGCGACCCGAGGGGCAAAAGGCGGGCGCAGCTCCATGCGGAGATCGGCCTCGAGGCCGCGAGGGTC
>ERZ1673741.3196-NODE-3196-length-10414-cov-14.257264_pt1 | contig 10414 bp, 8 predicted proteins | sample MGYA00580209_ERZ1673741 | MGnify/ENA primary metagenome ERZ1673741 (study PRJEB41218, sample SAMN15661754) | gut metagenome | host: Homo sapiens | place: Canada: London | collected 2015-08-20/2019-03-30 | study: EMG produced TPA metagenomics assembly of... | reverse complement strand
CAAGATCACTTGGAAAACTCGCAAGAGTTTGAGAAGTGAAGTCCCGGATGGACAGGAAATTTTCAAGAATTGAAAATTTGTGGCCACGGGACGGTTCTTGCCCTCTACCGCTGCGCTCAAAACGCATTTTCAACAAATGTTTCCGAATTGTTAAGGCGCAAAAATAAGTAGAGGTTGTGCTGCTCATGTATGTGGGTCGCCGTTTGCTCCGAACGAAGTTCCTACCCCTGTTTTGCAGCGGCGTTGTCTGGCTCGCCCACAGAAAATGTGAGGTCATGGCACAGTATCTCGTTCAGACGGCTTATGAAGGATTCAAGGTGCGGTATGAAGAATTGCAGGCCGGTCGCCCGGCTACAAATTCTCTCTGAAAATAAAGAAAACCGCCCCGCAAGGGACCAAAGGATTTTGTCGTAGGTGAATGGCGGCAAAATAGTTCGGTATAGCTGCGGGGCGGAAAAAAAGCATTTTGAAAGCTTTATTTGAGTAAAGCACTTGAAATTGCAGCAATCATATCATGTGAAGGAGTTGTTGTCAACAGTTTCTTAAGTGATTTTATATATTGTATAAGGATAGAAGTAGGAATTTGTTGACTTTGCTCAAAATTGCTTGAATGATTGTTCTAAATGTTTATTAAACAGAAACTTACTTCATATCACAGTGTCTGAACGCCAATTTTACCTACATAGAAGTTGATTGAGTAGTAGATTAACGAAGTAATCTATAGCAAACAATACCAGGCGATTCTTACGGTTGGTATTGTTGATATTAGTTGGTGTAATTCGTCAGAAAAGTCTTCAGTGCTTTCTAAATCTATTGTCCATATCTTTTGGAGTAAAAGGGCGGACTTCAACGCAAAATATGCTTGCTCAACGAGAAATCGTAAGAGAAGAATTATTCCGTCGGTCGAAATCATTCAAATACACCCTCTTAGCGTTAGAGACAATAGATACACTTTTGATTGAATATACCACAAAGTATTATAAATCATAATTCATTCAAGTCGGTTTGGCATCATGTCGTTATTCCATCACAATCATAACCGGTAGATAAAGCACTGAAAGCAGGATTACAATAGTCATAAATGTACAAATATAATACAATTTATTGCTTCTCCTAAAAAATGTTATATTTATATCGGTCAGTGCAGCATAGGACATTCAGATTATTTTTGGTTGACACGCATGGAAAAGCCGGGCCCGTTTGCAGGTACGGGTCCGGCTTTTTCTGACCAGTGGCAGATACAAAAGAAGAAGGATGGCGGTATGGCCAAGGACTGGTCTTTTCAGGAGGTCATTGTAGGTTGCCGGCGAAGCGTCTGGCCATTTCCTCGCCGTAGGCGGCGTAGGTGCCGCCGGTCAGGGCGGGCAGGGCTTTGGCGGTGAATTCGGCCCAGCTTTCCGCCTCGTGGCGGGCCAGGATGGGGTAGAACAGGACTCCGTTTTTCCCGGCGGCGGCCTGGTCGCCGGGGGCGTCCCCCACCATCAGGATATGGCCGGGGGCGTAGCCCTTGGCTTTCAGCTGAGCAATGCAGGCGGCCTTGGAGCCGCTGTCCTGGCAGCAGAGGACGTCCACCGAGGGCAGCAGTCCGCAGCGGGTCCATTCTTCTTCCACAGCTTCCCGGTTGGCGCTGGACACTACGGCCACGTCTGCCGCACTGTGGGCGGCGGCCAGGGCCTGGGCTACGCCGGGGAAGGGCTTCTTGTCGCTCTCCGGCAGGGCGTCGATGGCGGCATTGACCTTCTTGGACCAGGACAGAGCCTTGGCCAGTGCAGGGCCCTGGGCGGTTTCAGCCGCCTTGGCCAGGGCGCCATTGGACAGTTCAGGGGTATGCTCAGCCCAGGCGGCCAGCTCGGCCACCCCTTCAATGGGGCAGTAAACCTTGTCAATCTCGGTCAGGGCCATAGCCAGGCCTTTGAACCGGTTGATGCCCCGGGTGCCGGAATAGAGGTTGATATCGTTCCAGCGGTTCAGGATGGGCTCCGACCACTGTTCCAGACCCCATTCCTCTACCATGCAGGGGCCGAAGCAGCGGAAGTGCTTGATGTCCATGGTGTCCATGGTGCAGCCGTCCGAATCCACGCAGATCAGGTAATCCTTTTGTTTGGCAAATGCTTGCAGCGTCACAGCGGTTCCTCCTTACAGGCGGGTGTCCCAACGGTCACAGAACACATTGTCATCAGCGGTTCCCTTAAATTCGCTCTGACCGGTGATCTTCTGGATGGCGGCCCGGATGTGGTTGCGCTTGGGGCCATAGGCATTGATGAAGGTGTGAACCTGGGGCAGGTCGATCAGATGGTTGGTATAATTGAGGCTCATGGCCACGGTGGGGATTTCCTCATTATACCACGGCAGTTCCAGACTGTGGTTGCAGCTCCAGCGCAACCGGACATCATTTTCCTGGGCGTAACCCTTGACGTTGACCACCACCAGCGCCCAGTCGTGGGTCCGGATGAATTCCTCCCGGCTGGAATGGCCCAGCATCTTGACAAAGTTCATGGGGGAGACGCCGTTTTCCACTTCCAGAGCGTGGAAGTTGGGACAGAGGTCCACCTCAAAGCCGGCGCGCTCCAGTTCCTCGACGACCACCTGCTTGACGGGGTCGCCCTTGTAGCCCTTGGTGGTGGGGGTGGAGCCTACATACACCAGGAACACCCTCTTCTTCTCGGCGGGGTCGATGGGCAGATTGCCGCGGGTATCCTTGACCAGGGTGATGCAGCTGTCGGCGGCCTGGGCGCTGTAGCTTTGGTGCTCGGCGCAGCCCACGCAGGCCAGGCCGGCCTTGTCGGGAATGGCGACGGCAGGGTCGTTGAGGCAGAGGTGGGCTTTCAGGCCCAGGATGCGGTGCAGCGCGTCGGACAGACGCTCCTCGGTGAGGTCGCCCTTCTCGTAGGCGGCCTTCAGATAGGAGATATCCTCGCCGATGTCGTTGGCGAACAGCAGCATATCGCACCCGGCGATGATGGCCTGCGGGACGGCCTCGGAGCGCTTGGCCACGGCGGTCATCCCCACCATGTGGGTGGCGTCGGTGATGACCACGCCGTTGAAGCCCAGCTCGCCCCGCAGCAGGCCGGTGATGAGCTCGGGGGCCAGGGTGGCGGGCTTGATGTCCTTGTCCCGGATGCCGGGGCAGAGCCTGCGGCTCATCTCGGGCAGGGCGATGTGGCCCACCATGACCGCTTCCAGCCCGTCGGCGATGAGGGCGCGGTAGACCTTGCCGAAGGTGGCCTCCCAGTCCTCGGCGCTCAGGGAGTTGATGCCCATGGCGAGGTGCTGGTCCAGCTCCTCCACGCCGTCGCCGGGGAAGTGCTTGGCGGTGCAGGCCATGTGGGGATTGGCGTCCTTGACGCCCTGGATGTAAGCTCGGGCGTTGGCGATCACCTTGTCGGGGGCGGAGCCGAAGGAGCGGGTGTTGACGATGGTGTTCCGCCAGTTCATGTAGACGTCGCACACCGGGTTGAACATCCAGTTGGCGCCCAGGGCCGAAGCCTCGCGGCCGGCCACCAGGCCCACATGATAGGCGTTCTCATCGCCCTGGCCTGCGCCGCACTCGGCTGCGGTGGCCACAAAGGTGCCCTCGGGGGCGGCTCCGCTGCCGCCGTCGTCGCAGTTGGCGGCGATCAGCAGGGGGATTTTGCTGTGCTTCTGGAAGGTGGTCAGCTGGCTGTAGATCTGCTCTTTATCGCCGCCGTTCTGCCACCGCAGGCCGCCCATGTGGGACTGCGCCAGCAGAGCTTCCGCCTGCTTTTCCTGGAAGCCCGGCTGGGCCTGCAGGATCACAAACAGTTGGCCCAGCTTTTCATCCAGGGTCATGCCGGCGATGGCGTTCTCCACCCACTGAATCTTTTCGTCGTTCAGGTAAAACGGTTTTGCTTTCAGGTCGATCATAGGTAGGCTCCTTTCATTTGATGGTTACCATCGTGCAGCCATGGCGGGTGCGGGAACGTCCAAGCGCAGGACCCGGCCGGAGCTCTGGGCCGTCTGCCAGACGGGCAGGCCGGGGCCGTTGGGGTCGCCGGTGCGGGCGAAGCGGACCAGGTAGTCCAACATCGCGGCGTCCAAGGCCCGGTCCTCCTCCGTGAAGGGCCGCCAGCAGTTTTCCAGGGTGCCGAACCAGTACCACAGGTCGGCGCTGTGCCATGCGCCCTTGTCGTCGCCGGGAAGCTGCCGGGCGAAGCACCAGGCGTAGCTGTCCACCGGCTGCTTTTGGCACCAGCGCAGCGCGTCGGCGGTCATCTCGGGCTTCATGTCCTGGGTGTTGCCGCCGGCCAGATAGGGGATCTTCAGGCTGTACCCCGTGTCGGGGAAAGCCGCGTTATCCCACACTGGGCCCATGTTGGCCATGACCGCGCCGAACCCCTTGGCGGCAAACTGCCTGCCCAGAGCGGCCAGCAAGGCCTGCGCCGACAGGGCGCGCAGCTCTTCCAGGGTGGAGGCCCCGGCGCCCGCCTTCCAGTCCGACCAGAAGGCGTATTTGTGCTCCATCTGCCAGTCCCCGGCAAAGAGGACCGAATCGTCCCCCGCGCCGCTGGACATGACGGCTTTGTGGATCAGGCCCTCCGCCGCCCTGGTGTTGCACAGCATCTGGACGCTGTGGGCTCCGGCGCTCTGACCCATGACGGTGATGTTGTCGGGGTCGCCGCCGAAGGCCGCGATGTTGTCGCGGACCCACTGGACGGCGCAGAGCTGGTCGTACAGGCCGTAGTTGCCGGTATGGCCCGCCTCGGCGGTCAGCTCGGGCAGGCAGACGTAGCCAAATACCCCCAGACGGTAATTGATTGTCACCGCGACGGCCCCCTTCTGGGGCCAGACCGGCTCGTCAAAGGCCTTGTCCCAGCCCGAGCCGCCCATGAACGCGCCGCCGTGAATGTAGACGATGACGGGGGCTTTCTCAGCGCCGTCGGGAGCCCAGATGTTCAAATACTGGCAGTCCTCGCTGTAGGCGTAGTCCAGCCCCTCCCGGAACTCATGGTAGTAGAACGGATTGCGGCCGTTCTTTTCCTCAGGGGTGAAGGCGTTGTCCTGCATGGCGTTGGGACCGAAGCGGGAAGCGTCGTAGACGCCCTCCCAATGGGCGACCTGCCGGGGATATTCCCAGCGGCCCGCCTCGGCGTAGCGGATGCCCTTGAAGGCGGTCACGCCGGGGGCTTTGGCCGCCGCGCCCTGCACGTCGCCGCAGGGGGTGTGGCAGAGATGAAGGAAACCAGTTCTATTCGTGTTTGGCATTTTTCATGTATGTGTCAAGCCAGTTCAACAGTGCAGGCAGAAATTCTTGCATACGGTCCAGAGGCGTATGTCCGCTTCCTTCTAGAGTAATCAGATGGTGTGGAACCCCGGCCTGTTCAAGCCCATCTTGCAATATTTGCTCCCGTTGATAGGGTACTAAGATATCCGCTGTGCCATGAACTGATAGAACCGGAGGAAAATCCTTTACGTTTGGAAGGATTTGAGGAGTACCCCATAGGTTGATAAAAGCCTTATACATTGCCGGTGCTTGCGCCACTGCATAGAAAGAGGCCCATCCACCTGCACTTCCGCCTATGATAGCAATCCGGTCAGGATCCAGCCCAAATGCGTTGGCTTGTTCTTGGATATACTGGCAAGCCTGATGAACGGCACATGCTGCCTTTTGATAACCCGCCGGTTCGCCGCCGGCTTTTTCCAGTGCGACGTTATCGGCAAACAGAGGGTAATCTGGTGAAACAACGGCATATCCCTGCTGTGTGAGCGTGCGTGCAAACAGACTGATATATGCTTGACGCTTGTCACACGGCTCAACAAAGCCGCCGCCATGGATGAATAAGATGATAGGAAGCGGCGAGGCGTGGGCGAGCTGAGGGGTGATAATGTCCAGTTTGTAAGTATGCTGAACTCCAGTATAGTCTTTCATCTGGCAGAAAGGTTGTTCTGTAAGATTCATCCCAGTGTAATCTGGCTGGTACCGCGTGCGGAATTGAATTTCAGGATTTTCCATAGTATCTCCTTTTCTAGATTTGAAATAGCTTTCGCGCATTGTCACAGCAAATTTTTTGATAGGCAGTCTGACTTAATTTCCCATTTTCCACGGCATGATCTAGAAAATCGGCCAAAGGCGGTATATTGCGATGATTGGTAGCGTCAGTGGCAAAAAGCAGCCGATCTTGCCAGCGTTCCAAAAAGGCCAACCCGAAGGGTTCGTCCCTTGTAATGGCACAATAGGCGCTATAAGCGGACAAGTCGCCGTAGAGATTGGGATAGCGCTCCAATAGACGAGGAACGGTACCTCCAGGCGTCACGGGACCATGACCATATCCACTGCGAGTGGCAGCATCCTCTTTAGGACAGTCGCCAGAAATTTCCAACCAGAAGACTTGGCTGTGTCCAAGGATCACAAGGTTTGGATTTTCTGTTAAAGTTCGTTCCAGCAAGGGAAGGCCGGGATGGTCGCAGACACCATAACCAAAACCCGGTTCAGGGCTCATGTGGGATAATACGGGCATATTCAATTGGGCCGCTGTATGAAATAGAGCTTGTAAAAAGGGACTATCTATCCACTGATTGACCATGACCTCGCCCACGCCCACAGCGCCATGGGCTTTGCAGTCTGCCATGCGCTGGAAGAGGGTCTCGGGATGGACAGGGTCAAAATTGCACATCCATTGCAGACGTTCCGGGTGGGCCTGATGCATTGCCTGGCAGGCAGTATTGTCGGCGCCAAATGCATTGGCAGCACCCTCCATTGTCTCGCCGCAGCTCATTATGATGGCAGTATGAATGTGATGCGCCGTCATGCTTTCCAGCATTTCCTGCGCAGTGCAAATATAATGGGAACCAGGGTCATAAGGATTGCCGCCCAGGGTAGGCTGCTTTGTCAGCGCACAGTGAACATGGATATCGATCTTTTGTGTCATGAAAGCTATTCCCTTCATTATAATTCGATTTGGCCATTTGCATCTGGCACTGTTTTCAGTAGCACTTGCAACACATCTATGATGGTCATGGCCATAGGGATGCCCGTCCAACACAAAAGTAGATAGCACAGGGCCTGTATTTTATGGCCGGCATAGTAACGGTGTGCGCCGCATAACCACCCGCAGGACAGCGCCAGCTTTAAGTAGCGGCTCCTGCTCACCTGCCTGGGCTCAGGCAGGATGTTTACAATCCGGTCCACGATTTTAACCCAAAGGGGTGTTTTGGTAGAAATGCCATTGGCACGCTGCAGGCTTTCCAACTCTGCTTCCAGAGCGATGAGACGGCGAATGTCCGGCGTTTGCTGTTGTTCCATAGCTCAATGTGCGTCCTTTCCGGCAGTGCTGTTGGCTTTGATCCGAGCGATCTCTTCCTCGATCTCCATCATCTTTTTACAGGTGAGGGGATAGAACTTCATGGCGACCAGGTTGCAGATCAGGCCGATCATCACCGTACCAAACATACAGAAGATGCCCATGTGCTTCAAGGCCGGAGTAAGAGGCGTCGTTGCGTCGGGAAGCGTTTCCGTGAAGCCAATCAAAGCGCACAGAAGACCTACTAGCGTAGCGCCAAAGGAGGAGATAAATTTATCCACAAAACTAAACACAGTGCCGATCAGACCAGGCACAAAGTTACCAGTGCGGTAGACCTCATAGTCGGTGACATCAGCAATCATCGGGGTGATAACGCCTGTAGAAATGGATGCAAATCCTTTCATAATAACGTACAGGACGAGATAGGCAATAGAGAAGAAAGTCCAGCCGTGGAATCCTTCAAATCCGGGAAAAGCCAGGGTAGTAGGATCGCCGATGTAGAATAGCAGCACCAGCAGAGTGCAGGTGACCAGACCGCCGGCCGAGGAAATGACCATCGCACGGTTTTGACCGAGTTTGGCCGCAATGACGCCGACGCCAAAAATGACGAACAGGATATTAGGGATGCTGGTATAAGTCGCTAGCGCACCGCTGACCGCCAGATTGCCGCAGATGATGCCGTACAGGATAACACTGACCGTTGCATTGTTCTGTACCTGGGTCGCCAGCTTATCCGAACTGGCGGAGACAACTAGCATCTGCATTGCACGATTGCCCTTGAGAACATCCCAGTATTTCTTGAGAGAAAACTTTACAACGCTCTGATCATTTTTAATGAAGGAGCCCGGCTGGTCTGCAGGCGTTATGCCGATCATGGATACAATGGTTGCCAAAAGACTGAGTGGCGCAACGATCTCCCACGCAGAAGTGAAGAAAGCAAGAGTAAAACCCTGACTTTGATTGACAAGTGTGCCATAGAAATAGGCGGGCATAATGCTATAAAGCAGGGTGATAAAAATTGCTTCCAAAACGCCATAAGTCGCACGCTGGTTGGGGTCATTGGTAATAGCTGCAAGACCAGCTCGCCCTACAGTGTTCTGTAACGTCATAAAGACGGTATAGATCATGTAAAGTACAATAAAGAAGGGAAACCGAGTTATCTCCGGAAGCTTATATGTTACCTCCATCAAAATAAAACTGGTTGCCAGCATTCCTATATTGCCAACGATCATAAAGGGCCGGAACTTGCCAAACCGCGTCTCGAGCTTATCCAACCAGTGGCCAGCAATCGGATCGGTAACGGCGTCCCAAATGCGCATGACCGTAACGAACGAGGTCGCTAAAACCACTGCCACGCCAACAAAGCCATTCAAATAATAAGAAATGAATCCCATGAAAAATACATACATATTGATGGCAATTTGATTGCACGCATATAACGGCAGTTGCCACCACTTTGCTTTGTGAATCTTTGATTCCATAGAATTACCTCCATGTTATTCCCGCTGTTTAAACTTGATTTTTCTGATGCGCGCTATCATTCTGCACATATATTATCATAAAAAGAAGAAATCATTCATTGACTTTTTCAATACATTCTGGTACAATTTTCATATAAATAGCAAAAAATGTGAAAATCGTTCTATGTGAAAGGATCTTGTATGTATCAGCCAAACCCTTTGGAAACTCTGCGCAGGATGGCACAGCTGTTTCATGTGCGGTTGCATTTGTTCCGACCGCCATACCAGAATTTAGAAGAATTGGATTTTCACCTGCGTCAGCAACTTTTCAGCGATTACGATTACCATAAGCTTTTGGTTTCCTTTCGTTCAAATCTAAAACCCAATTCAACACACTGCGAAAAAGATATCTTTGACAACTGGTATTGCGCTTTTTCACTGGATACCGGCGATGATCCGCCGCCCTATGAATTTGCTGTATTAGGGCCTTATCGATATAAGCACTGTACTACAGAAGATGTGGAAACATATCTAAAAAAAGGCAATCTTCCTTCCTATTTAAAAGATAGTTTGCTGAGTGTTATTGGACGGACACCAATTATAGAAAACCGGACTCTTTGGTTAAATATGCAAATAGCACTTATTGCACCCCTTATTACGCAGGATGGTAATCTGCAGTATCGCACTCATATGGAAGAGGTCAATGATTTTTCTGGTTCCATGCCCGTACAACAGAGCTATGCCGACGAGTATATTCGGCTGTCGTTATCCAACGGATATAAACTGGAGCAAAAATTGATTGATTTAGTAAAAGAGGACCAAAGAAATCAAGCTTGTTTGACAGGATTTCAATATCTAAACTTCCAAATCAAGTATCACGAGCAATATCATTTAGATCCATCACAAGCTCTAACTGCAATGAACACCATTCTGCGCCATGCTGCTATGGAAGCCGGAGTGAACGCTCTCAGACTGGACGATATCTATGTAAAGTACGAGAAAAGCTTTCTTTCTACCGGCCATCAGATCTCGAATCGTTTCACCTGTACTGAGATGATCTCGGATTATTGCAAGCTGATAAAGCAATATGCTTATCCCAACTTTAGCATCCCTGTGAGGAAAGCCATCGACTACATTGACTTTCATTATTTTGAGGACATCTCTCTCCAGCAACTTGCCAAGCAGTGCAACGTCAGCAGCGGGTATCTTTCATCGCTGTTCCATAAGGAGGCTGGCATCCCTATGAGTGAATATCTCCAAAAGACCCGCATTCGTCACGCATGCCGCTTTTTTGAAAGTACCGAGCTTTCAATCCAGCAAATTGGTTTAAGATGTGGATTTTCCGATGCCAGTTATTTTACCAGAGTTTTCAAGAAGGAAATGAAAATTTCCCCGCTGCAATATCGCTCTCAGCGCAAAATGGTCTGAAGCGCTGTATTTGTTTGTTATGGTTCCCTGATTTATAAAGAAGTGACAAGGAGTTTTGTTATGACCGCCGTGATCTATGCCCGCTATTCTACTGATAGTCAGCGCGAAGAATCCATTGAAGGTCAGATCCGGGAATGCACCGCCTATGCGGAAAAGAACGGCTTCACGGTGGTGAAGCATTACATTGACCGTGCCATCTCCGCCAAGACCGATAACCGCCCGCAGTTCCAGCAGATGATCAAGGACAGTGAGCGTGGCATCTTTGAC
>ERZ1673741.3193-NODE-3193-length-10417-cov-3.324455_pt1 | contig 10417 bp, 6 predicted proteins | sample MGYA00580209_ERZ1673741 | MGnify/ENA primary metagenome ERZ1673741 (study PRJEB41218, sample SAMN15661754) | gut metagenome | host: Homo sapiens | place: Canada: London | collected 2015-08-20/2019-03-30 | study: EMG produced TPA metagenomics assembly of... | reverse complement strand
GCCCCGATCACGGGCGTGGTCTTCGTGCTGGAAATCCTGATGCTCGACATCACCGCCGGGTCGGTCATCCCGCTGCTGATCGCCTCGATCACCGCGACGACGATGGCCTTCATGCTGCGCGGCTTCGACCCGATTCTGGCCGTGACGCTGGCCCCCGCGGACGCCTTCGAGCTGTGGCAGATACCGCTGTTCATCCTGCTCGGCGTGCTGTGCGGGCTGATGGCGTGGTATTTCACGTCGATGAACTCGCGGGTCGGAGGTTTCTTCAAGAGCATCGACAAACAGTACAAGAAATGGCTGTGGGGCGGTGCGATTCTGGGTATCCTGATCTTCGTCTTCCCGCCGCTGTACGGCGAGGGTTACGAGGGATTCACCTCCCTGATGCACGGCAACGCGCAGGAGCTGTTCAACAACTCGCTCTTCTACCGCTTCCGCGACATCGACTGGGTGATCATCCTCTTCGTCATCGCCACGATGTTCTTCAAGGTCATCGCCATGTCGACGACCAACGCCGCGGGAGGCGTGGGCGGTACGTTCGCGCCGTCGCTGTTCGTCGGAGCCTTCACGGGCGCCTCGCTGGCGCTGGTGTGCAACACGCTGTTCGGATGGGAGGTGTCGATCGTCTCGTTTACGCTGGTCGGCATGGCGGGCGTCATGTCGGGGGTGATGAACGCCCCGCTGACCTCGATCTTCCTGATCGCAGAACTCTCGAACGGCTACGGACTGTTCATCCCGCTGATGATCACCGCCTGCATCTCGTTCGCCGTGGACTACTACCTTGACCCCGACTCGATCTACACCAAGCAGTTGCGCCAGAAGGGCGAACTGCTGACCCACGACAAGGACCAGTCGGTGTTCGTCTTCCTGAAACTCGAAGAGCTGATGGAAACCGATTTCCTGCGCATCAAGGAGAACATGACCCTGGGCGACATCGTGCACATCATTTCGACGGCCCGCCGCAACATCTTCCCCGTGATCGACAACTTCGGCCGGCTGATCGGCGTGGTGCAGCTGGACGACCTGCGCGAGGACATGTTCAAACACGAGAAGTACGGGCACCCGATCTCGGACTACATGATTCCGCCGCCGGACAAGATCATCGAACACGAGGCGATTTTGAGCGTCATGGAGAAATTCGAGGACAAGCACGCCTGGATGCTGCCCGTCGTGGACAAGCAAGGCCGCTACCTGGGATTCATCTCCAAGTCGCGCATTCTGAACGCATACCGCGAACAACTCGTAAAAATACAGCAATGACAACGGAAAATGCCCTTCCCTGGGCCGAAGAGGCCGACTGCGCCGTCACGGTGTGCGACACCGAAGGCGTGATCCTCTACATGAACGAAAAGGCGCGTGCGACCTTCGCCCAACACGGCGACCTGATCGGCCGGAACCTGTTCGACTGCCACAACGAACGGTCGCGCGAAACGATCCGCCGCATGCTCGCATCGGGAGGCACGAACGCCTACACCATCGAAAAGCAGGGCGTGCGCAAGATGATCTACCAGACGGCGTGGAGGGAGCGCGGCGAAATCCGCGGGCTGGTGGAAATCTCGATGGAGCTGCCGGACGAAATGCCGCACTACATAAGGAAATAAATAGACGAGGGGAGGTTTTTTGAAAACCTTCCCTCGTTTTACGGAAACGGTCCGAAACCGGTGGCATTGCTACAACTTGATGTCGTAAATCTGAATCACTCCGGTCAGCTTGCCGGCGGCGTCCGTCACGAGCAGCGAGGTGACCTTGTTGCGGGTCATCATCTTCTCGGCCTCGATCAGTTTCTCGTCCGGCGAGATGGTCTTGGGATTGCGCGTGGCGATGTCGGAAGCCCTGATATTGAAGAACTCCCCGCGCAGGCGCTCCATCGCGCGGCGCACGTCGCCGTCGGTGACGATGCCCTCGATGCGGTCGCCGTCGCAGATCACGATCAGCCCCAGCCCGCCTTTCGAAATGGCGTGGATCATCTCCGTCGCCGGGCAGTCGGGAGCCACCACCGGCAGATCGTGGTCGCGCATGACGTTCCCTACGGTCATCAGCAGACGCCGCCCGAGGCTTCCGCCCGGGTGCAGGCGCGCGAAATCGACGCTCGTGAAACCCCGCATCTGCATCAGCGACACGGCCAGCGCGTCGCCCATGGCGATCTGCGCCGTGGTCGACGAAGTGGGTGCGAGATGCAGGATGCAAGCCTCCTCCTTCACCCCCACGTCGAGATGCACGTCGGAGTTCTTGGCCAGCGCCGAGTCGGGGTTTCCGGTCATCGAAACCAGCTTGTTGCCGTTGGAGTGGATGAAGGGGACGATCTTGAGGATTTCGTCCGTCTCGCCCGAATAGGAGAGCGCGACCACGATGTCCTCCTTCGAAATCATGCCCAGGTCGCCGTGGAAGGCTTCGCCGGGGTGGAGAAAGAAGCTCGGGGTTCCGGTCGAAGCGAGCGTCGCGGCGATCTTGCGCCCCACGAGGCCCGACTTGCCCATGCCCGTAACGATACACTTGCCGCGGCTTCCGAGGATCATCTCCACGGCCGTGGCAAACTCGTCGCCGAGAGTGTCTTCCATGCGTTTGAGCGACAGCATTTCGGTATGGATCGCCTTGCGGGCAACCTCCAGAATCTGCGCCTTGGTCGTATCTGTCATGCTTAACGAGAGTTAGATGGGTATTTTACAGCAGGCTTTTCACAAGGGTCTCCAGATCGTCGAGCCGCAGCATGTTGGCCGCATCGCTCAACCCCTTGTCGGGATCGGGATGCACTTCGAAAAAGAAACCGTTGGCCCCGAACGCCTTGGCCGCATGCGCCATGGCGGGCACGAATTCGCGGTTGCCGCCCGTCTTGCCGCCCGCCGCGCCAGGGCGCTGCACCGAGTGGGTGCAGTCCATCACGACCGTAGGGGCGATTTTGAGCATGTCGGGGATATTGCGGAAATCGACGACGAGGTTGTTGTAGCCGAACGAGTTGCCGCGCTCGGTCAGCCAGATGTCACCGGCCCCCGCCTCGCGGGCCTTTTCGTAGGGGTAGCGCATGTCCGCGCCCGAAAGGAACTGGGCCTTTTTGACATTCACCGTTTTGCCGGTCCGGGCTGCGGCGACCACCAGATCGGTCTGGCGGCAGAGGAACGCCGGAATCTGGATCACGTCGACGACCTCGCCGACGGGTGCGGCCTGCCACGATTCGTGGATGTCGGTGAGCAGACGCAGTCCCCACTTCGCCCGCACGTCCGAAAGCATCTGCAACCCCTTTTCGAGTCCCGGGCCGCGGAACGACGATATGGAAGTGCGGTTGGCCTTGTCGAACGAGGCCTTGAAGATGATTTCCGTGCCGAGGGTGCGGTTGATGGCCGCAAGCCTTTCGCCCACGGCGTCCAGCAGTTCGGCCGATTCAATGACGCACGGACCTGCGATAAATTTTATTGCCATAAAATTCGAATTAAAAATTAAAAATTAAAGATTAAGAATTCCGGAGAATTTTCAATCCCTAATTTTTCATTCTTCATTTTTAATTTTTAATTGGAGAAAGCGTTCCGCTTTCTCCAGATCCTCGGGCGTGTCGATGCCGATGGTCTCGACCTCCGAAATCCCCACGCCGATCTTGTAACCGTTCTCCAGCCAGCGCAGCTGTTCGAGCGATTCGGCCAGCTCAAGCGGCGACTGCGGCAACGCCGTCACCGCCCGCAGCACGTCGGCGCGAAAGGCGTAAAGCCCGATATGCTTGTAGAACGTGTGGCGCGCGAGCCACTCTTCGCGCGGAACGCCCCGCAGGTAGGGAATCACCGAGCGGGAAAAATAGATGGCCCGCGACTGCGCGTCGAGGACCACCTTGGGCGAGTTGGGATTTTCGAGGGCCGCCAGTCCGTCGGCCTCCGTAAAGGGTTTCACGAGCGTGGCGATGTCGGTCGCGGGATCGTCGAAACAGCGTTTCACGGCCTCCAGCTGCGAGGGACGGATAAAAGGTTCGTCGCCCTGCACGTTGACCACCACGTCGTATTCGCGGCCCTGCTTGCAGTAGGCTTCCCAACAGCGGTCGGTGCCGCTCCGGTGGTCCGGGGAGGTCATTTCGACCCGTCCCCCGAAGGCCCGCACGGCGTCGCGGATGCGCTCGTCGTCGGTGGCCACCACGGCATCGTCCAGCACGCCGGCGACCTGCTCGTAGACCCGCTGGATGACGGGCTTGCCGCCCAGCCGCGCCAGCGGCTTCCCGGGAAAGCGCGTCGAAGCGTAGCGCGCGGGGATGATTGCCAAAAAATTCATAATTCAGAATTCAAAATTCATAATTACAGCCTCCCGTTTTTTCGTCAGGGCGGATGAAATCCGGGACTTCGTGAAACCGGCAAGGCAGAAGCATACACGGGGTATGTGGCTGCCGAAGCCGACGAAGGAAGCGCCAGAGTTCGCCGCCATCACGAAAAAACTATTCCAGAGCCAGCTGCAACACCTCCTCGTTGGTCTTCACGTAATGGAACGTGAGGCCCGCGATATATTCGGGTTTGATCTCGGCGATGTCCTTGCGGTTCTCCTCCGAGAGGATCAGCTCGGTGATGCCGGCGCGTTTGGCCGCCAGAATCTTCTCCTTGACGCCGCCCACCGGCATCACACGGCCGCGGAGCGTCGTCTCGCCCGTCATGGCGATACGATCCCGGACTTTCCGCCCCGTGTAGGTCGAAACGATCGAGGTCACCATCGTAATGCCGGCCGAAGGGCCGTCCTTCGGGATCGCACCCTCGGGGACATGGATGTTGATGTCGTTCGTTTCGAACAGCTTGGGGTCGATGCCCAACTCCTTGTAGTGGGCCATCGTCCACTCGTGGGCGATCGTCGCCGACTCCTTCATCACATCGCCCAGGTTGCCCGTGAGGCTCACCTTGCCCTTGCCGGGCGTCAGCACCGACTCGATGTAGAGGATGTCGCCGCCGACCTCGGTCCACGCAAGGCCCGTCACGACGCCCGTCATGCCGCCCACTTCGTACTCCTCCTTGAGGAACTTGGGCATGCCGAGGATTTTCTCGACGTCCTTCATCGAAATCTCGGGCGCGAAAGCCTCGTCGAAAGCGATCTGTTTGGCGCGGGCGCGGGCGATCTTCGCCAGATTCTTGTCCAGCGAACGCACGCCGGCTTCGCGCGTATAGCAGGCGATGACGTTCTCGACGACCTCCGGGGTCATCGTCATCTCCTGCTCCTTGATGCCGTGGGCCTCGCGCTGCTTGGGCAGCAGGTGGTCCAGCGCGATGCGCACCTTCTCCTCCAGGAGGTAACCGGCGATGTTGATCATCTCCATGCGGTCGCGCAGCGCCGGGGCGATATTGGCCACGTTGTTGGCCGTGGCGATGAACAGCACCTTCGACAGGTCGTACTCCATGTCGAGGTAGTTGTCGTGGAACGTGGTGTTCTGCTCCGGATCGAGCACCTCCAGCAGGGCGCTCGACGGGTCGCCGTGGTTCGAAACGGTCACCTTGTCCACCTCGTCGAGAATGATGACGGGGTTCGACGAGCCGCACCGCTTGATGGTCTGGATGATCCGGCCCGGCATGGCGCCGATGTAGGTGCGGCGGTGTCCGCGAATCTCCGACTCGTCGTGCAGGCCGCCCAGCGAAATACGGCCGAACTTGCGGCCCAGCGCCGCGGCCACCGACTTACCCAGCGAGGTCTTACCCACGCCCGGAGGGCCGTAGAGGCAGAGGATCGGCGATTTGAGGTCGCCCTTGAGCTTGATGACGGCCAGGTGCTCCAGCAGCCGCTCCTTCACCTCGTCCAGACCGAAATGGTCGTGATCGAGCTGTTCGCGGGCGCACTTGAGGTCGAGGTTGTCCTTCGTCACGTCGTTCCACGGCAGTTCCAGCAGCAGCTGCAGGTAGGTCATCTGCACCGAATATTCGGCCACGGCGGGATTCAGCCGCTCGACCTTCTGCAACTCCTTCTCGAAGGTTTCGCCCACCTCCGCGGGCCAGTTCTTCTTCTTGGCCTCCTCGCGCATCTTCTCGATGTCGGCATCGGCGCCGTCGCCCAGTTCGTCCTGGATCGTACGCATCTGCTGCTGGAGGTAGTAGTCGCGCTGCTGCTTGTCGATCTCCTGCTTGACGCGCTCCTGAATCTGGTTCTTCAGCTCGGCCAGCTGCTGCTCGCGGATCAGGATTTCGAGCAGCTTGCGGGCGCGGGCCAGCAGGCCGGGGGCCTCCAGCAGCGACTGGCGGTCTTCGTCCGTCAGCTCCATGTTGGAGCAGATGAAGTTGATGATACCGCGCTTCGAGTCGATGTTCTTGATGGCGAAAGCCGCCTCCTTGGGCATCGACGGCGACACGTTGATGATGTTCAGCGCCACGTCGCGGATCGAGTCCACGAGAGCCTCGAACTCGATGCTCTTCACATCGGGAGTCGAATCGCGCAGGGCCGTCACCCGGGCCTTGAAATAAGGTTCGGTGGTGATGTACTCCGTGATCTCGACCTTCTCCAGGCCGTTCAGGATCACCGTGAGGTTGCCGTTGGGCATTTCGAGGATCTTGATGATCCGCGCGGCCGTGCCGACCTTGTACATGTCGTCCGGCGCGGGGTCCTCGACGTCGCTTTCGCGCTGCAACACGGCGCCCAGAATACCGCCTTCGGCATTCACGGCGCGCACGAGGTTGATGCTCTTGTCGCGGCCCACCGTGATGGGCGTGATGGCGCCGGGGAAAAGCACCGACGAACGCAGCGTGAGAATGGGTATGATTTCGGGCACTTCGACCTCCTCCACAGGCTCGTCGCCGCCGGTCACGATGGGGATCACGCGGTGATTGCCGTCGAGCAGCTCGGGGACGAGATTCACGTCGTCTACTTCGATGGTTTTGATCTTATCTTTTTTGCTCATAGGATATACAGATATATAATGGTGCAAATATAACGATTTTTTAGAAATTTTATTTTATCTTTGACAGAATGTTAATAACTTTGCATCCCTGAAAACAAAGTAAAATTCAACGCGCCATGCAAATCGCAGACAAATACGCACCGCAGCAGATCGAATCCAAATGGTACGACTACTGGATCGAACAGCATATTTTCCACTCGGAACCCGACCAGCGGGAACCCTACACGATCGTCATCCCTCCCCCCAACGTGACGGGCATGCTCCACATGGGGCACATGCTCAACAACACGTTGCAGGACGTGCTGGTGCGCCGCGCCCGCATGTCGGGAAAGAACGCCTGCTGGGTGCCGGGCATGGACCACGCGTCGATCGCCACCGAAGCCAAGGTGGTGGCGATGCTGCGCGAAAAGGGCATCGAAAAGTCGTCGCTCACGCGCGAGGAGTTCCTCCGCCACGCCTGGGAATGGAAGGAGAAATACGGCGGCGTGATTCTCAAACAGCTGCGCAAGCTGGGCGCCTCGTGCGACTGGGACCGCACGTGCTTCACGATGGACGAAGCCCGCACGGAGAGCGTTCTGCGCGTCTTCTGCGACCTCTACGAGAAAGGCAAGATCTACCGCGGCGTAAGGATGGTCAACTGGGACCCCGCGGCGCAGACGGCCCTCTCGGACGAGGAGGTGGTCTTCAAGGAGTCGCACGGCAAGCTCTACTACCTGCGCTACAAGGTCGAGGGAACCGACCGGGCGATCATCGTCGCCACGACGCGCCCCGAGACCATTCTGGGCGATACGGCGCTGTGCGTCAACCCCAATGACGAGCGTTACAAGTCCCTGCCCGCCGACGCCCGCGTCGTCGTGCCGCTGGTGGGACGGTCGATCCCGGTGATCCGCGACGAATACGTCGACATCGAGTTCGGAACGGGCGCCCTGAAGGTGACTCCGGCCCACGACGTGAACGACTACATGCTGGGCGAGAAATACGGGCTGGAGACCATCGACATCTTCAACGACGACGGCACGATCAACGACAAGGTGGGCATGTACGTGGGTCAGGACCGCTTCGACGTGCGCCGGCAGATCGAAAAGGACCTCGACGCGGCGGGCCTTTTGGAAAAGACCGAAGATTACACCAACAACGTGGGCTATTCGGAGCGCACGGGCGTGGCCATCGAGCCGAAACTCTCGATGCAGTGGTTCCTCTCGATGCAGGAGCTGGCCGAACCGGCGACGAAGGCCGTGATGGAGGATGCGATCCGTTTCGTGCCCGAGAAATACAAGAACACCTACCGCCACTGGATGGAGAACATCAAGGACTGGTGCATCTCGCGCCAGCTGTGGTGGGGCCAGCGCATTCCGGCGTACTATCTTCCCAAAGGCGGCTTCGTGGTGGCCCTGACGGCCGAAGAGGCGTTGGAAAAGGCCCGCGAGAAGGCCGGCGACGCCTCGTTGCAGCTGACGGACCTGCGGCAGGACGAGGATGTGCTCGACACGTGGTTCTCGTCGTGGCTGTGGCCCATCTCGGTATTCGACGGCATCCGCTTCCCGGACAACAGGGAGATCGGCTACTACTACCCCACCAACGATCTGGTGACCGGTCCCGACATCATCTTCTTCTGGGTGGCCCGCATGATCATGGCCGGCTACGAATACCGCGGCGAAAAGCCCTTCTCGAACGTCTACTTCACGGGCATCGTGCGCGACAAGATCGGCCGCAAGATGTCCAAGCAGCTGGGCAACTCGCCCGATCCGCTGGACCTGATTGCCCAATACGGCGCCGACGGCGTGCGTATGGCCATGCTCATTTCGTCGTCGGCCGGCAACGACGTGATGTTCGACGAGGCGCTGTGCGAGCAGGGCCGCAACTTCGGCAACAAAATCTGGAACGCCTACCGCCTCCTGAACGGCTGGGCGGTGGACGCCGCAGCGGCGCAAAGCGAGAACAACCGTCTGGCCGTGGCGTGGTTCGGGCAGGCGTTGGGCCGCTCGCTGCGCCAGATCGCCGAGGATTTCAAGTCATACCGCATCTCGGAGGCCTTCAAGGAGGCTTACCGCCTCTTCTGGGACGATTTCAGCGGCTTGTACCTCGAGATGGCGAAGCCCGCCTACGGACAGCCCATCGACGCCCCGACGATGGAGGCGACGAAGGGCTATTTCGACGCCCTGATGCGCGTGCTGCACCCCTTCATGCCGTTCGTCACGGAAGAGATCTGGCAGGACCTCGCGCCCCGCGCCGAAGGCGCTTCGATCTGCGTGGCGCAGATGCCCGAGCCTGCGGCCGAAGACGCCGCGATGCTGGCGCGCTTCGAACTGGCGAAGGAGATCATCACCTCGGTGCGCAACATCCGCAACCAGAAGAGCCTGCCGCAGAAAGAGGCGCTGACGCTCCGGGTCATCGCCGATGAGAACTATCCCGCGGAGTTCGCCCCCGTCGTGATGAAGATGGCCAACCTCACGGCCATCGAGACCGTGGCGGAGAAGGACCCGGCGGCCGCGGCGTTCATCGTCAAGACGACGCAGTACTTCGTGCCGATGGCCGGAAAGATCGACGCCGAGGCCGAGCGCAAAAAACTCGCGGACGATCTGGCCTACTACGAGGGATTCCTCGCCTCGGTGATGAAGAAGCTCTCGAACGAGCGGTTCGTCGCCTCGGCGCCCGAGAAGGTGGTGGCCAACGAGCGCGCCAAGCAGGCCGACGCCGAAGCCAAGATCACGGCGATCCGCGAACAGTTGGCGGCGCTCGAATCCGGCAAATAAGCATTAAAACAGCTATCATGGCCCTACGATACAAACTCCTCCTGTCATGCTGCGCCCTGACCATGACGGCAGCCTGTGCCTATGCCCGGGGATTCAGACTGGAGGGAAGGATTGAGGGACTGCAAGCCGGAGACACCCTCCGTTTCGAGCGTATTCTCCTGCCTTCATGGAAGTACGGCCCGGGATTCGACGTCGTGGTCCGCAAACCGGGCGCATTCCGCTATCGGGGGAAGTCGGAACACGACCAGTACTACCTGATGACCTACCGCCCGAAAGCCGGAAGAGCCGCAGCCGGGGATCGCGGAGGCAAACCCGTCATCGTCAGGCCCGGCGATAGGATCGGCATGACCGGCTCGACGGATGCGATCTATTATTGCCGTCTCGGCGGAGGAATTTACGACGAGCCCATGCTGTCGAGCCTGCTGGCGGTCGATGATTCGCTCGGCCGGGTCCGGGGACGTTATCTGGAAGCGGCCAATCCGCACGGAAGCCTGTACCTGTTGATCGACAGGATACCCAAGTTGTCGTACACCCCAGCCAAGGAGGCGCACAAGTTTTACAAGACATTGTCCGAAGGGTTGAAAACGAGCTATTTCGGCCAGATGTACGCAGACTGCATGGCAAGAATGGAACAACTCGCCGAAGGAAAACCGGCGCCGGATTTCACACTGGCAACGACCGAAGACCGTACTGTCGCCAAGGCTGATTTCAAAGGCCGATACCTGCTGCTCTACCATTGGGGATTGTGTCCCGGCTCGATCCATATCGACCGGCAGGTGAGCGATCTGTTCGAAAAGTACAAGGACAAAGGGTTGCAGGTGGTGGGTCTGAC
>ERZ1673741.3182-NODE-3182-length-10456-cov-14.177291_pt1 | contig 10456 bp, 10 predicted proteins | sample MGYA00580209_ERZ1673741 | MGnify/ENA primary metagenome ERZ1673741 (study PRJEB41218, sample SAMN15661754) | gut metagenome | host: Homo sapiens | place: Canada: London | collected 2015-08-20/2019-03-30 | study: EMG produced TPA metagenomics assembly of... | reverse complement strand
TTATTCGGAATAGTGTGCAAGGAACTGTTTGGTGCGCTCCTCTTTGGGGTGGTCGATGAGCTCTTTGGCAGGGCCCTCTTCCACCACCACGCCGCCATCCATGAAGAGGATGCGGTCCGCCACATCGCGGGCGAAGTGCATCTCGTGGGTGACGATGATCATGGTGGTCTTGCGGTCGGCAAGGTCCCGCAGGACGCGCAGGACTTCACCGGTCAGCTCTGGGTCAAGGGCCGAGGTCGGTTCGTCGAAGCAGAGGATGTCCGGGTGGAGAGCCAGCGCGCGGGCAATGGCCACCCGCTGCTGCTGGCCGCCGGAGAGCTGGTGCGGGTAGTGGTTCGCCCGCTCGGACAGGCCCATCTGGCCCAGCAGCTCCTTTGCCTGCTGCCCCAGCTCGGCATGGATGGCCTTTTTGTTGACCTTGTAGTCCGGGCGCTCCTTCGCCAGCAGCTCCCCCGCCAGCATCACGTTCTGCAGGGCGGTGTACTGCGGGAAGAGGTTGAAGTTCTGGAACACCAGACCGAAGTGCAGCCGCTTTTTGCGGATCTCGCTCTCCCGCTGGGTGGCGGGGTCGGCGGCGTCCCACATGGTCTCGCCGTTCACCCTGATGACGCCGGTATCCGGGCGCTCCAAGAAGTTCAGGCAGCGCAGCAGCGTCGTTTTACCGGAACCCGACGAGCCGATGATGGCCAGCGCCTCGCCTTTTTCCAAGGTCAGAGAGATGTCCTTCAGGACATGGGTCTCCTCAAAATTTTTCCCGATGCCGGAGGCTTCGAGCAATGCCATAATATCGTTCCTCCTTAGCAGCGGAAATAATCGAGCTTTTTCTCAAGCCAGTTGAACAGGATGGTCAGCACGCCCACGAAGACGAGGAAGAAGATGGCCGTGGAGAACAGCGGCCAGATCAGGCCCTTGGCGCTGTACTCCTTCGCCATCATGATGATCTCCTTGTTGGCGATGGTGTTGGCCAGCGAGGTATCCTTGACGAGGGTGATGATCTCGTTGCCCATGGGGGGCAGGATGCGCTTGATCACTTGTAATAAGGTCACCTTGAAGAAGATCTGGGGCTTGGTCATGCCCAGCACCTGCCCGGCCTCGGTCTGGCCCTTGGGCACAGCCTCGATGCCGCCGCGGTAGATCTCCGAGAAGTAGCACGCATAGTTGATGACAAAGGCCACCACCGCTGCCACCATCCGCCCGCCGGAGCCGGTAGGCCACGGGTTCGTCATGCCCAGCAGACCGGGGCCGAGGTAGATAACGATGATCTGCAGCATCAGCGGAGTGCCGCGGATGATCCAGACGAAGGTCTTGACCACAGCCGACAGGGGCTTGCAGCGGCTCATGGAGCCAAAGGCCACCACGAGGCCCAGCGGCAGCGCAAACAGCAGCGTCAGCGCAAAAAGCTCACAGTTGAGCAGGAACGCGCCGGAAAGGCGCCCAAGAATCACAGACACAGAAAACACACCTATCCATCAGTTTTTTCGACGGCAAAACTCCCCCAGTCTGCTTCGCAGCCAGCCCCCTCCCAGAGAAAGACTCCCCCGGCCGGGGGAGGTGGCACGATCGTGCCAGAAGGGGACCGTGGCATCGCGCAGCGATGACGGAAGGAGTTTTTTTACTTAGTCGGCCAGCGTCAGCTCGTACTTTTCAGCCAGAGCGCCGAGGGTGCCGTCGGCTTTCAGTTCATCGAAGGCCTCGTTGACGGCCTCGGCGGCGTCGCTGCCCTTGCGGAAGGCCACGCCGTATTCCTCGGCGTTCAGCTCGTCCACGATCTTCAGGCCGGCATAGTCGGTGCCCTCGCCGATCATGGCGTTGGCCAGCGTCATATCCAGAACCGCAGCGTCGGCGGTACCGGCGGCAACCTCCATCAGGCAGTCGGTCTGGACGTTCTTGGCGATGTAATCGGCCTGTGCCAGATTCTCGTCGCTCTCGATGGCGGCCTCACCGGCGGAACCGGCCTCGGCGACCACGGTCTTGCCCACAAGGTCGGCGGTAGAAGAATACTCCGTGCCGTCCTTCACGATCACGACCTGCGCGTTCTTGGCGTAGGGCTTGGTGGTGGCGGCGTTCGCCTTGATGTCATCGGTCAGGGTCAGGCCGTTCCAGATGCAGTCGATGCTCTTGGCGTCCAGCTCCACGACCTTGGTATCCCAGTTGATCTCCACGAACTCCGGCTCAACGCCCAGCTTCTCGCAGACGGCGGTAGCCAGCTCGGTATCGAAACCGGTGAAGGTGCCGTTGTCGTCGGTATAGTTCATCGGCTCATACACGGTGTAGCCGATGACCATCTTGCCGTTGCCCTTGATGTAATCGAGGTCGCTGTCTGCCGAAGCGGAAGCAGCGGACCCCGCCGCAGATGCGGAAGCCGAAGCTGCCGTGGAAGTGGAAGCGGCACCGCCGCAGGCTGCAAGGCCCAGTGCCAGCGCGCCGGCCACCATCATCGAAAGAATGCGTTTCATCTTCATCCCAGAAGCCCTCCTCAACGAGCTTATTTTATTGCTTTATCATGCTAAAGAGCTAAATCGTGACTATAGAATAGCGCGTTTTGCCGCGTTTGGCAAGAGGAAAACAGGATTTTTCGCAGAATGCCGGAAGACGTCTGCCTTTCGGCGCTCTTTCTGGGCGTTTTGCGCAAAAAAGCTGTTGCGGAACTCCCTCCGTCATCGCTGACGCGATGCCACCTCCCTCAATGAGGGAGGCTTTCACAGCTAACCGTTACGCCAAGGCTCCCTCCGAGAGGGAGCTGGCACGGCGAAGCCGTGACTGAGGGAGTTTTACAACAGCCCGATTTTCTTTTGCTCGTCTTGGCTCAGTTGACCGCCGCCATAGCGTCCAGAGCGGCTTTCTGCAGGTCCTCAATCGAGATCGTGCAGAGGGCCATCAGGTCGGCGTCCGAGCCGTCGGAGGGGATGTCGGCCACCTCGGCGCGGGTCTTGCCCTTGAGGTAGCTGCAGAAGCCCTCGCTGTGCTCATACCACTCCTTGTCGATGGAAGAGGCCCCCCGCATCCCGTAGCGGTCGCCCTGTTCGAGCTTGGTCTCCACCATGTCCGGGGCCTTGATGCCGCCGTCGGACATCACGGTGAGGGCCGGTTCGGCCATGTCGGCCACGGCGCTGGTCACGCGGCCGTCGGCGTCCAGCGTCACGGCCACCATGCTCACGTCGATCCCCGCATTCACGTCCTTGTCATCGGTGGCGGTCACATCCGAAGTTGCATTCACGGCCTCAATGCCCAGCGAGACCCGGTCTCCCTTGGCCGCGCCCAGCACCTTGGCGCTGCTGCACGCTTTCGAGATGGCGTCCCGGTAGCGGTCCACTGCGATGGTGCACCCGGACAGCAGGTCCGCGTCCGTCCCCCTGCCGTCGTTGTCCAGTTTCAGCATGGACACCTCTTCCGGCGTTTTGCCGATGAGGTAATCCGCAAAGGCATCGGCCTGTTCTGCCCAACCCTTTTTCAGGGAGGACACCGCCGCCAGCGGGTAATCGTCCCCTTTTTGGCGCTTGGTGCGGTAATCCTTGGGTAGGTTCACAGCGCCGTCGCCACCAGCAGAAAAGGTAGTTTCCAGCTCATCCAGCTTCACGCCGGAAATTTTCCCGTCGCCATCCAGCAGCACCGCCGCCGCCACCAACTCGATGCTCCCGGTGCGGTCCTCTTCCGATGCCTCGGTGATGACGCCGAGGCCGGTCTTCCACGCCGCCGTTGTCTGGGACGCCGAGCTGCTCCCGCTGGCCGCCCCGCTCATGCTGCCGGAACCCGACGACCCTGCATTGTTTTTCCCGCAGGAAGTCAACAGCAGCGCCGCCGCCAGCGCACAGCTCCAAAGAACCCTTGGTTTTCTCATAGATACGCTTCCTTTCCGGATAGGTTTAGGAATAGTATGCTCTATGATTTGCTTTTTATTATAGTGTCTTCATTCTAGGATACGTTTTTCTTCATACAACCTCTCCGTCATTGCTTCGCAATGCCACCTCCCCTTGTAGGGGAGGCTTTGGCAAAGAGGTGAACTTTCTCGTTATGCCAAGGGCTCCCCTGCTAGGGGAGCTGGCGAGCCGTAGGCGAGACTGAGAGGTTGTACAAAGGGGTGCCTCCCCTACATCAGCGGGCTGAGCAGCCGCAGCACACTATCCAACAGGGTGCCGACGAGGGAGGTGCGGCAGTCGGAGAGGCTCACTTCGCGGCACCGGGGGAGCGTGGCCAGCACATCGTCCCGCAGGGCGATGACCTGACTGTTATTGTAGAGCAGCGCCCCACACTCGAAGTGCAGAAACAGGCTGCGGTAGTCCATGTTGATGCTGCCCACCACCGCCAGATGGTCATCGCTGACGTAGCACTTCGAATGGAGGAAGCCGGGGGCAAACTCATAAATGCGCACCCCTGCCCGGAGCAGCGGCACATAGTAGGACCGGCTCAGCCGGAACACCAGCTTTTTGTCCGGGATGCCGGGCAGCACCAGCCGGACATCTACCCCGCGCTTGGCCGCATTTTTCAGCGCATCGAGCATTTCTTCGCCCACCGCAAGGTAAGGCGTATAGATGTAGACATACTGCTGCGCTTGGTTCAGGATGTTCAGGTAGACCGTCTCCGCCAGCGGCTCTTCGTCCAGCGGGCTGTCCGCGTAAGGCTGCACGGTGCCGTCCGAGGTTTCGGGCAGCTTCGTGGGCGCAAAGGGAGCGTAATCCGTTTCCTGCGGGCGGAAGGCATTCCAGCTGTTGAGGAACATGACCGTAAAGTTCCAGACCGCCGCCCCTTCCAGCCGGATGGCGGCGTCCTTCCAGTAGCCGAACCGGCGCTCGGCGTTGATATATTCATCGGCAAGGTTGACTCCGCCCGTGTAGGCAATGTTGCCGTCGATGACCGCGATCTTCCGGTGGTCGCGGTGGTTCATGACCAGCGACACCAGCGGCACCACCGGGTTGAAGGGGATGCAGCGGATGCGGCTGCGCTCCATCCGAACGACGAAATCCGTCGGCAGCCCCAGCAGACTTCCGAAATCATCGTAGATGAGCCGGACGTCCACCCCCGCGGCAGCTTTCCGCTTGAGGATGGTCTCCACGCCGTCCCACATGATGCCGGTCTTAACGATGAAAAATTCCAGAAAGATGAACTTTTCCGCCCTTTCGAGGTCGGCCAGCAGTTTGGGGTACATGGCCTCGCCGCTGGGGAAATATTCCGCGTCCGTGTGCTTCCACGCCGGGTAGGGGCCGTATTTTTCCACGTAGCGGCTCAGGTTTTTGGCCGACCGTTCCAGCGTGTCGGTCTGGTCCTCCTGCAGGGCAAGGTCGGCGGTGTGAGCCCGTTCCACCTTCTGCATCCGGGTGCGCAGCCCCTTGGCCGGGGCCTTATTGCCAAAGGCGAGGTAAAGCGCGCCGCCCAGCAGCGGCAGCAGCCCGATCAGAACGATCCAGCCGATCTTGTAAGCGCTGTTTTCGTCCTTCCGGACGAGGTACAGCACGATGCAGATGCTCAGCGCCTTCAGCAGACCGTTCAGCCAGACCCGGCCCGTGGTGAAAGCCCAGAACGCCCACAGCAGCCACGCCGCCTGCAAAAGCACCAGTGCAATGGTGACGGTGGCCCGATTGATGATCCGGCTGAAAAATTTAACGAATGGCAGTCTGAACACGCTGTACCCCTCCCCCGCCGCCCCGCGGCTCTTATGATGGAGATAGTATAGCGCAGCTTGGCTCGGTTTGCAAGGCGGCTTTCTTACGCCTCTGCGTCCTCATACCCAACCAGCAGCCCGCCCAGCTCAGCGTAGTAGCTGCACAGGCCGCCGCAGGGGTTCACAACGACCTGTGCGCCCTCGAAGACCGCCTCGATCATATGCTTGAGGCGCTCGGCGGCGGCGAGATTGTCGCAGTGGGAGACGATTACCCGGCCGCCGGCATAGCCGTGCTCCTTGAGTTCCAGCACGATGCGTTCCAGTGCGCCGTGCTCCCCCCGCGTTTTGCAAAGAACGTCCAGCTCTCCCGCCGTGCTGGCCTGACCAATGACCCGGATGCCCAGCATCCGCGCCACAGCGGCGACGGCGGGCTTCACCCGGCCATTGCGGGCCAGATTCGCCAGCGATTCCAGCGAGAAGAGCAGATGCGTGTGCTCGTGGTAGCGGAGCATCTCCGCACAGATGGCGTCGAAGTCCTTCCCAGCCGCCAGCTCGTCCCGCAGGTGCTCGGCCAAAAGCTGCTGCTCCGGGCCGGTGGACAGGCTGTCCAGCACGAAGACCCGCTTGCCGGGGTGCTCCTGCTGGTATTCTTCCGCCGCCAACTGGGCCGCATTGTAGCAGCCGGACAGGGTACCCGTGATGGTGACGGCATACACCTCGTCGGCTCCCTCGAACGCCTCCAGCCAGTCGCTGACGTTCGGGCAGGAGGTGGAGGTCTTTCCTTTGTAAGTGCGCAGGGTCGTTGCCATGCCCACAGCGTCCAGCGTGCCGTCGTCGCGGTACTCCTCATGGTCGGTGATGATCTTCAGCGGGACACAGGCGAAGTCCACGCCCTCCAGCGCATACAGGTCTGCGGCGGAGTCCACAACGATCTTGGTCTTCATAAGCGATCTCTCCCTTTCAGCGGCCGGATGCGCCGCCACGTCTTCATGGTTGTCGGAGACATGATATCAGTTTTTCAAAAACCTGTCAACTGTTTTTGCAAATTCTTTCAAAAGATTTCACACACCTGTTGACCCTGCTGGAAAAATACGCTATACTATCCGCATGAAAAAAGAATCGAACCGCCGCATTGCGGCCTGTGCCGTGGATTTTGCCCTGCCCCGGTACGAGGAGCTGCCTTCCGTTGGGCTGTATCTCGACCAGACCGTTCAGTTCGTCAACGGGTATTTTCGTTCGTTTCAAGGAGTGGAGCTCACCGCCTCCATGGTGAGCAACTATGTCAAGAAAGGGATCATCAGCCACCCCGTCAAGAAAAAATACACCCGCGAGCAGCTGGCCAGCCTGATCTACATCGTCGTCTCCAAAACCGTCCTCTCGATGGAAAACATCGACACCCTGTTCAAAATGCAGCGGCAGCACTTCTCCGCCGCACAGGCTTACGATTATTTCTGCGACGAGCTGGAAAACTGTCTGCCCTACGTCTTCGGCCTGCGCCACACCATCCGGGACCTTGCCGAAGACGCCGGGGAGGAAAAGCTGCTGCTCCGCAGCACCATCATCTCCGCCGCCAACAAGATGTATCTGGACTGTGCCTTCGCCGTCATGCGGCAGGAGGAAGCCCTTTGGCCGGGCATTCTCGCCGACCTCGCCTGAGGACGCCGTGTTCGATGAATAAAAAGAGGCTGCTGCACGTTCGACTAAAACGACGTGCAACAGCCTCTTTTACATTATAAAGGCAGACGACCGCTCAGAACAGATCGAGCATGTTGTCCAGATAGACAGCCTCCCGGACGTGGAGCTGGTATTCCGGTTTGGTCAGATAGTGGAGCAGAAACTCCAAGATCAGGGCGCTGCCAAGGCCGCGGCCCTCGATCTTGAACTGCGAAAATCCCATGGGCAGGTAGCAGTCCCGAATGTCCTCCACGCCGATGAAGCTGGGGCTTGCCATCGCCTTGGAGAAGCGGTAGCCCTCTGCCGCCTTCGGCGCGGCACAGCGGTGATCCGGGCAGGGCTCACCGAGGTTTTTGCGGCTGACATTCTCATAGCACCGTTTCCGGTCGGTGCAGCCGACCCAGCAGCACTCGTTGCAGAGAAACTCCACCTTGTCCTTCAGCGTCTGCGGCAGAGCGCCCAGCTCCGAAAAGGCTTTGTTCAGGCGGAAATCCGGCACGACATAGCGGAACTCCTCCCGCTGCAATTCCTGCAAAAGCCGGGGAAACTCCGTCAGCACCTTGGTGGTGGAGGAGACGAAGTACAGCGCCGGATAGGTCCGTTTCAGGTAATCCAGCAGCAATTCCGAGTGGACGATGACGCCGCTTTGCACCCCGCCGCCGGCCGCGAACCGGGCGCAAAGGGCATTGCACTTCGGGTCGGCAAGGTGCTCTTCCCGCAGCAGAGAGTTGCTGAACGTCAGGCGGGCGGAGATGCCGTACTCCTGCGTCAAAGCAAGGACCTCGCCGGGGTCGGCGCTGCCGAAGCCGGTGCGCCCCCCGCCCCAGATGCAGTCCGACGGGGCACCGTAGAGCGAACCGATCTCGCACCAATCGTAAAAATACTCCCGATGGGTGCGGAACAACGGCAGAAAGACGCGGTACAGCTCATAAAACTCGAACAGGCCGGGCAGATGATAATACGCCGTGTGCTTCATGGCCGGATCACAGGTACGCGACCGTCTCCGACAGCGGCTTTCTGGAAGCGTGGTTGGGCAGGGGCTTGGTGCCCTCGGCGGCGTAGCCAAGGTCGAGGATCATCAGGATCTCCTCGTTCTCCGGCAGCCCCAGCGCCTCGGCCAGTTTGTCCGGGTCAAAGAAGTTCAGCCAGCAGCTGTCCACCCCCTCGTTGGCGGCGGCCAGCATCAGGTGGGTCGCCACGATGGAGGCATCCTCCACGCCGGAGTTCCGCTTCCCGCCGGGGTAGGTAAAGGTATTGTTCCGGTCAAAGGCCACCACCACGCAGGTGGTGGCGCCGTAGCGGCAGGGCGTGGCAGCGTCGATCTTTGCCAGACCCTCTTCAGACTGGATCACATAGATCCGCTGCTCCTGCAGATTCTTGGCCGTCGGCGCAAGGCGGCCCGCTTCGAGGATGGCGTTCAGCTTCTCGGCGGGAACTTTGCCGGGGCCAAACCCTTTGCAGGAATAACGATCTTTCACAACTTCATGAAATTCCATAGTCTTGACCTCCCTATTCTGGATGGCTTTAGTGTATCACGCCCTGCAGAAAAAGGCCAGAGCTGTTTTGCACAAATCCGGCGGCCCGATTTGCCCTCTGTCTTTCAGAGCCGGTCGTATCTGCCGGTCGAAGGTTTTAGTGCCCCGCTTTCGTTCCCTTTTGCAGCGTCTCGTGCATCGCCCCCATCAGGATCAGGATCACCAGCAGATAATACGGAAAAATGGCGATGGTCGTATGGTTTGCGGCCGCGCCGAACAGCGGCGGCATCAGGCAGTTGCCGATGTAGGCGCTGGCCATCTGCACCCCGATGATCGCCTGTGAATTTTCCGCCCCGAAGCGGCCCGGCGTCCCATGGATCAGGCTGGGGTAAATGGGTGCGCAGCCGAAGCCGACCAGCAGCAGCCCCGCCAAGGCCGCCGTTTCCCCCAGCGGCAGCAGCAGGAGCACGACCCCCATCGCGATCAAGCCAAGGCCCATCCGAACCATCTGTGCATCGTTCAGCTTCAGGGTCAAAAAGCCGCAGAGGGCCCGGCCCGCAGTGATGCCGAGGAAAAACAGGCTGGCAAAGCTGGCGGCGGTTTCCGGGGAGATGCCTCTGTTCAGCACCAGATAGCTGCTGGCCCACAGACTCGTGGTCTGCTCCAGCGAGCAGTAACAGAAAAATGTGACCAGAACCTCTTTCACGCCGGGGATGCGGAAAATTTGTTTCAGGGTCAGAGCCTTTGCGGGGCCCGCTTCCTGTTCCCCTGCGTCCGCAGTGGTTTTGGCCTTCCAGAGCGGGAGGCTCAGAACGATAATCATCGACAGTACCACCTGCATCCCGCTGATGATACGGTAGCCCATCTGCCACCCGGCGCCTCGCGTCAAGGCAGCCCCCATGATGTACGGCCCGACTGAGGCACCAATGCCCCACATGCAGTGGAGCCAGCTCATGTGGCGGCTGGCGAAGTGGAGCGCCACGTAGTTGTTGAGGGCCGTATCCACGCTCCCGGCACCGAGGCCGTAGGGAATGGCCCACAGGCACAAAGCCCAGAACGAATTGCTGGCGGAAAAGCCGAACAGCGCCGCCGCCGTCATGGCCACGCTGATGGCTGTGACGCCGCCCGCCCCGAATTTCCGGGTCAGTCGGTCACTTTGCAGGCTAGAGATCACCGTCCCCACCGAGATGATGCAGAAGATCACGCCGGAATAGGAGACCGGGACCCTGAGCCCCTGATAAATGGACGGCCACGCCGCCCCCAGAAGGGAATCCGGCAATCCCAGACTGATAAACGAGACATAGATCACAGCCAGCAACAGGTGGATCATCTTGCATTCCTCCTTTTCATTGATGCAATCATATCACACAAAGGGAGGACTCCATAGGACAGATCCGCTTGCTTTATACAACAAAACCGTCATTTCCACTTCTATCTGCCCATCCGCTCCGATGCTTCAAGGCGTAATGTGAAAACGAAATCGTGTTTCAGCCGATTTGTTTTCAGCAGCCGATGCACGCAGACACGGTCATCTTTCCTTCCCTGCTTTGACCAACCGCGCTCCCAGACCGGATAAGATTCAGAAAAGATTTCCGTATCTCTCTTGACAGCCTTCCCCTATTCTGTTTTAATACCTTTGATAAAGGGGAGTAAAGGGCAGTTTTCGTTTTTTCATTCGGGAAACTGCTGCATGGCAGCGTCATCACGGCAG